>Ga0116167_1003248_pt1 | contig 12900 bp, 7 predicted proteins | sample AD_JPNMR3_MetaG_FD_89794 | JGI IMG/M metagenome (GOLD analysis project Ga0116167, IMG submission 89794) | Active sludge microbial communities of municipal wastewater-treating anaerobic digesters from Japan - AD_JPNMR3_MetaG | ecosystem: Engineered > Bioreactor > Anaerobic > Digestate | place...
AAAGCCCCCATTCAGCAGCCATAGTAATACCAGAAAGCAACAGATGAGCGTTTGCGCTGCCATCAGGGCTACGAATTTCAACAGTTTGGCGATAGAGGCGTTTTTCAAGCGGCTCGACGGGACAATCATTAACAACCGAAGCAAGATTTGAAAGGTTATTCCAGCCGAGTGGGACGCGGATAAGTGCGCTTCTGTTCATTTCACTCCAACAGACACGAGTAGGTGCTTCCTGATGTGGAACAAGCCTTAGATAAGAAGCAGTAACCATATTACCAAATCCAGTTAGGCTTGGAGCGTAATTGCATAATCCGCCAATGAGCATTTTAGCGTGTTCGGTAAGTGCCCCGTTTTCGTCTGTCATAATATTTTTGCCATCTTTCATAAGTTGAAGATGGAAGTGCATTCCATTACCAGCGTGACCAATTTCCAATTTTGGAACAAAGGTAGCAGTAAAGTTATTTCTATAAGCAACATTTCTAATAATCCAGCGTGATAGAACAATAATATCGCCTGTGTCTTCAATAGGAGTAGGCAAAAATTCAACTTCAACTTGTTCGGCACTCTTTCCATTCAGTTCAGGATAGTCGCTTTCGATGCGTTCAAGGTAGCCAACTTCGAAGTGAGCATATTTAACGTTACCGGAAATTTGAGCGATATAGCGAACCATTTCGTTCAGCACGGAAGCACTTTTGACGAAGGGTTCCGAAGCGTGATAGCCGCGTTGCTTGGGCATCGGGAAAAGTTGATTATTAGTATGCCCGATAAGGTAGAATTCCAGTTCGCCAAGAGCCCATAGTTCCAAGCCTGTTCGTTCTTTAAGCAAAGAATGAGCTCTATGGAGAATATTATCGGGAGCAAATGCGGCGCGTTCGCCATTTTTGTTCAAGAAGCGGCAAACAAAATCAATACTCTTATTGTCGAAAGGATTAAGAAAAGCAGTTTTGTAAACGGGGAGGACATACATATCGGAAGAACCCGCATCAACAATACCTTTGAAAAGGGACGAACCATCGACACGTTCACCTTCGGTAAGTATCATTTCAGCCTGACGAGTGCTGCAAATTGGAATTCTGAGCTCTTTGATTTTTCCATCGATACCGGTATAGTGGAAGGTAATACGTTCTAACTCTTTTTCTTTAATAATTCTAACCAAATCATCACGAGTAAAATCCTTTGGTTCCTTGCCTAAAATCACAGAAATGGGGTTACTTAAAGCAAAATTTTCAAGTTTAGTCATAAATCACCATCAAAAAAATTATAAAATATATAGTATCAGAAATTTAATATAATAAATGTTCATAAATTTTTCATATTTTTATTTTGTTAAAAAGTGAAATTACAATAAAAAGTAATATAAATGGAAGAAATAATATATCATACCAATTATAGATTAGAGAATGAATATTGGTGGTTTGTTGCAAGAAATGAAATAGTTAAAACTTTAATATTGCAAAAAACTGACATACCACAAGGAAGCTACATAATAGATATTGGTTGTGGAACTGGTGGTTTTTCAGAAAAAATATCGCATCTGTATAATCCAGTTTGCCTGGACACCTCGAATTTGGCGATTGAATATTGTCAGAAGCGTGGATTGAAGTATGCTTTTCAATCGACTGTGGAAGAATTTGATTTCGCTCAGTTTCCTATTAAAGCAGCAATTATGCTTGATGTAATAGAGCATATTGAAGACGACATTGGAATAATGAAGCAAGTGTATGATAAATTGCCCAACGGTGCGTGGTTTATTACCACTGTTCCTGCATATCAATCGCTATGGAGCCGACACGATGAAATTCACCAGCACTATCGTCGATATAACAGGCTCGATTTTAACAACTTACTTCGGCAGGTGGGTTTTAACATTGTATATTCATCTTATTTCAATACATTGCTATTTGCTCCGGCGGTGCTAAAAAGGTATATCGACAAACTCACAGGAGCGGAGAAAAAGCAAAATGAACCTGTCGAGAATGTTCCTCCAATTGTGAATAAAGTATTTAAAAACGTGTTTTTACTGGAAAAATTTTTGTTAGGGAAGATAATTTTCCCATTTGGGTTATCAATAATAACAATTGCAAGAAAGTATAAATAATGTTCAAAAATGAGAAAAATAATATGGAGAAAGAACAATTATTTGACAAAGTTCAAGAAAGCGTAAGCTACTTAAAGCAAAGATTAGACATAACCCCAAAAACAGGGATAATATTAGGGACAGGCTTGGGCGAATTAGCTACGAAAATTCAAATCAACAGAGTATTTGATTATACAGATATTCCGCACTTCCCTACTTCAACGGTGGAAAGCCATAAAGGAAAATTAATTTTTGGGAAGCTGGAAGGCAAGGAACTCGTTGCAATGCAAGGACGTTTTCATTATTACGAAGGCTACTCGATGGAACAGATAACTTTTCCCGTTAGAGTAATGAAATATTTGGGTGTAGAAAGATTGATTATTACAAATGCTTGTGGCTCATTAAATCCGTATATTCCTGTAACAAGTATCGTTGTAATTGACGACCACATTAATTTGATTGGAGATAACCCACTAATTGGTGAATACGACCCAAGATTTGGGGTTCGCTTTGTTGATATGAGTGAACCATACAGCAAACAAATGATAAAATTGGCAGAAGAATTAGCGCTGGAATTAGGAATAAAATTACACAAAGGTGTATATGCTGCAATGAGCGGACCGAGCCTGGAAACACGTGCTGAATATCGCTTCTTGCGGATAATTGGGGCGGATTTGATTGGAATGAGCACAATTCCCGAGTGTATTGTTGCTAATCAAATGGGAATGAAAGTGCTGGGATTTTCTATTGTAACAGATGAATGCTACCCTGATGCACTGAAACCAGTATCTCTGGACGAAATAATCAAAGCTGCACAAGTAGCCGAGCCAAAATTAACCAGATTAGTAATGGAAATAATTAGTAAATTAGATTAATCATTTTGGAAAAAGAATGATTATTCCAGATGAAATATTGAATTTTACTTATAAGGATATGTATTATGGGTTCGCTGAGTGTTATGGGAATTTGGTTGTGGATGATAATTTTGTAATGATAGAGTATTTTGTGAAAGATAGCATAATTGGAGTATTAAAATCGAACATTAAGAGAGTAAAAATAAATTACTCTGAGATTATCAATACAGAAATAAAGAAAAAGTTTTATAAGAGATACTTTTTAATTATTCGGATAAAATCACTTAGGAACTTAATCGAACTTCCATTTATTGATGAGAACGCTGAGTTGAAAATAAAGATTAACAAATCGTCGTTGCTGACAGCGGAGGCAATATCATCATTCATTAATTACAGAATTGCCGAAAATAATCTTTCTAAAATTGATAATAATTATTAAATTGGAATAATATATATCGAATTTCGTGAAAGTGAGATATGGAAAACAAGGGGAAATTATTAATAGTTGATGATGAAACGGCATTTTTGAAAATACTGAGTATAATGTTTTCGAAGTATTACGATGTAAGAATTGCAGAAAGTGGCGAAGAAGCTTTGGAAATATTGAAAAATGGTTTTAAAGCAGAGGTAATATTATCAGACCAGAGAATGCCGGGGATGAGTGGTGCAGAATTTTTAGAAAAAAGTATGAGTATAGTACCAGATGCAACGCGGGTAATACTGACAGGATATACAACACCCAAAGATATAATCCCAGCGATAAACCAGGCACACGCTTATATGTATTTGATAAAACCAGCCGATGAATTATCATTAGTACAATCTATTAAAATTGCTTTTGATAATTACAACAAAAACAAGAAAGTTAAAAAACAAGCCGCTGAACTTAAGAAAACAATTGAACAACTGAAAGAGAAAAACGAGGAACTTCAGCGCTCTATCAGTGAAAATACAGAATTACTAAATCAAACTATACAGGCAATTTCGGGGATTGCAAGTTACGCCGAACGGTTCTACTTCACTAATCACACGAAATTTGTAGCTGTTACAGCAAAATTATTTGCGGAAGAATTGGGATTATCAAAAGAAAGGATTAATAATATTGTATTAGCTTCTCTTCTTCATTCAAGCGTATTAAATGGAATGCCAATAAATTACATATTGACAGACCCGCACGATTTGACTGACGAAAAAAAAATGGAATATCTAAAATATTTCAGAACTGCGTTGGACACAATTTTAAAAGTAAAGAAGCTCAAAAAATATGCAGATATTATTGCCAATATATGGGAACACCACGATGGAAGTGGATTTCCGGCTATGCTATCGGGACCAGCAATTTCCTATGAATCACAGATAATAGCAATAGTCATTTTTTACCATAACAACGTTTATCGAATGCAGTTGCACGAACTACCGCACTTTTTTGAAATTGGGTATGTGTTGCAGGGACCGGAACGCACAAAAAAAAGACACGAAGAAGCAATAAAATCGCTTTATCGGCACGCAACCTGGTTCGACTACGATTTGTTTCATCATTTTCAGGATGTTGTTAGAAAAAAATCAATACCAACATTAGTTCCAGAACAAGGAGAATTGAGAATAGTAAATATTGATGCCTCTGTTGCTAATTTAATTCAACCTAAAATTCAACCAAAAGAAGAAGCAAAAGATGAACAAGAAGAACAAATTGAAGCAATTGAAACTTCGACCGGACAAAAAATGCGAGAAAAGAATGTTTTTGTATCCCAGCTCGAACCTGGAATGATGATGGGACAAACTTTATTTACCAAAAATGGGATGCTTGTTGTAAAAAATGAGACTGTTCTTGACGAAGCAACAATAAAGAATATCAAACAGCTTGAAAGCACTGAAATGATACCTTCGAAAGTAACTATTTTGGTCCCACTGTAATTTATGGATAATATCATTGTTATGAAATTTGGCGGAAGTTCGGTAGCAAATGCTTCCGCAATGCTAAATGTTTTTAATATTATTACCTCGCAGAAGTGTAATAAACTGGTTGTGCTTTCTGCTTGCAAAGGAGTAACCGACTTATTAATTGAAGCGGCTAACTTTTCTTTACAAAATATTACGAAATCGATTGAAATTATCAATGAAATTTCAGAACATCATAAGAAAATTATTGAGAATACAATAAATAGTGAATTAAAATGGAAGGCATTAGAAAAAATTGACGTATATATCAGGCAAATCAGAGAGTTTAGCGAAGGAATACATTTACTGCAAGAACTAACAGCAAAGATGATGGATTTTTTTGTTTCGTTTGGGGAAAAACTATCGACGACGGTTTTTTATTATATTTTGCTTGAAAATAAAATAAATGCTGTTTTAATTAATTCTGAGAATTATATCATAACAAACAGCAAATTTGGTGAAGCAGAACCAAATTATTCGATTATTAAATTGAAAGTACAAAATGAGTTGAAACCAGAATTTGACAAATACGATACAATAATAGCACAGGGGTTCATAGGTTCAGATTTAGAGGGAAGAACAACTACATTAGGAAGGGGCGGTTCGGATTTTAGTGCCTCGATTTATGGGCTGGCTCTTGGTGCAAGCGAAATTCAGATATGGACAGATGTTTCGGGAGTGAAATCGGCAGACCCACGTATTGTTGAGCAAGCGATTACAATAGATGAAATGACAATAGATGATATTCGCGAGCTTTCATTTTATGGAGCAAAAGTTCTGCATCCCGACACTATAAAGCCGGCTATCGAAGCAGGTATCCCTATCAAAGTATTAAATACTTTCTCACCATCCGAACAAGGAACGATAATCAAAGAAAATAATCAAGGCAGCGAGCCCAAATTGCATTCGATAAGCGTATTGAGCGAAGTTACAAAATTGCATTTCTATCTTGATGCCAAGCGAAATAGTAGTTTGCAAATAGTTGATATACTGAATTATTTAATCAGAAGAAATATAAAAATCTTATCTTCATCGCAATCAGAAACATCATTTGTATTATTTGCAAAACTGGACAATCAGCAAATCAATAATATCACAGCAACATATACGGATTATCAAGTCGAAGCAGTTGAAGGAGATTTGATTTGCTTAGTTGGGAATAATATTTTACTTGATAAAGAATTATTATCCAAATTAACAAAGCAAATAGAAAATTATCAAATTGATTATATACAATTTGGAATAAATAAACAATTATCTCTCTTGTTTTCGAAGGACAATACAAGAGAGATAATTGAGAGAATACACTCAGTAATAGGCAGTTAGTTTTTAATTTCTTTTAAGTTTTCAAAGTATTTTCGAATAAGTTGCTCATAATCTTTGGTATATGTGCGTCGAGCATTATTTATCATTTCTTGGATATACTGGTTTTGGCGGATAAATTGCTCGAAATCGGCAGAATTAGGGCTATCGCGGTAGATGTCCTGGGCGGTGCGACCCTGGCGACGTTCTTCGAAGTCTCTATCATAGATAGATTTAGTAGCGTCGAGCAGACGTGAGAGAATTCTTTCTTGCTTGCGACGTGTTTCGGGGGTGATATTTCCGCTTTGAATGTCGCGAGCAACTTCTTCCATTTCGCGGGCAATTCTATTTAAATCGCCCAAGGCTAATTTATTACCATCGGGTGCATTTCTTTGTTCTTCTGCAAGTTCTTGAAGAGATTTTTGAGCTCTACCCTGGAGGTCAGCAAGGCGTGCCATTTGAGCTCGTTGTTCCTGGGAAAGGGCGCCGGGGTTGTTGCCTTCGCCGAGTTGTTGCATAGCCTGGTTAATAGCTTGCTGTTCGGCAGCTAGTTGTTGCAAGCGTTGCTGGAAAGCCATTCCCTGTCCCCCACTTTTGCTTTGTCCCTGTCCCATACCACCGCCGGCATCACAGGAACTTTGCTTGTTTTGCATCTGGCTGAGCATAGATTGCATTTGTCCGATTGTAGAGTTCAGCGATTTCATTGCTTCAATTTGAGATTTCGCTGCCTGGGACATCTGACGATTGGCAAGATATTCGACAGTTGCACGCATCTGAATAAGAGCATTTGTAATTTCATTACCCATTTGAGGGGTAACAGCGAATGATATTTCAGCAAGTTGAGCCATAGAATTGGCAACATTGGAGACACTTTCAAATAAATCTGCCTGTTCTTTGGCAAATTCGGGGATTTTGGTAGAGTTGAAATCAGATTTTTGAGTTTTATCTCTTAATTTTTCTTGTTTGTTTGAAGTTGTGAGCAAATCTTGAAGTGCTTTTTGCATTTGGCGTTGAGCTTCGCGATTGACTTTATCGTTCATTTTGTCTTTAAGTTCATTCATTTTTTGAGAGAAGTTCTTAATTTTTTGGGAAGCTTTTTGTTGTTTAGAAGCAGACTTTTTGAAATTACCTTTTTCAATGGAAGAAGCTGCTTCCTGCATATCCTGAGAAGTTTCTTCGTAGTTGAGTTCATCGGCGGCTTCGTTAAGTTCGGAGAGAGGCATTTCGTTTTCGCCAATTTCTTTCATAAGATTACGGAGTTCGTCGAGTTCTTTATTGACAGATTTGAGCTCGTCGCGAAGTTCCTGCTGTTTGCGAGCAAGTTCTTTTCTTTTGTCTTCGTCGTTAGGATTAGTATTTTTCAGTTGATTTTCAAGTTGATTTTGTTGATTATTAAGTTCTTCGGCACGTTTAGCAATAGCATCGGCTTTTTGTTCAGCCTGAACGCGTTTCAGTATTTTCATAGTGCGTTCGATACTGCGGCGGAATTTTTCTTCATCAAATTGAATTGACTGCATTGCTTTTTGTAATTGGTCGGGGGTCATATTTTGAAGTGCCTGTTCCATTTGCCTTTGCAAACGTTCAAGTTCGGGTGAACGCACTTCTTGCATTAATTTTTGAAGTTCAAGATATTTTTGCAATGTTTCGGGGGAAAGCAAATTATTCTGTTGGAGTTTATCTGTTGTTTGAGACAACTCTTGCGATAAATTCTCAACTTTCTTTTGAAGTTCTGACTGTTTTTTTAGAATATCTTCGACTTTTTTCTTTTCTTCCCAGGTTAGTTCCTTTTTGTCTTTTTTGAGCAATTCGCGGTTAATTGCTTCCATTTCTTTTTTTAAGTTATCAGATTCTTTGGCAATTTTTTGAAGTTCTTTTTCGACTTTTTCGTGAACTAAATCTGTGCGTTTCATTAATTCTTCGGGGGAAGGAAGCCTAACGGTAATTGTTTGAGTGCGTGCGGATTTGGGACCATTGACGATGTCGTTATCGAAGACTTCAACAAAGAATTCGTATTTATCTTCGGGAGTAATACTCAGTTTCTTTAAGTCCCAGACATAGGGCAAATCTTGAACGGTAGAGTTGCTTGCAGAAAGTGGAATTGAAATCTGCTTGTAATTTTTTTCGGGTGAAGAGTATTTTGATTCGATAAGTTTATAATGCAATTTGACAGAGCTAAAACCATAATCATCGCTAATTGCAATGCGAATAGGAAGAATAGCATTTTTATCGAGTTCGACATTCATAGTTGGAGATTGAAGAGAGATTGTTGGGTATTCATCTTTTCCGGAGACAACAGAATAGCGAATTGGTTCGGGATTAGTCTGCCCATCGATGTCGATAATTTGAATTTGGTAGAAACCGTTAAAATTGCAGGTAAATTTGCCTGATGCAACGTTGTCTTTGACCGACATTTGAATATAGGTTGTGTCGAGATTAACGATTGTATCTTTTTCACTAATTCTATTTTTTTCAATTACTATTTGAGCAGATTTGATATGCTTATTGGAAAGCACAGAGATATTAACAGTAGAACCGTTAAGAGCAGAAATATCGGCATTTTGCTCATCGAAATCTTTTGGGGCAAGCCCCGTATAGGCTGGATAGATAACTCTACCACTTAAAGAACGGATTTGGGGCAAATCTACAACTTGAATAGAACCCAATTTTGTGATGACATTGGTGGTGAGCCACTCGGCAGAAGCGTAGAATTGTAGATTGGATTTGACGGCAGCAATTGAGTATATATAAACATCGCCTGTATCGAGACGAAGAATGTATTCATCATAATTTTTTTGTTTTTCTTCTTTAATAAGCAATTTTATAGTTTCAGGAGCTTGACCGCTGGCTTTAATTACAATTTGGGCGGGTTTACCACGCAAAATTGTTTGTTGCTCATCGGCTAACGATAGGCTAAAAGGTGGAGGTGGAAGATAGGATTTATTCCAGTTCATTATTCGTTCGAAAGCAAAACCGAATGAAGATTGAAGGACAAAGAATGAAAAAAGAAAAATCATCAAAGAAACTGCAAATCTAAGAGCTGAATTTTTAAGCTTTTTTGTATCTAAAATAACGTTATAGTCTTTGTCTTTGGAATAAGAAGTAATTTGGTCGAATGCAGCTTCGATAAGTTCGGCAGACATACCGTTGGGTTTGTTACGTTCTTGATAAATCTGAACTGCATTGCTTAATCTATCTTTAACATCAGGGTAATGAGAGCCAACTCTGAGTGCTATCAGATGCAATGGAGGACGACTTTTGGGCATAAGAAACCGCGCCAGGCCATCTTTCAAAAAGAAAGACAGAATCATTATTGAGGAAAAGACTATAAAACCGAACAAAATGCCGCGGAAGAAAACGTCGCCCTGGGCGAAAAGTTCGATTAAGGTAACAGTAAAGAGGACTGAAACAATAAAAGTAAGGGCATTGAAAAGCCCTGAAAACAAAATGATGAAGCTTTCTTTTCTGCGGGTAGTGCGAAGCTTCTGAATTATCTCTTTATATGTATCTCTTTTCATATCAATCAATTGGTTAGTGCATAAACAATAATATTAGTACCAATTTTCAAAGCAGCTTCCCTTTTTTCAGGTGGGTTGTTATGAACTTCCGGGTCAGCCCAGCCGTCCGATGGATTTGATTCATAAGTATAGAAAACGCACATTCGACCATTATGGAACATACCAAAGCCCTGTGGGGGTTTGTTGTCGTGTTCGTGAATTTTAGGAAGACCGTTTGGAAAAACAAAATGACAGTTATAAATTTTATGATTAAAAGGCAGTTCGACAAATTCTTTATCGGGGAACACTTTTTTCATTTCTCTGCGAATATGTTCATCTAAACCGTAATCATCATCAATATAGAGAAATCCACCATTTTCTAAGTATGCACGTAAATTTCTGGCTTCTCTTTCAGTAAAATTAACATTCCCGTGACCAGTGAGAAAAATCACGGGATAAAGAAACAAGTTGTCGTTAGCCAAATCAACGTAGAAGAAAGTAGGATTAACATTTAAGTTGGTATTTTCACGAACGAATTTGAGCAAATTCACTTCGGCGGACTGGTCGTTGTACCAATCTCCCCCACCTGAATATTTTACACGTGCAATTTTGAATGCACTTTTTTCTTGCGAAAGTGCAATAGAATGGATTGATAATGCTAATATTATCGATATAAGAATTAGTTCTATATTTATTTTTAACATACTGTATTTCATAAATTGACTAATATACTTTAATAAAAAAAGACGTTTTAATGACAGAAATGTTACAAAGTTAAAAAATAATCCTGATGAATTCATAAAATATAAGTTTTATTCATTGAATATTAGCAATCATTTTATATTAAATCTATTTTTGTACGATTTTAGTTTAATATTAATGGAGCGAAAAATGAAAAATGCACTACTCGCAATAATTATATTGTTTGCATCAATATTAATTGCAAAATCTGAAACATTGATAAAAGGCAAAGTTTTAAATTTCGATACAAAGCAACCGATTGAAAATGTTACTATCGAAACAAGTGATGGATTAATAAAAACATCGACAGACGCACAAGGCGATTATCAAATTAACATACCGAAAAGTGGTGAATATAGAATTATATTCACTTCGCCAACAGGCAACCAAATCACAAGGAAAGTAAAAGTCGGCAATGAAAAGGAAATATTGCTTAATGTCGAGATATTATCGAAAAATTACAATCTGGGCGAAGTAGTTGTATATGGAGCATCTCGAAGAGCAGAAAAGATAATGTATTCACCGTCGGCAGTATCGGTGGTATTTAGCGAAGAGTTGGAAAGGAAATCCCGACAGGGGCAGTTAGCTTATTCAGTAGCAGGAAATGCGGGAATAGATGTTTTGCGAAATGGAGCAAATGACTTTATAGTAAATGCGCGTGGTTTCAATTCGGGGCTGAATCGTAGAGTTTTGGTATTGCAAGATGGGCGCGATGTGGCTATGCCATTGCTTGGGGCATTGGAATGGAACTCTTTCTCGCTTCCGATGGAAGAATTCGAAAGCGTAGAATTTGTAAGGGGTCCATCGGCAGCACTATATGGAGCGAACGCTTATAATGGAGTATTGCTCTTGAAAAGTCAGTCACCGCGGTACAACCAAGGCGGCAAGATTTCTATATTAGGTGGGGACTACAACACGTATAAATTCGATTTGCGTTACTCAGGTGGCTTTGATAATCTATTTTTTAGGGTAAATGCGGGGCGTTCGCACACATTGAATTTTGCAAACAGGCGCGATTCGGTGAGATTTCTGGAATATGCGGGTCTCCCGCTGGAAAAGAGAGTATTACGTCCGGAGGACAGAAATACATATTCGAACTATGGTGCAATACGTCTGGATTATTATTTTGACGACAGCAAATCGATTACAGGAGAGTTTGGTTACTCGAATAATGGTAACGAAGCCTTTGTTTTTGGGTTGGGTAGAACGTTTGTGAAAGAAACAGAAAGACCGTATTTCAGGCTTGCCTATAATTCCGATAGAATTAATATACGTTCTCACTATATGAGCCGCTTTACACCCGACACGATGTGGTTGCTTGTTCCAAACGCACCGCTATTAGACAATTCAAAAGATGTAATGTTTGATGTTCAGCATAATTTTTATTTAAGAAACAATATACATTTTATCTGGGGTGTAACTGAGCAACTTCAATACATCAGAACCTACGGGACAAGCGTACCGAACAATGTAGATGCCGATTTCACAGGCGTGTATTCCCAGATTGAATGGCAGGCACGGGAAAATTTAAAATTTGTAGGGTCAGCAAGATATGACTACGCAAGCATTCATCCATCATATTTTTCGCCAAGATTTTCGGTGGTATATTCGCCTGTGGCAGGCAACCAATTTAGATTGTCGATAAATAAAGGTTTCCAAAGACCGAATTATTCAGAATTGTATCGATTAACACCCGACGCACCAGCCTTTTCAACTAAAACAAAAGCACCTGTTAATTTCAAGAATATTGAAAAGATAATTGCCGACAGCATTGCAGCACTGAGCGGGTCGCGTCCAGAAATTAACCTAAATTTAAGCCCGACGCGTGCCTTTGCAGTAGGAAACGATAAGCTCGAAGTTGAGAAAATCACTTCATTTGAATTTGGATACAAAAATACAATTTCGGATAATTTTTATGTTTCGGTGGATTTATTTTATAATAGACTTACAGATTTTATCACGAATTTTCTTCCCGGGGTCAATCCAAATATACAAAAATGGGCACCTCAACTACCAGATAGTTTAAGCCAATATACTGAATTAGTGCAAAATATCGTGTATTCTGAGCTTTCTGAGAGAGATAGAGCAAGATTGTCAATATTCAACGGTCAGCCTGCGTTTGTTGTATCGAACACGAATATAGGCAAAGTTGATGAATATGGTGTAGAATTAACGGCATTTTACAAAATAAGTAATAATTTAAGTGCTAAGATAGATTACAGTTACTTTGGTTATGAAGTAGTTGAAAATAAATCCTCACAGCCATTGCTACCGAATACTGCACCGCATAGAGCTAATCTATCTTTAAGCTACGTTCAACCGAACACGTATGATGTAACGCTGGATGTATATTATTCTCACAAATTCGATTGGCTTGCGGGGACGTTTCAAGGCAAAGTGCCAAGCTACACAATTTTAAATTTGAATGCGGGATATGAAATAACAAACAATTTAAGTCTTGGTATAAACGTTTACAATCTATTAAACAAAAAGCATT
>Ga0116167_1003249_pt1 | contig 12898 bp, 10 predicted proteins | sample AD_JPNMR3_MetaG_FD_89794 | JGI IMG/M metagenome (GOLD analysis project Ga0116167, IMG submission 89794) | Active sludge microbial communities of municipal wastewater-treating anaerobic digesters from Japan - AD_JPNMR3_MetaG | ecosystem: Engineered > Bioreactor > Anaerobic > Digestate | place...
TCCAGAAAAAAGGATTTTTATCACGAGATTTAGCATCATCATAAAGCCAATACACAACAATACCATAAATAATTAATTTAAAAATAGAAACAATAAAACTCCACATAATAAGCCTCCTTTTTATTCAATTATTTTTGGCACTCTATAAAAATTATTATATTTATCAGGTGCATTATTTAACATTAAATCAGTTTGAAAAGATTCTTTTACTTCATCATTTCTAAAAACATTTGATATTTTTATTGAGTGCGAGGTAGGTTCAATACCCTGAGTATCTAATTCATTCAATTTTTTCATATAATCTAATATAGAATTTAATTGTTCTGTGTAAAGATTTATTTCACTATCACTTAATTTTAATCTACTTAATTTAGCAATATGTTTTACATCGTTAATGGTTAATTTATTTTGCATATTAAAAAAATTTTATAATTAAAAATTTATTTTTGTCAAACTTATTTTAAATTATTTATATATTTACAAATTAAGTCACCAACTTCGTCAGTGCCCATACCCATTTTACCAGCAGCCATACTTTTGATATCGTGTTTACAAGCATGCATAACTGCTTTTTCAATTTGATTTGCAGCATTTACTTCACCCAAAGTTTCAAGCATAAGAGCACAGGCATTTATAGCAGCAAGTGGATTAATCACATTTTGTCCAGTGTATTTTGGTGCAGAACCACCAATTGGTTCAAACATAGAAACACCTTCTGGATTTATATTTCCACCAGCGGCAATACCCATTCCACCTTGTGTTATAGCACCTAAATCAGTGATAATATCACCAAACATATTTGTTGTGACAATGACATCAAACCATTCTGGATTTTTTACCATCCACATACAGGTTGCATCAACATGCGCATACTCGCGTTTAATATCAGGAAATTCTTTATCACCAATTTCATTAAAAACACGCCACCATAAATCCATTGTATAAGTAAGAACATTAGTTTTACCGCAAAAAGTTAATGTCTTTTTTTTATTTCTTTTGCGTGTATAATTAAAAGCCCATTTTAAACAGCGTTCTACACCTTTTCTCGTATAGATTTGTTCTTGAATTGCAACTTCATCAGGTGTGCCTTTTTTTAGGAAGCCACCAATTCCACAATACAAATCTTCAGTATTTTCACGCACAACAACATAATCAATATCTTCTGGTTTTTTATTTGCTAATGGAGTTTCTACACCTTCATATAATTTTACAGGTCTTAAATTTATATATTGGTCAAGTTCAAATCTTAATTTAAGTAAGATGCCTTTTTCCAAAATACCGGGTTTTACATCAGGATGACCAATTGCACCGAGTAAAATTGCATTAAATTGTTTTAATTCATTTAATGCTGAATCAGGTAAGGTTTCACCTGTTCTTAAATATCTTTCGCCACCAAAATCATAATGAACTTTTTCAACTTTGAAATTAAATTTTTGAGCAGCTGCATCAAGCACTTTAACAGCTTCACGAATAACTTCTGGGCCAGTGCCATCACCAGGAATAACAGCGATTTTATACATAAATTCCTCCTATGAAATATATTTAATAAGAATAAAACCTAAAATAATAAGGACAACAAAAAGAATAGTTAAAATATTAAAATATTTATCAATAAATAATTTTATTTTTTCACCAAAAATAAAAATTAAAATACCAACAGCAAAGAAGCGTGCACCACGACCAAGAACAGATGCAATAAATAAAGTTAATAAAGAAATAGAGCAAACACCAGCAGAAATAGTAAATACTTTATAAGGAATAGGTGTAAATGCAGCAGTAAAAATAGCAAGAAAAGCGTTTTGTTCATATTTTGTTTTAACAATTTCAAAGTAAGGTTGGAGATGATAAAAATTTATAATTTTCCAGCCAATAGTTTCCATTAAAAAAGCGCCAATATAAAAACCTAAAAAAGCACCAGCGACAGAAAAAATTGTTGATATAAGAGCATAAAATAAAGCCCTATTTCGTTTGCTAATTGATAAAGCAATTTGAAGAACATCAGGTGGAATAGGGAAAAAAGATGATTCAGTAAAAGCAAGAATACCAAGAGCTGGTGTACCATATTTAGATTCAGCCCAACTTAAAACCCAATTATATAGTCTTTTAATTATATTTATTTTTCTTTTATGATTTTCCATAAATTATATAGTAATTACTTTCGTTTCAGAAAAAAGAATTTTTAATATATCGCTTAAATTTGCAATATTACAAACTTTTTTCTTTAATTCAATTTTATGTTCTTTCAGACTATCATCACAAATTAAAATATTTATATTATATTCTTTTAGCATAGAGATAATCTTTACTATTTCTTCATTTTCATTTAATAAAAAAATTGAATTTCCACTAAATATTATATATTTTGGTTTATTTTTTATTTGAATGATTGAAGTTAAAAGTTTTATTAATAAATTTGTTGCTTGAGTGGAATTATCACCTATTCCTTTTTTTGTGATGAATAGCACACCAATATTTTTTTCATTATTTTCTTCTAATAAAGATAATGCTTCTTCCTGTGATTCGATAATTTCATTTATTGCCATAGTTTTATTTAATTGAAATATTTAGAATTTTATAAGTGACATCACCTAAAGGAAGTTTTACTTTTATTTCATCATTTATTTTCTTTCCTAATAAATTTTTTGCTAATGGTGAATTAACAGAAATTTGATTTTTATCAGGGTCTGCATCACCAGCAGAAACAATTGTTAATTCTAATTCTTCATTATTAGTTAAATCAAGTAATTTTACAGTAGTGCCAAAACTAACTTCATTAGTATTTATATTTTCAACTGAAACAATTTCAGCATTATTCAATTGTGCAGATAAATATGATATTTTTGCTTCAATATGAGATAAGCGTTCTCTGGCAGAATGATATTCAGCATTTTCACTTAAATCACCTAAATCACGAGCATCTGAAATTGCCTGTATTACTTTTGGTTTTTCTGCTTCAAGTTCTTTTATTTGTGCTTTTATTTTTTCATAGTTTTCTTTTGTCATTAATATTTTTTGCATTATTTATTCTCCGACTTTTTTATTTTAATTCATAATATTTTAATCTTGTTTGTTTTGTCAATAGAAAAAATATTGATTTGCAAGTTTTATTTATTTTTTCATAATTTCTTTTATATATCTTATATAAATTTTTGGTATGGATTCTTCAATTATTTTTTCCTGGTTTAAATAATTTTCATATTTTTTTAATTTTTCTGTTATAAATTTCTGGTCTATTGTATATTCTTTTGCTTTTTCTGCTTCGCGTTTTTCTTCTTTTTCTTGTTCTTTATTTATTGCTTTTTGTGCTTGCAACATTCTTTTTACAATTTCTTTTTGTTTTTCAACTATCTCTTTTTTTTCAGATTTTTGTGCTTTATATTTTGCTATTTTTTCTTCTACTTCTTTCATTTTATTTATCACATCTTCTAATCTACCAAATGTCAGGTTAAATTCTTTTTGCTTTTCTTCTATTCGTTCGAGCATTTCACGTAGTAGTTGCTGCTCAAATGCAAGTTGTTTTAGCATATCTTCATCAGCATTACCAAAATCAAAACTTTCAGTAAGACTATTTAATAGTGATTGCAATTTACTTAATTCATTCATATCATCAGCATAATCTTCATTTGCTGCTTTATTAAATCTATTTAATAATTCTTTATTCTCATTAAATAAAATTTTTACTAATTTTAATAGTTCTGTTTGTAAGTTTTCTAATTCATAATTTCTGTTAATTGAAAGTTTATTTTTTAATTTATCTTCAAATAAATTTATCTTATCATTAAAATTGTAAAATAATTTAAGAATTTTAAAATCACTAAATAAAGTTAACTTGAATATTTTTTTATATTCTTCAATTAATTTTTGGAATGATTTATTTAATTGTAAAAGCAAATCTTCTAAAACTAATTTGATAATATCTTTTTTTTCCTGTTCTAATGAATTATTTAAAAATAATAACTCGTAAATAATGCTTAATATAATTTTTTGTGCTTCTTCAATTTTTGCTCGTTCATCTTTTTCAATTAAATCATTTAGTAAATTATAATGATTTAATAAATCTTTAGTGAGTTTTTGACTATCAGTTAAATTATCACTTTTATTCTTTCCCCTGATATTTTTCGTTAAATTTTTACTTTTATTTATTAGTTCTTCATTCTTTATTTTTTCTAATAATTTCTCAATATCTTTATTTGATTCTTTAAATTGTTCGATTAAATTGTTTAGATTTTCTAAATCTTTTGTTATCTGTTCTTGTTTTGCTGATATTTTATTTTTATCATTCATATTTATTATATCGTTTGAAATCTCGTTTTGTCTTTTTGAAAGTTCTTTATATAAATTTTTCATTATATTTAATTTTTTTAATGTATTAAATTTTTGAAGAATATTTAATGTTGTATCAAGTTTTTTCTGGAATTTTTCCATATCAAATTTATTTTTCATTAACATTTTTTCTTTTTCAGAAAGTTTTACTTGTTGCATTGCGGATTGAATATTTGATAATTGATTTTTAAGTTCATCATCAATTAATTCATCAAATAATTTTTTTATTTCATTAACTTTTTGTAGAATTGATTGATCGATAAGATTATTAGGCTGAAAATTTTGAATACTTTTTTCTATACTTTTTTTTATGTTTTCAAGAGAATTTTTAATTTCCTGTTGTTTATCATAAAGTGTTTTTAATTCTTGTTGAATTTGCCAATCATTTTGTTCTTTACGCATAATATTTTCAATTATCTTTTTTGTTTCTCGTGCTAAATCAGATTGTTTTGCATTCAAATTATTTATAATTTGATTGCTTGCATTATCATTTTCAAAATTTTCAGCAAATAAATCAGTTAGCGAAGGAACAGAAATATAAAAAGTATCAGAGCGAACAAATTTATTTTTATTAAAAAAATCATTATCATAAGTAAAAGCAAAATAAGAAATTTTACTGCCTGGTGCAACAGAATTTATTTTTTCTAAATCCCATAAATATAAAGCATTAAATTTTCCAATATTTTCATTAAATGTAAATGGCATATAAAATTTATTAATATATTCATTATCAATTACATAGTATATTCCAATTGTATCAATACCAAAATCATCAGAAACTAAAATATTTAATGGCACAATCATTTCTTCTGATACTTTAAAATATTTATCTGGTTCAATTATTTCTATTTCAGGAAATTCATCTTTAAAAACTTCAATTTTATATGTTAATGTTGAAACATTATATTTTGTATCAGCACAGGTGAGTGAATAAGTAAAAGAATTATTAGCAAAAAATTGGAATGAAAAAGTATTACCTGAAAAATTTATTTTTTTAATGATGGTGTTATTTATTTTTGCAGAAGCATTTGTAATGATAAAATTTGTTGAACCATCTATTGTTATTCTGGAATGTTGTAAGACTTTTATATTACCTTTATCAGTGAAATATTTTTCTGTTTCCTTTTTAGTATAATCTGGAAAATAAACAGTTAATGCTTCTATTTTTATTATTGGTTTTATTATGACATCTATTTTGTAATTTTGTGAAAAGAATTCATTTGAATAATTTGATATTTTAAAATTTATTGGTTCAGTAATATTAAAAAATTCATATTCAAAATTTATATTATCTTTTGAAGATAATGAGATAATTTTTTCTTGATTATTAGAATAGAATAAATGAAGGTTAATTGGTAAATCATCTAATTTACCAATTTTTTTTATATGAATTTTTAAATCATCATTTATATAAACAGATAAATTTTTTGGTTGTAAATAAAAATATGTTCTGGCAAAATAATTTTTTTGAGATGAATATAATGAATTGAAAAATAAAATAAATTTATCAGGAAATTTAAAAATACAGAAAGAAGAAATTGCTAAAAATAAAATAAACGAAAATAAGGAACATCTAAAAGCCAGATATTTTTTATTAATTCATTTATTTTGTTTTTATTTAATATTTGAAAAGATTTATTATTTAGTTCATTTATTAAAATGTTTGAATATAAATTTTGCGAATCATTCAATGTAAAAGCAGTATAAATAATCCCTTTTTTTGGCGAATATTTATTATCAAGGAAAATAAAAATATCATTTTTATTAAATAAATTTTTTTTATTTATTATTAGTTTAAGAAGAAAGTAAATCGAAACAAAAATTAAAATATGAATAATAATAGAAAATTTAAAAAATGATAAAAAGAAAAATAATAGATAGTAAAAAAGAAAACAATTAAGGATAGTGAGAATAATAACAAAGAAATCATTAAAAAAATTTAAAAATAAAATTTTTCTTTTTAATAAATAAAAATTTTTCATAAAGATAAAAATAAAAAAAATAAAAAATTTTGGCAACTAAAAAAAATTAAAAATGAATAAAAAAATAATAATTTGACAATTTTAAAAATAAGTATATATATTAACAAATTTTTAAAAATAGGAAAGGACAAAAAAATGGAAATAAAAGAAAATATTTTTATTACATTAACTCATTATCCTAATAATGAAAATAATGAAATAAAACTAAATAAATCATTTGCATATTTATTAAATATTATGCCTGATTTATTAGTTGCTTTTATAAGTAAGATAATTGCTAAACAGACAGATGAAAGTTCAATAAGATATTTAATAAATAATTCGAAATATAAAATCTATGCACCCAAAAGAATAAATTATAACGGAACAAAACTATATATAGATTTAGTGTTGATAGTTGAAAATTTATTTTTACTATATATAGAAAATAAAATAAATTCACGAAATAAAAAGTTTAAAAACAAACTAAATGAAATAAATTCACAACTTGAAAATTATTTTGAATATTTTTCAATAATTTCAACAACATTTATGTATAAATATTTTTTGTTAATAACTAAAAATGATATACAAATTCCAGATAAATTGATGAATAATAAATTTTTTCTAAAATTAAGATGGTTTGATATTTATAATTTTATTTATGAATATTATTATCAAAATCTTGAAAAAGAATCTGATAATAATATTAAAAAATATTTAATAAAAAATTTTTTAGAATATTTAGAAACATATCAAATACATACTAAAAATAATAAAAAAGAAAAAGAAGATAAGATAATGATATATAGAGAAATTGTAAAATCAAAATTTTTAAAGAATAATATAGAAATGTCAACAAAAGAATTACCTGATGCAGTAATAGAAAAAGATGAAGAAATAAAAATATATATAAATCCAGAAATGAAAATAGATAGAAATGCAATTAGATTTTATAATAAAGGCAAAGCAATGCCAATAAGTAAAGAAGTTTATTTAAAAATATTTTTAGATTTAATAAAATATATAGTTGAATATCAATGGGAATATATAAGTTTTCAAAAATATTATCCTGAACCGATTTCATTTTCAATGTTAGCCAGAAAATTTAATATAAATATTTCAATTATATTACGAATATTAAAAGAAAGGAGAATATTAACAGATTTTGGATTTTTTTATATAACTGATTTGTTTACAAAATGTTTTAGAACAAATACAAAACAAATAATATCACAAAGAGAAATTGAGAATCAAATAATTGAAATTACAAAATATGAAAATAATAATTTGACTGATAAAGAAATATGTAAAAAATTAAATGAAAAAGGAATAATAATATCACGCCGAACAATTGCAAAATATCGAAAAAAGTTGAATATTCTATCATCTTATGAGAGAAAAGAAAGTATAACTGAAATAAAAGAAAATATAAAAATATTATTTGTAACAGAAAAAATAGAAAATTACAAAGAAATAATTGATAATATATCAAAAAATGGATATGCAGTAAAAGTAGTAAATAATTATAATAATAGAATCAAAAAAAATTTTGATATAATATTTTGGGATGTAATGAATAATCAGCAAATTGAATTAATAAAAAGATTTATTCAGATTTCAGAAAAAAATTTTTTTATTTTATTAATTGATAATGATATATTCACAAAAATTGAAAATGCCCAATTGGATAAATTAATTAATATTGATTATATAGAAAAACCTGTAACTTATGAAAAAATAAATAAATTATTAGAAGAAAAAAAGTTATTTTTTGAAATGCAAAATTATAAAAATAAAATATTTATTAATACAAGAATTTTATTAATAGAAAAAGATACAAATAAATGCCAGATATTAATAAAAGATTATTTTAAAAATTTTGAAATAAAAAAAATTACAAATATTAATAGATTAAGATATGAAATAAGAGAAAAATCTTATGATTTAATAATCATTAATATTGATATAACTCGAAGCGATTTAATTTTTATTCAAGAAACAATAGAAAAATATCCAAATATTTTATTTATTATTTATTTGAAAAATGAGTTATATAATGAATTATTACCAAAAATAAATAATGAGAATAATTTTTATAATTGTCAATTTTTAGAGACATCATTATTTAATTCATTATTAAAATTATTATTAGAAAAGCATTATTTAAAAATTTTAAATAATGAATTATTAAATAAAATAAGTGAAAAAAATAAAGAGATAAAGAAGTTGAATAATAAAAATAATTTTATAACTTGACTAATTATTAAAATTTTTTTAAAAGTGAAAAAAATTTATGGAGGAAGAAATATGATATATTTTAAAAATTTATGTATTAGTATATATTCAGATACAGCATTTAGAATAGAATATCAACACGAGAAAAAATTTATAAATAAGCCAACATTAGTAATGGGCAAAGAATTACCAGAAGAAATAAAAGCAGAAATTAAATACAAAAATGAAAAAGGAATAATAATTAGAACAAAAAAATGCGAAATAGAATACGAACAAAATAATGAAGATGAAAATAATTTTGAAAAAGATAAATTAGAAATAAGGTATAAATATGAAAATGAAGAACGAGTATGGACGAGAAAAACAGAGCATACCTGTCAAATACCAAATGTTCAACGCTGTCTTGATGCCTGGCATCATAAAGTTGAATATTATCCACAGCCAATAATAATAAATAAAGATGGTTGGTCAGTTATTGAAAATCATCAAACAGTATATTGGGATACAGAAAATAATTGGGCTGTTGTTTTTAGAAGACCAATTTATAATGCTTTTTTATTTTTTTATGGAACAGATATAGAGCAAGCATTTAAAGATTTTATAAAAGTTTTTGGCAAAGTGCCATTATTACCGCGTTATACATTTGGTGCGTGGTATTCGCGCTGGTATGATTATAAAGATTATGAATTAAAAGAATTAATAAAGAAATATAATGATAATGATTTACAATAGATATATTAGTAATTGATGTAGATTGGCATAAATCAAATTGGAATGGTTATGATTGGCGAAAAAGTTCATTTCCAGAACCAGAAGAATTTATAAAATATATAAAGTCAAAAGGAATAAAAATAGCATTAAATGATCATCCTGGTTATGGAATGTATGACCCATTACCAGATGATGATAGTGCTTTAAAAAAAATAAAAGAAGAACTAAAAGAGCCATCATATAAAGGAATGTGGAGTTGTGATTGGTCGAGAAAATCAGTAGTAAAATTATGGGCAAGAGAAACAATTCAAAAAATATTAAAACAAGGAATAGATATCTGGTGGATAGATGGTTGGGGTGATTGGCCATTTTGTGATACTGATGGACAATTATGGTTGAATTGGCAATATTATGAATTGACACAGGAAATTTATCCTGAACAAAGAGTAATGATTTTATCACGCTGGGGTGGTTTAGGTTCGCATCGTTATCCAGTTCAATTTAGTGGTGATACTTATTCAAATTTTGAAACATTAAAACATCAGATATATTTTACAGCATATTCTGGCGGTTTAGGCGCATATTATTGGTCGCACGATATTGGCGGTTTTCATAATCAAGAAATAGATGAAGAAGTATATATACGCTGGGTGCAATTTGGTTGTTTTAGTCCAGTATTTAGAACACATAGTAATCATGGTATAAGAGAACCGTATAATTTTTCTGAACGAGCATTAAGAATATATAAAAGTTATATGCAACTGAGATATAAATTAATTCCTTATTTTGAACAATTACATATTAATAATGTGTTAACAGGTTTTCCTTTATTTTATCCAATGAATTTTGTTTATTTCAATAATGAGAATGCAGAAAAATATAAAGAACAATATTTTTTTGGAGAAGATATTATTGTAGTTCCAATATGTGAACAAATAAAAGAAAATAATGGAACAGTGGAAAAAGAGATATGGATACCGTCAGGCGAATGGTTTGATATTTTAACAGGAGAATGGCATAAAGGTGAAAAGATAATAAAAAAAGAAGTAAGAATTAATGAAACACCAATTTTTATAAAGAAAGGTGGAATAATAATTTCAAAAGATTATGAATATCCAATAAAAATAGGGCAATATAAAAAAATTGATATAAATATTTATGATATAGAAAATAAAGAAAGGGTATTCTATTTTGATGATGGAATTACAAAGCATAATTTTGCAAAAGAAAAAGTGAGTAAGATAATATTAAAAATAAACCGGCAAAATAAAGATATATATATTGATTTAAAGTATGATGAAGATTATACATTAAAATATTTACCAGAAAAAATAAAATTCAAATTATTAGTAAATGATGAAATAAATATTTTTTATAAAGGTGAAAAAATTAAACCAGAAATTGAGAATGAAAATTTATTTTCTGAAATTAGTTCATTAAAAAAGAAAGTATTAAGTTGGAGTTAAGTATCTTTAATAATTATAAGATAAAAAAAGCGATTGCACAATTTTGAATATTGCGCAATCGCTTAAATATTATTCGACAATAACCATAAAATTAGGTGGCATATATAAATTTATTGGACCAACAACAGATTTTGATGGCGTAATTTTTAATAAACCATCTTTACCAAAAGTTTGTTCTAAAATATAAAGATTACCAATGCTATCATACATAAGTTTTTTAAGTTGCCTTGCAGTTTGTGATTTTAATACATCAGTATCAGTGATTTCACCAGTTGCAGGATTAAAAAAAGAAAGAAGATTATCACCCCAATTTTTGTATTGAATGAAAGCACCAATAGTATCAGAAAAAACAGCCACATCCATAATAAGATTAGTGCAAATATTAGTATCAGGTGTATTTCCAACATTGACTAAAGTGCGAACCTGATAAGTAATTGGATTTACTTCTTCAATTTTTGAAAGTGATTTATCATACCAGTTTCCAATTGTCGCAATATATAATTTCCCTGTTTTTTCTGAATAATAAAAATTTTCATAAGGTTTATCACCATTAAGTTCAATTGCTTGAATGCCTGCTGTGGCTGTGTCAACATCAATCCAGGTATCATTGGTTAAATCAAACACAGCAATTCTACTATAACCAGTTGGTGTCCACCAATTATTTGTATCAAGAGATTGCATTAAGATAAATAATTTATTATTTATCTTTTGCATTCTTGTTGCTTCTGGATTATTATCTGAATCATTTGAAGCAACAAAAGGCAATAAAGAAAAAGTGTCATAAAGAACACCAGTTAGTGGATTTATTTTAGAAATGAAATTTTTAGAATTAAAGCAAACATAAGCAATAGAAGAAGAGGTAAAAACAATATCATGAGGATTTGAATAAGCACCGCCAATATTATATTGTTTGATTGTTTTATAATTTGTTGCATCAATAATTTGAATGTTATCTTCACTTCTATTTAAAATAAATAATTTGTTATCATAATATTTTATATCATTATCATTGGAAGTAAGAGCAGCATTAAACACAACATTCGAAATATTGTCCAGATTAACAACAGCCACTGCACCTACCTGACCATATACTGATGTAGTAATATAAATTTTTTTTGTAATACTTTTTAAAAGTGTTTGTAGTAAATTTATGATACTGCTAATTTTGGTTGTTGACAAGACGCTTGTTGTATCGGCAGCATTATATGTATGACCATTAATTATTAAAGTATCAGAAGCATTAAATTGAAAATAATTTTTAATGAATGAGTCAGCATAAATAGATAATGATAATGAATCGATTTTTATGTCATTTACAAATTCATTTAATAAATTTGAATTGTTATTTATTTTATCATACAAAACTGCTGAAATTGTTTTAATTAAAATAGCTTTTGACTTATCTAATTCTGCTGCTGTATCAGATTTTAAATTTGAAATTGCATTTTCATAGACATTATTTGCTTCATTTATTAAATTTGGTAAAGAAGAATTGATTGCAGTTAAAGAAGTATCAAAAGCATAAATTTGTTCAATATATTGTGCAATAACTGTTGATTTAAAATTTATTGTATCAAAATTATTTGATAGAGAAATATTTGATTTAATCAATTTAAAAGAATAAGTTGGGCTGATGGCAAAGAAAATATAATTACCTGATGCTGGTAAAACGATTGAAAAATTTTTATTTGAAACAGAAGCAGTATAAGTATCCTGTAAATTAGCAATATTAAAAGCAAAGACAGAGTAATTTGTTGATGAATAAGAAGGTGCAAAATTTGAGTAAATAGAAGTATCGTTAAAAAAATCATCAATAACACCATTAAATTTTATTGTGGTATTTTTAGTATCACTACCACAATTAGAAAAAATAAATATAGAAATTGCACAAAAAATTAATAAATAAAATTTCATAATCAATCCTTCTATAAAAATTGATTAACTAAAAAAATTATAAGAAAAATTTAAGTTTTAAAAAATACATTTGCCCGGGCAATGGATAATTGAAATTATCGTTTATTTGTTCATTTGTTAAATTTTTAATTTCAAAACAGATATTAAATTTTTGTTGTTCATAATTAAGACTAAAATTAAAAATATTTTGTTTTTTCACCTCCTTTAAATTGATTGTATCCATAAAACATTTACTGATAAAATTATAAGATAAAGAGAAAGAAAAAGGATAATATTTAAAATTCA
>Ga0116167_1003256_pt1 | contig 12883 bp, 6 predicted proteins | sample AD_JPNMR3_MetaG_FD_89794 | JGI IMG/M metagenome (GOLD analysis project Ga0116167, IMG submission 89794) | Active sludge microbial communities of municipal wastewater-treating anaerobic digesters from Japan - AD_JPNMR3_MetaG | ecosystem: Engineered > Bioreactor > Anaerobic > Digestate | place...
CAGATTTCACAATATCTTCTTCGTAAGTCAGGTTGTTAGAAATACGGTATTCAAAGTATAATTCAGCGAATTCGCCACCTCTGGATAAGCCAATTTCGAGCAATTTTTTAAGCTGCTCTTTTGTAAAACCGAAGTAATTCGAAAGAAGGGTCTCCCCTACTGCCTTTGTAGGATTAGCAAGTAGTTCATTTAACCATAAATTTGATGTCATAACAACTCCTAAACCAATCCCACAATGCTTTAAAAAATCTCTTCTTGGATAATCTTGCATAATCATTCAATTTATGTTAAACATATTGTTATATACGTTTGAATTTTGGATAATGTTACATTTTAAGTCGCCTTTTAAAGTCTTCGATAGTGCTAATCAAACCTTCACGGCGAGAAACCTTTGGTTCCCAGCCAAGTATGGAACGTGCTTTTTGAATATCAGGTTGTCTTACTTTGGGGTCGTCTTCGGGTAAATCTTTAAAAACAATTTGGCTTTTAGAACCAGTAAGTTCTATAATTTCTTTCGCTAAATCAAAAATTGTTATTTCGTCAGGATTACCAATATTAACAGGTTCGTTTTCGTTTGAGAGAAGAAGTTTGTAAATTCCATCAATCAAATCGGAGACATAACAAACTGAACGAGTTTGCAATCCATCGCCGAACACAGTTATAGGTTCATTGTTTAAAGCTTGAGTAATAAAGGCAGGTATTGCTCTACCATCGCAAAGTCTCATTCTTGGACCGAAAGTGTTGAAAATCCTGACAATACGAGTGTCCAGATTATGATAACGGTGATAAGCCATAGTCATAGCTTCGGCAAAACGTTTTGCTTCGTCATAAACACCACGGACACCAATAGGATTGACGTTGCCCCAGTAATCTTCGCTTTGTGGATGAACAAGTGGGTCGCCGTAAACTTCGCTTGTGCTTGCCAAAAGGAAAGTAGCTTTTTTTGCCAATGCCAGCCCAAGTGTTTTGTGAGTGCCAAGCGAGCCAACTTTGAGTGTTTGAATTGGCAATTTTAAATAATCAAGTGGCGATGCAGGTGAAGCAAAATGAAGCACAAAATCTACTTTTCCCTCGACGTAAACATAATTTGTAACGTCGTGATGAATAAACTGAAATTTACTATTTCCAAATAAGTGTGCTATATTATCGGGAGAGCCTGTAATAAAGTTATCCATACATATAACTTCGAAACCTTCTGAAATAAACTTATCACATAAATGCGAACCTAAGAATCCAGCACCACCAGTAATCAATACTCTATTCATTTTATACCTTCAAATTTATAGATACAAAGGACCACCTGGTCCGAGTGGCAGACCAAGCAACATCCATACAATTAATAATAATGTCCAAAATATTGTTAAAAAGAAAGTGTATGGTAGCATAGTTGAAATAATAGTTCCCATACCATAGTTTTCGTCGTACTTTTGAGCAAAAGCAACAATCAGAGCGAAGTAGCTCATCATTGGAGTAATCAGATTTGTAACTGAATCACCAATACGGAAGGCAGCCTGAGTAAGGGCGGGATGATACCCAAGAAACATAAACATCGGAACAAACACAGGAGCCATTATTGCCCATTTTGCAGATGCACTGCCCATAAACATATTAATAAATGCCGAGAGAATAACAAAGGCAACAATTAACGGAATACCAGTAAGCCCAACGTGCGAGAGGAAATCAGCACCTGAAATTGCAAAAATAAGTCCAACATTGCTATATCTGAAAAAGTAAACAAATTGAGCAGCGAAAAAGACAAGAACAATATATGAAGCCAGAGTGCTCATTGACTTTGTAATGTGTTTCATAAAATCTTTGTCGTTTTTAATGGTGCCGACAGTTAATCCATAAATAAAGCCAGGAATCAGAAACAGGATTAAAATGCCAATGATAATACCATCAAAGAATGGAGAATGAAGAATATCACCAGTCTTTGGATTTCTGAGAATTCCCCATTCAGGGAACACCATTAATAGTATAAGTGCAATAACCAGTACAAAAGCAATTAGAGAAGCAACAAGTCCTTTTTTCTCAGTAGGGGTAATATCTTCGATAGGAATTTTTTCAGCATTACCATTGTATTTCCCAAGACGAGGCTCAACAATTTTTTCAGTAACAAAAGTTCCAACAATAACGACCACAAAGCAAGAGAAGAACATAAAATATAAATTAACTGCAGCATTGACATATATACTTTTGTCAACAATTTGAGCTGCAGATTGAGAAAGTCCAGCTAAAATTGGGTCAACTGAACCGATTAATAAGTTTGCACCGAAGCCACCACTAACACCACAGAAGGCAGCTGCAAGACCAGCCATTGGATGGCGACCTAATGTATGAAAAATTAAGGCACCGAGGGGAATTAAAATTACATAACCAGCTTCGGAAGCCAGATGAGATAGAATACCAGTAAAAATAATAGATGCGGTAATGATTTTTTTGGGGGTATGAATAACAAGCGCTTTAATCAAAGCGTTGAATAAGCCGGCGCCTTCTGCAACTCCAACACCTACCATAACTGCAAGAACGTACCCGAGCGGTGGGAAATTAACAAAATTATATACGATATTTGTCCAAATCCAGCGAAAACCATCAGCACTAATAAGATTATTAACTGTAATTACTGAACCATCTGATGGATGAACTGCCTGCCAATTGAATAAATCGCCGAAGAAAGAAATAATAGCTACCGATAGAGCAAGCAGACCGAAAATTGTTGCAGGATGGGGTAATTTATTGCCAACAATTTCAATAATATCAAGTGATTTGTTAAATACATTTGCAAAATTCAATTTGAACTTCATTATACTCATTTACTATTTTAACAAAACTGTAAGATATAAAACTAATTCTTAATAATCAAAAAAAATGGCTGTCTTTTTGTGAAAGGCAGCCATTATTAATAATAGAATGAAAACGTTATTTGACTACAGCGAAGTTCTTAACAACAACAGTATTATTTACTTTAACGACAAGTTTATAAGAGCCACTAACAAGCGATTTCGTATCGAATTTGACTACATTCAAGCCCGAATTATGGACTTTATCTGAAACTAAATTAACTAACTTACCAGCAGCATCATAAATTTCAATTGAGACCTTTGCATCCTGCAAAAGAGTGAATTCAATTGAAGCATCATTAGTTGCAGGATTTGGAGAAACCTCACTAATTGTGAATAAGTCGTCGCCTGCAAGAGTTACAATTTTCTCATCGCTATACTTAAATTCACCGTTCATATCAATCATTTTTAGACGATAAGCATAGGTAGCACCAAATTCGACGTTTCTATCGGAAGCTGAATACTCTTTGAGTGTGCTGCTATTACCGTTTGCACGTACTTCATCAATTTTAACAAAGGCACTTTTCACATTGTCATTAACCACAGCACGTTCAATATCGAAACGAGATGCATTTTGTTCGCTTGCAGTTGTCCAGAGTAGTTCAACACGTTTTCCAACAGGATTAGCATCGAAAGAGAGCAATTCGATTGGAATAATATAGCCTTCGTTATCAGTCAAGAAGTCTGTAGCAGCGCGAACGATAAATTCAGCATCACCGAAATGGCGCCAATCTAAACCGTAGTAGAGGATGTTTTTGCTCAAAGTAGTAGTAGCGATACCAATGATTTTTTGAGATTGAACGACATTAGTAGGATGCTTAGCATAGTAGGAAATTCGTGAAAATCCATCATTGACATAGAAAATATCGTGATACACAGTTGCAGGTGGTAAATCGCTGACAGCAGGGGTTACGTTATTGTTAACCCAGCCTGTTGTGAGAACTTTTGTTTCTAAATCTCTTGCCATAGCAAGTCCTACCAATCTTTGAGTAGGAAGTTCAGTTATATTGTAAGGCAAGTTTGTATTGTTTCGTGTAGAATAACGAGCTCTAAATTCATAGTTGATGAATGGATAAATATCCTGGTTTTCACGAATAAATTCCTGACTTGCAACAATAACGTTGCGTTTGCTGCCGATTTGACCTAATGCTAAGAATTTTTGCCAATCAAATGTTTGATAACGGGTAAGAGGTTTATCATCACCATCAGACCAAATTAGGGTGCGATACATTGAATAATCAACTGCTTTTGGTTCCCAGGCATTACGTTCGAAAATATCAATATCGTAGCGAGGCACTTCAAGAGTGTAATCAGCAACAAATCCCATACGTTTGAAAGCAGTAACAAGGGTATCATAATTTAATCTACCTGCAATTTGGTCAAGGTTAGTCATATCAGGACGTGGGATGATATTGCCATTTGCATCAAGAGTATCGATATCGATGTGACTATTTTCAACAGAAAGCAAAATACTTAATGAAGAGCGTTTCAAATAGAAACGGACGTATTTAGTGAATACATTGTTAGAAATAACTTCATCAGAAGCATTGTCTACTGAAAGCACCATTCTATATCTTGGAGTAACATTAGGTTGCATAGTTTTGAACTGAGGTGGAATAGTGTATCCCATACCACGTAAATCAGCATAGGTTTGAGGAATCCAGTCGTCGCCTAAACCATTTTCGTCTGCTAATAAGAAATCAGCTTCGATGTCATCAGTTGAAGTAATAGTAACAGGAATAACTTTAGTTTTTTCGAGTACACCGACAAACTGAGTGCTATCATAAGCAGCTGGTGTTTCACGATAAATCTGAATTTTCAGGTTTGCATTTGTCAATTGGTTGCTGCCGCTATTGCGGATTCTTGCTTTAACTGTAACAGGTGCTTCTGTCATAATATATTCAGCATCGGCAAATGGACCGTAGTATTCCTTGTAAGAAGCAGGAGAAGTAATCAACATTACTTCCATATCGTTATTGTAAAGTCGACCGTCAAATTCAATAGCACCAATATCATAACGCTGATTTGCAACACCACGAGGACGTCCGTCGATATCGTCGACAACTTCTGGTAGGCGTTCGCCACGGTTGTTAAGGATTGAGCCGATAGGTGTAGGATTAGTTTTAACTCTTAATTGTGGAGGAATTGTGTTTACAACCATCATATCTTCAAAGAAATTACCTACTACTGATTGCAAATCTTGCCCTGTCCAATAATACCACTGAGAAAGTTGCAAAAAGTTATTTTTATGTCCGTATTCGAGAATAGTGCTTGAATCAGTAATCTGGATAAATCTATAAATAGGTGTTTCGCCGGGTTTGCCAACCCAGAAAGCATTTCTATTGAAGCTTGAACCAGCTTCATTAGGAAGCATACCCTGATAAATAACAGCAGCAGCGAATTGATTATTGCCCAAACTGGAATCTAATACACCTATTGCATTGTTGTACATAAAAGTATTGCGAGCGTGTTGAATAGCAATACCTGCAACCACGCCCGTATTAACGAAATCATCATTACTAACAACAACAGTGTTATTTACAATTCTATCGTTCATTGTAAAGTATCTGTTGTGGAAAGGTTGGTCGAATGAAGCACCACGCTTAGTATAGTAACGAATACCATATTTATCGGTAGCTTCATTAGTTCCATTAATACCCCATATAAGATTGTTTATTGTAATAATGTTTTCATCTGCATCAGGGAATATCTTAGTTTGACCGGCAATATCAATCATTTCAAGGCGGACCTGGAATACCCTTATACCATAAGATTCATTTTGATGAACAACATTACTAATTTCATTGCCACTTATGTAAATGCCAGTATTTGAATATTCAAGGTAGTTAGTCTTTACTTGATTCCCAAGGGAAATCCCAGCTGCGACATTTCCACAAGTACCAGTAACATTATGAATTCTGTTGCGTTCAATTATTGAATTCTTTTCAAATCCAAGGAAAATACCCATAGTAGAGACGTCTGTGATGAAATTGCCACGATAAATGTTGTTTCTGTTGTAATAGTTAGTCATAAAGCCGTTTCTGAGTAGCATTCCAATACCATTCGAAACGATACCATAAGCAAAATTGCTAATTTCATTGTTCAAAATCTGGATATTGTTAGTAGTTATTGTATCTAAATTATAATAATTGAACTGATATTTTTGTTCAACTGGTGGAATAGAACGCAAAGTTATTGCAGCAGAGTATGAATAAACACCAGGGTCGAATTCATTATCAAATCTAAATTCTGTACCACTTAAAATATTGTTAGGCAATTGGCAGGTAAAGCTTGGTGGTTGATTTAATCCGTCAGTAATGATACAGTTTTTGACGGTAATATTCATTGAGTTTTGCATATAGAAGACTATTCTTTGAGGCACGCTTGTTTGCAGAGTAAATAGCAATGATTTATTATTACCTCCATCAAAGATAATGTAGCCATAATTTTGAGCATATAGTCTTTTCATATGAGATTCAACAAGAATATTAATTGAAGCATTCGGATTTGTTGAATTATCGGCTTGTCCGAATTGAATACCAATACCAGAATTAGTAATAAGATTAACGCGAACACTTGCACGGCTTCCTGCTCTATTTGGAGCTGGTCTAAATGTAATTGTGCTATTTGGACCGACACCATAAATACGTGTGCGCAAATCCAATGCTGGAAGTGTTGGATTCAAGGTAGTAGAACCAACATTGTAGTTTTCGTCAGTAAGTTCAAAAACAACATTTCCTTCGACACCTTTAAGATATAAGTCATCGACTGCATCTTGAATTGTTAGATAATTCCTTGGATTGCCCGCATTCAACTGACCAATAGTATATGTTCCGGATAATGCTGGTGTAACAAGGAATGTATCACAGATAACATTATTTGATGGTTCTGGATCATTTGGAAAATCAACATAAGCACATATCCTATAAGTGCCCTTAGCGGGTGGAATAAAGGATTTCAAGTAGAATGCATCGGTAAAGTTACCAGTAACACCCGCGGGAATATCTTGAACAACTAATGTATCTCTGTGAATAATATTATTCGGAGTAAGAACATTCGCAATCTCGATACGGGTTCTTATGTAGCTCATATCGCTTAGACCGTTATTTGTATATCTTACAATTGGTCTGACGGGACGGCCTACATAATTATTACTTCCTTTGTATGGAACCAATACTGTATCTGCTTCGGGTTCTTGATCGTATACAACCCAGAATTTGTGTGTTTCACCAGGTTGAGGATAAATATTATTGATAGGACTTTCATCATTGGCATTTAGCAGAACAGCCTGAACTTCAAGGAAGTAAAATCCAGCTTCTTGCGGGATAAAGTCTTTGAGTTCATATTCAATTACTGTTCCTTGAATTGGGGCAAGAGGTTGCGACATATTTTGTGGGTAGCGACGATGGAGTGAATCCTGCCAAACAATCTGATTATCTTTTATAACTCTAACGTAAACTTTGTACTCAGTTATTGGATTTGCACCAACATTCTTCACTTCAAATCTAATTGGTGTTTTGATGAAAGCAGGAAATTTCTTTAAAGTATATATACGAGGTTCCATTACTTCTGTTATTGCTAAGTCGTTTGCAAGGGAAACGTAAAACGAACTAACATAATTCTTTAAGTAAGTTTGATCATATGGTGGCTGATACCTTAATGTAGCTTGAATTTCGTATTCACCACCTACTACTGGACGGCTGAAAAGATCTAAACCACCTGTATTTCCAGTAATTGGGTTATTTGGGTCGATAAGTGCCAAATATCCTTTTGCAGCAGAGAATCTGTGCTGGAATTGATATGATGGAGCAGTACCATACAACGAAGCAGGAAGATTTATCAATTCTGTAATAGTATCGGCACCAGACGGAACAGCAGTATATACAACATTTGTAGAAGGTTTGGGACCACGAATTTTGTATTGAACTCTAATTGGAGGATCGGCTTGTTTACGCTTAATCACTAAACCTGGTTTATGAGGAGGACCATTATAAATAGCATCCGTTGCTAAAACGGCAAATGGAGCAGGGAAAGCACTAATAATAGTTGGTCCCATTTCAATATTTAGTTGAATATTGGGACGAGCTGGAGTACTAGTGTAAGAGGGATCACTGCTACAAGTATTTGCATGACCGTCAGCATATCGGGCATAGCACGTACCAGTAATTGATGTAGCAGATACACTCCAAGCATCTTGATAACTGGTATTGTCGTAACATACTTTAACTAATAAATTTTTCGTAGCATCGTACTCAAAAGGTGTAGATAATACAAGTGTATTCCAACCAAGCACTGGATTGAACAATGCATTAAAATAAACCTGTGTCCAACCAGTAGTTATTGGAGCATCAACTTGGGTTAATGTAGTGTTTTGCAAATAAATTGTGAAGCCATTCATTGGGAGTGGAGGATTCGTCGTAATACCGGCTGGACCTAAAACATTAAAAGCAATAGAAGTAATAGTACCACTTCCCCCACCAGCAGCAGTAATTTCTGTTGAAGTGTAAAGCAAATATGTTACAGCATCATGATACCAAGTGTAGAATGGGAATGATGATGTTGTAGTACCAGTACCTATGGTAATTAAATCTGCTTTGGAAACAGATGTTCCAAAGGAAAGCAAGAAGAATAACAATGAAATTTGTGTTAATAATTTTTTCATAACGAAACCCCAGATTTATTATTTATAATACTTTTTTTATCTGCTAATATTACATCTATTATACTAATATAAGAATAAACTTAAAAAAATCACACAAATATTTTAATTTCATCAACAAATATTATTTTATTACAAATTTCGATATTCATTAAGCAAAGATGAAAAAAAGATTAAAATATTAGAAATAAAATAATTGAGCATAAAAAAATTTACTAAAAATTTTCATAGATTTTATATAAATTATAATTTTGTATAAATAGCAAAAGTTAATTTTTCAATTAATACAAGAGGTTAATTAATGAAAGTGTACGAACCAAAAAACATCAGGAATTTAGCATTTATTGGTCACGCAGGGACTGGAAAAACAATATTTTCTGAGGCATTACTCTACAAAAGTGGAGCAATTAACCGCCGTGGTAGTGTTGAAGATAAAAACACTACATCTGATTATCACGAATTAGAACAGGAGAAAGGTAGTTCTGTTTTCAGTAGCGTTATGTTTGCAGAATATAAAGATACTAAAATTAACTTTATAGATTGCCCTGGCTATGACGACTACATTGGAGAAATGATTGCACCACTTGAAGCTGTTGATTGTGGAGTAATTTTCCTTAATGCTCAAAATGGCATTGAAGTAGGGGCAGAACACGGCTGGACTTATACAAGCAAAATGAACAAACCAGCAGTAATAGTTGTAAATAAGTTAGATGTTGACCAGGCAAATTGGGACAAAGTGCTGGAAGATGTGAAATCTCAGTTTGGCAACTCAGTTAAAATCTTGCAGTACCCTGTGAAGATAGGTAATTCGTTCAATCAAATTATTGATATTTTGTCAATGAAAATGTATACTTTTGATGCCGACGGAAATGCCAAAGAAGAAGATATTCCCGCTGGCGAAAAATCAAAAGCAGATGAATTACGGAATGAATTAATTGAATCGATTGCGGAAACAGACGAAGAGCTGATGAATAAATATTTCGAAGCTGGCGAGCTATCAGAAGACGAAATCAAAACGGGACTAAAAAATGCAATTAAAGCACGCAGTATATTCCCATTATTGTGCACTTCCGGGAAAAATTTAGCTGGAATCACAAGATTTTTAGATTTTGTAGTAGATTATTTGCCATCACCGTTAGAATTACCAGTGTATACCGAAAGCGGTTCGACAGAAGTAACAACTGATGTTGCGAAGCCTGCTTCTCTTTTTATTTTCAAGATGTTTTCTGATGCAAAAACTGGCGATATGACTTTCTTCCGTGTTCACACTGGAAAGGTGCGTTCGGGTCTCGATATGATTAACAGTAACCGCGGACAAAGCGAACGAATTGGTCAAGTTTATACAGTTTGCGGGAAGAAGAGAACAGAAGTAGCTGAAATTCCTGCGGGTGATATTGGTGCGACTGTGAAATTAAAAACTACAAATATTAACGACACTCTTGCCGAAAAGAATTTCAATGTCATTTACAGAAAAGTAGAATACCCTAATCCAAAAGTTCGAACAGCAGTTGTTCCAAAAACCAAAGGCGAAGAAGAAAAAGTTGGTATGGGACTAAATAACTTGCACGCAGAGGACCCAACCGTAGTTATCGAACATTCACAGGAACTTCGCCAGACAATTGTTTATGCACAGGGCGAACTTCATCTTGGAGTAATAAAATGGCGTTTAGCAAATCGTTACAAAGTAGAAGCAGACTTTATTGAACCGCGCGTCCCTTATCGCGAAACAATACAAAAACCGGCCCGCGGAATGTATCGCCATAAGAAACAATCTGGCGGTGCAGGTCAGTTTGCAGAAGTGCATATGTTAATTGAACCCTGGGTGGAAAATATGCCCGACCCAGCAGGGCTCACGGTTCGTGGAAAGGAATTAATTCAACTCGATTGGGGTGGAGTGCTTGAATATGTCAACTGTATTGTTGGTGGTGTAATTGATGCTCGTTTTATGCCTGCAATTCTCAAAGGTATTATGGAAAAAATGCAGGAAGGACCACTTACAGGTTCGTATGTTCGCGATATTAGAGTGTCGATTTACGATGGGAAAATGCACCCCGTTGATTCTAACGAAGCTGCATTCAAGACTGCTGGTATGATGGCATTCAAAGAAACATTTGTTCAGGCTGCACCAAAAATTTTAGAGCCAATTTACGAACTTGATATAAAGGTACCCGAAGAATTTATGGGCGATGTTATGAGCGATTTGCCATCGCGTCGTGGCTTAATTCTTGGAATTGACAGCGAAGGCAAGTATCAGAAGATTAAAGCTCGTATGCCACTTGCTGAACTTGACAAGTATGCAACTGCATTACGCTCGATGACACAAGCTCGCGCTACTTATTCTGCAAAATTTGTTGAATATCAAACTGTTCCACCTAACGTGCAACAAGAATTAATTGAAGCTTACAAGAAGAGCCAGCAAGAAGAAGCTTAATAATATTTTCGATAATAAATATGCAAAGGCTGTTTCTCAAAAAAGAAGCAGCCTATTTTATTATCTAACCCAAAAGGTATGTCAAACATAAATGAAAGATAAATTTGTAGGGACACGACAAAGATAAAACCTTACAATTTTTGTGTCAAAACCTTCGAAAAGTGAGAAAACTGCCGAAGAATATAAAACTTAAACTAATGAAAAAGTGCTTACAAATAATAAAAAAGGCTGTCTATTGAGAGACAGCCTTTTTATATTAAAATAAGAAAATGACTATTGTTCAATACCTAAAAGCTCAACTTCGAAAATCAGAACTTCATTAGGTCCGATAACACCACCAGCACCATTTTCACCATAGCCAAGCTCGGGTGGAATGTAAAATCTATATTTTGAACCTACGGACATCAGTTGTAATCCTTCGGTCCAGCCTTTAATCACACCATTCAGTGGGAAAGTAACAGGTTCCCCCCTATCATAGGAACTATCGAATTTATTACCATCGATTAAAGTGCCTGAGTAATGAACTTTAACTTTATCGTTAGCAGTTGGTTTTGGTCCATTTCCTTCTGTTAGGACTTCGTATTGAAGTCCCGAAGCAGTAACTTTTACATTAGGATTTGTTTTATTTTTTTCTAAAAATTCCACAGCTTTTTTAGTATTGGCAGCAGCTTGTTCTTTTTGTTTTTGTTCATATTTTGCTTGCAATTTGGTGCTAAAAGATTGGAGGATAGCCATAACTTGTTCGTCGTCAAGTAATTTAACATTTGAATACAAAGCATCGTTCATTCCCATCTTAACTTTATCGAGGTCGAAGTATAATTCATCTCTTTTTAAGTTATTACCAATATTGATACCAATTGCATAAGCAACGGAATCCTCATAAGTTTTCAGTTCAACACCAGCTTGCTTAGGGAATGGGAAAGATAAAACATATGACTCATCCTCATAAGTTTTCAGTTCAACACCAGCAGGTTGAGCAGAAAGTTTTGTTTTAGAAGGTTTGTTCTGGGCATTCAAAGTGCTCAATAACAAAAATGAAGCAACTATAAAAAACAAATAACGCATTTAGAAACTCCGAAAATAATATTAATACAACTAACAAATTTAATGATAAATCTCTACTTTATAAAGAATTATTTTAAAAAGAGATGTAAATAAGATAAAAACCAGCCAAAATTACTAAAACCCCGCAAGTCTTTTTAATTATCTTCGACAAATTCGATTTTTCAGTCCATTTAAGATAGTTCCCTACTTTATGGGCGAGTGTTCCTGCAAGCACAATGACAAAACAGTGCCCAATTGCGAAGTAACCCAAAAGAGATATTGCCAAAACTGGCTCAGAGTTAGACAACTGAAAAACTACTCCTAATACAGGTGCCATAAAAGCAAAAGTGCAGGGACCAAGTCCAATACCGAAAATCAATCCAAGCAGGAAAGGTTCAAACAAACCACCATATTTTGTATTATTATGAGAAAAACCTCCCCAATTAAGGTTGAGAATATCGAGCATATAAAGCCCGACAATGAAGAAAACAGATGCAACTATCAAATTACCCCAAACGCCTACATCGCCCATTAATCTACCTAATGAATAGGTAATCAAACCAATGACAGCAATAGTTATTAAAATTCCGACAGAGAAAATCAAAGATATTATAAATGAACGTGAAGTTGTTCTTATATCATTTCTTGAAGTTAAATAGCCGATAATCAGAGGGATGCTCGCAAGATGGCAAGGAGAAAGCAAAATACTGAGAACACCCCAAGTGAACGAACTGATACCTGCAAAAATATAACTACCATAAAGAAGTTCGGAAAGCTTTGTGAAAATTATATCCATATTAAATCCTAATTAACAATTTTCAGTCCAACTGATTGAAGGAATTTATCAATTTCCTCTTCGGGATAGTAGCCTTCGTGCCTGTGTAATTCATTACCTTGTCGGTCGACAAA
>Ga0116167_1003262_pt1 | contig 12861 bp, 10 predicted proteins | sample AD_JPNMR3_MetaG_FD_89794 | JGI IMG/M metagenome (GOLD analysis project Ga0116167, IMG submission 89794) | Active sludge microbial communities of municipal wastewater-treating anaerobic digesters from Japan - AD_JPNMR3_MetaG | ecosystem: Engineered > Bioreactor > Anaerobic > Digestate | place...
GCGCTGCTCGCCGCCTTCTTCGCCACCGCGTCGGTGGGCTCGGTGCTGGGGGTGCTGCTGGGCGGCTTCATCGCCGCGCACTGGGGCTGGCAGGCGGCCTTCGGCGTGGTCGGCGTGCCCGGGCTGGTGCTGGCGCTGCTGTACCTGAAGGTGCGCGACTACAAGACCGTGGCGCTGACGCCCAAGCTGGACGAAGCGACCCGCAGCACCGGCAGCACGGTGGCCTATGTCGCGAAGTCGCTGGCCAAGTCGCGCACCATGCTGTGGGTGTGCCTGGGCGGCGCGTCGCAGCTGATCGTGGTGTCGGCGATCTGGTCGTGGCTGCCGAGCTTCCTGAACCGCTACCACGGCCTGGCGCCCGAGCAGGCGGCCGCGCGTGCCGCGCTGGTGGTGCTGGTCGGCGCGGCCGGCAGCGTGATCTGGGGCACCGCCACCGACCGCATCGGCGCGCGCCGCCCGCGCCGCAAGCTGTACACGATGGCCGCGCTGTGCGTGCTGTCGGCGCTGGTGCTGGCGCCCAGCTTCGGGGCCACCGGCGGCATGGCGGCGGCAGCGCAGTTCGCGCTGATCGCGCTCGGCGGCTTCCTGATGACCTGCAGCGTCGGCCCGGTGACGGCGATCGTCATCGACGTCATCCACCCCGGCGTGCGCGCCACCGGCGCGTCGGTGCTGGCGCTGTTCCAGAACCTGTTCGGCCTGGCCGCCGGCCCCTTCATCGTCGGCGTGCTGTCCGATGTGCTGGGCCTGCAGGCGGCGCTGACGCTGGTGCCGCTGGCCGGCGGCCTGGCGGCGCTGTTCTTCGTGCTCGCGTCGCGCAGCTACGAAGGCGACATCCAGCGCGTCGCCGCGGTGGCGGTGCAAGGCGAGGCGCCGCACGCGCCGCCGCCGGCGGCCGCGGCGGCAGGCGCACGCTGAGCGCGAGCGCGCCTCGAACTGCCATAGGGTGCTGCAAGCACACCATCGCCAGCGTGTGCGCTCGGGCTCGGCATGCCGGCGAAGGTCGGTGTGCACTGGCAGCTTCCCGACCGCCTTGTCCAGAAACGTCATGACCGCGGCGGACCGGCAGCCTATCGTTCCAGCTTACGCAGGCGGCGCAGCACCGCACCGCCGGGCTCTGAAAGGACGGGACACTGAACATGGCAGAACAGGCCGCGAGCGCGCGCCGCGCGTCGAACCCATGGCGTGAGCACGAACGGCTGGTGCTGGTGCTGCAGGGCGGCGGCGCGCTCGGCGCGTACCAGGCGGGCGCCTACGAGGCGATGGCCGCCGCCGGGTACGAGCCCGACTGGGTCACCGGCGTGTCGATCGGCGCGATCAACGCGACGCTGATCGCCGGCAACCCGCCGGCGCGGCGTGCCGAGCGGCTGCGCACCTTCTGGGACCGCGCCACGTCGCGCTCGCCGTTGCTGCCGCCCGCGTGGATGGACCCGTGGCGGCCGATGCTCAACGGCTTGAGCTTCTTCGGCGCCGCTGCTTTGGGCATCCCCGGCTTCTTCGCGCCGCGCCTGCTGCCGCCGTATTTCGCACCGGAAGGCAGCCCCGGCGCGTTGAGCTGGTACGACACCTCGCCGCTGATCGACACGCTGCAGGAACTGGCCGACTTCGACCTGATCAACCAACGCCGCGTGCGCCTGTCGCTGGGTGCGGTCGACGTGCGCAGCGGCGATTCGGTGTACTTCGACAACCACCGCATGACGCTGCGGCCCGAACACGTGCTGGCCAGCGGTGCGTTGCCGCCGGGTTTCCCGCCGGTGGCGATCGACGGCGAGGTCTACCTCGACGGCGGCATTGCGTCGAACTCGCCGCTGGCCTACGTGCTCGACCAGGACTTCCGCATGGACGCGCTGGTCTTCCAGGTCGACGTCTTCAGCGGCGCGGGCCCGGTGCCGCAGAACCTGGACCAGGTGCAGGAGCGCGCCAAGGACATCCAGTTCGCGAGCAAGCGCCGCCTCAACGTGCGGCGCATCCAGGAACTGGAGGACATGCGCGTGTCGCTGCACCGGCTGCTGGGCAAGCTGCCGCAAGGCCTGCGCAACGACCCCGATGTGGCCAAGCTCGCGCACGTCGCCGAGCGCGGCGCGCTGACGCTGGTGCACCTGATCAACCGGCGCGTTTCGCACTCGCCGGAGTTCAAGGACGGCGACTTCTCGCGCGCCACGGTGCAGGAGCTGTGGCAGGCCGGGCAGGGCGACTTCCAGCGCCTGCTGGGCAACGGCACCGGCGTGGTCGTGCAGCAAGTCGGCGACAAGCTGCGCGTCGTCGACCTGGCCTCCTGACTGCCCATCCCCCCGAAGGAACCCCATGAACGAGAAGCAAGTGCTCGACCGCGCCTTCGCGATGCCGCTGACCAACCCGGCCTTCCCGAAAGGGCCTTACCGCTTCATCGACCGCGAGTTCTTCATCGTCACCTACCGCACCGACCGCGAGGCGCTCGAGGCGGTGGTGCCGGCGCCGCTCGAGGTCGTCGACCCGATCGTCAAGTTCGAGTTCATCCGCATGCCCGATTCCACCGGCTTCGGCGACTTCACCGAAAGCGGCCAGGTCATCCCGGTGCGCTACCAGGGGCAGATGGGCGGCTACGTGCACCAGATGTTCCTCAACGACCATCCGCCGATCGCCGGCGGGCGCGAGATCTGGGGCTTTCCGAAGAAGCTGGCCTGGCCCGAGTTCCGCGTCGAAAAGGAGACGCTGGGCGGCGTGCTCAAGTACGGCCCGCTGCCGGTAGCGGTGGCGACGATGGGCTACAAGTACCGCACGCTCGACCACGCCAAGGTGCTGGCCTCGCTGCAGGCGCCGAACTTCCTGCTGAAGATCATTCCGCACGTCGACTGCAGCGTGCGTGTGTGCGAGCTGGTGCGCTACTGCCTCGAGGACATCACCGTGAAGGGCGCGTGGGAGGGCCCGGCCGCGCTCGAGCTGTTCCAGCACGCGCTGGCGCCGGTCGCGCAGCTGCCGGTGCGCGAGGTGATCTCGGGTGTGCACATCCTGACCGACCTGACCCTCGGGCTGGGCACCGTCGTGCACGACTATCTGGCCAAGTAACGGAGCAAAGGGAGCGATTTATGCAACTGCAAGGCAAATCCGCCGTCGTCACCGGTGCCGCCAGCGGCATCGGCAAGGACATCGCGTTCACCTATGCCCGCGAGGGCGCGAAGGTGGCGATCGCCGACCTGTCGAAAGACGCCGCCGAAGCCACCGCGGCCGAGATCCGCGCCGCCGGCGGCCAGGCGATCGGCGTGGCCATGGACGTGGCCAGCGAGCAGCAGGTCAACGCCGGCATCGACGCGGTGGTGAAGGCCTTCGGCGGCGTCGACGTGCTGGTCAGCAACGCCGGCATCCAGATCGTGCACCCGGTCGAGGAGTTCGGCTTCGCCGAGTGGAAGAAGATGCTGGCCATCCACCTCGACGGCGCCTTCCTGACCACCAAGGCCTGCCTGCCGCACATGTACAGGGCAGGCCGCGGCGGCAGCGTGATCTACATGGGCTCGGTGCACTCGAAGGAAGCGTCCAAGCTCAAGTCGGCTTACGTCACCGCCAAGCACGGCCTGCTCGGCTTGGCGCGCGTGGTCTCCAAGGAAGGCGCGGCGCACGGCGTGCATGCCAACGTCATCTGCCCCGGCTTCGTGCGCACCCCCCTGGTCGACAAGCAGATCCCCGAACAGGCCAAGCTGCTCGGCATTACCGAGGAGCAGGTGGTGAAGAACGTGATGCTCAAGGACACGGTCGACGGCGAGTTCACGACGGTCGACGACGTGGCGCGCGTGGCGCTGTTCTTCGCCGCGTTCCCGACCAACGCGCTGACCGGTCAGTCGCTGGTCGTCAGCCACGGCTGGTTCATGGAGTAAGTGCAGCGCGCCGACCCGACAGGAGTAAGCCACGATGGATACCCAGGACACACCCACCCTGTCGGCACAGGAAAGCGCCATCGCCAGCGGCCGCGAGGTGCTGCACGGCAGCGCCACCGAGCGCGTGCTGCGCATGTACGACGCGATCCGCGGCTACGGGGCGCCGCGCGTCGCGCTCGACCGCGGCCTGCTGTTCACCGAGTCGCTGAAGACCACCGAGGGCCAGCCGCTGGTGCTGCGCTGGGCCAAGGCGCTGAAGCATTTCGCCGAGAAGGCGCCGGTGACGATCTTCCCCGACGAGCTGATCGTCGGCCGGCCCAACACCTGGCTCGGCCGCTGGGCCATCGTCTACCCCGAGCTCGACGGCAGCATCATGCCCAGCGGCGTCGACATGTTCCGCAAGCTGAAGGGCCAGCCGGGCGAGGTGGCGGTCAGCGACGACGACGCGAGGCAGATCAACGAGGTGCTGACGCCGTACTGGGCGGGCAAGGACTACGCCACCAACTTCGTCCACGCGCTGCCCGAAGCCACGCGGCGCATGCTGCTCGGGCCCGACCCGAACAACCTGCTGCTGTACACCTGCGTGATCATCGCGACGTCGCCGATGCGGCACTCGCAGAACTGGACGCCGGACTTCACCAAGATCCTGACGCGCGGCGTCAAGGGCATCCGCGAGGAAGCCCAAGCGAAACTGGACGCGCTGAGCGAGCCGCGCGACGTGGTCTTCAAGCGCAGCTTCCTCGAGGCGGTGATCATCACCTGCGACGCGATGACGCTTTGGTCCAGGCGCTATGCGGCGCTGGCGCGCGAACTGGCGGCGAAGGAGGCGAACGCGCAACGCAAGCAGGAACTGCTGGAGATCGCCGAGGTCTGCGACTGGGTGCCCGAGAACCCGGCGCGCAGCTTTCGCGAGGCGCTGCAGGCGCAGTGGTGGGGGCAGCTGTTCAACCGCGTCGAGCAGACCAGCAGCGCGATGGGCCAGGGCCGCATGGACCAGTACCTGCTGCCGCACTACCGCAAGGACCTGGCCGAGGGCCGCCTCACGCAGGAATCGGCGATCGAACTGCTGCACTGCCTGTGGCTGCAGATGTCGCAGGTCACCGAGATCAAGCTCAACCCGGTGGCAGCCGCGGGCCCCGAGGGCTTCTCGCAGTTCTCCGATGTCTGTGTCGGCGGGCAGACGCCGGATGGCCGCGACGCCACCAACGAGCTGTCGACCCTGATCCTGGAGTCGATGCGCGCGCTGCAGATCACCAGCCCCGACCCCTGCGTGCGCATCCACTCCGGCACGCCCGACGCCTTCCTGCACCACGTCGTCGAGTGCATCAAGGACGGCAAGGGCTACCCCAAGCTGCTGAACGACGAGGACGTGATCCCGTTCTACCTGGCCAACGGCGCGAGCTTGAAGGAGGCCAACGACTGGTGCATCTCCGGCTGCTGCGAGAACCGTCTGCCCAACCGCGAGACCAACGTCACCGCCGGCGGCGGCATCAACTACGGCTCGGTCACCGAGATGAGCTTCCGCAACGGCCATCTGAAGGTGCTGAAGGACATCCAGTTCGGCCTGGCCACCGGCGACCCGCGGCAGTGGACGAGCTTCGAGCAGGTCTGGGCCGCGTTCCGCGCCCAGCTCGAGCACCTTGCGCAACACGTGCTGGTGCAGCAGTACCAGGCGATGCGCATGAAGGCCGACTACTTCGCCGCGCCGCAGACCTCGATGCTGCACGACCTGGCGATGGCCGAGTGCCGCGACCTGCACTCGCACGGCGAGTGGTTCCAAGGCGGCATCGACCACAGCACCTTCGAGGCCATCGGCAAGGGCACGGCGATCGACAGCCTGGCCGCGGTCAAGCACCTGATCTTCGACACCAGGAAGCTCACCTGGGACCAGCTGCTGACCGCGATGGAGGCCAACTGGGAAGGCCACGAGGCGGTGCGCCAGCTGTGCCTGCACGCGCCGAAGTACGGCAACGGCGTCGAGTGGGTCGACCAGCTCGGCTTCGACATCGAGACGCTGCTCCTGGAGTTCCTGGACAAGCACCCCAAGCCGAATGGCCAGACCTTCCTGCTGCGCCAGATCCCGATCACCTTCCATGTGCCCTTCGGCAAGGTGACCTGGGCCACACCCAACGGCCGCAAGGCCAATGAATATCTGGCCGAGGGCATCTCGGCGTCGCACGGCATGGACGTCAAAGGTCCGACCGTGGCACTGGGCTCGATCGCACGGGCGCGCAATCGCAGCTTCAGGCAGAAGGGCGGCGACCTGATCAACCTGAAGTTCAGCCCGGCCACCGTCGCCGGCGAGGCCGGCACGCGGCGGCTGATGCAGATCGTGCGCGCCTGGTGCGAGATGAAGCACTGGCACGTGCAGTTCAACATCATCCACCGCGAGACGCTGCTGGCCGCGCAGAAGGAGCCGGACAAGTACCGCAACCTGATCGTGCGCATCGCCGGTTACTCGGCCTATTTCGTCGACCTGTCGCCGGCGCAGCAGGCCGAGATCATCGCCCGCACCGAGGAACACGCCTGAGCGGGGCCGATCGACAGAACCCGAAAAATGGAGAAGGACATCATGGAACTGCAGGACAAGGTCGCCATCGTCACCGGCTCGGGCCGCGGCATCGGCGAAGGCATCGCCCGCGTGCTGGCGCGCGAGGGCGCGAAGCTGGTCATCGTCGACATGAACCTCGACGACGCGAACAAGGTGGTCGACGCGATCAAGGCCGGCGGCGGCCAGGCCATCGCCACACGCACCGATATCTCGAAGAAGGCCGAGGCCGACGCGATGGTCGCGGCCACGATCGCCGCCTTCGGCCGCGTCGACGTCCTGGTGAACAACGCCGGCATCGAGGCCGCACCCTGCCTGCTGCGCGACATGCCCGAAGCGCAGTGGGACCGCGTGCTCGGCATCAACCTGAAGGGCACCTTCCTGTGCTGCCAGGCGGTGCTCGAGCCGATGATGGCGCAGCGCAGCGGCCGCATCGTCAACATCGCCTCCACCGCGGCGCTGCGCATGACCTTCTTCGGCAGCGCCGACTACACCGTGTCCAAGCACGGCGTCGCCGGCCTGACGCAGCACTTGGCGTGGGAGGTGGCCGACAGCCACATCACCGTCAACTCGATCTGCCCGGGCGGCGTGCTGACGCCGCTGATGGAGCAGCACACCGCGCCCGAGTTCCGCGAGATGGTCACCAAGCGCCTGATCCCGCTGGGCCGCATGTGCACGATCGAGGAGATCGGCGAAGCGGTCAGCTTCCTCGCCAGCGACCGCGCGCAGATGATCACCGGCCAGATGCTGGCGGTGGACGGCGGGCTGATGAGCGGCTTCGGCGAAGACCTGCGGCCGATCGTGCGCAAGCGCATGGCCGACGCGCAGGCCGCGCAGCACAAGGGTTGAAGCCCAACGGTCCGGCGGCGATGAAGCGCATCGCGATCAATTTCGGCGGCGGGCTGGTGCCCGGGTTGGAACAGGTGCTGGCCGGCGCGGTGCTCGCGGCGCGGGCTGCGGGCTGCGAGATCGTCGGCATCCGCGACGGCTACGACGGCCTGCTCGACGACGGCGACGGCAGCGCGCCGGGTCTGGTGCGGCTGGATCCGGCCGGTGTCGAGGCCGGCGCCATCCGGCTCGGCGTCGCGCCGCGGCACGACCCGTTCCGCATGCGCGCGGTGAATGCCGACGGCGCGATCGAGGAAGTCGACCGCTCGGCCGAACTGCTGCAGCGCCTGCGCCAGGCCGGCATCGACGGCGTGGTCTCGGTCACCGGCGCCAGCGCCGTCACCGGGCTGCACGCGCTGAGCGTGGCCTTCAAGCTGCACCGGCGTGGCCTGCGCACGGTGTGCATTCCGAAGGCGGTGGAAAACGAGATCGCCGGCGTGCCGCTGGCCTTCGGCTACGACTCGGTGCTGGCCAACGTGGCCGAGTCGCTGCAGCGCATCCGCCAGGGCGCGCACGACGTGGGCCGGCTGGCGGTCGTCGAGGTGCCGGGCCGGCATGCCGGCTGGCTGGCGCTGCAGGCCGGCATCGCGGCGCAGGCCGATGCGGTGCTGATCCCGGAGATCCGCTACGACGTCACTGCGCTGGCTGCGGCGCTGGAGGCGGCCGGGCGCGGCGGGCGGCGGCCGTCGCTGGTGGTCGTCGCGGAGGGTGCCCAAGCCATCGAAGGTGCGACCCAGGCCGAGGCGGCCGACCCGCTGCGCGCCAGCCTCGCGCCCAACGCCGACCTGGCCTTCGGCCACGGCGAGCATGTGATCGACCGCAGCGGCGCGGCGGCCAAGGCGGTGGCGTCGGCGCTGCAAGGCCGAGCCGCAGGCGAGACGATGCCGATGACACTGGGCCTGCTGCCGCGCGGCGGCCCGCCGACGGCGGTGGACCGGCAGCTCGGCCGCCTGTACGGCGCGGGCGCGGTGCGCTCGCTGCTGGCCGGCGAGGACGGCGTGTTGATGAGCTGGCAGCCGCCCGAGATGGGCCGCGTGCCGATCACCGAGGCGCTGCAGCGCGTGCGCGCGCTGCCGCTGGACGGCGCCTTCGTGCGCGGCGCGCGGGCACTGGGCATCGCGCTGGGCGATGCCGTCGCGGCCGGAGGCGCACGATGAGCCTGCACACCGAACAGGCCGAGCGGCTGACCGGCCGCGTGCTGAACATCCAGCACTTCTGCACCAACGACGGCCCGGGCATCCGCACGACGGTGTTCCTCAAAGGCTGCTCGCTGCGCTGCAAGTGGTGCTGCAACCCGGAGAGCATCCACCCGAAGCCCGAGCTGGCCTACGACCCGAAGAAGTGCATCGGCGAGGCCGAGTGCGGCGCCTGCCTGAAGGTCTGCCCGGAGACGGCGATCCACGTCGCCGAGGCCGACGGCAAGGTGCGCATCAACTGGGACCTGTGCACCAACTGCGGCCTGTGCGTGCCGGTGTGCCCGTCCGAGGCGCTGACCAGCTTCGGCCAGCCGATGACGATCGAGCAGGTGCTGGCCGAGGTCGAGCAGGACACCGCGTTCTATGCCGAGTCCGGCGGCGGCCTCACGCTGTCGGGCGGCGAATGCACGCTGCAGCCGGAGTTCAGCGCCGCGCTGCTCGCCGAAGCGCAGCGGCGCGGGCTGAACACCGCGATCGAGACCGCGGGCAACGTGCCGTGGCACTTCTTCGAACAGGTGCTGCAGCATGTGGATACGGTGCTGCACGACCACAAGCAGGCCGACCCGGCGATGCACAAGCGCTGGGTCGGCGTGGACAACGCGCGCATCCAGGCCAACTTCAAGCGCGCCTACGAGACCTTCCCCGACAAGACCTTCATCGCGCGCACGCCGGTGATCCCCGGCGTCAACGACACCGAGCAACACATCCGCGCGGTGCTGGCCTTCATCCGGCCGTACCGCAACGTGGTCGACTACCAGCTGCTGCCGTACCACCGCTACGGCCAGAGCAAGTACGACTTCCTCGGCCGCGTCTACGAGTTGCGCGACTTCCCGGCACTGCCCGACGCCACGCTGCGCCGGCTGCAGGCGATCATCGACGAGGCCTTCGGCCGCACACCGCCGCCGCCTTGAAGTGCGCATGGAGGCGCTGAAGCACCTGCTGAACATCACGCTGGCGCTGTTCATGATCGGCAACATGCTCGACATGGGGCTGCGGCTCGATGCGCGCCAGGCGCTGCGCGACCTGCGCGATGCGCGCTTCCTGCTCGCCAGCCTGCTGTGGGGCTTCGTCGCGCTGCCGGCGCTGGCCTGGGGCCTGGCCCACCTGTTGCCGCTGGAGCATCCCTATGCCACCGGGCTGGTGCTGCTGGGCATGGCGCCGTGCGCGCCCTTCCTGCCGCCGATGGTCGATCGGGCGCGCGGCGACCTCGGCTGCACCGCGGCCTTCATGCTGCTGGCGGTGCTGGTGATCGTGGCCTACATGCCGCTGGCCGTGCCGCGCTTGACCTCCGGCCTGAGCGCCGATGCCTGGACCATCGCCAAGCCGCTGCTGCTGTTCCTGCTGCTGCCGCTGGCGCTGGGCCTGGGGCTGCGCCGCCGCTCGCTGCCGCGTGCCGAGCGGCTGCATCCGCTCGTCAAGAAGCTGACCAACGTCGACACGCTGGCGATGCTGGTGCTGTGCGTCGTCGTCTACGGCGAGGGCTTCGTGTCGCTGCTCGGCAGCTGGGTCATCGGCGCGCAGCTGCTGTTCTTCAGCGCCGCGACGGTGCTGCCCTACGCCCTTGGCTTCGGCCTGCCGCGCGGCCAGCGCATCGTGCTGTCGCTCGGCCTGGCGACGCGCAACCTGGGCGCGGCCTTCGCGCCGCTGTTTGCCGTGCCCGGTGCCGACCAGCGCGCGGTGGTCGTGGTGGCGTTGGGCGTGCTGATGCAGGCGGCGTTCTCGTTCGGCGCCGCGACCGTCTACGCCCGGCGCGGCGCCGCCGCGGCGGCCGGCCACGCGTAGCCGTCGTCGGGCCTGGCTGCGCGCGTTGCGCTGCGCCAGTGCAGCGGCGCCATGCCGGTCCAGCGGCGGAAGGCGCGAACGAAGGGGCTGGCCTCGGCATAACCGAGCGTCAGCGCGATGTCGACCACCGACAGCCCGGTCTCGGCCAGCAGTTCGCGGGCGACGGCGCAGCGCACCTCGTCGAGCACCTGCTGGAAGCTCAGGCCCTGCGCCTGCAGCCGCCGCGCCAGCGTGCGCCGGTGCAGCCCCAGCGCCTGCGCGATCCGGTCGCCGTGCGTCTGGCCCTGCAGCAGCAGCAGCCGCGCCATGCGGTAGACCTCGGCCAGCAGCTCGGCGCCGGCCAGTGCCGTGTGTGGCGCCAGCGCCAGGCGCGCCGGGCTGGCGGGGGTGGGCAGCGCAAGGTCCAGCGTGCGCGCCGGGAAGCGAAGCGCGCAGTGCTCGGCGCCGAAGCGCACCGGGCAACGGAAGAAGCGCTCGTAGGCCCGCGGGTCGGCGCCGCAGCGGTGCGGCAGCAGCACCTCGCTCGGGTTCCACTGCGCGCCGCACAGCTCGCGCAGCAGGCTGACACCGGCGGCGACGGCGAAGTCGTGGGATGGCGCCAGTTGGTCCACTGCGGGGTGGACGACCGCGTGGCCCCACGACACGCTGTGGTCGTGCTGCTGCAGGAAGAGCGCGCCGCCCGTGGAGACGAGGCGGTGATGCCCGGTGAAGGCGCGCAGCGCCGAGCCGACGGTGGGTGCCGCCCGGGTGAGGGTACCCACGAAGCCCAGGTCCGCCAGACGCGTCTCGCGCCCGGCCACCAGGCCGAAATGCGCGCAGTGCGTGGCACGCACCGCCTCGCTCAAGGCACGCGCGGAAGCGGCGAAGCCGACGCGCCGGTCGGCCCGGGCGAGCGCCTCGGGTGCCAGCCCGGCAGGTTCGAGCACGCGGGCCGGCGCCACGCCGCGTTCGGCCAGCAGCCGAGGCAGCGCGACGAAGCCGCCGACCAGACGCGACCAGTCGACGGCAGGTGCCGCAGGCCCTGACGGGGCCGATGCCGTGGGTTCCATGTCGAGGGTTTCGCAGATTGCCCGCGCGGGCGCGAGCCTAACTTGCTGTCACGATGTGGCTGTCACGATGACCTGCGGGCTCGGCTGCGCCGCGGTCTTGACCGTTTGCCGCTCGTTGCGCTTCAGGTGGCCTGCGGCCTGGGCCTTGTGGCGCAGCGCCTGCACGGCATCGAACAGTTCCTTCTGCTGGCCGAGGAAGGCGTCGCCGAGCTTTTGCGTCGAGGCCAGGCCCCCGTTCATGCGGCTGAGCACGTCGGGCAAGGCGGTCGGCGACTTCATGCTGGCGTGCCAGCTGTACTTTTGCAGCGCGTCGGGGTGCAGCGCGGGCGAGAGCCCCAGCGTCAACGACAACGCCAGCGACGACATCCAACAGCTCGCGGGTTTCGGCTTCATGCGTGGCATGCGGGGCTGCACTGCCCACTGCGAAGATTCTAGGCATGCATGACCGGCGTACCGCCCCCTGCCGCGCGAACGGCGGCCTGCCGCAGCGGCTTCGATCATCGGGCGCAGGCCAGCCTGCCGGCCCTTGTACGCGTGCAGCGATGGCACGGCCTCGACGGCGGGAACGCGGTGGCGGGTGCGGCGACGGAGCTGGGCAGAATGACAATACCGCGCGCGGCCTTCGAAGCGGCCATGCTTGCGGTCGGCAGCACCCCAAAGACCTGGAGACGACAGACGATGGTTCAGCTCACGCCCCTTCGCCAACCGGCGCGCCCGCGCCGCCCCAAGGCCGCGGCCTGCATCGCCGCGGGCCTGCTCGCACTGGCGGCCGCGGCGTCGGCGCAGGGCGTCTCGCCCGGCGAACTGCCGAAGGAAGGCACCAAGCTGCCCGGCGGCATCGAGCCGGTGCTGCAGCTGCGCACCTACTACTTCGACCAGGAAAGCCTGGCGGGCCAGCCCAGCACCGCCTGGGCGCTGGGTGGTTGGGCGGGGCTGCGCAGCCCGTGGCTGGGCGACGTGGTGCAGCTCGGCGTGGTCGGCTACACCTCGCAGCGGCTGTACGGGCCCGACGGCAAGGGCGGCACGCTGCTGCTGCAGTCGGACCAGGATGCGATCAACGTCATCGGCCTGGCCTGGGCCGCGCTGCGTTTTGCCGGGCAGACCTTCACCGCCTACCGCCAGCTGATCGACCGGCCGTTCATCAACGCGCAGGACAACCGCATGGTGCCCAACACCTTCGAGGCCTACACGCTGAGCGGCGCGCCGGCCGAGGGCGTGTCGTACACCGGCGGCTACATCGCGAAGATCAAGAACCGCGACGCCGAAAAGTTCGTCTCGATGTCGAGCGACGCCGGCGGCACGGGCAGCAACGAAGGCGTGTACTTCGCCGGGGTCGACTGGAACTTCATGAAGGACGCGCGGCTGCGCGCCGACCTGCAGTACGGCGTGGATACCTACAACACCTTCTACATCGACGGCCGCTTTCCGGTCGCACTGGGCGAACAGACCCGGCTGACGCTGGGCGCGCAGTACTTCCCGCAGAGTTCGGTCGGCGCCCAGCAGATCGGCGACTTCTCGACCTGGGGTGCGGGTTTGCAGGCCAAGCTCGATCA
>Ga0116167_1003265_pt1 | contig 12847 bp, 8 predicted proteins | sample AD_JPNMR3_MetaG_FD_89794 | JGI IMG/M metagenome (GOLD analysis project Ga0116167, IMG submission 89794) | Active sludge microbial communities of municipal wastewater-treating anaerobic digesters from Japan - AD_JPNMR3_MetaG | ecosystem: Engineered > Bioreactor > Anaerobic > Digestate | place...
AATACAGGGGTCTATGCAGCTCACGGCCCAACCACCGTGGTCCACATGGTCTTCGGCGACAACTTCACGTTCAATGTGACCGGCCCCATCACGGCGAATGTCAGGCTCGGGCCGAATGCAAGCCTTCAGATAGGGGCGCATGAGCTCGGCAACATCTACATCTCGAGCTTGAACGTCGCTGTCGCAGACGGCAGCTGGGTCGACATCTGGGCGCACTAGTCGGCTTCACCGACCACATCCGCCCGTTCGGGGGCCCCTCCGGGAGGGCCCCCTTTTTCATGGTGGTATGTCTTCCGATTCACCTCAACGCCAGGCAACCATGGCCACATAACTCTCGGCGGTCACTATCCACCCCTACGCATGGCCCTTCATGAGAAACCGATGAACATGGACGGCCAGGCCTAGAGAGTGAAATACGTGGAGCCGTGCAATCTGGGCCGCGAAAACAGTTCCATCAGGGCTGCCTCGTCATCCAGCATGGATATCCACGGTCACTGCATGTCCCTATCGAGCCCACTACCACCTTCTTCACATCTCGCATAGAGAATGGTCGTCTCGCTGTGCAAGGGTTCTCCTCGTGATTCCTTCGCCTCTCTCCCGCAACATCGCCCACCCCACCCCCGGTGCGCCGGGAGAAGCCGAACTAATCGGGTTTTTCAACGTGCTGTGCGTGTTCACCTGCCAGGCACCCCCACCCAGGCCATCAGCGCAACGCACCCCTCACGCGGGCCTGCCCGCTTCCAGGCTCAATGCATAACCCCCCGGACAGTTCGGCCTCCTGTTTGTCGCCAGCGTAGACACCATGGGACCTGTCATGCCTCTCACTCACGGAGTCGGACATGGCGTTTTCCCGTCCCGACCCTCCGGGCCTGCAACGGATGTATGCATTTCTGTGCTGAAGTCACCGACATGGCGTGGTATACACTTAATCAATGGTTCTTGGATGACATCTGATGCAGGGGTGTTGTCATGATCTCCCGCGCGCTTCGCATCGCCCTGGCGGCTCTCCTGGCCGCGGCCTCTCTCGCGGCGGTGATCCTCAGGTACGCCGAGCCCGTGACAGACGGCGACATATGGTTTCACCTCGCCTACGGCAGGTACATGCTGGAGAACACCACGCTGAGACCGGACCATGCCGCCTTCAGCTGGACGCAGGCTGACGCCTCGCCCATCTACTGCGCATGGATACCCCAGGTTCTCTTCTTCAAGATCCACGAGGCCTTGGGCATGCCGGGTCTCCTGGCCTTGCGCTATCTTTTCGTCTGTGCATTCCTGGCCCTTGCCGCGCTCATGGCGGCCCCCGCCTTGAGGAGAAAACCGGGTCTCAGCCCTTTGGTGATCCTCGTGTGCCTCACCGGCCTCCTCATGTCACAGGCAGGGCTCCTCGTGAAGGCGGAGTTGTTCTCCTTCCTCTTTACCGCCTTCCTGTCTTTCCTCTGGTTTTCCTCGAAGACCGGGGGGGCGTGGTCAAGGGCTTCGATCCTTGCTATCCCCCTGCTCGTCCTTGCCTGGGTCAACTCGCACGGAGGGTTCATCTTCGGGGTCTTCTTCATCGCATGCGCCACTGGAGGGGAAGTCCTGAACGCTCTCTTCAGATCCCCTGCGAGACTGAAGGCCGATCTCGTCCCAACCGCGCTTGTCGCCCTCGGCCTGAGCGCGGCGGCGATCCTTTTCACACCGTACGGGTGGGACTATCCTGCATACCTGTACGAGACTCTCTTCTCCGAGACCTTCTCGAGACACACCGCATCCGTGCGCGCATACTACTCGATCCTGGCGCCAGAGGTGAGGGGCACCCACTACCTCGAGTACCTCGCCGCCGCCCTCGTCGTGACCATAGGCCTCGTCGTCGCGGCTGCCAGGCGCAGGACCCTCGACTGGTCGACCGTAACCATCGGCATCGGCTTCGCGCTCCTGTTCCTTCGCTACATGCGCACCACCTACTTCTTCGGCGTCGTGTTCGTCTTCACCGCGATCTCTCTCATGAGGCGCATCACGGAAAGCGCCCCTGCCGGGGGCGGACACGCCGGCTCCAGGCTCACGCCCAGCCGGGCCGGCAAGCCTCTGGATACAGGCGGATCCGGCCGCATCGGTCCTGGGGTCTCGTCTCCTGCGAAGAAAACGGGAGGTGTCATGCCCGGAGACGAAGGAACAGCCCGGCATGCCGCATACAAGACGATCGCGGTGCAGGCGGCGGCATCCCTCCTGGTCCTCTTCTTCTCGGCGAGAATGGGTGTGGAGTCGCTCTTCTCCCCCCAGGCCGGTCTCAACGTCCTCCACTTCAGCGACCCCGCTGGCGAGGCCTCCTTCGTCAGGAACAACCTCGAGGGGCTCGTCATGGGCAACACCTACAATTGCGGATCGTACCTGATATGGTCGTTGTGGCCCACACACAAGGTATTCATCGACGAGCGCTACTTCCCCTATGCCGGCTGGTACGCCGAATACAACGCGTTCGAGTACGGGCCCGACGACGCGTACCGCCACGCCTTCCTCCAGAGATACCGGTGTGACTTCTGGGTCCTCTCCCTCGACTTTCCCCACATGCGCTTCTTCCTCTCGTCTCCCGATTGGCGACTCGTGCACTATGGGCCGAAGGCCGCAGTGTTCCTGTCTTCGCGCCTTGCTCCTGCGGGGACGGGGCACACGGTCTCCGACACCGTGTACCGGACGGGCTTCTACAACGCCCTCGCCGCATCCGACTTCGCAACGACCGTCATGGACCTGGACGTCGCCAGCCGGATCCTCACGGGCATCGAACCCTCGCCCTTCTGGCCGGAACAGTCCCGGCGCCTGGGAGAAAGCCTCGAGAGGCTGGGAGCCGCATATGCAAAGGCAGGCCGCGCGGATAATGCCGTCGAGGTCCTTAGAAGGGCAACTACACTCAACCCCTCATCCACGAGGGCGCACCTCTTCCTCGGCAACGCGCTCGTGCTCGCAGGCAGGCCCAATGACGCGACAGAGGAGTATTCGACAGTCCTCGAGCTCGACCCCGGCAACGAGGACGCCCGGCGCTCCATCGCTGCTATCGGCGCGCTTTCCGGCGCACAAGCGGGCGTGCGCGGGCACGCCGGTTTGGACGAAGACGGGTTCGCCGCCCTCGCTTCGTCAGCCCGCAGGAAGGCCCGGTCGGGAGATTACGAGGGTGCGCTCAAGGAGCTCGAGTGCATGCTCGAAATCAGGCCCGGAGACCCCGAGACACTCTACAACGTCTCTTGCGCGCTCGCCAGGCTGGGCAGGCTCGATGAGGCCATGGACAGGCTGGAGGAAGCCGTCTCGCGCGGGTTCGACCGGTGGGACCTCATGAAGAGCGACCCTGACCTCGCTTCACTCAGGGAAACGGACCGCTACCGAAGCCTCGTGAGGGGTCGCTGAGGACAAGCGGGCAAGATGGCTTTCTTCGGCCTGCATGAACAGGTGTGGGGTCGACCCTGATGCCTCCCTCCTCGTCTCCGGGCAGACCGACGGCATCCCCATCTGCATGACGCACCCGGAGACGACACGCCACGTTTCCGCATCAAGACGCATGGGCCGATCGATCCACGAACCACGCCCCCTGCCACGCAGGGGGCGTCTTCTCCATCTCTCCTTTACGAGAGGTCCTACATCCCCCTTCGCGTGTGCTTTCCAGACAGGTCAATCGTGTCTCTGCCACGAGGCACGAGGGCCGACCGTGTCCGGCAGGCACGGAGAGCCTCGCCCGGCCGCGTACCGCTCTCCGGGCTGCGTCAGGACGGCTCCGGGAAAAGCTCGCTCCTCACGATACCGTGCCTGGCGAGCCGGAAAGCCAGCGCGGTGTGCAGGCAGCCGAAGCCGTACTTGACGCTCCTTGCGAAGTTGATGGACGAGGCCTCCTCGAAGTAGTTGGTCGGGCAGCTCACCTCGGCTATCGTGTACCCGTACCAGAGGATCTGCGCGAGCATCTGGTTGTCGAACACGAAGTCGTCCGAGTTGCGCTCGAAGGGGACGCGCTCGAGCAGTTCCCTCGAGAACGCCCGATAGCCCGTGTGGTACTCCGAGAGCTTCGCCGACATGAGGATGTTGCCGGCAAGCGTCAGGAAGCGGTTCGCCACGTATCGCCACAGGGGCATGCCGCCCTTCAGCGCGTAGCCCCCCAGGATGCGGGAGCCCAGCACGCAGTGGTACAGCCCGTTGCCGATCAGGCTCGCCATGGCGGGAATCAGCTTCGGCGTGTACTGGTAGTCGGGGTGAACCATGATGACGATGTCGGCGCCCACTTCCAGCGCGAGCCTGTAGCACGACTTCTGGTTGGCGCCGTACCCCCTGTTCCTCTCGTGGCGGTGGACGATGGTGTCGGGCAGGGTCATGGCGATCTCCACCGTCCGGTCCGTGCTGTTGTCATCCACCACGATGACGGTATCCACCACGCCCTGCGCCATCACCTCGTCGTACGTCATGCGCAGCGTGTGCTCCGCCTGGTAGGCGGGCATCACCACCACGACCCTTGACGAACCGTACACGGAGCCACCTCGACCGTTCAGCGCATGGTACGAGACAGTGGGCAGAGGCCTCACATGTCCACCGTGTACCTCACGAAGTTCGGACCCAGCGTGCTGTCCTTGTTTTCCTGGATGGCGACGAGGCTGAGCCTCCCCTCGTTGTCGATGGACAGGTTCACGGCCTGCTGCTGGGCGCCCTTGAGGAACATGAGGAACCTCTCCTTTCCTTCCTTGCCGTCGATCACCGCGAACCACTTCCCCTTCTCGCTGGCAAGGAAGGCGTGATGCCTCGAGTCCGGGCTGAACATGGGCAGAACGACGACGTCATAGGTGCTCGACTCGCGTCCGTCCAGGATGGCCTTCCACTTGTTGTCCTTCATCGCCCTGCACAGGACGTGCTGGGAGTTAGGGCTGAACTGGATGTCGAGGATCGCATCGTAGAACGCCGTCTGCTTCCCGTCGACCACGAGGGTCCACTTCTTGCCCTTCATGGCCGCGTAGGCCAAGCGCCTGGAATCGGGGCTGAACATGGGCAGCAGCACCGCGTCGTAGGCCCCTTGAGGCTTGCCGTCCGTGTACACGGACCACGTGTCGCCCTTGCGGGCCGTGAAGAAGTAGCTCGACGAGTCCTCGCTGAAGCCGAACTGGAGCACCTCGTCGAAGGGGGCCGTCTTGACGCCGTCTATGACCATGACGAACTTCTCGCCCTCCTTCGCCAGGTAGGCGAGCCGCTTCGAGTCGGGGCTGAACACGGGGAGCGCGAGGTCCGTGAAGGGTTGCTGGGGCTTGCCGTCGACCACCATGAAGGACTTGTCGCCCTGCCTGGCCGTGTAGACGAAGCGCGTGGAGTCGGGGCTGAAGGCCTGGAGGCTGATCTTTTCGTACTGGGGCAACTCCTTCCCGTCGAACACGATGAACATCTTCTTCTTGTCTATGACAGGGTACACGAGGTGCTTCGAGTCAGGGCTGAAGAAGGGGTAGGAAATCTTCTCGTACTCCTTCCCTTCCTGGCCGCCCTCCACGACGACCATCTTCTGCCCCTTGAGGGCGAGGAAGGCGAGCCTCTTCGAGTCAGGGCTGAACACGGGGTTGTTCGTGTGCGGTATGCCGTCGTAGGCCTTCGACTCCACGCCGTCCAGGACCACGATATAGTCTGCGCCCTTCTGCGCGACGTAGGCGAGGCGCCTGGAGTCGGGGCTGAAGGTGATGCCGCCCACGTTGTCGTAAGGCTTCAGCTCGTCGCCGTCGAGCACGACCAGCCACTTCCTGCCCTTCTTGACCTTGTAAGCAACGTGCCTCGAGTCGGGGCTGAACCTGGGAGGCGTGTCCTTGCTGATGGCCTCGTACTCCTTGTGCATCTTGCCGTCCACGATCAGGGCGAACCGGTCGTTCTTCTTCGCCACGAGGGCGATGTGGCGGTTGTCCGGGCTCACGGTCGCCGACTCCGAGTAGATGAGCCACCCCTCTACGGGCTTGACGAGCACGTCCACCTTCTCGCCGAACGCGAAAGCAGCCTGCGCCCACGCAAGGGTCACCACGAGAACCGCGCACTGAAACGCACCCCGAAAACGCACGCAACCATTCGTCATCTCTTTGTCTCCTGTCCTTGGCAGTGTTTTCTGAAGATGCCTCTCATCCAACCGAGATGTGTCTCGAACAGATACCCTCTATAAACCCGGCGGGCTCAAAACTCAACCCATGTCTACGACGGCGCGGGCGGACATAGATCGCAAGCCCCCCGTCCCCAGGTGGAACTCGAGACACGACACACGTTCACGACGGCGCGGCAGGGGCAGGGACCTGGGGGAGACACCGGGGTATGGGTGACCGGGCCCCCCGCGAGGGTATCCGTGTGTTCCTGCATGCAGGGAAAACCCGCACCCCCCACATGGACCCCACCATTCTCTCGGCCAAGTTCACCGGCCTGCAGGCACACTGGCCGTGGAAGGCCGCCCCCCTGAAGATTCGGCCCCCCCGCGAGGGTGTCCTGCTATGTCTGCCCGCGCCTGCAGGGGGATATCGCAGGACGTATGAAGCGTATAGCCGGCCAAGTGTGTCTGCCCGCGCCGACAGGGGGATATCACCACTTGAAGACCTGGTTGACCGCGAACCACCACAGGTGCATCTCCTGGTGCCAGTCGAGCCCGGCGTAGGGGTTGTACACGATGTCCGTGAACACCGTGGAGTTCAGGGACTTGCTCGTGTTGCTCTTGATGGTGGTATCCTTGAGCTTGATGTAGCTCACGTTGATGTCGATGGCGTTCGCGTGGTTGATCTGCTGGGTGAGCTCGTGGAAGTCCTTGGGCCTGGGCTTCGGCTTGTCGTCCACCACGATGCCGATGCCCAGCGAGTAGATGTCGAAGTCCGGGAACGGGACCGGGCCGAAGCGCTCGTGCACGGTGGACGCGGGCCTCGAGTCCCAGCCGAGCCTGAGGGCGAACTTCTCGACCGGCTTGATCTCCATGCCGTAGGAGAGGTGCCAGGTGTTCTTGAAGTCGTGGACAAACACCTGCGTGTCGGGCGAGTAGCGGTAACCGAGCATCCTGGCGAAGCGGAAGAGCTGTATCTTCTGGTCGAACTGCATGACCCACTGCTTCTGCACCGCCCAGTCCGTCCAGTTGGCGTCGCAGGTGAGCGTGAGCTGCTTGATGGGCTTGAGCTTGACGCCCAGCTGGAGCCTCTGCGGCCATGTGAGCCTGAAGGTGGCGGTCCCCTTCTGCTTGGGGACCGACGCCGTGGGCAGGTCGAACATGGCGGCCGTGATGATGGTGAGCGGAGAGCGGCCGAGCCAGTCGACGGTGCGGCGGAACTCGCTGCCGTACTTGAACTCGTAGTCGCCCTCCATGTTCGCCTCGGAGGAACTCTGGTAGCAGGCCCCGAGCGCGAACCACTCGTAGGGCTCCCAGAGCACGCCCAGATTGTAGGAGGTGGTGAAGTAGTCCTCCACGAAGAGCTCCAGGTGGCCGTGCGTCGCGTACGGGGTCATCCCGCCGTTGAACCAGGGCGGCGGAAGGGTGAGCTCCGAGATGACCGGGATCTCGAGCCCCTCGGTCGCCTCGCCCAGCGCGCCGGTGAGCGCGCTCATGTCGTTGGGCGTCCTGAGAGACGACGACAGGTAGAAGAGCGACGGCCCTATGCCCACCGCAGCGCCCACGGAGAGGGTGTCGGAGACGCGGTAGGCCACTGCAGGCGTCAGGAAGCTCATGCGGCTGAAGAACGCCTTCTCGCCGAGGAAGCTCATGGGGTTCTTCTGGGGGTTCTTCGCGTTCTTGAGCCCTGCGCCGTAGGGGGCGAACTGGCCGAAGCCGAAGGTCCAGCGGGAGAACTTCGGGTCCGGCGGCTTGTAGGAGATGCCCATGCCCGGGGTGATGAGGTAGGGGATCGCGTAGTCGATGTACGGGATGATCATGTACCCGCTCTCCTGCCGGCCCTTCGCCCCGTCGAGCGGGTCTCTCCCGTTGTTGAACCACCCGCCGAACGGCGCCCACGGCTTGCCCGTGGCCGGGTCATCGGCCTGCCTCAGGCTCACCTCCCGGTAGGTGGACACGAACCCGATGCCGTTGTCGAACCTCGTCCCCGGGATCTTTGACAGGCCTGCGGGGTTGTAGTGGATGGCCATGGCGCCGGGCGGGTACGCGGTCACCGCGCTGCCCATGGAGACCGCGAGCGGGCTCGTGACCAGCTGCTCGTACATGGCCGCGCCGAGCCCCAGCGGTGTCGCGAGCGTCACGGCGAGCAGCGCCGCCGTGACCATCCCCACGCTTCTGAACCTTCTCGCCATCTCCTCTGACTCCTCACAGCACGAAATTGAAAGGCACCCTCGCGGTCAGCGAGAACCCGCTTCCCGTGAGGCTGTAGCCGAGTGAAACCGACATCGTCGTCTTGGGCGCCACGTTGATGCCCATGCCCACGCCGAAGCTCGCCGAGGCCCTGTCGCCGGTCTCGATGGACCTCGCGTTGTTGTAGGTCAGGCGCGAGGACAGCTGGTAGCTGTAGCTGAACGACATGTTGATGGAGTTCGCGTACGAGAGCGCGTACCCCATGCCCATGTTCGCGCTCATGGTCGACCCCGGCTTCACCCTCGTCAGCACCAGCTGGTCCGAGACGTGGTACTCGAGGTCGTCGACGTTGAAATCGAGCGGGTACGAGTACCCGAGGCCCCAGAAGAAGACCACCGGGTCGATCTGCTTGCTGAAGTTCGCGCCTAGCGACACCGAGTAGAGCCCGTTCCCCGTGGAGAGCTCGCTCTTCGGGTTGATCTTGTAGGGGCTCCTCCCGGTGGGCAGGACAGCCCCCATGGACAGGGTGTACCGGACCTTGCCGGCCTCCATCTTGAAGGGCTGGAAGGCGGCGCCCAGGGAGATGTCGCCGATGTTGGTCTCGTCGAGCTCGTCGTCGGTCCCCCGCTGGGCGTAGCGGTACATCACGGGCAGGTTCAGGCTCGCGGTGAAGTTGTCGAGCACGCTGTAGGCCGTGTAGATGGAATGCTGGATCGTGTGGTCGTTCACGCGCTCGAGCCTCAGGATCTGGTCCTGGCTGTAGATGTTCTCGCTCGGTGAGTAGGAGTAGTTGATACTGTAGTCGAGGGCGAGGGTCCCCTTCGGGTCGAGGGTGTAGTCCCTGCTCACGGCCGAGAGGACCTCCTTCTCTTTCTCCGCCTTCTCCTCCTCGGTGATCTCGAGGCTCCTCCTGGCCTTGGCCTCCTCTTCCAGCCTCCTGATCTGCTTCTCGAGGACCTCTATGCGTTCCATCAGCTCCTGCTGCGAGCCCTGTGCCGCCTTGTCCTTCTCCTCGGCGAAAGCGGGCACTGGCAATACTGCGAGACCGGCGACGACAGCGAGAACGAACAGCGCCTTCAGTTTGAGAAACGGTCCGGGTTCCAAGGTACCTCCATCATCGAGAAGTCTCTCCTGTCCCATGCGCACACAACATATCGACATTGCATTCATTTCAGCCCGGCGGCGTCCGCCTGTCTCGAACAGGCGCCGACAGGGTCGTGTGCGTGGCAGTATACCCCATTTCGGCGATGCCGCCAAGTCTCGGGCATGCCCTGCAGGATCAATAGAACAGGGTCCTGTAAAACCGCCCTCCTTGCGACTCGATGAAATCGTGCTGCCTCCTCACGGTGTCAGGTGGAAGGACCCCGGTGTACGCGTGCTTGGTCATGTCGTACTCGATGATCCTCAGGTCTTCCCGGCCGAGGGCGAGGGCGTTGGTCTTGACACCCTCGCTGGACACGATGAACAGGATCTTCTGCGGCCAGATGTCCTTGAACCTGTTCACGGTGTAGCTCGTGTTTCCGAGGTAGGGGTCCGCCAGGAACACGTGGTCGCCGTAGACGCCCCTGAACACCACGAAGTGCTTGTAACCGGATATCTCGATGGGGACGATGGCCGGCTTGTCAAGGCGGGCGAGGTCCTCGAAGTCGCCCTTGTAGCCGGCGGCCGTGTATCCCAGGACCTCGCAGAACCTCTTCATGTCGAGCAGCGAGAAGGCCCTTCTCTGCTGGATCTTCTCCGCCTCCCCGTACTGCATGAGCCCCTGGATGATCTGCTGCTCGCTCAGGTTTTCCCTGAGGTACCCGTTCAGGAGCGTGGCCAGCGCGGCGGAGCCGCAGCTGTAGTCGTACTTCTGCTTGGTGATCCGCGCGTCCTTGAACACCTCGTGCGGCGTGACCTCCTGCTTGAGCGAGAGGTTCTCCACCCCTGTCATGCCAGGGTAGAGCAACATGGTTTCCTTCGGGTTGTCGCGCACCGGGTACATGGTGCCCATGAGGGTCACGACGATGACGAAGGCGACGAGCACTTCCATGGCGTCACGTTCCTCCGGGGTGCTTCAACCCGGTCACTCGGGGTTTATCTTGATGGAGAGCACGTGGGCCTTGATGCCGTCGATCGCCACCGGCCCGAAATCCATGCCGTTCATGCTCACCCCCTCCATGCGGATGGAACCCTTGAGGGGGAGGTTGACGAGCACGTACGTCTTGTCGTCGACCGTGGCCACGTCGAAGGTCGCCGGGTTCGCGTGAGCCTGGTTCGACGGGTCGTTGTCCGTGTCGATGGTCCCCCCGTAGAGGTCACCCACGCGGAAGGGGCCGGTGAACGTCCACGTGGATGGGTCGGACGGGTCCCCGCCGGCGGTCTCGGCGAGATGGAGCCCGGCTACGTGAAGGGATCCACCCGAGGTGTTGTACGCGTAGGTGAAGTCCTGGGTGCGCCACCTGAACAGGTACTCGAAGTCTATGCCCGAGCTCCCCGTCTCCCGGTGGGAGGAGACGCGGAAGACGGCCGGGTCCACGGTGGAGGTGTCGAAGGTGATGGACCCCAGGTCCTGGTTGCAGAACACGAAGTTCCCCACGCTCCAGTCGCGCCGGTTCACGTGGTCGGACATCTGGTACTCGATGAAGGTGAGCCCCTGGTCGTCGATGGTCGTCGACGTCGCCACGTCAATGGTCATGGGGTAGTCTTGCGGGCAGTCGAGGAGGAAGTACCCGCCGGGCCCCGATATGGTGACGTTGTTGAACTCGATCCAGTTCCTGGGCGAGCTGTCCGTGTCCGAGAACCGGTACGAGCCGATGCCCACGTGCACCCCGAAGTCGCCGTAGTTGTAGGTGATGCCCGCCTGGGCTGTCACCTGGCCGAGCGCCTCGTCGCAGAGGTTTTCCATCGCGAGCAGGCATGCGGGGACGAAGACCAGGGCCGCCATCGCCATCCCGACGGCGACCGGTATGCAGCCTTTTTTCGAGTTCAGCCTACCTGTCGATCTCATCTCTCTCGCCTCTTTCGCCTTCCCATCGTGCGGCAACGCCGCCTCGCTGAGATTCCTATCGGCCGTGCCCCAAAACGTCTTGAACTCCCGCAACGTTTTTCCCGCGGGGCTTCCCGCCGTCCGCGCCGTTGGTCTTCGCCACCCGTCTCGCTCTCGCCAGCCCTTGGAACGGCCCGCACAAGATCAGTGGGCCCAGATGTCCACCCAGCTCCCCTGCTGGACGGTCATGCCGAAGCCCGCCAGGTAGATATCCCCCATGGTGTGGGCGTTCGCGCCCGTGAAGCCGGCAGTGGAATCGAGCCTCACGTCCGCCGTGATGGTGCCTACCGAGACCGTGAAGGGCCGCTGGAAGATGATGTGGACCACGGTGGTGGGGCCGTGCGCCGCGTACACGCCGGTTGAGGCCGTCCCCACGTCGATGATGACCGTGCCGGTGACCTTGATGGGAGCGCCCACGACGAGGTTGTCGAGCCCGATGTAGCCGGTGGTGCTGTTCACGTACCACGGCACCCCGCCCGAGCCGACATTCGTCCCCGCGCCGTCGGAGTCGCCCCACGAGAGGTAGTCCATGTCGAAGCGGTCGAACACGAGGTTGAAGGTGAAGAACACGGCCCTGGCCGAGCCGGGCTTGGCGTTGTAGATGTCAACGTAGCTCGTGGGGTTGACGTACAGGTTCATGCCGCCCACGTTGACCGAGCCCAAGACCTGGCTCAGCGATGAGCCGGCACTCCCCAGCGCGACGTTCATGCCCATGGCGTCCATGCTCACCTGGAGGGAACCGAGGCCGATCCTCACGAAGGTGGCGCCGTTGTAGGTGACGTAGGTAGAGTCTGAGCCGACGTCTATGGTGATGGGTTTCAGCATGTAGGTGCTGTACCCGTAGGCGCCAGTGCCGTTGTAGACCTGGCTGGGTCCGGGCGCGGTGTACCCCGTCCCGTAGGTGTCGCCCTCCCGGGCCTTGATCCTGAGGTTGGAGATGTTGAAACCGGTCACGCCCACGTAGCCGGCCGTGGTGTCAGACGTGCCCCATCCGAACTGGGCGAACCCGGTGTCGATGCCGGAGGCGTCTCCCCACGCCATGGTGCCGATGGCGATGTTCATGGTGAGGTCTGCGTTGATGTTGACGCCCGCCTGGCCGGTCACCAGGGAGAGCTCGTCCTCGGTCGCCTGCGTCATGGCCTCGAGGCCCGAGGGCGCGGAAAGACAAAGGATGAACGATATGATGGCTATGAATAGTGCGCCTGACGATACATGAGCGTCTCGAGCCTGTTCACCAAGCATTGTCCTCGACCCCTTCATTGCTGCGGTCTCCTTTCACCCCATGATGCGATTCCATCCTCATGACATTCCACCAAGAAACGAGAAAAATCGAGGAGACCGGGGATTACCCCGGCCTCCTCGAGCGTTACGAATTAGTGGGCCCAGATGTCGACCCAGCTGCCGTTGGCGATCGACACGCCGAAGCTGGAGATGTAGATGTCACCCAGCGTATGGGCGCCCTCGCTGTTGAGGGCAGCCGCGCTGTCGAGCCTCACGTTCGCCGTGATGGGGCCGGTCACATTGAACGTGAAGTTGTCGCCGAAGACCATGTGGACCACGGTGGTTGGGCCGTGAGCTGC
>Ga0116167_1003283_pt1 | contig 12796 bp, 12 predicted proteins | sample AD_JPNMR3_MetaG_FD_89794 | JGI IMG/M metagenome (GOLD analysis project Ga0116167, IMG submission 89794) | Active sludge microbial communities of municipal wastewater-treating anaerobic digesters from Japan - AD_JPNMR3_MetaG | ecosystem: Engineered > Bioreactor > Anaerobic > Digestate | place...
ACATCGGGGGGTATGCCGTGGGGGTGCTCTTCGGGAAACACCCCATGGCGCCCTCGGTGAGTCCGAAGAGGTCGTGGGAGGGCTTTGCGGGGCCGGTCGTCGTCTGCACGCTCGTCGGGGCCACGTCGATGCATTCCATGCTCGGGGGTCGGTGGTGGGTTGGGGCTGTGATCGGCGCCGTCGCGGCCGCCGTCGCAACGATCGGTGACCTCATCGAGTCGAGCCTGAAGCGCGATCTCGGGGTCAAGGACATGGGCAACCTGCTGCCCGGCCATGGCGGCATCATGGACCGCCTCGACTCCCTCGTCCTCACCCTGCCGGTCATCTGGGGCCTGCTCTGGTGGCTGGCCCCGGCGGCTGGATGAGCCCTGACATGGACATCCCAGCAGGCAACCGCCCCGTTCCCGGTCAGTTGACGATGGTCGCGCCGCGCCGCGGCAAGCCACCGCGTCATCTGGCCGACCTCACCGTGGCCGAGCGACGGGCGGCCGTCGAGGAGTTGGGCCACAAGGCCTTCCGTGCCAACCAACTGTCGACGCACTACTTCGAGCGGATGACCATCGACCCGGGCGACATGACCGACCTCCCGGCGGCCGTGCGCTCGGACCTTGTCGACGCACTTCTGCCGACCCTGCTCACCCCCGTTCGCACCCTCTCCGCGGACGACGGTGCCACCCTCAAATCCGTCTGGCGCCTCCACGACGGTGCCCTCGTCGAGTCGGTGCTCATGCGCTATCCGCGCCGAGTCACCCTCTGCATCTCCTCGCAGGCCGGCTGTGGCATGAACTGCCCGTTCTGTGCCACCGGCCAGGCCGGCCTGACCCGCAACATGTCCACCGCGGAGATCGTCGAGCAGGTCGTCGACGCCAACCGGCGCCTTCGGGAGGGCTTGATGGATCGGGCGACGGTCGCCGACGACGGCCACGCCGAACTCGGTGACGAGTCCGAGATCAAGGACGCCCCGCAGACCGGCCCGCTGCGGGTCTCCAATGTCGTCTTCATGGGCATGGGCGAGGCCCTGGCCAACTACAAGGCTGCCATCGGGGCGATCCGGCGCCTGGTCGACCCGTCGCCGGCCGGGTTGGGAATGAGCGCTCGGGGCCTGACGATGAGCACCGTGGGTCTCGTGCCCGCGATCGACCGACTGGCCACGGAGGGCATCCCGGTCACGCTCGCCCTGTCCCTCCACGCACCCGATGACGAACTGCGTGACACCCTCGTGCCGATCAACACCCGATTCAAGGTGGACCAAGCCCTCGATGCCGCCCGCCGCTATTTCGAGGTGACCAAGCGGCGGGTGAGCATCGAGTACGCCCTCATCCGGGACATCAACGACCAGGCCTGGCGGGCCGACCTCCTCGGGAAGAAGCTGGCCGCCCGGGGCCGTGGCTGGGTGCACGTCAACCCGATCCCGCTGAACCCGACACCTGGTTCGAAGTGGACTGCCAGTCGCCCCGGCGTCGAGCAGCAGTTCGTCGAGCGGCTGCGCGCCCACGGCATACCGACCACCGTGCGCGACACCAGAGGCTCCGACATCGACGGGGCCTGTGGTCAGCTGGCTGCCGCCTCCGGGTGAGGTGACCTACCCTTCCTCCATGCGCTCCGTGAGGCTGGGTCCGATGGTGGCGGCGGTCACTGTCGGCCTGCTGCTCACGGCCTGCGGTTCCGGGCCGCTGCCGAGCAACCTCGCGGCCAAGGAGGGGCACCAGGTCGAGCACGCGAGTTCCGCGAGTCCCTCGGCGTCGGAGAGCCTGCCCCAGACACCGCTGCGCGCCGGGGAGCACTTCGTGGAGTTGAAGACACCGGCGGACTACCGTCCCACCCCCAAGGCCGGGAGCACCGACGACTACCGATGCTTCCTGCTCGACCCGGGACTCACCGAGCCAGAGCTGGTCAGCGGAGTCAACATCATCCCCGGCAACCCGAACATCGTGCATCACGTGATCGTCTCCCAGGTGCCGGCATCCCAGGTGGCCAGAGCCCAGGCACTCGATGCCGCGGATGCCGGCGACGGGTGGACCTGCTTTGGGGGCACCGGGATCGGAGGCGTCGGAGGTCGCAATCTCGACAAGTCGGATTGGGTCGGCGCCTGGGCCCCGGGCGGTGGCGAGCGCGTGATGTCCGAGGACGTCGGGATCCCGCTTGAGGCCGGCACCCAGGTCGTCGTCCAGATGCACTTCAACACCCTCACGGGTGGGGGCGCCGACACCTCACTGGTGCGGCTGCGACTGTCCCCGGCTGCCGGGTCGGCCAAGAAGGCCCTCAACACCATGCTGCTGCCCGCGCCGGTGGAGTTGCCCTGTCGGCTGGGGCACACCGAGAGCCCGCTGTGCGACCGAGCGGCGGCCATCGACGACGTCAAGACCAGATTCGGGGAGACGGTCGCGACGGCCGACCTCCTCCACGTCCTGTGCGGAGGCGACCCGATCGGCGACACCCAACAGTGCACCCGCTCCGTGCGTGAGCCGATGGTCATCCGTGCGGCCGCCGGCCACATGCACCTGCTCGGCCGGTCGATCACCATCGATGTCGACAAGGGCACCCCGCAGGCCAAGCGGATCCTCGACGTCCCGGTCTACGACTTCGACGACCAGGGCTCGCGCGCGTTGAGTGAGCCCGTGACCCTGCAGAAGGGGCAGACCCTGACGGTCACCTGCACCCACGACCAGTCGTTGCGGGACCAACTCCCCGCCTTCCAGGGAACTCCCGAACGTTATGTCGTCTGGGGTGAAGGAACCACCGACGAGATGTGCTTGGGCATCGTCCTCTGGCACGCCCCCTGATCTCCTTGTGCGCCCACCGTCAGGAGTCGAGCAGGCCCACAACCTCCTCGAGGTCATCGGTGAGGTGCAGCCGTGAGGAGAAGGCCCGGCCCTGCGCCAAGGTGGTGAGCAGCGGCCACACCGGCACCGTGCGGGTCCAGTGCTCGACGCCGACGAGCACCAGGGCGGCGACCGGCGACCTGCCGGTGTCGTAGTAGCGCGGCGTCACCGCCTGAAAGACCTCCTGCACTGTCCCGGCGGCTCCCGGGAGGACGACCACACCACCGGTGGACAGCGCGAGCAGGCCGTCCTCTCGCAGGGCGTTGGAGAAGTACTTGGCGATGCCGTCACAGAAGACATTGGGCGGCTCATGGCCGTAGAACCACGTGGGGATGCCGATGCTGCGGGGGGCGGCCGGCGGTGTCGTGCCGGAGCCGAGGGCCGCGCGCACCTCGAAAGCCACGTCGGCCCACGCGGTGATGTCCGTGAAGGTCGGCACCGCGCCCAGCGCGTCGAGAGCCGTGGTGAGGTCTCGCCCCGCCCCGGCATACGCCCCGAGATTGGCCGCCTCCATGGCACCGGGGCCACCCCCGGTGAGGACGACTCGCCCCGCCGCGGCGAGAGCCTGGCCCAGCCGCGCGGCCGTCGCGAAGTCCTTCGTGCCACGGCGGACCCCGTGCCCACCCATGACCCCGACTGCTGCGCGTCCGTCGAGGGCCTCCCCGAGCGCATCGCTCATCGCGTCGTCGTGCAGTGCCCGCACCGCGGTGACGAGGGCGTCGCTGGCCAGATCGGCGTTCTGGGCCCAGTCGTAGGCGCGGGCGTCGGGCGTCGCGGCATACCCCTCGTCGAGCCCCTTGTAGAGGTCGGCCGGTTGGTAGAGCTCCGCGCGATAGGGGTGGACCGGCGCGTCCGGGACGTCCGGGAAGACGATCGCCCCATGCGCGGTCAGGTGACGCGCGACCTTGGCCTGAAGTGCGCCCCCCAGCACGGCCAAGCCGCGCAGGTCCGTGCGGGCGAGAAACTCGTGCCGGAAGCCGCGCAGATCCATGCCCTGGAGGCGCACGCCGCGGAGCGAAAGCCCTGCGGTCAGGTGTGCCCGCAAGGTGGCCGCATCGTGGATCTCCAGACTCCGATGGTGAGGCCGCCGCATGGTCCGCATCGTAGATCTCTCGGGCTGGATCATTTCGCGGACAACGATGGGGCCTGCGTGATGGACTTCCAGCATGTCGGACAGTGGCTCTGGTGGCGCGCCGCGTCGGGAGGGGGTCCGGCACACGGTGGCCACCCTGCTCGCCCGCACCGACGCCATGTTGCGGGAAGGTCGGGCCCCCGGGAGCAACGGTGTGGCCCACCGGTTTCGGCCGCCTCGACGGCGTTCTCGGGGGCGGCGTGCGCTCGGGGGAACTCGCGCTCATCGCCGGGTCACAGGGGCAGGGCAAGACGACGTTCGGACTCCAGATGTTGCGCCAGGTCGCCACGATCGGTCGACCGGCCGTGTTCTTCTCCTTCGAGCACGAGTCCCACACCCTCCTCGAGCGGCTGCTCGCCATGGAAGGTGCGTATGCCGCGGACGCCGACCCGCAGGGTCTGTCACCCGCCGATGTCGGCCGGGTCCGGGCCGTCTTCGAGCAGGTTGACGCGCCAGGAGCCAGCCTGGCCTCGATGATGGGCGTCTTGCCGCGTGGAGCCGCCGCCCTTGCGGCGGTCGAGGCCTACGCGCAGCGCCTGCACCTGCACGAGTCGTCACCGACGACCTATCGGGAGTGGGTCGTCGTGTCCGTGGAGAAGAACCGACACGGCAACGACAACGTGGTGCTGGAGTTCGAGAAGGACTTCGCCCATGGGCGATTCCACCCCGAAGGTCGCCTCGTCGAGGAACGCCTCATCGAGGAGCGCGTCTTCCGCGAGTAGGGGCTCGTGCGCGCCGATCGATGGCCCGGTCGCGCACAATGGCCTGCGTGAACGCCCGCATCGGTCAACGCTCGGCGTGGACCGTGTGGGTTCCGCTCCTCGTCGTGGCGGCACTGGTCGTCGGCCTGTGGTGGTGGACCGGTCATCGATCGACAGAATCCCTGCCTCGGCCGACGAGCATCGTGGCAACGCCCGACAGTGGGACGGCCACGCCCGACAGTGGGTTGGCCACGATCGAGGAGTCCCGGTTGCCATCCCAGGCCAGGGACACCCTGGCCCTGATCCGCGCCGGCGGCCCCTATCCCTATCGACAGGATGACGGCGTCTTCGGCAATCGCGAGGGTCTGCTCCCGCGGCAGCCGAGCGGCTACTACCGCGAATACACGGTCGTCACACCGGGTTCCGATGATCGAGGACCTCGCCGAATCATCTCCGGCGCCGACGGAGATCGCTACTGGACTGCCGATCACTACGCGTCGTTCCGACAGATCAAGGAGGGCCGATGATCCGCACGATCGGGCCGAAGGTCGACCTTGCCGGACTCATCGCCGATGCGATCGAGGAGGGACGAGAAGTGCATGTCGTCGAGGCGACCGAGACCAAGCAGGGCACGCTCGAGGCTTTTGCCGAAGCACTCGACTTCCCCGGCTGGTTCGGGCACAACCTCGATGCCCTTGCCGACTGCCTCGACCATCTTGCCGAGCACGCGACCCAGCCCTGGGAACTCATCGTCGACCACCTGGCGGCACTTCGGGCAGCCGACGACCCGGCATACACAGGTTTGCACCTGGTGCTCGCCGACCTCACCCTCAGGCACCCCTCGATCCACGTGACCCTGCTCGCGCGGTGAGGTCGGTGGGGGAGAATGCCCCGGTGATCTCCCGCACCGTCAGCATCCTCGGCTCGACCGGGTCGATCGGCACCCAGGCCCTCGACGTCATCGGGCGCAACCGTGACCGCTTCACGGTTCGAGCACTCGCCGCCGGCGGCAATATCGACCTCTTGGCTCGCCAGGCCGTCGAGTTCGACGTGCCCTTCGTCGCCGCGGCGGCCGGCAGCGTCGAGGACCTGCGCTCCGCGCTCGCCTCGTATGCCGCGGGCGCCGGCCGCGCGGCATACGCACCCGAGGTGGTGGTCGGGGCGGACGCCGCCACGACCGTGGCTGCCATCGGTGCCGACGTCGTCCTCAACGGGATCACCGGAGCGATCGGCCTGCGCCCGACCCTCGCCGCCCTGGCGTCCGGCGCGACCCTCGCCCTGGCGAACAAGGAGTCCCTCATCATCGGTGGCGACCTCGTGCGGGCCGCGGCGCGACCCGCTCAGATCGTGCCCGTCGACTCAGAGCACTCGGCGATCGCGCAGTCGCTGCGCGGCGGGCGTCGCGAGGAAGTGCGGCGACTGGTCGTCACCGCCAGTGGGGGACCCTTCCGCGGCTGGTCTCGCGAGCAATTGCGCGAGGTGACGCCCGAGCAGGCGCTCGCGCACCCGAACTATGCGATGGGCAAGGTCATCACCACGAACTCGGCGACCCTGGTCAACAAGGGCCTGGAGGTCATCGAGGCGCACCTGCTCTTCGACGTGCCCTTCTCTGCCATCGACGTCGTCGTGCACCCGCAGCAGTGGATTCACTCGATGGTCGAGTTCAGCGACGGCTCGACCATCGCCCAGATGGGACCGCCACGGATGCTCGTGCCGATCGCGCTCGGCCTGTCCTGGCCGGATCGCCTCGACGACATCGACGAGCCGTGCGACTGGTCGCGCGCACAGGCCTGGGAGTTCCATCCGCTCGACGACGACGCCTTCCCCGCCGTCCGGCTGGCGCGGCAGGTGGGGGAGGCCGGGGGCACGGCCCCGGCGGTCTACAACGCCGCCAACGAGGTGTGTGTCGAGGCCTTCCATGGCGGCCGGATCAGCTTCCTCGACATCGTCGACACGGTGGCTCGCGTGGTCGAGGCGCATGATGGGAGTGATCACGACTCCTCGAGCGTTGAGGGGGTGCTGCGCGCAGACACCTGGGCGCGGGAGCGTGCCACGGCGATCGTGGAGAAGGGGAACCGATGAGCTGGTTGGCCTACGCGGCGGGGGTGCTCATCGCCGCCCTGGGTGTGGCCTTGTCGATCGCGCTGCATGAAGTGGGGCACCTGGTGCCGGCCAAGCGCTTCGGAGTGCGGGTGACTCAGTACATGGTCGGCTTCGGGCCGACGGTCTGGTCGCGACGGCGCGGGGAAACCGAGTACGGACTCAAGGCCATCCCGCTCGGTGGCTACATTCGGATGATCGGGATGTTCCCGCCCAAGCCCGGGGACGCTCCGGGAACCATCCGGGCGACGAGCACGGGTCGGTTCAGCCAGTTGGCCGACGAGGCCCGCGCCGCGGCCCACGAGGAACTGCTCCCCGGTGACGAGAACCGCGTCTTCTACCGGCTGAGCACGCCCAAGAAGGTCGCGGTCATGCTCGGCGGACCACTCATGAACTTGCTGATCGCGGTCACCCTGCTCACCGGCATGGTGACCATCCATGGCACCGCCGAGACCGGGCAGGGCTCCCTGGTGGCCTCCGTCGCCCAGTGCGTCGTCCCGGTGACCGAGGCCGCGACGGCGACGACCTGCCAAGGGCGTCCGGGCACGCCCGCTGCTGCGGCCGGGCTGAAGCCGATGGACAAGGTCATCTCCATCGACGGCAGCCCGGTGACCTCGAGCGCCGATGTCAGCAAGCTGATCCGTCCGCGTCTGGACCAGCCGACGGCCATCGTCGTCGAACGCCAGGGCGAGCAGGTGAGCCTCACGGTCACCCCGATCGCCAACCAGGTGGCGACCTATGACGCCCAGGGAAACCCGGTTCTGGACGGCAACGGGCAGCCGGTGACGCAGACCGCCGGCTTCATCGGCATCTCCTCGGCGACGCCGATCGTCTATGTCCCGCAGTCGATCGCCACCGTCCCCGGAATCGTCGGGGAGGGCCTGTGGCAGACCGCAGGTGCCGTCATCCGGATCCCGCAGAAGATGGTCGGCGTCTGGCAAGCCGCCTTCAGCGGTGAGGAGCGGGCCATCGACTCACCGATGTCGGTGGTCGGCGTCGGCCGGGTCGCCGGCGAGGTGAGCGCGGGAAAGCTCGACCTGATGATCGGTGAGCACACGGCGGACAAGTTCTGGTTCCTCGTCGGGCTGCTGGCCTCGCTCAACCTCATGCTCTTCGTCTTCAACCTCATCCCGCTCCTGCCCTTTGACGGCGGCCACATCGCTGGCGCGCTGTGGGAGGGCCTGAAGCGCACCGTCGCGCGCGTGCGCGGCGCCGCCGAGCCCGCCCACGTCGATGTCGCCAAGGGACTCCCGATCGCCTACGCCGTCTCGCTCGTCCTGATCGCGATGTCAGTCCTGCTCATCTACGCCGACGTCGTCAACCCGATCAAGCTCGGCGGCTGACCTCCACGCCGACAGAAGGGGTGCGCGACATGCGGGATACTGGGGACATGAGTGTTGGACTTGGTATGCCGTCCCTGCCGCCCCCCGTGTTGGCCCCCCGCCGCAAGACGCGCCAGATCCAGGTCGGCACCGTTGGGGTGGGCAGCGACAGCCCCGTCAGCGTCCAGTCGATGACCACGACGCTCACCAGCGATGTCAACTCCACTCTTCAGCAGATCGCCGAGCTCACCGCTGCCGGTTGCGACATCGTGCGCGTTGCCTGCCCGAGCCAGGACGACGCCGACGCCCTCGCCGAGATCGCCCAGCACTCCAACATCCCGGTCATCGCCGACATCCACTTCCAGCCCAAATATGTGTATGCCGCGATCGACGCCGGCTGCGCGGCCGTCCGTGTCAACCCGGGCAACATCCGCCAGTTCGACGATCAGGTCGCCGAGATCGCCAAGCGCGCAAAGGCCGCCGGGACGAGCATCCGGATCGGCGTCAACGCCGGCAGCCTCGACAAGCGGCTGCTCGAGAAGTACGGCAAGGCGACGCCCGAGGCGCTCGTCGAGTCGGCCGTCTGGGAGGCCAGCCTCTTCGAGGAGCACGACTTCCACGACTTCAAGATCTCGGTCAAGCACAATGACCCGGTCGTCATGGTCAAGGCCTACGAGTTGCTCGCCGAGCGCGGCGACTGGCCGCTGCACCTGGGCGTCACCGAGGCGGGCCCCGCCTTCCAGGGCACCATCAAGTCGGCCACCGCCTTCGGCGCCCTGCTCTCCCAGGGGATCGGCGACACCATCCGTGTTTCCCTCTCGGCACCTCCCGTCGAGGAGGTGAAGGTCGGCATCCAGATCCTGCAGAGCCTGAACCTGCGCCCACGCAAGCTCGAGATCGTCTCCTGCCCGAGCTGCGGGCGTGCCCAGGTCGATGTCTACAAGCTCGCCAACGAGGTCACCGCCGGCCTCGAGGGCATGACCGTCCCGCTGCGGGTCGCCGTCATGGGATGCGTCGTCAACGGTCCCGGCGAAGCCCGCGAGGCCGACCTCGGCGTCGCCTCCGGCAACGGCAAGGGCCAGATCTTCGTCAAGGGTGAGGTCATCAAGACCGTCCCCGAATCACAGATCGTGGAGACTCTCATCGAGGAGGCCATGCGCATCGCCGAGGAGATGGGTGAGCCACTGGACGAGGAGTCCGCAGGCGCGCCCACCGTCTCGGTCTCCTGACCCTTCCGGCGGTATGCCGCGGGGCCGGGCTCCGCTCAAGGCTCGCGGACCGTGGGTGTCCAGCACGCGGCATACCGTGTGGAGAGGGGCAACCAACTGCGCGATCAGCGCGTTCGCTGCGAATCGTCGCCCTAGAGTGGGGGCGTGCTCCGCACACGCCCCGCCGTCAGGCCTCTGACGCCCGCCGACCGCGATGCCGCGCTGGCCCTCTGCGGCCGTGATCCGGCACGTCACCTCTTCGTCGCCGCCCGGATCGAGGAGTCGGCGCGCACTGGCTCGCTCTCGTCCGTGCTGGGCCATCGGGTGGACGGTGAACTCGATGCGATCTGTTGGGCCAATGCCAACATCGTTCCGGTCGAGACCGATGACTCGGCGCGAGCGGCGCTCGCCGAGAGGATGCGGCGCTGGCGTCCGAGTACCGCGTCGGTCCTGGGCCCACGGGAGGAGGTGCTCGACCTCTGGGACCGACTGGCGCGGCACTGGGGGCCACCGCGCGCCATTCGGGCCGACCAACCGTTGATGACCACAAGGACCAAGCCCTCGGCACGGGGTCTGGAGATCGACCATCGGGTTCGGCCGGCCTGGGATGGCGAAGTCGATGCGGTGCTTCCGGCCGCGACGCACATGTTCACCCATGAGATCGGCTATCCGCCCTATGTCGGGTCGTCGCGGGCCTACCGTGCGGCCGTGGCTGGACTGATCGCCCGCCGGCACACCTTCGTGCTCGTCGAGCAGGGGGAGGTGGTCTTCAAGACCGACATCGGGTCGCTCGCCCTCGGGTGTGCCCAGTTGCAGGGGGTGTGGCTCACCCCGAGGTTGCGGGGCCGGGGGCTCTCCGGGCCGCTGCTCGCGGCGGTTGTCGACCAGGTGCTCGACGGGCGGGTGGGTCCGGTGACCGAAGTCAGCCTCTACGTCAACGATTTCAACGTGGCGGCACTCGCCCTCTACGAGCGGATCGGTTTCACCACGGTGGGGACTTTCGCCACAGTCCTCCTCTAGAAGTTACCGGCTGGTAATATCGGAGCATGGTCAACCTTGTGTGGAGCGAACTCTCGCCGGACGACCTTGACGGAATCCGGGAGTTGGCCCGCGTCTGCCTGGCCGCGGACGGCGGGCTTCCGACCATGGCCGCGGACCCGAGCGTCCGGCGGTTCTATGACCACACGAACGGACTGGTCGGTCGCGACGCGACCGGGGACATCGTCGCCGTCGGTGCACTGGTTCGCGATCACGGCACGCACCTGACGGTGACCGGATTGGTCGATCCGTCCATTCGCGGCGCCGGGGTGGGAGAGGAGTTGCTCGCCTGGGGGCGATCCCGCAATCCGCTGGTGCCCTTGCACTTGACGGTCGAGAACGACAGCGAGGCCTCGCGCGAGTTTGCCCACCGGACCGGACTCGTGCGGGTGTTCGCGGAGGACATCATGCGCCATGACCTGGGCGACATCCCGGTCGTGCCGCGCGACCCGGCCCTGATCGCCGTCCCTTGGGGCACGGACACGCGGGCGGCCTTCCATCATGTCTGGCGGCAGTCCTTCGGCGAGCGGCCTGGTTTCACGGACCTCGACCTGGATGCGTGGGTCGCTTTCGTCGAGTCCGACCCGGAGTTTCTCCCTGCTGACTCCCGCCTCCTGCTCGACGGGGGTGACGCCGTGGCTTTCGTGACGGTTTCCCGTGACTGGATCGAGCAGTTGGGTGTCGTGCCGAGTCGCCGGGGCCATGGCCTGGGCGACCATCTGATGGCCCGGTCCTTGACCGCCCTGCGCAAACTGGGGCGGCAGGAGGTGTGGTTGGCCGTCGCCGAGGAGAATGCCGACGCTCACCGGCTCTATGGCTCGCTGGGCTTCGTGGATGTCGGCGTCCGGGCGCGCTATGTCGACGCGACGGTGGTGGCCGACTGATCGAACGGCCCGGGTGGGGACAACCGCGGCAACTGGAAACAACGCCGGCAAGGGAAAGCGATTGGCCCCGGAGCCGAAGACTCCGGGGCCAATCTGTCGTGCAGGTGACGTGTCAGCTCACTTGGTGAGCGGCGACAGCGTCGGGTCGTTGGCGTAGGCCTCGGCCGCGTTCGCCTTGGTCACGATGACCGGGGCGAGCAGGTTGGCCGGAACGACCTTGACACCGTTGTTGTACGACTTCTCGTCGTTGACGTTCGGCTTCTCGCCCTTCTGGAGCGCCTCGACCATCTTGATGGTGTCGGCAACCAGGGTGCGGGTGTCCTTGTTGATCGTGGAGTACTGCTCACCGGCCATGATCGACTTGACCGACTCGACCTCGGAGTCCTGACCGGTGACGACGGGGATCGGCTTGCCGGCGGCCTTCACCGAGGTGATGATCGCGCGGGCGAGCGTGTCGTTGGGGGAGAGGACGCCGTCGAGGGCGGTCGCGCCCGGGTAGGACGCCGAGAGGAGGGTGTCCATGCGCTTCTGCGCGTTCTCAGCCTTCCAGCCCTGGGTGACGGCCTGCTCGAACTTGGTCTGGCCCGAGACGACCTTGAGGGTGCCGTCGTCGATCTTCGGCTGGAGCACGCTCATGGCGCCATCGAAGAAGACCTTGGCGTTGTTGTCGTCCGGCGAGCCGGCGAAGAGCTCGACGTTGTAGGGGCCCGCGGCCTTCTTGGCCTTCATGCCGTCGAGCAGGGCCTGGCCCTGGAGCTCACCGACCTTGAAGTTGTCGTAGGCGACGTAGTAGTCGACGTCCGCGGTGTTCTTGATGAGGCGGTCGTAGGCGATGATCGTCGCGCCGGACTCCTTGGCGGCCTTGAGCTGGGTGCCCAGCTGCGAGCCGTCGATGGCGCCGACAACGATGACCTTGGCGCCCTTGGTGACCATGGCCTGGATCTGGTTCTGCTGCTCCGAGACGCCGCCGTTGGCGAACTGCACGTCGCCCTTGAAGCCGGCCGAGGTCAGGCCGTCGTTGAAGAGTTTCTCCGCGAGGACCCAGTTCTCCGAGGTCTTCTGGGGGAGCGAGATACCGATGACGGCGTCCTTGGCGAAGCCGCTGGCGGCGGCCGAGCCCGAGCCAGAGCCCGAGGTGCTGTCCCCGGTTGAACCGCTGTCGCTACGACCGCAGCCCGTGAGCGCCAGACCCGCGACCGCCGTGACGGCGAGGACCTTGGTCAGTGCACGCATGCTTTCCTTCTCTCTTTCCTGTGCCGTGCCGGGGTCCCGGCATGGGCGTTCGTGGGGGGAGGGACTCAGCCCTCGGTGCGGGTGGTCTCGGACAGAGACGACGTCGCATCCGCAGCCGGGTTGTTGGTGGCAGCCGGCGCGGCGGAGTCCGAGCCCTTGCGATGGCGCATCAGCAGGCCGGTGATCGACGGCTTGCCTTGGCTCTTGTTGTAGATGTCGAAGGCGACCGCGAGCAGCAGCACGAGACCCTTGACGATCTGCTGCACGGACTGCTCGAAGCCGAGCAGCTGCATGCCGTTGGACATGACGGCCATGATCAGACCACCGATCATCGCGCCGGTGACCTTGCCGACACC
>Ga0116167_1003300_pt1 | contig 12767 bp, 13 predicted proteins | sample AD_JPNMR3_MetaG_FD_89794 | JGI IMG/M metagenome (GOLD analysis project Ga0116167, IMG submission 89794) | Active sludge microbial communities of municipal wastewater-treating anaerobic digesters from Japan - AD_JPNMR3_MetaG | ecosystem: Engineered > Bioreactor > Anaerobic > Digestate | place...
CATCGCCGTCGCCGCGGCCACCGCGCCCACGCCCACTTGCCCGCGCGACCACAGCCACAGCGTGATGCCGCCGGTGCCGGCGATCAGCGCGATGGCCAGCAGATGGTTGACGATCTCGAAGCCGCTGATCAGCCGCATCTGCACGTGCACGGTGGCCAGGAAGTCCTGCATCGCCGCGCGCGCATAGGCCGCCTCGCGCCCGGCATGCGAGAACAGCTTCACGGTGGCGATGTTGGTGTAGGCGTCGGTGATGCGCCCGGTCATCAGCGAACGCGCGTCGGCCTGGCGCTGTGCGCTGCGCGCCAGCCTGGGCACGAACCAGCCCAGCGCCGCCACGTACAACGCCACCCAGGCTGCGAAGGGCAGCACCAGCCAGGCGTCGAAGGCGCCAACCACGGCGACCATGGTGACAAAGTAGATGGTCACGAACACCAGGATGTCGGCGACGATCATCCACACGTCGCGCACCGCCAGCGCGGTCTGCATCAGCTTGGTGGCGATGCGCCCGGCAAACTCGTCGTGGAAGAAGCCCATGCTCTGCTGCAGCAGCGCACGGTGGAAGTTCCAGCGCAAGCGCATCGGGAAGTTGCCGGCCAGCGCCTGGTGCTTGAGCAGCGTCTGCAGCGCCACCAGCAGCACGCTGCCCAGCAGCACCGCAGCCAGCCCCATCAGCGTGCCGCGGCGCTCGTTCCACAACTGCTGCGGCGGCACCGAAGCCAGCCAGTCGACGAGCCGGCCCAGCACCGCGAACAGCAGCGCCTCGAACGCGCCGATGGCCGCAGTGAGCAGCGTCATCAATGCGATGTAACGGCGCAGCCCGGCGCTGCAGGCCCAGACGAAACCCAGGAAACCCTCCGGCGGCGGCGCGGCTTCGCCTTCGGGATAGGGCTGGACCAGCTTTTCGAACGCAGCGAACAACGCAGGTCTCCACACACAGCGGCGCCGGCAAGCGTAGCGGATCGGCCGGCGCGAGCCCGGCGCGCGGCTGCGGCCGGCAGCGCCGTTGGGCATGCGCAGCGCCGTCGCACCGCACAATCGGCCATGGCCTCGCTGCCGACCCGATGTTCCACGGCGCACCGATGCAGGGTGCGGCGATGAGCGTGTCCGCGCTGGTGGCGCAGTACGGTTACGCCTTCGTCTTCGCCGGCGCGCTGGCCGAGGGCGAATCGGTGCTGCTGGCCGCCGGCTTCGCCGCGCACCGCGGCCTGCTGGCGCTGCCGGGGGTGATCGCCGTGGCCGTGGCCGCCGGCACGCTGGGCGACCAGATCGGCTTCCACCTGGGCCGCCGCCACGGCGCGCGGCTGCTCGCGCGCTGGCCGGCGCTGCGCGCGGGCGCGCAGCGGGTGCAGCCGATGCTGGCGCGGCATCCGGCTGCGGCGATCGTCGGCGTGCGCTTCCTCTACGGGCTGCGCATCGCCGGGCCGATCGCGCTGGGCACGCTGGGGGTCCCGCCGCTGCGCTTCGCGCTTTTGAACCTGCTGGGTGCACTGCTGTGGGCGGCGCTGTTCAGCGCGCTGGGCTACCAGTTCGGCGCCGTCGTGCAGCGGCTGCTGCCGCGGCTGCACCAGCTCGAAGCGCTGCTGATCCTCGGGCTGCTGCTCGCCGGGTTGGGCTGGACGCTGTGGCGGCGCTGGCGCGCGCGGCGGCGGCTTCGCGCCTGCGCGCCGCCGCCGCCGCGCCCCTGAGCCGCCGAGCACGCCCACGCCATGCGCGACGCCCACCCGCTGCAATGCGCGCTGTTCGACACGCCGCTGGGCTGGTGCGGCGTCGCCTGGAGCGGCGTGGGCCTGCTCGCAGCCCAGCTGCCCGAAGCCGATGCCGCCGCGGTGCGCGCGCAGTTGCGCCGCAGCGCGCCCGGTGCACTCGAGGCCGCGCCGCCGGCGCTGGCGCAGCAGGCGATCGACGGCATCCGCGCGCTGCTGCGTGGCGAAGCGGCCGAGCTCGCGGCGCTGCCGCTGGACCTGCGCGGCGTGCCCGCGCTGCACGCACGCGTGTACGACATCGTGCGGCGCATCCCGTGCGGCCGCACCCTCAGCTACGGCCAGGTGGCCGAGCAGCTGGGCGATCGGCAACTGGCGCGCGCGGTCGGCCAGGCGATGGCACGCAACCGCTTCGCACCGGTGGTGCCGTGCCATCGCGTGCTCGGCGCGCAAGGCCGCCCCGGCGGTTTTTCCGCGCATGGCGGCGTGCGCACCAAGCTGCAACTGCTTCAGATCGAGGGCGCCTGGCTGTCCGGGGAGCCCGGCCTTTTCGACGATCGGCCCATCAAGGGCTGAATGCGGCATTTGTTCGGGCGACGGCGGGCATGCCGGCGCGCAATAGTTGACGCCTGCGCGTTGGGCGCGCTTTTGGCGCCGGTGGCATGATCGCGGTCGCGCTCATGCCGTCGCGGGCGTGCTCGCGCGGGCGACGACGCACCACTTTCGAGCGAGGCAGCACAGCGATGAGCGAGATGGCAAGAATCTGCGCCGACCCGGTCCGCCCAGGCATCGGCGACCCGGACGAGTTCCAGCTGCCGCTGCCGGGGCTGTTCGCCGACCTGGAGCTGGGGCGCGGCTCGGTGCTGCTGGACGACGACTACCAGCACAGCTCCAGCCTGGTGAAGCTGCAACTGCTGCGCGACTGGCAGCGTTCGCTGGCGCGCTATCGCGAACAGGCGCTGAAGCAGTTCGCACGCGAACTGACCTGCGGCATCACGCACCTTCAGCCCGGCGAGCGCGCGGCGCTGGTGCGCTCCACCTGCGAGGCCCTGCGCATCGACGTGCCGAGTGACTTTGCCGAGCTGACCGCCCAAACGTGACCGCAGCCCACCGTCCGTTGGCCGCGATGCAGCCGTCGGCGCCGTCGAGCAGGCCGTTTCGGCCGTCGCGCTTCACCGAACGCTTCGGCACCCACCTGGACCCCGCACTGCGCCAGGAGGTCGACAACGAACAGCTGAGCATGGTGCTCGGCCACACGCGGCTGGGCACGCTGGTCGCGACCGCCTTCGCGCTGCTGCTGGCATTGCAGTTTCGCGGCGACGCGCTGCCGGCCTGGATCGTCGACGGCTGGCTCGCGGCCAAGTTCGGCGTGGCCGCTGCGCGCATCCACCTGAGCCTGCGTTGCGAGCGCTTGCGCCGTCCCGGCGGCGCGCGCTGGCACCGCCTGACCGATGCCTGGCTGCTGGCCGACGGCATCGTCTGGGGCGTGGCCGGCTTCGCGCTGATGTCGGCGCCGATGACCTTGACCGCGCTGGTCGGCGCCGTGATGGCCTGCGTGTCGTGCGTGGCCACCTTCGGGCTGCAGTTCAGCAGGCGCTCGACGGCGGCCTACGTGGTGCCGATCCTCACGCTGACCGCGCTCGGCCTGCTGCGCCGCGGCGACGAGTTCGGCACGCTCGGCGGCATCGGCATGCTGATGCTGCTCGGGCTGCTGCTGGTGACTGCGGTGGCGTCCGAGAAGCGCCTGATCGAGATGCTGACCTTGCGCCTGCGCGCGCAGGCCTTGTCGTTCGAGAAGGACGAGGCGCTGAAGCTGGCGCTGCGCCAAAGCGCGGTGAAGACGCAGTTCATCGGCAACGTCAGCCATGAACTGCGCACGCCCTTGCACGGCATCCTGGGCGTCGCGCGGGTGCTGCAGCTGCAGGTCAAGGACGCCGCGGTGTCGCGGCGGCTGCAGCTGATCGAATCGTCGGGTTCGCATCTGCTGGGCCTGATCAACGACCTGCTGGACATCTCGCGCATCGAGGCCGGCCAGTTCGCGATGCGCACCGAAGCCTTCGAACTGGGCGCGCTGGTGCGCAACCTGGCCGACCTGTACACCGTGCGCGCCAGCGACAAAGGGCTGCAACTCGAGCTCGAGCTGCAGCTGGAGACACCCTGCTGGGTCAGCGGCGACCCCGCGCGCGTGCGCCAGGTGCTGCACAACCTGCTGGGCAATGCGGTGAAGTTCACGCAGCAAGGCTCGGTCAAGCTGCAGCTGCGGTACGACGCCGCCAGCCAGCGGCTCGGCGCCGACGTGCACGACACCGGCCCCGGCATCGGCGCCGCCGACCTGGAGCACGTGTTCGAGGCCTTCCACCAGGGCGCGTCGGCCGGCTCACGCCCCTTCGAAGGCACCGGGCTGGGGCTGACGATCGCGCGCGACATCGCGCGGGCCATGGGCGGCGACATCACCCTGCGCAGCACGGTGGGCGCCGGCAGCTGCGCGAGCTTCACCGCGCTGCTGCCGCGTGCGCGTGCGCCGCAGTCGGCCGCGCCGCGCGCGCTGGCCGACGCCCCCGCCAGCGGCTTGCGCGTGCTGATCGCCGAGGACGACGAGGTCAACGCCCTGATCGCCACCGCCTACCTGGAACACATCGGCCTGCGCGCCGAACGCGTCGGCGACGGCCAGCAGGCCGTGGTGCAGGCGCTGCGTGAAGTCGATCGCCCCGACCTGGTGCTGATGGACTGCCGCATGCCCATGCTCGACGGCATGGCGGCCACGCGCGAGATCCGTGCCGCCGAGCGCAGCCGCGGCCTGAAGCGCGTGCCGGTGATCGCGCTGACCGCCACCACCTCGGACATCAACCGCCAGCTGTGCGCGAACGCCGGCATGGACGACTTCATGACCAAGCCGTACACGCGCGAAGACCTGCTGCGCATGTTGCAGCGCTGGGCACCGCGCGAGCTGCACGCCGCCGGCTGAACGCGCCCTTCAGGCCGGCACCGGCAACGCCGGCAGCGCGGCGCCGGCGCGATGTTCGAAGTGCGGCTGCACCTGCGTGCAGGCCTGCAGCTCGGCGTGTTCGGTTTCGACGACGAAGCCGTACAGCGGATGCTTGAGCCGGCGCCATTGCCGGTCGGCCGAAGCGTTGTCGAAGGCCAGGATGCGGTGCGGCAAGCCGCCGGTATGCGCCAGCGGCATCAGCTGATCGGGCCCGAACAGGTCGACGAAGCCCAGACGCCTGTAGTTGCGGATCAGCGCTTCGTTGCGCGCGCCGACCACCATCCAGTCGATGCGCTGGGCCATGCAGAACAGGTAACTCGCCTTCCACAGGCTCAAGCGCACCAGCGGGTCGGCACCCACCGCCACCGCCAGCCGCGTGACCTCGGCCCGGCTGCACGCGCGCAGCCACGGCGGCAGGCTCACGCTGCCTTCCATCAACAGCGGCCCGCAGGCGCTGGACTGGATGCGCATGGTGCCCACCGGCCGGCCATCGGCCTTGTCGCGGCACACGAACACCGTCGTGCCCGGCGCGAAATCCAGTTCGTCGGGCTCGCTCAGCCTGCGGCCCATGTCGGGCAGGTGGTGACCGTAGGCCTGCGCGCGCACCGTACAGGCATCGAGAAGGTCCGAGGTGGAGTTCACCAGTTCGAGCACGAAACCCAGCGCACAGCGGCCCATGTCCCTGCCTCCCAACAACGATCTTCTTTTGGCTGATCGTCACGGCCTGCAGCCGTGGCGTCGCGCGCCGAGGATACGGTAGGTGTCGCGGTGCAACGTATAGGCAATTGACCGGATGTTGTGTTGCGTCATGCGTGCTGTAGCGCAAACGCTGCAGCCGCGCCGCGGCGCTCGGGCAAGCGGGCTCGTGCGCCGGCCTATCGCTGCGTTTTGGCCAGGGCCCGGCCCATGCCGCGCACCAGCCGCCGCGGCAGCACGCGGCTGGCCAGCGAGCCGGCGCGATTGATCGCGCCGGGCACGCACACCACCTCGCCGCGCAGGCAGGCGCGGTAACCCGCAGCGGCCACGTCGGCGGCATGGCCGACCAGCACCGCAGGCAGCTGCGGCAGCTTGCCGCTGCCCGGCGGGCCGGCGCCGATCATCGGCGTGTCGGTGAAGCCGGGGCACAGCGCGGTCACGCTGACCCCGCTGCCGCCGAGCTCCACCGCCAGCGCCTCGGACAACGACAGCACGTAGGCCTTGGTCGCGGCGTAGGTCGCCAGCGTCGGCACCGGTTGGAACGCGGCCAGCGAAGCGACGTTGAGCACGCGCCCCCAGCCGCGCTCGCGCATGTCCGGCACGAACTGCGCCAGCATCGCCGTCAGTGCGCCGATATTGAGGTCGATCAACTGCTGGTGCCGCGACGCGGCGATGTCGGTGAATGCGCCGTGCTCCAGCACACCGGCGTTGTTGACCAGCACGTCGACCGCGACGCGCCGGCGCCTCAACGCCGCGTGCAGCGCCGCCGCGGCGCCGGGTGCGGCCAGGTCGGCCGGCAACACGCGCACCGCCACGCTGTGCGCGGCCTGCAGCTCGGCGGCCAGCGCCTGCAGCTTGGCGGCGCTGCGCGCCACCAGCACCAGGTCGAAACCGCCGCCGGCGAAGCAGCGCGCCAGCGCCTCGCCGATGCCCGATGAAGCGCCGGTCACGAGCGCGGTGCGCCCCGCATTGGTCGCCATGCCGTTGTCCCCCCGTCGCTGCAAGCCGCAGCCGGACATTGTGCGTGCCCCTGGCGCTGCGGCTATGCTGCGCCGGCCCCGCCACGACGCATCGACACCGCCATGAGCCTGCCCACCGCCGCCGCCTTGCAGCAAATGCTTCAACCGCTGTTGCCCGGATTGCTGGGCCTGCAGCTCACCGAGGTCGGCACCGATCGCATTGCCGCCACGATGCGGGTGCGCCCCGAGCTGTGCACCACCGGCGGCGTGCTGCACGGTGGCGCGCACATGGCCTTTGCCGACACGCTGGGTGCGGTCGGCACCTTCGTCAACCTGCCGCAGGGAAAGGGCACCACCACGGTCGAATCGAGCACCAAGTTCATCGCTGCAGCCAAGCTCGGCAGCACCGTCAGCGGCGAGAGCACGCCGCTGCACAAAGGCCGCACCACGATGGTGTGGCAGACCACGATCCGCAACGACGCCGGCAAGCTGTGCGCGGTGGTCACGCAAACCCAACTGGTGCTGGGCTGATGCGCCGCATCGCGCCCTACGGCAGCTGGGCTTCGCCGCTGAGCGCCGAGGGCGCGGTGGCGGCCGGCATCGGCCTGAGCGACGTCGCCTTCGACGGCGCAACGCTGCTGTGGCAGGAATCGCGCCCCACCGAGCAAGGACGCAGCGTGGTCATGCAGCGCGACCCCGACGGCCGCTTGCACGAGCTGACGCCGCCGCCGTGCAACGCACGCACTCGCGTGCACGAGTACGGCGGGCGCGCCTACCTGAAACACGACGGCGTGCTGTACTTCAGCCAGCTGGCCGACCAGCGGCTGTACCGCGCCGCGCCCGGCCAGCCGCCGCGGCCGATCACACCGCCGGCCGCGTGGCGTTATGCCGACCTGTGCCCCGATGCGCGCCGCGGCCTGCTGTGGGCGGTGCGCGAAGACCACCGCAGCGCCGGCGAGCCGCGCAACACCCTGGTCGCGCTGCGTGCCGACGCGGATGCGGCCGGTGGCCGTGTGGTCGCCGAGGGCGGCGACTTCTACGCCGCACCGCGGTTGAGCCCCGACGGCACGCAACTCGCCTGGCTGGCCTGGAACCATCCCGACATGCCGTGGGACGGCTGCGAGCTGTGGCTGGCTGCGGTCGACGGCGACGGCCGGCTGCAAGGCGCGCACTGCATCGCCGGCAGCCGCGGCGAAGCGGTGCAGCAGCCGTTGTGGTCGCCCGACGGGCAGCTGCACTTCATCAGCGACCGCAGCGGCTGGTGGAACCTGTACCGCTGGGGCGAAGGCGGCGCCGAAGCGCTGTGCCCGATGCACGCCGAGTTCGGCCAGCCGATGTGGAACCTCGGCCTGGCCAGCTGCGCCTTCGCGTCGGCGCGGCAGCTGGTGTGCACGCTCACGCGCAACGCGCGTTCGACACTGGCCTTGCTCGACACCTCGAGCCGGCAGCTGCGCGAGCTCGACACGCCTTGCAGCAGCTTCGGCCACGTCGCCGCGCACGCCGGGCGGGTGGCGTTCAGCGGCGCGTCGCCGCTGCAGCCGCTGTCGGTCTACCTGCTCGAGCTCGACAGCGGCCACGTCGAAGTGGTGCGCCGCGGCAGCAGCCTGGACGTGGACACGGACTGCACCTCGGTGGCGCAGGCCATCGAATTCCCCACCGCGGGCGGCCGCAGCGCGCACGCCTTCTACTACGCGCCCCACAACCCCCGGTTCGCCGCGCCCGCGGGCGAGAAACCGCCGCTGCTGGTGATGGGCCACGGCGGGCCGACCAGCATGGCCGTGGACGCCTACCGCGCGGCCGTGCAGTTCTGGACCAGCCGCGGCATCGCGGTGCTCGACGTCAACTACGGCGGCAGTTCGGGCTTCGGCCGCGCCTACCGCCAGCGGCTCGACGGCGCCTGGGGCGTGGCCGACGTGCAGGACTGCATTCAAGGCGCGTTGTTCCTTGTTCAGCGCGGCGATGTCGACGCCCGGCGGCTGATCATCCGCGGCAGCAGCGCCGGCGGCTACACCACGCTGTGTGCGCTGGCCTTCCACGAGGTCTTCGCCTGCGGCACCAGCCTGTACGGCATCGGCGATCTGCAAACGCTGGCGCAGGACACGCACAAGTTCGAGGCGCACTACCTGGACCGCTTGGTCGGCCCCTGGCCCGCGGCGCGCGACACCTACCTCGCGCGTTCACCGCTGCACCATCTGCAGCGCCTGAACTGCCCGCTGCTGCTGCTGCAAGGCGCCGACGACCCGGTGGTGCCGCCGCAGCAGTCGCGCCGCATGCACGCGGCGCTGAAGGCCAAGGGCGTGCCGGTGGCCTACCTTGAGTTCGAAGGCGAGCAGCACGGCTTTCGCGACGCGAAGCACATGGTGCGCGCGCTGCGGGCCGAAGCCGGCTTCTATGCGCGCGTGCTCGGCTTCACGCTGGCCGACGCGGCCGAGACCATCGCCATCGACAACCTGTAGCGCCCATCGGGGTGGCTTCAGCCGCGGCGCAGCAGCGCCTCGCGCACCAGCGCAAGCCGGTCGTTGCCGAAATACATGTCGCCGCCGCCGACGAAGATCGTCGGCGAGCCGAAGCCGCCGCGGCGGACCAGCTCCTCGGTGTTGGCCTTCAACTGCGCCTTCACCGCGTCCTGCGCGATGCCGGCGAAGAAGGCCTGCGGCTCGATGCCGCAGCGCTCGCACACCGCCGCCAGCACCGCGTCCTGCGAGATGTCCTGGCCGCGGCCCCAGTAGGCCTCGAACACCGCGCTGGCAAAGGGCAGCAGCCTGGCCTGGGCATCGGCCCACACGCAGCCGCGCATCGCCTTGACGCTGTTCACCGGGAACACGCTCGGCGGCATCAGGATCGTCAGGCCGGCCAAGCGCGCCCAGTCGCGCAGGTCCTTGAGCTGATAGTCGCGTTTGGCCGGCACCGGGTTGTCGCGCGCCGCATAGACGCTGGGGTTGACGGCGTTGAACACGCCGCCCACCAGGATCGGCCGCCAGCGGATCGGCACTTGCAGCTCGGCCGCCAGCGGCTGGACGTTGTGGAAACCCAGGTAGGTCCAGGGGCTGCTGCAGTCGAAGAAGAACTCGATCATGGGAAGCTCTCGCTGTCAGAGCCGCTGGCGCGGCGGTCAGGCAAATTCCTGGCGCACCGACGGCGACATCAGCCGGTGCATGATCCACACCACCGCCGCACAGGCGGCCAGCGGGACCGCCACCGCCATCACGCGCGCCGCGGTGCCGGCATCGCCTTGACCTCGCAGTTGCATGCTCAGGGCTGCGTCAAGTCGCCGGCCAGGCTGGCCAGCGTCTCGGCCGGGATGGCGGCGTGCGCCGGGTAGTTGCGGTGGTCGCAGCCCAGGCGCACCGCCGCACCGGCGCGCACCGCCTGGCGCATCGGCGGCGTGAACTCGAAGCGCGCGAAGTGCACCGCCGAGGTCTTCTCGGCGTTCTCGCGGTCGAGGTCCTCGTCGGCGATGGCGTACACGCGCGCATGGCCCTCGACCTCGACGAACAGCCGATCCTCCACGCCGATCAGCCGCGCCAGCTCGCGCCGGCGCTCGTGCGCGTCGGGGAACTCGATCAGCACCGTGGCCTTCCAGTTGCTGCCGTCGGGCACCAGCGGCGCGTAGGCCTCGATCTCGCCGCGGATGCCGTCTTCCTCGAAGATCTTCTCGATACGCAGCATCTCCTGGATCTGGTAGCGCACGGTGCGCTCGTCCTCGAACTGCAGGCTCATGTGTTCGCCCAGGCGCACGCTGCGCAGCCGCCGGTGCGCCATCACCTGCGCCTTGTGCGCGTTGCGGTGCTTGGCGTAGGCCTCGAGCGTCATCAGGCTTTCGGGGGTGATGGTCATGCTCACTCCAATCCGTAGGCCAGGCACATCAGGTGCAAGGGGTGCGACACCGCCTTGGCCGGCGTGCCCGCCTGCTGCATGCCCTGCGCGATGTGGTGCCCCGCCATCGGGCAGTCGCTGCCGATGTGGTCCGGGCCGTCCCTGGCCATGGCCTTGAAGACGGGCTGGCCGATCTTCATCGCCACCGGGTGCGTCGGCGTCTTCACGCCGTAGGTGCCGGCGTGGCCCGAGCAGCGTTCCACCGTGGTCAGCTCCAGCGGCACCCGGGTGGCGATCAGCTTGAACATTTCCTCGGTCTTGCGGCCGATCTTCTGCACCCGGGCGTGGCAGGGCACGTGGCAGCTGACCTTGCCCAGCGCGGCCTTGAAGTCCAGCTTCAGCAGCCCGTCCTTGTGGCGCGCCACCAGGTATTCGAAGGGGTCGAACATCGCGTCGCGCACCGCGGCCGTGTCGGCGCAGTCGGGGAACATCAACGGCAGCTCCTGCTTGAACATCAGCGTGCAGCTGGGCACGGCGGCAACGATGGCGTAGCCGTCGCGCGCATAACGCGCCAGCACCGGGATGTTCGCCGCCTTGTGCGCGGCCACGCCGTGCAGGTCGCCCAGTTCCAGCTTGGGCATGCCGCAGCACTTCTCCTTGTCGACCAGCACGTAGGGGATGTCGTTGTGCGCCAGCAGCTTCAGCAGGTCGTGGCCGATGCCGGGTTCGTTGTAGTTGACGTAGCAGGTGGCGAAGACCGCCACCTTGCCCGGCGTGCGCTCGCCGTTCGTCACCACCGTCGCCGCCGACTTCGGCGCGCTCCAGCGCAGCCGCCGCGACGCCAGCTCGGGCATCCAGGCGTCGGGGTGCACGCCCAGCACCGCATGCATGCCCTTGCGCGCGAGCCGGGTGCGGTTCACCGCATTGACCGTCTGCACCACCACCGGAATGCCGGCGAACTGGCCGTGCACGTCGGTGCTGGCCAGGAAGCGTTCGCCGCGCTTGACGCCGCCGTTGCGGAACTTGATCGCCTTGGCGCGCAGCATCAGGTGCGGGAAGTCGACGTTCCACGGGTGCGGCGGCGTGTACGGGCACTTGGTCATGTAGCACAGGTCGCACAGGTAACACTGGTCGACCACCTTCCAGTAGTCGGCCCGGGCCACGCCGTGCACCTCGCCGTCGGCGGTGGCGTCGACCAGGTCGAACAGGTTCGGGAAGGCCTGGCACAGGCTGACGCAGCGGCGGCAGCCGTGGCAGATGTCGAACACCCGCTGCATCTCGGCGAAGGCCGAGGCCGCGTCGACATAGCCGGGCTCCTGCCAGCCGATGGGGTGCCGGGTGGGGGCTTCGAGGTTGCCTTCGCGCATGGTGGGTGCCTCGCCGCTGTGGATCGTTGCTGTGGCAAAACCGAAACGAACGAGCGAACAAGCAAACAAGGGGCACCGGGCCCCTTGCTGCAGCGCTGCCGGGGCCGGCCCCCTCGCGTGTCAGTCCACGAACGCGTCCATCGCCTTTTGGTAGCGGTTGGCGTGCGAGCGCTCGGCCTTGGCCAACGTTTCGAACCAGTCGGCGATCTCGTCGAAGCCTTCGTCGCGCGCCGTCCTGGCCATGCCCGGATACATGTCGGTGTACTCGTGCGTCTCGCCGGCAATCGCCGCCGCCAGGTTCAGCCGGCTCGAGCCGATGGGCAACCCGGTGGCCGGGTCGCCCACGGCCTCGAGAAACTCCAGATGCCCGTGCGCGTGGCCGGTCTCGCCCTCGGCGGTGGAGCGGAACAGCGCGGCCACGTCGTTCTGCCCTTCGACGTCGGCCTTGTTCGCGAAGTACAGGTAGCGGCGGTTGGCCTGCGATTCGCCGGCGAAGGCATCCTTCAGATTCTGCTCGGTCTTCGATCCTTTCAAGCCCATCTCACTCTCCCGGTTGGTGAACGATCGATCCATCGCGCGGCGACGGTAGCGCAAACCCTAGCAACACGCGGTGCCCGGCGCAAGTGCCCGGTTTCAATGCCCTTGATAGCCTGCGACGATGCTGCGCCTGCACATGCACACGCCGCCCGCGGCCTCGGTCCGCGCTGCGCACCCCCACTCTGCGGCCGCTGCAGCCCGGGGTGGGCCGAAGCATGTCATGCGCGGCGCTGCCCACGCCGCCGATGCTAGAATTCCGCCGGTTTCGGGGGGGTAGCTCAGCTGGGAGAGCGCTGCGTTCGCAATGCAGAGGTCGGGAGTTCGATCCTCCTCCTCTCCACCATCCATAAGGGCTCGGAAATTCTCCGGGCCCTTTTTGTGCCTAGAACCATAACCTTGCCGATTCGGCACGGTTGTGCCTGCAGTTCCGGGCCGCAGTGATATGCCACCAGGCGGCGGTTCGTGTGTCGGGTGCAGGTTTCCCTGGGGGAAACGGCCAGCGCGGGGCCTGGACTGGGATTGCGGACCTTCGCCGTCTCCAGCCAGCTGGCCTGCAGTGACTTACAGACCTGCTCTTCCGTATTCGGGAAAGCCGTGCGCGGGGCGGAAAGTTGCGCTTGACGCTTGAGCTTGACGCTTGAAATAGTAGGCGCCGTTACGGCGGAACAGATCCTTCGGGACTGAACCGGCGCTGTGCGGATCGACC
>Ga0116167_1003302_pt1 | contig 12747 bp, 11 predicted proteins | sample AD_JPNMR3_MetaG_FD_89794 | JGI IMG/M metagenome (GOLD analysis project Ga0116167, IMG submission 89794) | Active sludge microbial communities of municipal wastewater-treating anaerobic digesters from Japan - AD_JPNMR3_MetaG | ecosystem: Engineered > Bioreactor > Anaerobic > Digestate | place...
AATGCTTGCAAGTGCTCATGAATGCGGATAGCTACAGTCAAACCAAGCTTCCTCGCCATTGCTGTGGGATAGCAGCTAGGTTTCCCAAAGCAAGGGCTCTGCGATTCAAAGAAAGAAGCTGTAGGCACTAACACATTGGACATGAACTTGCTCTAGCCATGACAACTAATGCCATAAGGCCCTCTTCTTTGCGAATACTACGTGCCCCTCCCCCATTCTTATCTTGCCTGCTCCAACTCCACTCCTGTGAGGCGGCTGTACCAGTCCGTCTCGATTTCCCCAGAAGCTCTGTTGATCACTGACAAGCTTGCGCCGGTTGACTCAGCCCTCTCCCACTCCTCAAAATACAATCTCCTTCAGAGCCTCCATCTGTCTTCGCTTCGGTAAGGCAACAGCCCTTCTTCGAATCATCAGGTTAATTCATGGCACTAGAGACAGCTTCGCCATTGTCAGTCTGTCCTGCGACCCACAATCCGCAGCCGTCACACGGATTATCCACGGATCGAGCATCTCATCTCGGATCCAGGATGTAGATGATGTCGTAGGGCACAGGCCCGTCAGGAAAGGTATAATGAATTGAGGACGATCAACCACTCCAAGCCTAAAGGTAGGGGCTTGCAAGAGCCCCCGCTGACCTTTCCGTTGCGGTGTTCTTGGGGATAATGCGTTGGGATTTCGGTCACGAAAAGCACACCCGAATGTTGGCGTAACTCATGGGTACATCACCGAGCAGGCAAACACATGTGCAAGGCTTGGGAAATTCCATCGTACAGATGCAAGTGGCAACTCAACGGTAGAGCCGGGCACTTGGGATCTCTCGAAACAAGCTAAGAACCGAATCAGGCAAGTGCACAAGGAGTAGCCAACAAAGCGTCCAGATATGTTCAAAGGAAGCTGCAAGCACAGTGCTGTGCGAAAGGAGGGGGAACGCTACTTCCTCCCCACACCTGAAGGGGAATCTCCGTAGCGTGATGTTTGATGAATGACCGTATACTAGTTGTTGATGATGAGAAAGCCATCGCAGACTTGATTGAACTGTACTTAAGAAACGAGAACTACATTGTTTTCAAGTCCCATAACGGGCAGGATGCCTTAGCCCTTGTAGAAAGTGAACCACTGGATCTGGCAATCCTGGACGTGATGCTCCCCGACATGACCGGGTTTGAGATCTGCCAAAAGATCCGGGAGAAACACAACTTCCCTATCATCATGCTCACTGCGAAGGATGAGGAGATCGACAAGATCACAGGCCTCACACTGGGCGCAGACGATTATATTACAAAACCATTCCGACCGCTCGAGATGGTGGCCCGAGTTAAGGCGCAGCTTCGCAGGTACACAAGGTACAATCCCTCTGAACCAGCTGATGAGGAGAATGTGATCGCGTCTGCAGGCTTGGTCATTGACAAGGATGCCCATGAATGCACGCTCAACGAGAGGCCGTTATCCCTAACCCCGACAGAATTTGACATCCTGTGGATGTTGGCATCCAATCGGGGCCGCGTGGTCAGTTCCGAAGAGTTGTTCCGCGAGGTATGGGGTGAGAAGTATTTTACTAGTAACAACACGGTCATGGTGCACATCCGCCATCTGAGGGAGAAGATGAACGATTCTGCGGAAAATCCCAAATACATAAAGACGGTATGGGGAGTTGGCTACAAGATTGAGAAATAGGAAAAGGGACAAAGGCGACTACTCAAGACTAAAGAAGAAAGTCTTTCGCAGGATGCTTCTGATTGTTCTCTCCGCAGTTGCAGTAGTGTTTTTTCTGTGCCTACTAACCATGTGGCGTTTCCGGCCCAACGTTGTGAACTTCCTAGAAAAAGCATTTCACCTGTCCAACGATGAAGCTGGTCGCATTTGGCAAGAAGTATTCAGCGACAATGCCCTTCTATACGTGTTCATCGCTATCATCGTTTTCATACTGATTTTCCTCAGGTTCTCGCTGTCATGGTTTGCCAAATACTTCGACGAGATCAGTGCCGGGATCGATCAGCTTGTTGACAAACCCGGCAGCGACATAATCCTATCACCTGAACTAGCACACATGGAAACAAAGCTGAACAAGATAAAAGGAACGCTGGAAAGACAAAAATGGGATGCGCAGGAAGCGGAGCAACGCAAGAATGACCTCGTGGTCTATCTGGCACACGATATCAAAACGCCTCTCACCTCCGTCATTGGCTACCTGAGCCTTCTGGATGAAGCCCCCGACATGCCGCCGGAGCAAAGAGCCAAATACGTGGGCATCACCTTGGAAAAGGCCTACCGGCTGGAGCAGCTGATCGATGAGTTCTTCGAGATCACTAGGTTCAACCTGCAATCCATCGTACTGAACAAGGGCAAGATAAACCTCTCCTTCATGTTGAACCAAGTAGCGGATGAATTCTATCCCATGCTGGAGCCCGAGGGCAAGAAAGCGGTCGTTGATGCACCTGATGGCCTCACATTGTGGGGAGATGCAGACAAGTTGGCCCGCGTTTTCAACAACATCCTCAAGAACGCCGCCGCCTACAGCTATCGAGGCAGCATCATCCGCATCTCCGCGCGCCAGGAAGATCAAAGCGTAATCATCGTCTTTGCCAATCAAGGCGATCCCATTCCATCCGCCAAGCTAGAGACGATCTTCGACCAGTTCTTCCGGCTTGATGCCTCTCGTTCTACGAATTCTGGCGGTGCAGGATTGGGCCTTGCCATCGCCAAGAAGATCGTTACTGCACATGGAGGCAACATCACAGCCACAAGCAACGAGGAACGAACGGTTTTCACCGTTACGCTCCCGAATCAAGATGGAACAGTTGGATAATCATGATGCAATTGCCCCCGCTCTGCACCATGCACTCGCGACGCGAATCACGTCGCCGCAATTCGCCATGTCATCCGAATTGCGCGAGACATGCGGAGCATACCCGTGATTGGCTATCGGCTCACCCATCTCGTTCCTCATATCTCTCCTCCCATGTTGCTTTCCTGTCTTGTGTTGGCTTCCCCCACACACTTTTATCCCATAACAATTCGCCAATCGGGTGAAACCACCTTGAGCACAATCAAATGCACCGGCCGCCGAGATTAACAGAACAATGAGTCGTCCGTAAGTATTTCTTAAGATTTCTACAAGCAGAGCCTACTTTTTAGCCTGCCTGATTCGGATAAGGTTAGATTAACGAATCACGCAGGCGTTTCTACTTCATAGATTACGTTGCGTGTTTGAGAAGGAAACAGCTTGCGGAGGCCTTCATCCCCCGCCGCTGTCAACCCGCAGAACACCACGTAAACGCCAAGACCGTAGAGACAAGGAGTCATGAACATGAAACGAACAAGAGTAGCCGTGATATTCGGCGGATCTTCCACGGAGTATGAAATATCGCTGCAGTCGGCCTATTCGGTAATCACCAACCTCAACCCTGAAGAATACGACTTGATACTGCTCGGGATTACCCGCCAGGGAGCTTGGATGAGATTCACCGGTCCTGTGGAGCAGATCAAGGACAATACGTGGATGGATCACAGCGTCTCCGTTCCGGCCATCATTTCTCCCGATCGAAATACCCATGGGATACTCGAATTTCACGGCGACAAGGTAACCAAGACCCGAATCGACGTTGCCTTTCCGGTTCTACATGGGAAGAACGGCGAGGACGGAACAGTTCAAGGCCTACTGGAAATGGCGGGCATCCCCTGTGTTGGATGTGGCGTATTGAGCTCAGCCATGTGCATGGACAAGGACATAGCTCACAGAATAGTCAGCCTGGCTGGAGTAAAAACACCTCCATCGATTGTGCTGCACTCTTACGTCTCCGAAGCGGAGCTGCTTAAGCGGATTGCGCACCTGAAATACCCACTCTTTGTGAAACCGGCAAATGCCGGCTCCTCCTTCGGCATTACTAAGGTTTCCCAGGAAAGCGGGCTTGCCTGTGCAGTCAGTGCTGCCTTCGAACACGATAGAAAAGTAGTAATAGAGGAATCAATTGATGGATTCGAGGTCGGCTGTGCTGTCCTCGGCAATGACGTACTCACCATTGGAGAGGTGGACGAGATCGAGCTCTGCAACGGCTTCTTCGATTACACCGAGAAATATACGTTGAAAACTTCGAAGATCCATATGCCTGCGCGGATCGATGTGGAGACTGCTGCACGCATCAAGCAAACAGCTATCGTCATCTACAGGGCTCTGGAGTGTTCGGGGTACGCGCGAGTTGACATGTTCCTCACTCCTGAAGAAGATATCGTCTTCAATGAAGTCAACACCATACCCGGTTTCACCACCCATAGCCGGTATCCCAACATGCTAAAGGGGATTGGAATGAGCTTTGAGCAGATTGTAGACACGCTTATAAGGCTGGCGATCGACCGATGAGAACGCTGAAACTCTATGCAGAGGACATTGGCAAGGGCAACCTCATCCTCGTCAATCCCTCTCATCCACTTGCGACGACACCAGCCGATGAAGTGCTTGTGCCTATTCGCCCTGCCTTTCCCGAGATCGTTCTAGAAAGGCAAACAGCAAGGATGCTGGCAGAAGTGGCTGCTCTCTTGCAATGCGAGGATCAAATCGTACCAGTCAGCGGTTATCGCACGATGCAGGAACAGCAGGCTATATACGCCGATTCCATGCGCGAAAACGGGAAGGAGTTTACGAAGAAATACGTCGCAACTGTGGGATGCAGCGAGCACCAGACCGGACTAGCAATCGATTTGGGAGAAAACAGGCCGGACATCGATTTCATCCGGCCATACTTCCCTTACACCGGAATCTGTCAAGAGTTCCGGAAGCTGTCAGTACAGTATGGATTCATCCAGCGCTACCCGGCTGGACGGGAATCCATCACCCAAATTGCACACGAGCCCTGGCATTTTCGCTACGTTGGCTATCCCCATTCCCAACTGATCAGGGGAAATGAGTTTACGCTGGAGGAGTATACTGACTGCCTCAAGCACTTTCCCTTCGACGGAGCACATCTTCGGATCAAGCACGACAACTACGACTTCGAGATTTTTCATGTCCCCGTCGAACCAGGTCAGGAGGTTGAAATCGAACTGCCGGACAGAATCCCTTTTCAGGTATCCGGGAACAACGATGATGGCTTTGTGGTGACATTATGGAGGCATTTGGGATGAATCTGCAGGAAGAGTTCCCCGGTATTGATTACTTCAGAATAATCGCTGCATTTCTCGTAGTGGCTAACCACACTTCCCCCCTGTCGTCAGTGAACGGGACCGCTGATTTCATCCTGACAAGGATAATTGCCCGTGTAGCAGTGCCGTTCTTCTTCATGACCTCAGGATTTTTCCTGTTTCGTGGAAAGGCGACAGACAGCGAAGCGGACCGCGCAAGGCTGTTTCGCTTTCTGAGGAAAACGGCCGCGTTGTACGCCATTTCAACTTTGCTGTATCTCCCTGTCAACATCTATGCGGGAACCTTCAGAACTGAACATCTGGCCAAAGAACTGCTGAAGGACATTGTGTTTGACGGCACGTTTTATCACTTATGGTATCTGCCGGCAGCGATGATCGGCGCGACCATTGCCTGGCTGTTGCTGAAAAGGCTCGGCCCTGGCCACGCCTTTGGCATAGCCTTCATCCTCTACCTGGTCGGCCTGTTCGGCGACAGCTACTACGGAATTGCAGAAAGAGTGCCATTCCTGCAATCGTTCTATGCATCAGTCTTCACAGTTTCGGACTACACGCGGAACGGACTTTTCTTCGCTCCGGTCTTTCTATTGCTTGGCGCCATGATGGCCCCGCCAGCGAGGCGCCTGCAGCCAAAGGCGTGCTTTACGGGGCTGGCAGTTGCGTTTCTTCTTATGCTGGCAGAAGCGCTTCTCCTTCACACCTGCGGGATCCCAAGGCACGATAGCATGTACCTTACGCTCCTGCCCTGCGCGGCTCTCCTTTTTCAGAGCCTGCTACACATCAATGGCAAAACGCGCAAAGAGCTGCGGGACATCTCTACGCTCATCTATTTAGTCCATCCCATGATGATCATACTCGTTCGATGGCTTGCCAAAGCCGCGGGCCTCAAACGATGGCTGATAGCTAACAGCGTCATCCATTTTCTTGCCGTAGCAGTATCTTCCCTTGCTGCCGCAGAAGCGATCCTGTTGTTGCTGCGAGTCTTTCAAAACAGAGAGCTCGCTCCTGAACACGCCACTATGGACAGGGCGTGGGCTGAGATCGACCTAACCTGCCTGAGCCACAACGTCCAAGTCCTGCGCAAAGCTATGCCGGATGGATGTAAACTAATGGCTGCCGTCAAAGGCAATGCATACGGGCATGGCGATGTGGAAGTTGCAAAACATCTGAATCAGATAGGAATCGATGCCTTCGCGGTTGCCGCTATCGATGAAGGAATTCGCCTGCGAAAACATGGAATCAGAGGAACAATCCTGATACTCGGCTACACTGTGCCCGAAAGAGCTGGCGAGCTCGCCCGCTACCGTTTGTCGCAGACAGTCGTCGATCGAGAACACGCTGTGCGCCTCAATGCTTGCGGGAAACCAATACACGTCCACATCAAAGTGGACACCGGCATGCACCGTATGGGAGAGCCCTGGGATCATGTATCGGAGATTGCCAGCATCTTCGGCCTCAAGAATCTTTGTATTGACGGAATCTACACTCACCTTTCCGTCTCAGATAGCATGGAACCGGAAGACGCTCAATTTACAGAAATGCAGATAGATAGGTTTTACCATCTCCTGGAGACGCTCCGGGAGCAAAACGTCACCCTTCCCAAGATACACGTTCAAAGCAGTTATGGCCTCCTTAACTATCCAATGCTTAAATGCGATTATGCAAGAGTCGGGATTGCATTGTACGGCACACTGAGCTCGCCCCATGATCAGACCAGGCTCCACCTGGACATAAAAAATGTCCTGTCGTTGAAGGCACGGGTTTCGCTTGTTAGAACCGTTACAGCCGGGGAAAGCGTCGGCTATGGTCGCCACTTCATTGCCGAGCGTGATACTTGTGTCGCCATCCTCCCAATCGGGTACGGGGACGGGATTCCACGCAATCTCTCGGGCGGCAGAGGCTCAGTATTGATCCATGGATGCCGTGCACCCATTATAGGCCGAATATGCATGGATCAGCTGATGGTCGACGTCACCGGGATCCCGGACGTGAAGCGCGGCGATGTCGCCACATTGATCGGCAGAGACGGTTCTGCGGAGATCACGGCAGAACAAGCAGCTGCCGATGCCGGAACGATAACCAATGAGTTGCTCAGCCGGATAGGCATCCGCGTGAAGAGAGTTTTCTACTCCAGTTGAGCAGTGATTTTGCGTGTCCTCCCCACCGGGCGTGAATTATTCAAGTGTGGCCTGCCGCCGCGTGAGTCGGCGGAAGACCTTAAGAGACATTGGTAAAAGGCTGTATGAATGAGTACGATGGGGCTTGAGATCGCCAATTCTGAGCATTTCGCGGGAGCATACCCCATAGACCATTCCGGACTGCCGATAACTGGCACTCACCGATCATTCGCACCAGGCTACAACGCGCCCGAGTGATGATGGCATCTGACCTCATGCCCCTTTTCCACGATGCTCACATCCGGAGCCCTCTCAAAACACACATCCTCTGAAAAGTCACACCTTGGAGCGAAACTGCACCCCGGGCCCAGGTTTGCAAGATCCGGGACTTCGCCCATTATGGGCCTGAGAGGCTTCCTCTCTCCCAGCACGGGCATGGATCTGAGCAGGCCGCGGGTATATGGATGAGCTGATCCCTCCATAACCGCTTCTGTTGGCCCTCGCTCCACAATCTGCCCCGCATACATCACAGCTATAGAATCGCAGAAATCTGCTGCCACAGCCAAGTCGTGCGTGACAAGGACGACAGCAGTTCCGGTGGTCTCGTTGATCTCATCTATCAAGTCGAGCACCTGAGCTTGGATGGTTACGTCCAGTGCAGTAGTTGGTTCGTCTGCAAGAAGAAGCTTCGGCTTGCAAGCCAAGGCGATCGCGATCATTATCCTCTGCTGCATGCCTCCGCTGAACTGGTGAGGATAATCCAGATGTCTCTGCTCGGGCATGGGTATTCCTACACTCTGCATCAGCTCGAATACATACTCACGTTCTTCGGCGGCAGACAGCTTACGCGATCGTGTCTTCCTCATTCTCGGGCCCAACCCGCCCCCATCTCCGCATAACCTTCCGGTGTCACCTGCAGATACTGGAACCATACCATGCACCCGCAAAGATTCTGCTATCTGTTCACCAACTCGATAGGCAGGATTGAGCGCGGTCATCGGATCCTGAAATATTATGGCGATCTCCTTGCCACGAATCGTTCGCATCTCTGCCTCAGAAAGGTCTACAAGGTCAGTCCCTCCAAACATGACCCTGCCTCCCACAATGCGTCCAGGCGACGGAAGAAGCCCCATGATGGATAGGAGCAGGGCGCTCTTTCCGCACCCCGACTCCCCCACTACTCCCACTATTTCGCCTTGAGAGACAGAAAAGCTTACGTTCCTCACGGCCTGAACCTCCCCGCGCGCAGTCGGGTAGATTGTCTGTAATCCAGAGATTTCAAGCAGCGTGCTATCTGCGGCGCACGGGTATGCCATTTTCCATCATCCTTCCATCATCTTCGGATCAAGCACGTCGCGAAGGCCTTCTCCTAACAAGTTCATGCCCAGCACCAAGAGCGCAAGGGCTATTCCTGGCAGAGTTGCAACCCACCAAGCGCCCAGCATGTACCTGCGACCATCTGCGATCATAGATCCCCACGCGGGTATTCGCGGAGGAATCCCCAGGCCTAGAAAGCTCAAAGATGATTCCGTCATGATCATGTTGCCCATGCGGAGCGTCCCAAGCACCAGCATTGAATTGGAGATGTTCGGAAGAATCTCCCGGACGAGAATGACTCCATCCGAGCGTCCAAGAGCTCTTGCTGCATCGACGTATTCCCTATTCTTCTCTGACATGGTAAGCGCCCTTGCCAACCGGTAAAACTCCACCCATCCTTTGAAGCTGAGAGCCCACACGAGATTCCAAAAACCAGGGCCTATTACCGACATGATCGCTATGACAAAAATCAGGTATGGAAATGCAAGGAGCAACTCAGTGAAGCGCGCGAGAACGCGGTCCAACGCTCCACCGTAATAACCGGCCAACATTCCGAGGCCGATGCCGACCACGGACGATATCAAGATGGTCGTAAGCCCCACGAGGATGGAAACTCTTGATCCGTAGATAATCCGAGACAGAATATCCCGTCCCAACTGGTCAGTGCCGAGGAGGTGACCTGATCCGAACCCCGGCGGGATCAGCCACGAGTCGAGGTCAACCTCATCTGGAGCGTACGGAGCGATAACAGGGGCGAGGACCGCCACAAGAACAAACGCGGCGACGATTATCAGCCCTGTTCTGCCACCACCGTGAGCCAACAGGCGCTTCACCGTTCCCCTGCGTCGCGACGCGCGCACATACGGGACGGTACGGGCTGTCGATATTACGCCTTTGCACAGTTCATCTGATGGAATAGAAACGTGGCCCATTTTCCCCATCTCCTACAAACTTATCTTCGGGTCCAAAACAGTGTGAATAATGTCGGCAACAAGGTTTATAAGGACGAACGTGAGAGCATAAACCATCACCGACGCCTGCACTACCGGATAATCGCGGGCAAAGATAGCATCCACGACTACCCTGCCCAAGCCTGGCCATCCGAAGATCGTCTCTACAATCATGTTTCCACCCAGCAGAGAGCCGAACTGCAAACCAACCAGGGTCACAGTTGGTATCATTGCATTGCGGAGCGCATGGCGGCACGTCACGTCCCTCTCCGGAACACCTTTGGCCCTTGCGAACTGCACATAGTCGGCACTGAGCACGTCAAGCATGCTTGAGCGCGTTACCCGAGCCACTACTGCTGCAACTCCTAGCCCCAACGTGATCATCGGGAGACAAATGTGTTTCAAGGCATTGCCCAGAGCCGGCAGGTTTCCGGTGATCAACGCATCCAGCACCAGCAATCCGGTAACGTGCGCTGGCTGTGCTCCATATGCTATGCGCCCGGATGTTGGTAGCCAGCCCAATATCATTGAGAATATAAGAATACCGACTATTCCTAACCAAAAGGCGGGAAGCGATACGCCCACGAGCGACAAGCAGGTTCCGACCCTATCCATGAAGGAATTCGGATTTAGGGCAGACGCAACTCCAATCGGAATACCTACTGCCAATGCGAACAGCATGGCAAATACAGCCAGTTCTATGGTGGCCGGCAGAGCTTCCCGGATAATGTCGGCCACGGGACGAGACCTGACAATCGAATACCCCAGGTCCCACTTGAAAACCTGCTTCAAGTAGGTCCAAAGCTGCACGTGCATGGGCTCATCCAGTCCCATTTCCCCTCGAAGAGCCGCCATTTCCTCTTCAGAAGTCCACGCTGCCTCCCCCATCATGATGTCTACTGGGTCACCAGGGATGGCCCTCATGAAGATGAAAGCGGCTACTGCCACACCGAGCGCCAGCGGTATGGTGGCCAGGATTCTCTCTACTATCTTGGCCTGTGTGCGACTGAGGCGGATCATTTGGTGGAGTAACCTGCCTCTGCAAGAAGCGCCTTGGCGCGCGCAGGATCATACTTGTACGGAACAATGCTCTGGTTGAAACCAAACCCGCTCGGCAAGAAGGCGGTTGCAAGACGCGTGGCGTTTCCGGCATAGACTGTCCTCAAAATTGCGTCCCAGTCCACTGCGTAATTCATGGCCCTGCGAACCCTTGGATCATCAAAAGGCGGACGCCTACAATTCATCTCTACCATGTAAACACGGGTTCCCTCAACCGATTTGACCTGGATGTTCTTGTCGCGGACCAAGGCTGCTGCCATGTGCGACGGAACCGACTGGATGATGTGGACCTCCCCTGTCTTCACAGCAGCCACACGCACAGTGGGGTCAGGCATCATCCTGAAGATCGCCCGCTTAACCCGAGCCGGCCCCACCGGAGGAATAGAGGGAGATCCGCCGTAGTAGTCGTCGAACCTCTCCATTACGATCTTGTCATCAAATTGCCCCTCTACATACTTGAACGGTCCACAGCCAACAGGCTTTCTTGCAAACGCTTCATCGCCAACTCGCTCCACGTATTTTCGCGGCACTATCTGAAAGTGGACCAGTGCCTGCGGCAATACGGGAAATGGCGATGACAGAACAAACCTGACCGTATACTGGTCTACCTTCTCCACTTTTTCGACCGGACCCAACAGGCCTTTGCGCGGCGATGTGCGGCCACCCATGGCGCCTTCCCTCAGCACTCGGTCAAACGTGAAAACCACGTCATCGGCATCGAGCAAGTCCCCATTATGGAATTTTATGCCCCTGCGAATCCTGAATAGATACTCTGTATCCGAGACCGCTTTCCACGCTTCTGCAATCTCCGGGACTACCTTCCCATCCCATGTGCGCGTCACGAGGGCGTCGAACATATTGCGAATAACCGTTTCAGTGGGTCTGTCGCGATAGGCAGCGGGATCCAATGTCAGTATCTTGTCGGCGTACAGGCCCACTACGATCGTATCGCCCCGGGCCAACCCAACATCGTGCAGGTTGACGCGAGAATCCATTGACGGCTGCCAGTTGAGCACGTCCGACCGTGCGGCTTCGACTTCCATCAGAGAGTATCCGAATATGGCCGGAGCATCATCGTACAGGATCTGCTGGGCATCGAAATACGCCTCCCTGCGCGCGTCGTTATCGACAGCTCGAAGAGCTCGATCGAGGGCCGCGTCGAAACGAGCATTGCTATAACCGGAGTAGTTGCCCCGGTCGCCACTGTAGAATTTGGGCACTATGATGTCGAAAGGATCGAAATAGGCGCTTCCCCAGGCAGTCAAGTACATCTGTCGTTCACCCGCCTGAATCCTTTCCTTGAGCGCATTCCACTCCCATATCCGCACATCGGCAGATACCCCAATGGCCCGCAGATTGTGAGCTATCGCCTGTGCTTCATCGGCGCGGGTCGAGTCCGTATCTATTACTACAGACAGTTGTTTCCTGGTTTGACCCGTGGTTGTAGACAGAAAGCCAAAAGCCAGAATCATGGCTATAATGAGAGTTGTCAGAATAGTCCGTGATTTCATGACACCAACCTCCTAAGACAAGCTTACTTGGGAAAAACCGATTCATCATGCTTCATGACGTATGCAATTATCTTGGGGAAAAACGGGGGCAGTCTGCGGATGCCTGCTAAGCGCGGACTTAAAACCTGAGCCCGCACAGTATGGCCGACGCCATACAGGCGACATGACAAAAAACCCAGGGACATCCCTGGGTTAAATGGGCGTCCCTTCTTAGCGCTTACGAGGTTAGCTGACGGGCTCGGGCTGAAGGAATTAGCCCTACCTGCACACCTGCAGGATTCGCCCCTGCCATATGATATGGGTCCCCCGCTCTCCCCTGCTGGGAAGATTCAGCGATTGCGCCTGGCGGCGCATGATCATACCCTCTATGATCTACTCTTCTTTGATCTATGCTACCACCAAACCGTCACGTTGTCAAATTGCTCCTCAGCTGGGCTCAAACTACATATTCGCTGCTCTCGCGGATCAACTTTGTATGAATTATCTTAAAAGACTTTTGTGCATTGGCTTCTTTCATCGCGTAGGGATGTTATAATGCTTTCACGGAGGTGGGTTTGATGACTGCGCAGACCTGTCGCAAGCCCCTGGTTTCAGCGGTAGGTGTATCCAAGCATTTTGTAATGTCTGAATCACTCCTTTCACGCAGGCTGACAGGCCTCT
>Ga0116167_1003303_pt1 | contig 12745 bp, 14 predicted proteins | sample AD_JPNMR3_MetaG_FD_89794 | JGI IMG/M metagenome (GOLD analysis project Ga0116167, IMG submission 89794) | Active sludge microbial communities of municipal wastewater-treating anaerobic digesters from Japan - AD_JPNMR3_MetaG | ecosystem: Engineered > Bioreactor > Anaerobic > Digestate | place...
TGCGCCGGCGAGATCGGGGGCGCTGTCCACCAGCGTGCCGTCCAGGTCGAAGAGGACGGCATGCACGGCCGCGCTGCCGCGGCGCAGGCTCATGTGCGGCGCCGGCAGGCCAGCAGGTAGTTCACGCTGCAGTCGTCCGTGAGGCGGAAGCGGCGCGTCAGCGGGTTGTATTCCATGCCGCGGCTGGCGGCCGGATCCAGCCCGGCGTGCCGGCACCACCCGGCCAGTTCGCTGGGCCGAATGAAGCGTGCGTATTCGTGCGTTCCTCTGGGCAGCAGGCGCAACAGGTACTCGGCGCCGACGATGCCGAACAGGAAGCTCTTCGCATTGCGGTTCAGCGTGGAGAAGAACACCCAGCCATCGCGGCGAACCAGGGCCGCGCATGCCCGCACCACGGAGGCCGGGTCGGGCACGTGCTCGAGCATCTCCATGCAGGTCACGACGTCGAAGCTGCCCGGGGCCTCTGCCGCAAGCGCCTCGGCGGCCACCTCGCGGTAGTCGACATTGTCCACGCCGGATTCCAGCGCATGCAAACGTGCCACGCCGAGCGACTTGTCGGCCAGGTCGATGCCCGTGACGTGTTCGGCTCGAGCCGCCAACGCCTCGCTGAGGATGCCGCCGCCGCAGCCGACATCGAGAATTCGCTTGCCGGCCAGGCCCGCCAGGCCGTCGATCCACTGCAGGCGCAGCGGGTTCATGTCATGCAGCGGCCTGAATTCGCTGCTGCGGTCCCACCAGCGGTGTGCCAGTTCACCGAACTTGGCGAGTTCCTGCGGATCCACGTTGCCCATGTGCGGCCCTTGGGTCGACGGCTGTGAGTGCATTTTGTGGCGTCGGTTGCGTTGCCCACCGGATCTCTCCGGCATTACTCGAACAATGGTGCGGCATGGCTGCGTGACCCGTGTCCGGACAGGGGAACCTCGAAGCCGAGCGAGCTTGCTCGGGCGGTCCGCGAGAGGCATTGTCGCCGACGCGTTCAAGACGCAGCGGCGCGCCAACGGCACGGTGCTGCGCAGCAAGACGCCCGATCGGGTGCAGCAGGTGGTGCAGCAGGTGGTGCAGCAAGAGCGGTGGGGGCTGCTGCTGGCGCCCTTCGTCGTGCGTCAGCGGATGACGCAAGCCGCCTGGGCGCGCCGGCTCGATCCCGATCGGCTGGCCTTCACGCACGCGGTGCGCGTGATCAAGCGAAAGATGCCGCAAGCCGCGGCCATTCCCCCTGAGCGCTTGACGGCACGCGCGACACGCTGCTCGCGCAGATCGCGCAGTCGAGTGCAAGAGCAACTTCGACACCCGCCATCGCGGCGAACCCCTGCACCCGGACCCTCAGCAGACGTCAGTGCCCGTATCTGAGCAGCATCTCGGCTAGAAAAGGAAGCGGCCGACGCCGTAGGCGACCGCAGCGACCAGCGCGCTGGCCGGGATGGTCAGCACCCAGGCCCACACGATGTTGCCGGCCACGCCCCAGCGCACCTTGGACGCATTGCGCACCGCGCCGACGCCGACGATGGCCCCGGTGATGGTGTGCGTGGTCGACACCGGGATGCCCAGCGTGGTGGCCAGGAACAGCGTCAACGCACCGCCGGTCTCGGCGCAAAAGCCGCCCACCGGCTTGAGCTTGGTGATGCGCTGGCCCATGGTCTTGACGATGCGCCAGCCGCCGAACAGCGTGCCCGCGCCGATGGCCAGGTAACACGACCAGATCACCCAGGCCGGCGGCATGCGGTCGGTGGCCGCCGCCGCGCCCGAGGCGATCAGCAGCATCCAGATGATGCCGATGGTCTTTTGCGCGTCGTTGCCGCCGTGGCCCAGCGAATACAGCCCCGCCGAGACCAGCTGCAAGCGGCGAAACCAGTTGTCGATGCGCAGCGGCGAGCCGCGCCGGCAGATCCACGACACCGCCACCATCGCCAGGCCGGCCAGCAGGAACCCCAGCACCGGCGACACCACGATGAAGGCCACCGTCTTCAGCACGCCCGCCCACACCAGGTTGCCGGTGCCGGCCTTGGCGATGGTGGCCCCGACGATGCCGCCGATCAGCGCATGCGACGAGCTCGACGGGATGCCGTACCACCAGGTCAGCAGGTTCCAGGTGATCGCGCCGATCAGCGCGCCGAAGACCACGTACTGGTCGACCACGCCCGGGTCGACGATGCCCTTGCCCACCGTGGCGGCGACATTCAGGTGGAACACGAAGATCGCCGCGACGTTGAAGAACGCGGCAAAGGCCACCGCCGTCTGCGGCTTGAGCACGCCGGTGGACACCACGGTGGCGATCGAGTTGGCCGCGTCGTGGAAGCCGTTCATGAAGTCGAACACCAGTGCCAGCAGCACCAGCATGGCGATGGCCCAGAAGCCGATCTGCAGGCTTTGCATGACAGCGCGTGCGGTTCAGGAGTTTTCCAGCACCACGCCTTCGATCATGTTGGCCACGTCCTCGCAGCGGTCGGAGATCGACTCCAGGTGCTCGTAGATGGTGCGCAGCTTGATCAGCTCGCGCACGTCGGTTTCCTCGCGGAACAGCTTGGACATGGCCGAGCGCAGCACGCGGTCGGCGTCGGACTCGAGCTTGTCGATTTCCTCGCAGGTCTTGATCGCCGCGGCCGACACCTCGGCGCGGCTGAGCTTGGGCAGCAGGCCCACCGCGTGCTGCACCCGCTCGCAGCACGTGACGCTGATCTCGCCCAGGCGGCGCACATCGTCGGTGAGCTTGCGCACGTCGTACAGCGCGAGCGTCTCGGTCGCGTCCTGCAGCAGGTCGACGATGTCGTCCATGCCGTTGATCAGCGCATGGATCTGCTCGCGCCCGATCGGCGTGATGAAGGTGGTGTGCAGCAGCCGGTTGACTTCGGCGGTGACGCGGTCGGCCGCACGTTCGGCGCTGTCGACCTCGGCTGCAAAGCGCTCGCGCGACGGCACGTCGTCGTAGTGCTGCACCAACTGCATGAAGGCCCGCGCCGCCTCGTTGATGAAGGCGGCATGCTGGTCGAACAGCTCGAAGAAATTGCCTTCACGCGGCAACAGTTTGCCGAAGAACATGTGTTTCCCCCCGCCTGCGCAATGGGCTGCGCTTTCGCGGCGGCGCGATTGTAGGTGCCGCTCGCGCGCCCTCTTGGGTGATCACTCTAGGGCGGCGGCCAGGCGGCGCACCGGCTGATCGGCGGCACCCGGCAGCCAGTTCGCGATCGGGCCCCGCCCCGGCAGGCACAGCAGCGGGTCCAGTTCGGCCAGCGGCCGCAGCACGAAGCCGCGCAGGTGCGCGCGCGGATGCGGCAGCGTCAGCTCGGCCGTGTCGACGCGCAACTCGCCGTGCAGCAGCAAGTCCAGATCCAGCGTGCGCGGCGCGTTGCGTGCACCGCGCACGCGGCCGAAGCGCTGCTCGATGGCCTGCAGGCAGTGCAGCAGGTCTTGCGGGCCCAGCTCGGTGCGCAACTCGGCCACCGCGTTGACGTAGTCGGGCCCACCGGCATCCACCGGTGCGCTGCGGTACAGCGACGACGCGGCCACCCAGCGCGTGTGCGGCAACTGCTGCAAAGCCAGCAACGCGGCGCGCACGGTGGCCTGCGCTTCGCCGAGGTTGGCGCCGACGCCGACGAAGGCGCGCGCCGCCGCGGCCATGCTCAGGCGGCAGGCGTTGCCGGCAGCGAGGCCTGCGCAGCCGGGCTGCCCCCGCTGTCGGCGGCGGGCTCGGTGGCGTGGGCCGCCGCTTGTGCGGCATCTGGTGCGTTGCTCGATGCGACCCTCTGCTCGGCTGCCTGCCCGGCTGCCGCGTCGGCCACGGCCTCGGCTGCTGCCGCCGGCTTGCGGCGCCGACGCCGCCGCTTGCGCGGCGCAGCCTCGCCTTCGAGACCCGCCGCGGCGTGGGCCTCGCCCGGCGCCGGCATGGCCGCATCGCCCTCGTCGGCCTTGGCGGCGCCGGCCGGCGCGGCGCGCGGCTTGGCGGCGCGGCGCGGCTTTTCGCGCTCGCGCACCGCCTGCAGCAGCGCCACGCGCTCGTCCTCGTCGCCGAGCGCGAAGTCCTCCCACCACTCGGCCAGTTCGGCGCCGACCTGCCCGGCATCGGCGCGCAGGCGCAGGAAGTCGTAGGCGGCGCGGTAGCGCGGCTGCTCGATCAGTGCGCGCGGCGTGCTGCCGCTGCGGCGTTCGAAACGCGGCTGCATCAGCCAGATCTCGCGCATGTCGGCGGCGAGCTTGCCGCGCCCGGAGATGTCGCCGATGCGCGCGTCGAACACCGCGTCCACCGCCTGCTGCAAGGCCGGGAACGGCGGCAGGCCATCCGACTGCAGCGCCCCCCAGCGCTGCAGCACCTCGTGCCACAGCAGGCAGGCGAGCAGGAAGCTCGGCGCCACCGCCAGGCCGTCGGCGACGCGGCGGTCGGTATCGTCCAGCGCCAGCTCGATGAAACGCTCGCGCGCGGCGTCGCGCTGCGCGGGGTCGAGCAGCACGTCCAGCACCGGGAACAACCCCGCCGGCAGCGCCTGCGCGCGCAGCACCTCGAGGCTCTTGCGTGCATGCCCGGTCTGCAGCAGCTTGAACATCTCGTCGAACATGCGCGACGCCGGCACGTTGGCCAGCAGCGCGGCCAGCTCGCGCATCGGCGCTTGCGTCTTGGCGTCGATGACAAAACCCAGCTTGGCCGAAAAGCGCAGCACGCGCACGATGCGCACCGGGTCTTCGCGGTAGCGCGTGGCCGGATCGCCGATCATGCGCAGCACACGCTGCCGGGCATCGCGCCAGCCGTGGTGGTAGTCGACCACGAGCTGGCGCGTCGGGTCGTAGTACAGCGCATTGACGGTGAAATCGCGCCGCGCCGCATCCTCGATCTGCGGCCCCCACACGTTGTCGCGCAGCACGCGGCCTTCGGCATCGACGACGTGCGCCTTGCCGCTGAGTTCGTGCTTCGAACTCTTCTCGTTGCCGCTGACCTGATCGGCCGCCGCGGCGTCGAGCAGCGCGCGGAAGGTCGAGACTTCGATCACCTCGTGGTCGCGGCCGCGGCCGAAGATCACGTGCACGATGCGAAAGCGCCGCCCGATGACGAAGGCACGCCGGAACAAGGCCTTGACCTGCTCGGGGGTGGCGTCGGTGGCGACGTCGAAGTCCTTGGGCCGCAAGCCCAGCAGCAGGTCGCGCACCGCGCCGCCGACGATGTACGCCTCGTGGCCGGCGTCCTGCAGCGTGCGCACCACGCGCACCGCGCGCTCGTCCAGCAGCTGGCTGTCGATGCCGTGCTGCTCGGCGCCGATCTCCACCCGCTTGCCCAGCGGCGCCGCCTTGGCGCCGCTGCCGGACCTGCCGAGCAGCCGGCCGATGAGCTTCTTGATCATTCGAAGAGCCTGACGATGGGCCACCCGCGCTGCTGCGCGATGCGCTGCAGCGCGGGTGACGGGTTGGTCGCCACCGGGTCGCTGACGTGCTCGAGCAGGGCCAGGTCGTTGGTGGAATCGCTGTAGAACCAGCTGCGCTCGAAGTCCTCGAGCCGCAGCCCGTCGCCGGCCAGCCACTGCCGCACGCGCGCGACCTTGCCCTCGCGAAACGACGGCACCCCCAGCACCTCGCCGGTGACGCGGCCGGCCGCATCGCGCTGCAGCTCGGTGGCGATCAGCGCGTCCACGCCCAGCAGCGCGGCGATCGGCCGGGTGACGAATTCGTTGGTCGCGGTGACGATGGCGATGCGGTCGCCGGCCTGCGCATGGCGTTGCAGCAGCGCGCTGGCGCTGTCGCGCAAGGACGGGCGGATCACCTCGTCGATGAAACGCCGGCGCGCCTCGGCCAGCTGCGCCGGCGAACGCTCGCGCCAGGCCGACGTGGCGAAGCGCACGTACTGCGCCACGTCCAGACGCTCGGCCTGGTACTGGGCATAGAAGGCGTCGTTGGTGCGGCGGAAGGTGTCGGCGTCGGCCCAGCCGATGCGCACCATGAACTCGCCGAAGGCATGGTCGGAGTCGATCGCCAGCAGCGTGCCGTCCAGATCGAACAGTGCCAGGTTCATGACGGTGCGCCTGTGGCCACCGCCGCCGCGGCCACCGTCTCGGCAGCGCCTTCTTGCAGCACTTGGCGCAGCAGCGGCAGCGTCACCGTGCGCTGCCGCGCCAGCGCGAAGTGGTCGATGCGCTCGAGCAGCCGCATCAGCGAGCCCAGGTCGCGCGCCGAACGCCGCAGCAGGTAGTCGATGACCTCGTCGGCCAGGAAGATGCCGCGGCGGTCGGCCTCGCGGCGCAGCGCGGCGCGCACCTCGTGCTCGGCCGCGGGTTGCAGCGCGAACACGTGCCCCCAGGCCAGCCGCGTGCGCAGGTCGCCGCGCAGGCCCAGGTCCACCGGCGGCACGCGCCCTGCCGCCAGCCACAACACGCCGCACTGCAGCGCGTGCACGAACAGCGCGAAGGCCGCCTGCTGGCGCTGCGCGTCGAGTTCGTCGCAGCGGTCCACCGCCACCAGCGTCCAGCCGGGCTGCAGCAGCCAGGGCGCCGGGTCGGCGGCGTCGAAGCTGCCGACCGCTGCGCCGCGCTGCTGGTGCTGATGCAAGGTGGCGCGCAGCAGGTGCGTCTTGCCGCTGCCGGGCGGCCCCCACAGGTACACCGGCGGCGCACCCGGGCCCGAGGCGCGCAGGTGTTCGACGGCGGCCAGGTTCACGCCCGGCAGATAGGTGTCGAAGGTGGGCAGCGGGTCCGGCACGATCGCCAGCGGAATCTGCTTCATCGACGTGCGGTCAGCGGCATGGGCCGCGATTCTAGAAGGCCGCGGGATCAATGCAGCCCGCCGCGCCGCCCGCCGCGCCGTCCGCCGTCCAGCGCGCGCAGGTGCTCGCGCAGCACCGCCGCGTCGCCGGCGTCGGGCCGCTGCTGCAGGTAGGCTCGAAGGTCGGCCGCCGCGGCCGCGTCGCGCCCCAGTTGCGCCAGCACCAGGCCGCGGTCGCGCCGCTGCGCCGCGTCGTGCGGCAGCAGCACGACCAGGCGTTCGCACACCGCCAGCAGCCGCGGCCAGTCTTCGGCGGCGCGGTGCAGTTCCTTCAGGTTGCGCAGCAGCCGCGCGATCACCTCGCGCGGCGTTGCCGCCTGCAGGAACAGGCCCAGCGGCAGCTCGAACTCGCCGGTCAGGCCGCGCGCGCGGCAGTACGGCGCCAGCCGCTCCTCGAGTTCGCTGCGCGACAGCGAGTGCCCCGACATCGGGTCGATCACCACCTCGCCCTGCCCGGCGCGCAGCTTGACCAGAAAGTGCCCGGGAAAGGACACGCCGCGCACGGCCAGGCCGATGTGCGCGGCCAGCTCCATGTAGATCAGCGCCAGCGTGATCGGGATGCCGCGGCGCGTGGCCAGCACCTCGTGCAGGCAGCTGTTGCGCGGGTCGTAGTAGTCGTTGACGTTGCCGGCGAAGCCCAGGTCCTGGAAGAAGTAGCGGTTCAGGAAGCGCAGCTTTTGCAGCACCACCGCATCGGCCGGCACGCGGCGCTTCAGCTGCGCGCCCAATGCGTCCACCTGCGCCAGCACGCCTTGCGGGTCCAGGCCGGGGACCTCGTCCTGCGCCACCGAGACCGCCGCCTCGAGCAGCGCGAAGCCTTGGTCCTCGGCCACCAGGCTGGCGAAATATTGCAGCGCGCTCGGCGCCTCGAAGCGCGGCGTCATGGCGGCGAGTCTATCGATCAACGGCCGCGGCGGAAGTGCGCCAGCCGCAGCCCGAGCAGCCACAGCAGCGCAAAGTACAGCAGCGCCGCGCCGGCCAGCACCGCGGCCATCCAGCCGGCGCGTTGCGCCCAGTGCGCTTGCAGGCCGATCCAGTCGATGGCGCGCGCCGCCCAGGCCAGCAGCGCGCCCAGCGCGGCCGCGGCCAGCACCACGCGCAGCAGGAACAGCCCCCAGCCCGGCCGCGGCCGATAGACCCCGCCGCGCCGCAGGCCGAGCAGCAGCCAGCCGGCGTTGAGCAGCGCGCCCAGCCCGATCGACAACGCCAGCCCGGCGTGCGCCAGCCACGGCACCAGCAGCGCGTTCATCAGCTGCGTGGCCACCAGCACGACGATGGCGATGCGCACCGGCGTGCGGATGTCCTGGCGCGCATAGAAGCCCGGCGCCAGCACCTTCACGCCGACCAGCCCCATCAGGCCGACGCCGTAGCCCATCAGCGCGCGCGTGGTCTGCGCCACGTCGTGCGGCTGGAAGTGGCCGTAGTGGAACAGCACCGCCACCAGCGCGCGCGGAAACACGATCAGCGCCACCGCGCACGGCAGCGCCAGCAACACCAGCACGCGCAGGCCCCAGTCGAGCATGTCCGAATAGGCCTGCATGTCCTGGCGCGCCTGCGCCGCCGCCAGCTGCGGCAGCAGCACCACGCCCAGGGCCACGCCGAGCAGCGCGGTCGGGAACTCCATCAGCCGGTCGGCATAGGTCAGCCACGACACCGCGCCGACGCCGACGTGCGAGGCGATCTGCGTATTGATCAGCAGCGAGATCTGCGCCACCGACACCCCCAGCAGCGCCGGCGCCATCAGGCGGAGCACGCGGTGCACGCCCGGGTGGCGCCAGGCGCGGCGCAGCGCGCCCCAGCCCAGCGTCAGGCGCGGCAGGCAGCCGATGGCGCGCAGCGCCGGCACCTGGACCGCCAGTTGCAGCGCGCCGCCGAGCATGACGCCGGCGGCCAGCGCCAGGATCGGATCCAGCCCGAAGCGCGCGAACAGCGGCGCGCCCTGCCATGCCGCCGCGATCATCGCCAGGTTCAGCAGCACCGGCGTGGCCGCCGGCACCGCAAAGCGCTTCCAAGTGTTGAGCACGCCGGCCGACAGCGCCACCAGCGACATGAAGCCGATGTAGGGGAACATCCAGCGCGTCATCGTCGCCGCCAGGTCGAACTCGGCCAGACCCGAGCCGATCAACCACACCAGCACCGGGGCGGCGGCCATGCCGGCCACGCAGGTCAACAGCAGCGCGGCGGCCAGCACGCTGGCGACGGCGTCGATCAGGCTGCGCGTGGCGGCGTCGCCTTCGCGCGCACGCGTGGCGGCCAGCACCGGCACGAAGGCCTGCGAGAACGCGCCTTCGGCGAAGAGCCGGCGCAGCAGGTTGGGGATGCGAAAGGCGACGTTGAAGGCGTCGGTGGCGGCGCTGGCGCCGAAGGCCGCGGCGATCAGCTGCTCGCGCACCAGCCCGGTGATGCGCGAGGCCAAGGTCAGCAGGGAAACGGTGGAGGCGGCCTTGAACAGGTTCATCGCGGGCCGACGCGGGCACGCGGCGCCCTGCTGCAGCGGCGCGGATTATAGGCAGCGCGTGATGCCGACCGTGCTACACTCGCCCGTTTTGCAGACTCAGCACAAAGCTTAGAAGCATGGCCACCTCGTCCAAAGCCAAGAAGAAGACCGTCCGCCTTGCGTCGGGGCGCAAGCGCGCACGCCAGAACGTGAAGCTCAACGCGGCCAACACCTCGCTGCGCTCGCGCTTCCGCACCGCCATCAAGAACGTGCAGAAGGCGGTGCTGGCCGGCGACAAGACCAAGGCGGCCGAGCTGTTCAAGTCGGCGCAGGGCGTGATCGACTCGATCGCCGACAAGGGCATCTTCCACAAGAACAAGGCCGCGCGACACAAGAGCCGGCTCTCGGCCAAGGTGAAGGCCCTGTCCGCCTGAAGGATGGCCTGAAGCGCGGCAACGCCGCCCACCCGCATCGAGAGCCTGCACTGCAGGCTCTTTTTCATTTATCTTCCAGCGCTGCCCCAAGGACGAAAGATGAACGCACCCGAACCCGCCGCTGCCTCGCCGATGCCGCACGTGATGAACACCTACGGCCGCCTGCCGTTCGCGCTGAGCCACGGCCAGGGCTGCTGGGTGTGGGACACGCAGGGCCGCAAGTATCTGGACGGCCTCGGCGGCATCGCCGTCAACACGCTGGGCCATGGCCACCCGAAGCTGGTGCCGGCATTGCAGGACCAGATCGCCAAGCTGATCCACAGCTCCAACTACTACGAAGTGCCGCTGCAGGAGCAACTGGCGGCCAAGCTGTGCGAGCTGTCGGGGCTGGATTCGGTGTTCTTCTGCAACACCGGGCTGGAAGCCAACGAATGCGCGCTGAAGATCGCGCGCAAGTACGGCCACGACCGCGGCATCGCGCGCCCCGAGATCATCGTCTACGAGAAAGCCTTCCACGGCCGCAGCATCGCCACGCTGTCGGCCACCGGCAACGAGAAGGTGCAGAAGGGCTTCGAGCCGCTGGTCGAAGGTTTCGTGCGCGTGCCGCTGAACGACCTGGCCGCGGTCGAACAGATCGCAGCGGCGAACCCGAACGTGGTCGCGGTGTTCCTCGAAGTGATCCAGGGCGAAGGCGGCATCAACGCCACGCGCGCCGACTACCTGAAGGGCCTGCGCGCGCTGTGCGACAAGCACCACTGGCTGCTGATGCTCGACGAGGTGCAATGCGGCATGGGCCGCACCGGCAAGTGGTTCGCGCACCAGTGGGCCGGCATCCGGCCCGACGTGATGCCGATGGCCAAGGGCCTGGGTTCGGGCGTGCCGATCGGCGCGGTCGTCGTCGGGCCCAAGGCCAAGGACGTGCTGGGCCCGGGCAATCACGGCACCACCTTCGGCGGCAACCCGCTGGCGATGCGCGCCGGCGTCGAGACGCTGCGCATCATGGAAGAAGACGGCCTGATGGCGCATGCCGCTGCGGTCGGCGAGGTGCTGCGCGAGGCGCTGCAGGCCGGCCTGGCGGGCGAACAAGGCGTGGTCGAATTCCGCGGCCAGGGCCTGATGATCGGCATCGAGCTGGCCCGCCCCTGCGGCGTGCTGCTGAACCGCGCCGCCGACGCCGGGCTGCTGATCAGCGTCACGGCAGACCGTGTGGTGCGGCTGCTGCCGCCGCTGATCCTGTCGGCCGACGAGGCGCGGAGAATCGCCGCGATCCTGTGCCCGTTGATCAAGACCTTCCTCGCCGAGCCGGCGTGAAGCCCGGTGCCACGCTGATGAAGCACTACCTGCAGTTCAAGGACCTGCGCGCCGAGGAATACGCCTACCTGTTCGAACGCGCGCGGCTGATCAAGACGCGCTTCAAGAACTACGAGAAGTACCAGCCGCTGGCCGACCGCACGCTGGCGATGATCTTCGAGAAGGCCAGCACCCGCACCCGCGTCAGCTTCGAAGCCGGCATGTACCAGATGGGCGGCTCGGTGGTGCACCTGACCACCGGCGACAGCCAGCTCGGCCGCGCCGAGCCGATCGAAGACAGCGCGCGCGTCATCAGCCGCATGTGCGACCTGGTGATGATCCGCACCTACGAGCAGGCCAAGCTGGTGGCCTTTGCCGCGCACTCGCGCGTGCCGGTGATCAACGGCCTGACCAACGAATACCACCCCTGCCAGATCCTGGCCGACGTGCTGACCTTCATCGAGCACCGCGGCGACATCCGCGGCAAGGTCGTGGCCTGGGTCGGCGACGGCAACAACATGGCCCACACCTGGCTGCAGGCGGCTGAAGTTCTGGGTTTCACCGTGCATGTCAGCACGCCCAGCGGCTACGAAGTCGACCCGAAGGTGGCCGGCATCGCCGGCACCGACGGTTACAAGGTGTTCAAGAACCCGATGGACGCCTGCCGCGGCGCCGACCTGGTGACCACCGACGTGTGGACCAGCATGGGCTACGAGGCCGAGAACGAGCAGCGCCGCAAGGCCTTCGCCGACTGGTGCGTCGACGCCGAGATGATGGCCGCGGCCAAGCCCGACGCCCTGTTCATGCACTGCCTGCCGGCGCACCGCGGCGAAGAAGTCAGCGCCGAGGTCATCGACGGCAAGCAGTCGGTGGTATGGGACGAGGCCGAGAATCGACTGCACGCACAGAAGGCGCTGATGGAGTATTTGCTGCTCGGCCGCATCGGATGAACAAGGCGCGCGTGCAGTCGATTTCGGTGCAGGCTCACATCGCGCAGCGATGTGAAGGCGCGCCAGCGCCGTGCCGGAACCAAAACAGGCTGCACGCGCAGAAGGCGCTGATGGAATATCTGCTGCTCGGCCGCATCGGCTGAGCCAGGCGGGTGCGGGCCATGGCACGCGTTTGGGACATCTCCCCGCCGGTGCATGCCGCTTCGCCGGTGTTCCCCGGCGATGCCGCTTTCACGCAGCGCTGGAACGCACGCATCGCCCCGGGCTGCCCGGTCAACGTCGCCACGATCACGCTGTCGCCGCACACCGGCGCGCACGCCGACGCGCCGCTGCACTACGACGACACCGGCGCGGCCATCGGTGCGGTGGCGCTCGAGCCCTACCTTGGCCGCTGCCGCGTCATCCACGCCATCGGCCGCGGCCCGCTGATCGAGTGGGCGCACCTCGAACATGCGCTGGCCGACCTGCCGCCGCGCGTGCTGGTGCGCACCTATGCGCGCCAGCCCGACGGCTGGGATGCGGGTTTGAGCGCCTTCGCGCCGCAGACGGTGGAACATCTGGCCGACCTGGGCGTGAGGCTGATCGGCATCGACAGCGCCAGCATCGACCCGGCGGCGAGCAAGGAACTGCCGAGCCACCAGGTGATCCGCCGGCGTGATCTGCGCGTGCTGGAGAACCTGCTGCTCGACGACGTGCCCGAAGGCGACTACGAACTGATCGCGCTGCCGCTGAAGCTGATCAGCGCCGACGCCAGCCCGGTGCGCGCGGTGCTGCGCGAGCTGCCGCCGGCACCGCTGCGCTGAAGCGCAGGCGCCGCCGCGTGGGCCACTGGCTGGCGCTGCGCCAGCGGCCGCAAAATCGCGCTCGGCGCGATGGGCGCTGCACCCGCAAGGCGGCCA
>Ga0116167_1003328_pt1 | contig 12699 bp, 15 predicted proteins | sample AD_JPNMR3_MetaG_FD_89794 | JGI IMG/M metagenome (GOLD analysis project Ga0116167, IMG submission 89794) | Active sludge microbial communities of municipal wastewater-treating anaerobic digesters from Japan - AD_JPNMR3_MetaG | ecosystem: Engineered > Bioreactor > Anaerobic > Digestate | place...
GTTGCATTAGTTGCGTGTATGAGAAAGATGATTATAACTCTAAATGCTATGGTTAGAGATAACAGCCTTTTTGAACCAAACAAGAGTTTTTGTTGCTCTTGACAACATAGTTGCTAATGCGAATTCTTGCTTTTAAACTCAAATAATATCGTAAAATGTTTACTAAATACATCTTTTGCTATATAATTATCATTTATTACTTTTTTTATTCTATTAAAAACCTCATTTTCATCTTTTCTATCTTTCAACCAGAAATTTAAATCGACAGAGTATCTATCCAATCCATAACATAATCTCAACATCGTTCCGCCAACAAAGATTAGTTTAGGCAATATTTTATTGTTATATAACTTTTCAAGAACTTCCATTTCGAATTGCTCGTGTTTTATCAAATCTTGCATATTCTTTTAAGAACCTCTATTGTTTTTTGCGGATATTTCTTTACAATTTTAAATATTAGACTTTTATCAAGTTTTTTGATATCAATAGCACTTAAATCTAATGAATATTTACCAAATGAATAAAGATAAATAGCATCTATAAAAGCCTTCTCTTTTTCCGCTATAAAATAATTATCTTTTCTAATAAAACCATTAAAAAACTCTTCTTTAACTTTATAAAATTTAAAATTTTTACCTTTTATTTCATAGTCTTTAGTAGAAAAGATTGTTATAGACTCAAACACATCTTGCGGAAATTGAGTACTTACTCCATAATAGGAAAGAGCAGTTAGTAAAGAAATATATGAAGGAACTCTTAAAATAGAAGATATAGCAAAAAAATCCTCTTCATTATTTAGATTCCATCTTTGTCCAAAAGAATAGCAATTCTTTTTTAATTTTATAAATATTTCCTTTTTTGACTGTCTTGTTACAAACACCCTTGCGGATTCAAGAGTTATATCTAATAGTTTTGCCACATCCTCAGTAAAAAAACACGGTTTATTATGTAATGAAGAAAGTTTAATTAAATTTTTACTAAACATATTAAATTAACATTTATGATAATTTAATATATTTTACACCAAAAGTCAATATCTCATAGTTAATAGAACTTAATCCATTTAGATTTTGGTTAATTTAATAGAGTTAAGAAAAAACAAATAAAACTTTAATAAATAAGATTTTTGAGTAAAAACAAATTTTCTTCCTAAAAAAGTAAAGGTTGAGTTTTATGACTAATTAGATAGTTTTTATATAATGTTTATTATTATTTAACTAAAGAGGTTAAAATGAAAGAAACGATATTATTGATTATTTTATCTTTAGCTTGCGGATGTGCAAAGAATAACGATACGGAAAAAGAAACAAAAGAAATATCGCATTCAACCGCGACCGTCGTAGAAAAATATTTCCAGAATCAAATAAACGCCGTTAATAAAGCGAAAGAGGCGACAAAAGAACTTGAAAAAGCTCAAAACGAGCACTTTAAAATGGGAGAAGAAAGCGGCAAGTAGAGTGTTATTTTCTCGAACCAGGTTTTATGACGGGAATATTTTTTTCGCACATAGGACAGGCTTCGGGCCGGTAAGTTTTCAAATCCAAATTCAAAAGGCTTATTGAAGGAAAATCGAATTTGAACTCGCCTCTTTTTATTATGGAACATGCCCCCACGACTATCCCTTCGTTTCTTTTAACTACATCGGCAACCTCAAGTGTGGATTTACCCGTTGTAAAGACATCTTCGACTATCAAAACTTTTTGATATTTATCTATATTAAAACCCCTTCTTAATTTGACGACTCCCTCCTCTCTTTCGGTAAAAACAAAAGGAAGATTAAAGCTTCTGGCGACCTCCCATCCTATTATTATTCCGCCAAGAGCCGGAGATATTATTATGTCCGGTTTTAAATTTAAAGTTTTAATATAAAGCTCTTTTGCAAAAATCGAAGCGTATGCCGGATACTTAAGACAAAGCGCGCATTGCACATAGGTATCGGAATGAAGCCCGCTTGAAAGTTTAAAATGTCCAGTCAGTAAAGAGCCGGTCTTTAAAAGTATATCTTTTATCTCTTTCTCTTCCATTTTTACCTCTTAATATCTGATATTATTCTATCCGCGACCGAGCCGGGGTCTAAGCTATCGGTAACGGGTCTTCCGACTACTATGTAATCCGCTCCCAATAAAAAGGCCTCTTTTGGAGTTACAAATCTTTTCTGGTCGTCTTTTGCGGTATTATCCAGCCTTATAGAAGGAGTTATAAATTTCAATCCGTTAATTTTTTTCTTCAAATAATAAAGTTCTTTTGGCGAGGCCACTATGCCGTGCGCTCCGCTGTCCTTGGCCAATTTTGAAAAATGAACCACCTGATGCTCCAAAGAATACCTAAATCCGATATTGGAGTATTGAATATGGTCTATGCTTGTAAGTATGCAAACCCCCCAGATTTTTATTTTATCTTTTCCGCCTTCCACCGCGGCTTTAATCATATCCGGCCCTCCGGATATATGAACCGAAACGGAATAAACGTTTAAATCGGTTATATTTTCCACCGTTTTTTTAACCGTATTCGGTATATCGTGAAGCTTCAGATCCAAAAAAATTTTTTTATTTTTTGATGAAAGATAATCGAGTATTTCCCTGCCGTATTTTACAAACATCACCGGCCCTATTTTAAAAAAATTGACTTTGTTTTCGGTTTTGTTAATTATATCTTTGGCTTTTTTTATATCGCAGTCGAGCGCCACTATTAATTCGGTCATATCATTCCATCGAAAATTTATTGAAGAATATTAAAATTCCTATCAATATTATTAAAAAACCCGATATTTTTTCTATATATAAAAACACTTTTTTTCTCGAAGATACAAACCTGAAAAAAGCTCCGGCTCCTACGGAAGCTATAATAAACGGAAAGCCGAGGCCTAAAGAATAAATCATAAGAAGCGAAGAACCCTCGTATACCGATTTGGTCGAAGCTATTAAAAGTATATTCGCTAAAAACGGTCCTATGCAAGGGGACCATCCGAAAGCGAAACTCATCCCGGTCAAAAAACTCGTAAGATATCCGTAGTCGAAAGATTTATATATTTTCCTTTTTTCGAAATTAAACAATTTTACGGTTAAAACCCCCGAAATATGAAGGCCTATTATAACCATTACTATCCCCATTACCTTTTGAAATATCTCTCTATTTTTAATTATGAAACCGCCGGCCATTGATGAAAAAGCTCCAAGAACGGTAAAAACAATAGAAAAACCCAAAACGAAGAAGACGGAAAAATAAAAAAACTTAAGTTTATTTATTTTATCTTTTTCCTCGCTCAGTATTTCCTTGGCCGAAAAACCCGATATCAGAGAAAGATATCCGGGAATTAAAGGAAGAACGCAGGGCGAGAAAAAACTCGCGGTTCCGCTAAAAAAAGCTATGAGATATTCCTTCATTTATTTTTTAGTTTCCATTTGGAATAAAGAACGTTTTCTATGGAATGAAAAGAATCCGTATCCGGCCAGATCCCTTGTTCAAAACCCTTCTTCATAGAATCGGCCAGATTTTTGTGTTTTATTATCAAATCGCAAACCTCTCTAACCGCCCCGTCCCCGCCGTTTTTGGATGTGACATAATCGCAAACGGATTTAACTTCTCTAACCGAATTGGCGGGACATACCGCAAAACCGACTTTTTTCAAAACCGGGATATCCGGAAGATCGTCCCCCATATAACAGACATTGGAATAGTCCAACGACGTTTTTTTTAGTATCTCGTCCAAAGCCCAGAGTTTTGTAAGAAAACCCTGATATACGTAATTCATCCTGAGTATTTTCGCTCTCTGATAAACGCTTTCCGATTCTCTACCGGTTATAACGCCGGTAAGTATGGCGAATTTGTTTAAAACTATCAATCCTATTCCGTCTTGAGAATTAAAAGCTTTAAACTCGTGGTCTATACCGTTTGTGTCGGTAAAATAATACATTTTTCCGTCGGTAAGAACCCCGTCGACATCCATTAAAAATATTTTTATGTTTTTTATTTTTCTCATAATTCGGTGTTCGGAGGATTAATCTTTGCGGTTTCCTTTTTAAGTCCGGTGCTTCCGAAACTGAATATTCCCCTTTGAGATTTTGAAAGTTCTTTAACTTCTTTAAATTTTGGATAATAAACAGGCATCACCACAAGCTGAGCTATCTTTTGGTTTTTCTCGACAACCTGTATCTTGTCGGTAAGATTAAAAACGCAGACTATAACCTCTCCTCTATAACCTTCGTCTATAAGACCGGCGGTTATTATGAGTCCTTTGGATTCTATCGAGCTTTTACCCCACAAAACACCGCATGTTTTCTTGGGTAAAGCTATGGCTATACCGGTCTTTATATGGGCGGGGCTGTGAGGTTGTACTGTAACTTCTTCTATGGAAAACAAATCCGCTCCCGCGTCGTTATCGTAAGCTCTTTCCGGAAGATGAGCGTTTTCAACCAGCTTTTTTACTTTAACCTTCATAATTCACCTCTTTTATATATTATATCAAACTTGGTTAATCCAAAATTAGATGATTATTCCGATATGTCTTGTTTTTTATCTTTTTTAAAAAACTTTTCAAGAGAAAGATAAGTCGCGGCTCCCAGAAACTTGCCGACTATTATTATCGCAAGCCATATATTCCTTTTTGTTACATCCTTTTCGTTTTTAAGGCAATGATAAAAAGCGTAAACCCATACTATCACGGTAATCACAAAAAAAACCGCGGAGAACATGCCGAAAATTAAAAAAAAACTCGAAAAAGGACATAAATCGTTTGCAAATTTATTAAAAAATTTAAATATATCGCTAAGTATTTCGGTATCTAAATTCATTTTTTGAATTTTAACACAAATTCTTTTAGTTTGGACATATTGACAGGTTTAAACAAAACGTTTATATCTTTGGATACGCCTAATTTTTTAAACTCGACTTCCCCCATGCCCGTCATAACTATTATGGGAACCGAGGCCAACTCTTCGTACTCTTCTATCATCGAAATCATAGTGTCTCCGCTCATCCCCGGCATCTGCATATCCGTTATTATAAGGTCCGGTTTGGAGTCTAAGGCTATTTTTATAAGCTCCATCCCGTCGCAAACGGCTGTTACATCGTGTCCGTCGCTTTTTAAAACCTCGGTTATCAACTCTCGATTTATATCGTCGTCTTCGGCTATAAGTATCTTCATGTTATATCCTGGAATATCAAAGCGCTTCCTATTATGCTCGAATCCATCGACCTTAAGCTTATGGTGCTATATCCTATTTTTCTGTCTTCAGATTTTATTTTACAAATAATTTCGCCTCTTTTTACGAGTTTTCCGTTTTTAGCGTCGCTTAATAAATTTTTTATCTGGTATATGTAATCCGGAAGTTCCGTGTAATTTTTCCCTATCATATCGGCTTCCAACTTCAGTATCTCTCTTGCCCGAGGATTTAAAAATATTACGACTCCGTTATTGTCTATTCCTATAAATCCGCCGGAAAGATTGTTTATGGTGGAATTTAATCTGTTGTTTATCTGGAATATCGAGTTTTCTATTCTGATTATGTATATTTTATAGGATACGGAACTGGAAATCAATTTTATAAGTTCAAAATCGTTATCGTCGAAGCTTTCCTTGTCTTTCGGATTTATAAACTCTATTATTCCGAAAATATCGTTTGAATATCCAATATTTAACGCTATAACCGATTTAGTTAAATATTTCGTCGCATAATCGACTTTTTTGGTAAAAACCGGATTGTTAGAAGTATCTTTCACGAGTATATCTTTTTTTGTCTGAGCGCACCATCCGACTATTCCGGTATAACCGAAACTTATCCCGCTAAGCTCCTCGGAATTTTTCCCCCTGACTATATCGAAGGTAATGGTCTTTTTAGCTTCGTTTACGGTAAAAAAGGTTCCGCTATCGCAGTTTAAAACCGATATCCCGTAATCCAAAAATCTTGTTATTATTTCTTTTTCGTCGTTTATGCTTTTTAGTTTTTCCAAAAAATTATTTATTTCTTTAAAATTCATAACAACCTCATTGCTTAAAATAATCTATTATCCCCTCTTTTACGGTTTCGGCTAACTTATCGCAAAACAAATCGTCTAAAAGAAGCTCTTCCTGTTCCGGCAGTATCATATAAGCGTTTTCAATCAAAACGGAGGGCATCTGAGTTATTCTGGCCACATGATAATCCCCATATCTCAAACCCTCGTCGGGAAGATTTATATTTTTTAAAAAACTTTTATGTATGCTTTGAGCCAATCTTTTGGAATGCAAATGGTAATAATATATCTGAAAACCCCTCGGCTTTAAATAGGGGTCCTCGCCGTCCGGTATCGCGTTATTATGTATGCTTATATAAAGGTCTCCGTTAAGCCTTTTGGCTATTCTCGGTCTTTCCTGCAACGAGACCTGCTCTTTTTCGTCGTTGGAATATCTCGTCATAAACACATTGGCTCCCAAAGCGGCCAGTTTTTCTCTCAGTTTTTGGGCTATTTTTAGATTTATCTCATACTCAAAGCTTCCGCTCGGCCCCACCCCTCCGTCAAAAGGAGGAGTTTTTTTGGGCGAATGACCGGGATCCAGTATTATGTTTAATCCTTTAAGAAAATCGGGCATAAGCGTAATTATGTTGGGTCTGAATTTTAATTCAACGTTGAGCGAATTGTCGGTCGAATAATATATATCGTAACCCCAGAACTCCGAATTTTTTTTGAAACTAAAAACAAAAAGAGCTTCGTCCGTTCCCGCCTGCCTGAAAGACAAACTATCTACGAAATTATCCGAGGAATCGTAAACGATCCAGTTGGTTCTCAAATTGGCGTTATATAGATTTAAATAAAGTTTACTATCCTCCTGCCAGACGGAAAAAGGGACCTTGTTATAAATAGCGATTTTAGCCGCCGTTTTGTTGGAAGAAATTCTGGAAAATCTTACCGCTCCGGTTTCCGCGATTAAAGGTTTTTTTGAAAATCCTTTAAAATTAACTTTATCCGAATCCACCCAAAACCTGGATTTGCCCAATTTAACTCTATATTTACCTCCTTCCTTTCTGTCCGAAAGCAAAATAACGTCTTTGGGCAAAAAAGCCACATACCCGCCTATATCGTTTTTTAATACCACACTATCGGTTGAAGTCTCGACCAAATAATCGTTAGAAACGACTGTCAAAAAATCCTCGTACTTTATTTTATCTCCTTTATGGTCTCCCGTTTTATATTTCAATGTCAGATGATATTTATTATTCTTAACATCCCTCCCGACATAACAAACCGAATTATAGACTCCGCTTCCGCTTGGGAACTCATCCATATAACCCGAACAGATATCTTCTATTTCGTAATAAACCGTAGCCGATTTAAAGCCTTTAACGGACAATTGGATATCGTTGCCGCTTACCATCTCGGTAGAAGTCGAAGGCGATACAAGCTCAAAAATCGGCTTTTGAGAAGTTTGGTCTTTGCCCATAACAACGGTTCTCGTATAACTTGAAACGCCTATCTCGTTTGCGGCGATTATATTAAAAACTCCGTTTGTCGGCGCAAGATAAGATATAAAAGAACCGTTTTTATAAACCTTAACGCTCAGACCGTTTACTGTTATGGTGGAAACATAAGGTTTAACGTTTCCAAAAATGAAAGTTTTTGAAACTTCTCCGACGTTTTTCCCTTCCCAGGGATAGACCACGGTTATAGACGGTACGGAAACTGAAAAAGACTGAGTGGATTTTTCTTGAGAATTTAGAATTATCGAAAAGAATAAAAAGAAAAAATTTATCATAAAAACCTCTTAATAGGTTTGAAACAGAAAATTAACATAAAAATATTATAATAAAATTATGATAAATATTATATCGCTTTTAATTTTGTCTTTAAATCTAAATTCGAAAGATTTTTCATACACTTATCCCGGCATAAGGGCGACATCTATGGGAAGCGCTTTTTCTTCAATCGCCGACGATGTGTTTTCAATGTTTTACAATCCCGCGGGACTTACTCAGGTAAAAGACTGGGAGGTTGGCTCTTCGATAAACGCCAAATTATCCGAAAAAAATCTTTTTGATTTTACTTTAGGATATAAAAGGCCGCTTCCGGATACAAAAAACACCGTTCTGGGCTTCGGATACGACAGGGTAAGGCAATCATCATACGGTTCGATGGATACCCTCATATTTTCATACTCCGACCAGACGACTTTAAAATATTTCCAGCTTCCGATATTATACGGAGCAAATTTTAGAATAGGCGGAATGAAATACGAAGGGAATTCTCATATAGGACTCGGTTTTGACGCGGGGGTCATTTTAAGCTCGGTTGAAAATTACAAAACCTCGCTGGTTTTATCGAAAATAACCACCGGTATGGGAAAATCCATGGCCACAATAACCGTAGGAAACTCTTATAGATATCTGGACACTACTTTCGCTTTAGATTTTAGAGTAACCGGGGGATATTCCGAATTTTTCCCGGGGATAGAGCGAAAATTTTACGACGACCTTCTAAGGATACGTGTCGGCAAAGGGATAAACTTAAACGGAAGGGATTACTTGGCCATGGGAGCCGGGCTTAATTTCGATCCGGTTATAATAGACATAGGGATTTCATACCCATGGAAGGGATTTCATTATAACGCCGGAAGTTACGGTTTTTCTTTGACTTATAAATTCACGGGACCCGGATATAAAGAAAGGATGTTTGACGACGCTACGAATAAAGTAAAAGAACTCAACGCCAAATCTCAAGCGCTTACGGAACAAATAAAAAATTTGGAAACCGAAATGTCCAGATACTCCACACAAAAAGGGATACTGGAATCCGAGGTCACCATATTAAACACCAGGATGCTGGAACTCAGGGAAAAAGTAAAACAAGCCGAGATGGAATTAATAGACATAGAATTTGCCAAGAAAAAACTGCAAAAACCGATCGAAGAAAAAACACAGGTTAAAAAAGAAGAAAAATGGCCTAAACTCCATAAAGTCGAAAACGGAGAAACGTTAAGGTCCATATCCTCCAAGTATTACGGCACTCCCGATATGTGGAAAATAATATACGACGAAAACCAGTCGAAAATATTCAAAGGACTTCCGAAAGAAGGAGAAATACTTACAATCCCGCCGCCCAAAAAATAAATATGAAAAACAAGGACGTGATAATAATAACTCAAAATTTGGAAGATACCAAAAGAATGGAAACGATATTCCAATTGGCGGGATACAAACCCTTTTTTTGCCGAAACATAAACGAAGCCTCGGACATGCTTGAAAAATTCGTTCCGCTTGCCCTGATAATAACCGAAAGTTCGGATCCGCCGGCGGAGATATACGCGAAAGAAATAAAAAAAATAGCCCCTTTGCTTCCGGTAATCATAGCTCAAAAAAACAAAGATTTCGTAAAAAGAGAAGAGTTTAGAAAAATAGCGGACGAGGTTATAGAATTTCCATGGACCGAGGTGGAACTTGCCAAAAAACTTTCTTTATTTGAAAGCCGAAAAGTCGTTATTGAAGAAAAACCGGCTAAAAAAATTAAAAATCTAACCCCCATAATTTTGATAACAACTCTCATTATGATTATCCCATTTTCCGCTACGCTTTTTAATAAAAAAGAATCGGATAAACCAAAAGACGAAAGGATAATCGTTCCAACCGTCAACATATCCGGTTTTTTCTCTCATTCGGGTAAAACTTACATATACGACTGGCTTTTGCAGTCTTTCTATATATACGATAAAGATAAATTAGAAACCATAAAGAACTTCCCCACATCCGAAATAGCCACTATTGTAAAAGACGGCGGAGAAGGTTTTTTCTTTTTTATCACGGACAACTGGGAGGTTAAAAAAAGAACCAAATCGGGCTCTTACAATATAATATCGTCTACCAAACCTGCTCAAGCCCCCAAAGACATATGTTTCGACGGAATGTATGTATGGATGTTAACCGAAAACAACATAATCAAATCCATGAACGACGACAATCTTTCCCAAATATCCAGATACAATTTGCCTTATGACGACATAGAATACATAGGATGCGACGGATATGAGATTTATTATTACTCTAAATCAAAAATATACGCTTCGACAACCGAAAACCCATCCGTTATAACGAAAAAACTGATATCTCCGGACAAAAAAATTCTCTCTTTCGACTATAAAGGCAAAAAAATAAGATATATTTATCAAGAAAACTCCAACTCCATATACGGCGAGATAAAAACATACCCCTGAGATAAGATTAAATTAAATATGAAAAAATTTAAATATCTATTTATTTGTATTTTTAATACTTTCGTTTAACTCGTCTATCAGTTTTTTCATTGAAACTATATCCGATTTTAAAGCGGATATAATCGATTCTTTTTCTTTTAAAATAACTTTAAGGTTTTCCGATTCTTCGTTTGATTTCTTAAGATTTTCATCTAAAGATTTTTTTTCGTTTTCATAAAATCTTATATCGGCTTTTAATGCTAAAACCTGACTCTTTAAACCCTCTATTTCCTCGTTTTTGGACAACAACTCCGTCTTTACCTTTTCCATTTCCCTTTTAATTTTTAAAATTTCTTCTTCGGATGTTCTTTTCGCCTCTTCCAGTGATTTCTTATAACCCTCTGCAATTTCCTTTAACCTGTTTTCTTCTCTATTCAACTCCGATTTATATTTCTCTTCCATAACTCTTTTCTCATCGGCCATTTTTCTCTCATAATCCAATCTAAGACCGGCCGCAAATTCGTTCAACTCGGATATTTTCTTCTCATAAACCTTTATCATTTGAGAATAATTGTTTTCGATGGTTTTTATCTCGTCCCTAAATTTGTTTACAAGACCGGAAATTTCCTTTTCGTTTTCCTGCTCCAAATTTTTAATCTTTGCCAAAAGAGAATTTATTTCGTTTCTTTTAATTTCTATTTCTTTATCCTTAACGGCCAGGCTCTCTTTATAAGCCTCTTCCATTCTTTTAATATTCTCATCGTACTCGTCTTTAATAAACTTAATTTTCTCCTCGGACTCCGCCGATATCTGTTTTCTGATATCGTCGTAAATTTTCATCTTCTCGTTATCGAATTCGGCCTTTATCTTAAAAATCGAGTCTTTAAGAGAAGATATTTCTTTTTCTTTTTCCGCTAAAACAGAACCGAGCCTTTTGTTTTCCTCTTTTAAAGACGCTATCTCTTTAACCTTGCCTTCTATTATATCTTCATAACCGTTCTTAATATTTTCTCTTTCCTTATTCAGTTTCTGCTCGTAATTTTCCGCTTCTAATTTTAATTTTATCTCATACTCGTCTTTTTGTTGATTTAACTTAAACTCAAGCTCGTTGGTTTTAGATTTTAAAACGGATTCCAAATTTTTTATTTCGTCTCTTAAACCGTTTCTTTCCTCTTCTAATTTCTTAACGTTTTCGTTTAAAGTTTGAATATTTGAAGTTAAAAACTTAATCTCCTCGTTTTTAAGAGAAACCTCTTTTTTATGAGATTCGTTAATTTCTTTCAGCTTTTCCCCGTATTTTCCTCTCTCATGCTCTAAAGCTATTTTCAGTTTTGAAGCAAACTCTTTTTCTATTTCCGGTATCCTATTTTTATATGATTCTATTTCATTCAAAAGAGCTTTTATCTGCTCTTCTTTTTCTTGTTTTAATGCGTTTTTTTCAATGTTAAGAGTTTTTATAACATCTTCTAAATTGGAGATAAGCTCCTGGTATTTTTTAATCTCGACGTCCCTGTTTTTAATGGCCTCGTATAAAACCTTCAGCTCGCCTTCTTTGGAAGATAATTCCGTTCTTGTTTTTTCTATCTCCGAATCTTTTTCTTTAATCTTAACGTCGAGTTCGTACTCTTTATCTCTTAGTTTCTTCTCTTTTTCTTCAAGCTCCTTTTGAAAACTATCCTTAGCCCATTTTATAACCGCCTCTCTTTTTTTAAGCTCTTCTTCTATCTCGGCCTGCCTTTTTTCAAACTCTTTTATTCTTTCCTGATATGTTTTTTCGTAGTCCCCTTTTAACATCTCGAACTCTTCTCTCATCTTATCCCTTTCCTGCTGAATCTTGACCGCGTATATTTTATCAAACTCCTGTTGTTTTAAAAGCTGCTCCTGTTTGGCCTGCCACAGCTCCGCCTCAACCTGAGCCCACCTGCTTTTCAACTCGTCCGCCCTTTTCTGATAATCCTCCAAAAGCTTTTGCTCTTTTGTTCTGTAAATCTCTTCGTATTTTGTCACTTTTTCTTCAAGCTCTCTTTCTCTCTCGCTTATCCTTTCAAGCTTGGATTTAAACTCCATCTCTAAAGATTTTCTTCTGGCTTCTATTTCCTCTTCGTTTGCCTTTATTATTCTCGCTATTTCTAAATTTTTGGATTCCACCTGTTTTTCAAGGAAGTTTATTTGAGAGTTTTTATCGTGCAAATCCTGTTTTACCCTCAAAAGTTCGTCCGACATCCTTCTTATTTTATCCAAAGCCCATCTTAATGCGCTTCTTGCGGTTTCTATATCTCCTAAGGCGTCTATATTTAAATCGTTTTCGTTAAAATTAACGTCTTTCATAAAATCTCCTTAAAATATCTTACTATATTCTAACCGAAAGGTGTTTCATATTTGTTAAATTTTTTTTAACAAAATCCCTCTGTCTATGAAAAATCCTGTCAACTCAAAAATAAATCTAACCGAAAGTGATATTGTCTTTTCATAAATAATCTAACCATAAATAACCTCCTTTTTTAATAAATTCTCTATTTCTTTTAATCTTTCTTGCTCCCTTA
>Ga0116167_1003337_pt1 | contig 12661 bp, 11 predicted proteins | sample AD_JPNMR3_MetaG_FD_89794 | JGI IMG/M metagenome (GOLD analysis project Ga0116167, IMG submission 89794) | Active sludge microbial communities of municipal wastewater-treating anaerobic digesters from Japan - AD_JPNMR3_MetaG | ecosystem: Engineered > Bioreactor > Anaerobic > Digestate | place...
ACCGAGATCAGCAGGAAGGCGGTGATCAGCCAGGTCCAGGCGAACAGCGGCATCTTCATCAGCGTCATGCCCGGCGCGCGCATGTTCAGGATGGTGACGATGATGTTGATCGAGCCCATGATCGAGCTGGCGCCCATGATGTGCAGCGCGAAGATCGCGGCGTCCATCGACGGGCCCATCTGCATCGTCAGCGGCGCGTAGATGGTCCAGCCGGCGGCGGGCGCGCCGCCGGGCATGAAGAACGAGCCGGCGAGCATGATCGCCGCCGGGATCAGCAGCCAGAAGCTCAGGTTGTTCATGCGCGCGAAGGCCATGTCGCTGGCCCCGAGCTGCAGCGGCAGCATCCAGTTCGCGAAGCCGACGAAGGCCGGCATGATCGCGCCGAACACCATGATCAGCCCGTGCATCGTGGTGAACTGGTTGAACAGCTCCGGGTTCACGAACTGCAGCCCCGGGCGGAACAGCTCGGCGCGGATCAGCATCGCCAGCACGCCGCCGACCATCAGCATCGTGAACGAGAACAGAAGGTACATCGTGCCGATGTCCTTGTGGTTCGTCGCAAACAGCCAGCGCCGCCAGCCGTGCGGCTGCGCGTGGTGATCGTCGTGGGCATGGCTGCCGGGATGGGGTAGGACTGCGCTCATGTGGTGAACCTTTAGTCAGCGGCTGCCGGATGCGAAGAATGCGACGCCAGCGCCCGCTTCACTTGCGGGCGGCGGCAACCTCGGACGGCTGCACCAGCTGCCCGGTCTTGTTGCCCCAGTTGTTCTTGGTGAAGGTGATGACCGCGGCCAGCTCGGTGTCGGACAGCTGGCGCCACGACGGCATCGCCCCGTTGTTCACGCCCTGCAGCACGGTGGTGATCTCGCGGATCTTGTTGCCGTCGAGCACCACCGGCGAGCCGTCCAGCGGCTTGACCGGGCCGCCGCCCTTGCCGCTGGCCTGGTGGCAGGCGGCACAGTTGGCGGCGTAGATCTTGGCGCCGCGCTCCTTCAGCGCGTCCAGCTCCCACACCTTGTTCGGGTCGTCGGCCTTGGCCGCCATCTCCTTTTGTTTGACCTGGACCCAGGCGCTGTAGTCCTGCGCGCCGAGCACACGCACGTGGATCGGCATGTAGGCGTGCTCCTTGCCGCACAGCTCGGCGCACTGGCCGTAGAAGTCGCCGACCTTCTCGGCCTTGAACCAGGTGTCGCGCACGAAGCCGGGGATCGCGTCCTGCTTGACGCCGAAGGCCGGCACCATCCAGGCGTGGATCACGTCGTTGGCGGTGGTGATGATGCGCACCTTGCGGTCCACCGGCACCACCAGCGGGTTGTCCACGCGCAGCAGGAAGTCGTCGCCCTCGGGCGTGCCGGCATCGGACAGCGCGCGCTGCCCCGGGTCGAGCGACGAGACGAAGGAAATGCCCTCGCCTTCGCCGCGCAGGTAGTCGTAGCCCCAGCGCCACTGGTAGCCGGTGGCCTTGATCGTCAGGTCGGCATTGCTGGTGTCCTTCATCGCCACCACGGTGCGCGTGGCCATCGCACCCATGCCGATCACGATCAGCAGCGGCACCACGGTCCATGCGACCTCGACCACCACGCTCTCGTGGAAGTTGGCCGCCTTGTGGCCCACCGAGCGGCGGTGCTTCAGGATCGAATAGAACATCACGCCGAACACGGCGATGAAGATCAGCAGGCAGATGACCATCATCACGTTGTGCAGCCACATGATCTCGCGCGCGATGCTGGTCACCGGCGGGGCCAGGTTGATCTGGCGCACCGCGGGGCCGCCGGGCAGGCTGTTCACCTGCGCCAGGGCCGCGGGCGCCCATACCGCCGCCAACAGCGGGCCGCAGGCCAGGGCGGCGCGGCGGCGCCAGGTGCACGGGTTCATCGTCCTCATCATTGCGCTTTCCATTGCTTCGCGGGCCGCCAGGGGCATCTGTTGTTCCAGATCGAATGCGGCGACGCGCCATCTGGATGGAGGTTGATCCGAGTCAAGGACTCCTGCCCGGAAAACGGCGCGGATTCTAGCCCAGGGCTCAGCGCGCCCCGCCGCCGCGGCGGCCCGCGCCCACCATGGCGCGCATGTCCTGCAGCGACACCGTGGTTTGCGCCGCCACCCGCGGCCGCGCCGCCACGCGAAACGCATGGCCGTAGACCAGCTCGAAGTCCAGCCGCAGCCGGCCGTCGGGGCCGCGCAGCTGCTGCAGTTCGGCGCACAGCCGCTGGCGCCAGCGCGGCGTGCGCAAGCCGGCAAAGCGCGACGCGTGCGCGTTGCCGCCCAGCGTGCGCAACTCGCGCAGCAGCGCGTCGGCATCGCTCCAGGTCAGGGTGACGATCTCCTGGTCCATCACCGGGTCGTCGAAGCCGCTGTGCATCAGCAGGTCGCCCAGGTCGTGCATGTCGGCGAAGGGCGCGAACGCGGGCGGCCAGCCCAGCTGGGCATACAGGCGGCGCAGCTGCGGCATCGAGCCCGGGCCCAGCGTCGAGAACATCAAGAAGCCCTCCACCGCCAGCGCCTGCTGCCACTGGCGCAGCAGCGACGGCGCATCGCCGGCCCGATGCAGCGCCATGTTGGCCCACAGCAGCTCGGCCTGCGCGGCGGGAAGCTGCTGCGGCGACACGATGGCCGGCGCCGACGCGGTCTTCGGCCGCGGCCGCCACCAGCGCGGCGCGGCCGGAGCGCTCGCGCGCTGCAGCCGTCGCGCATCGGTTTCGACGCACAGGATGTGCGCGCCCGGATAGGCCTGACGCAGCAAGTCCAGCGAGGCGCCGTCGAAGCTGCACCAGTCGACCAGCGAGCGCGGCTGGCGGCGGATCAGGCTCAGCCGCTCGGCCATGCGCCGTGCCACCTCGGCGTGCAGCCACGGCGCCTGCGCGGCCCCGGCCATGCGCCGCGCGATGCGCTCCAGCGCCGCGGCCTGCGGCGCGGGCATCGTGGCGGGCGGCGCGGCATCGGGCATGGGCGGCCAGTATATTGAGCCGATGCCTACGCCCGATGTGCCGCGCACCGCGCCGGCCGCTGTGCTCGCCGATCCCCGCGCTGCCCCGCTCAGCGCTCGGTTGGCGCCCTCGGCGTGGCTGCGGCTGCCGGGCCTGTGCGCGGTGTGCCGCGGCTGGGGGCCGCGGCCGGTGTGCGGCGACTGCGTCGCGCGTTTCGCCGCCGCCGTGCCGCGCTGCCCGCGCTGCGGCTTGCGCGCGGCGCTTGCCGGGCAGACCTGCGCCGCCTGCCAGGCATCGCCGCCGCCTTTCGACGACTGCGTGGTCGGCTGCGACTACGCGTTCCCGTGGCAGCGGCTGATCGCCGAGTTCAAGTTCCGCGGCCGCGTCGAACTGGCGGCCACGCTGGCCGAGCGGCTGCTCGATGCCATCGGCCGCGATGCCCCGGCGCTGCCGCAATGCGTGCTGCCGGTGCCGCTGGCGCCGCGGCGCCTGGCCGAGCGCGGCTACAACCAGGCCTGGGAGCTGGCGCGGCGCATCGCGCGCCGGCTGGGCTGCCGTGCCGATGCCCACAGCCTGCTGCGCCCGCTGGACGGAACGCACCAGGCCGAGCTGAAGCTGGCGCAGCGGCAGGCCAACGTCGAGCGCGCCTTCGTCGTCAGGCTGCGCCGCGGCGTGCCGCTGGTGGGCCAGCACGTCGCGCTGGTCGACGACGTGATGACCAGCGGCGCCACGCTGCGCGCAGCGGCCGCGGCGCTGCGCCGAGCCGGCGCCGCGCGTGTCGACGCCTGGGTGGTGGCGCGCACCCCTGCCCCCACCGACTGAGGTTCGCATGTTCCACATCGTGCTGGTGCAGCCGCAGATCCCGCCGAATACCGGCAATGTGATCCGCCTGGCGGCCAACACCGGCTGCACGCTGCACCTGATCGAGCCGCTGGGCTTCGCAATGGAAGACCGGCTGCTGCGGCGCGCCGGCCTGGACTACCACGAGTACGCCAACGTGCAGCGCCACGCTTCGTGGGCCCACTGGCTGCAGGCGGCGCAGCCGGCGCCGCAGCGCTGCTTTGCCTTCAGCACGCGCGGCCGCACCGCGTTCGCCGGCGTGCGCTGGCAGCGCGGCGACTGGCTGATCTTCGGCAACGAAAGCGCCGGGCTGAGCGACGAGCTGCTGGCGCCGCTGGCCCCGGCGCAGCGTGTGCGCCTGCCGATGCGCGCCGGCCAGCGCAGCCTGAACCTGAGCAACGCGGTGGCGGTGGCGGTGTTCGAGGCCTGGCGCCAGCAGGGCTACGCCGGCGGCGCCTGAAAGGCCCGCGGCGCTACATCTCGCTGGTGGCCTCGCGCGCCATCAGCTGGCGCATCGCGTGCAGCGGCTCGATGCGCGCTTCGAGCACCTCGACCACCGCCTGCGCGATCGGCATGTCCACACCCGCCTGGCGCGCGCGCGCCAGCACCGTCGGCGCGCTGTACACGCCTTCGGCGACATGGCCGAGCTGCTGCAGCACCTGTGCCAGCGACTGGCGCTGCGCCAGCAGCAGCCCCACGCGCCGGTTGCGCGACAGCTCGCCGGTGGCGGTGAGCACCAGATCGCCCAGACCCGACAAGCCCATGAAGGTTTCGGCGCGCGCGCCCAGCGCCACGCCCAGCCGCGTCATCTCGGCCAGGCCGCGCGTGATCAGCGCGGCGCGCGCATTCAGCCCCGGGCGGCCGCCGCTGTCACCGCCCTGCGCCGCCAGGCCGTCGACCAGCCCGGTGGCGATCGCCAGCACGTTCTTCACCGCGCCGCCGACCTCCGCGCCCACCGGGTCGTCGGAGCGGTACACGCGCAGCACATCGCTGTGGAAGGCCTGCACCGCGGCGTCGCACAGCGCGGCATCGCGGCTGGCGGCGACCAGCGCCGTCGGCTGCGCGCGCGCCACCTCGAGCGCGAAGCTCGGGCCCGACAGCACGCCGCCGGCAGCGCCGGGCCGCAGTGCCTGCGCGATCTCGTGGCCCAGTGCGCCGCTGCCGGCTTCGAAGCCCTTGCAGGCCCACAGCGCCGGCAGGTCCGGCGGCAATTGCTGCAAACGCTCGCGCAGCGCGGCCATCGGCGCGGCGATCACCAGCAAGCCGCCTTGCGCATGGCGCAGCGCCGCGTCGTGGTCGGCCGTGATGCGCAGCGCCGCAGGCAGCGCCACGCCGGGCAGGTAACGGTCGTTGCAGCGGCGCGCCAGCAGCGACGCCGCCTGTGCGGCATCGCGCGTCCACAGCCAGGTGTCGTGGTGCCGCGCCGCGGCCAGCGCCAGCGCGGTGCCCCAGGCACCGGCGCCGAGTACGACGACCTTCATGCGCCGGCCTCGCTCGCGCCAGGCTTCAGTTGACGCCGGTGATGATGCGCGAGCCGCCGTTGCCCTGCTGCGCGGCGGCGGCCTGCGCCTGCTGCGCCTCGAACATCGCCTGGAAGTTGACCTCGGTCAGGATGATCGGCGGGAAGCCCGCGCGCGTGCACACGTCGGAGACGATCGCGCGCAGGTAGGGGTAGATCATCTGCGGGCACACCACGCTGACGATGCCCTGCAGCTGCTCCTGCGGCACATGGCGGATCTCGAAGATGCCGGCCTGCTTGGCCTCGACCAGGAACAGCGTCTTGTCCTTGACCTTGGTGGTGACGGTGGCGGTGACCGTGACTTCGTACACGCCGTCGGCCACCGCCTCGGCGCCCATCGCGAGGTTGATCTCGACCTGCGGCTGCTGCTGCTCGAGCAGGATCTGCGGCGAATTGGGCTGCTCCAGCGACAGGTCCTTCAGGTACATGCGCTGGATCTGGAATACGGGGGTGGGATCGGCGTCGGCCATGGGGGTTGTTCCGCGATGAAGGTGGCGAAGGCGCTGCGGCGCCGGGCGCCGAACAGGGTGGATTATCCCCCAGCGCCGCGGCCGGCCCGGGCGGCGGCAAGCGGCTGCGAGTGCGCGTCTAGGACGCCGTGCCGAGCAGCGGCATCAGGCCGCCGCGGCGGTCCAGTTCGACCAGGTCGTCGCAGCCGCCCACATGCGTGGCCCCGATGAAGATCTGCGGCACCGTGCGCCGGCCGGTCAGCCGCACCATCTGCGTGCGCAGCGCCGGGTCGTCGTCGACGCGCAGTTCGTCGATGTGCGCGACGCCGCGCTCGCGCAGCAGCGCCTTCGCGCGTTGGCAGTACGGGCAGGTCTGCGTGGTGTACATGCGCACGCGGTTCATGCGCGCCTCGCGCGGCCGCCGGCCTGCGGCCTCAGGCCGACTTCTCGATCGGCAGGCTGGCGCTGCGCCAAGCCTCGGTGCCGCCGGCCAGCGAATGCACGCTGGCGTAGCCGGCCTTGCGCAGCTGCGCGGCCGCGCGCGACGAGCGCGCCCCCGACGCGCACACCAGCACCAGCGGCAGCGCCTTGTTCGTCGGCAGGCCCTTGGCGCCGTCGAGCGTGGCCAGCGGCACGTTGCGCGCGCCGGCAGCATGGCCGGCGGCGAACTCGGCCGGCTCGCGCACGTCGATCAGCACCGCCTTGTCGTGGTTGATCAGCCGCACCGCATCGGCGGTGGACAGCGAGGCGGCGATGCCGCCCTTGCCCAGCGAAGGCCACAGCAGCAGGCTGCCCGACACCAGGGCGGCGAGGATCAGGATCCAGTTGTCGATGATGAATTGCACGGGCGGGTGGGCCTGGCGGTGCGAGCAGCGCAGGCCGCGGGCGATGGGGGAGGATGGGGGCGAATTATAGAATTGCCCCTTCGGCGCGAAGGCGCCTGCCCCCGGGCCCTGCTCGCGCCGCCGCATGTACAAGCTCGTGCTGATCCGCCACGGCGAATCGACCTGGAACCTCGAGAACCGCTTCACCGGCTGGACCGACGTGCCGCTGACCGCCACCGGCGTGCAGCAGGCGCGCCAGGCCGGGCGGCTGTTGCATGAAGCGGGGTTCGAGTTCGGCATCGCCTATACCTCGGTGCTCAAGCGCGCGATCTGGACGCTGTGGCATTGCCTGGACGAGATGGACCGCACCTGGCTGCCGATCGTCAACGACTGGCGGCTCAACGAGCGCCACTACGGCGCGCTGCAGGGGCTGAACAAGGCCGAGACCGCGCGCCAGTACGGCGACGAGCAGGTGCTGATCTGGCGCCGCAGCTACGACACGCCGCCGCCGGCGCTGGCCGCCGGCGATGCGCGCTGCGAACGCGGCGATGCGCGCTACGCCGCGTTGCGCGCCGATCAGCTGCCGCTGACCGAATGCCTGAAGGACACGGTCGAACGCGTGCTGCCGTTCTGGCACGAGGTGCTGGCGCCGGCCATCCGGGCCGGGCGCCGCGTCGTGGTCGCGGCGCACGGCAACTCGATGCGCGCGCTGGTGAAGTACCTGGATCGCATCGGCGACGCCGACATCGTCGGCCTGAACATCCCGAACGGCATCCCGCTGGTGTACGAACTCGACGCGCAGCTGCGCCCGCTGCGCAGCGCCTACCTGGGCGATGCGCAGGCGGCGGCCGAAGCCGCCGCCGCGGTGGCACGGCAGGGCCGCGGCTAGTCGAAGGCCTCGGCGACAGCGGCGCGATCGGCGCGGCATCGCGCCCGGACTCCCGCGGGCCGGCAGTGCCAATGGCCGCGTGCCGCGTGCCGAGCGGCAACGCGAACTCGAACTTCGGCACCAGCTCGCCGCCGCAGCCAAGCCCAGCGCAGCCGCGCCAACGAAAGAACCCGGCACGCGCCGGGTTCTGTTCGAGCGCACCCGCGGATCGCGTTGCCACGCAACCCGCGGCGCGACCTCAGGGCTTGTTGCCCGTCGGGAACGGCCAGGCGGCGGCCGGGCTCAACGAAGTCTTCGCCGCAGGGGCCGCAGGGCCGGCGGCCTTCTTCGCCGTCTTCTTCGCAGCCGCCTTCTTCGCCGGCGCCGCCTTCTTCGCGGGAGCGGCCTTCTTCGCCGGTGCCGCCTTCTTCGCCGGTGCCGCCTTCTTCGCGGGCGCGGCCTTCTTCGCCGGTGCCGTCTTCTTCGCGGGCGCGGCCTTCTTCGCCGGTGCCGCCTTCTTCGCGGGGGCGGCCTTCTTCGCCGGCGCGGCTTTCTTGGCCGGTGCCGCCTTCTTCGCCGGCGCCTTCTTGGCGGGCGCCTTCTTCGCCGGGGCCTTCTTGGCCGGGGCCTTCTTCGCAGTTGCCATGACGATCTCCTTGATCAAGTTGCAAAGAGCACCGCGCCGCTCGATACAGCGCGGAGATCCATCGCCCGGTGCTCTACCGCGGCCCAGCGGCCCCGGCTATCGCCCCGGTGCGACGAATGCGGCTCGCCAGCCGGCGCATCGCTTCTGTTGTCGATGCATCGCGGCTCGCGGATCCGTGCAGGCCTGCGGCAGTGGACAGGTAGTGGTTGGGGCTGCCGCCGCCTTCAATCCCAGGAAAGCGCGCCACCGGTCTGGTACTCGATGACACGCGTTTCGAAGAAATTCCTTTCCTTCTTCAGGTCGATCATTTCGCTCATCCACGGGAACGGGTTGTCCTCGTTCGCGAACAGCGGCTGCAGGCCGATCTGCGTGGCACGCCGGTTGGCGATGAAACGCAGGTAGCCCTTGAACATGGAAGCGTTCATGCCGAGCACGCCGCGCGGCATGGTGTCTTCGGCGTAGCGGTACTCGAGCTCGACCGCCTGCTCGAACAGCGCCTTGACCTCGGCGCGCAGCGCGCTCGTCCACAGCTGCGGGTTCTCGAGCTTGATGGTGTTGATCAGGTCGATGCCGAAGTTGCAGTGCATCGACTCGTCGCGCAGGATGTACTGGTACTGCTCGGCCGCCCCGGTCATCTTGTTCTGCCGGCCCAGGGCGAGGATCTGCGTGAAGCCGACGTAGAAGAACAGGCCTTCCATCAGGCAGGCGAAGACGATCAGGCTCTTCAGCAGCTTGGCGTCGTTGTCGGGCGTGCCGGTGTGGAAGTCGGGCGCCATGATGACGTCGATGAATGGCAGCAGGAAGGCGTCCTTGTCGCGGATCGAGGCGATCTCGTGGTACGCGTTGAAGATCTCGCCTTCGTCCAGCCCCAGCGATTCGACGATGTACTGGTAGGCGTGGGTATGGATCGCTTCTTCGAAGGCCTGGCGCAGCAGGAACTGGCGGCATTCGGGCGCGGTGATGTGCCGGTAGGTGCCCAGCACGATGTTGTTGGCGGCCAGCGAATCGGCGGTGACGAAGAAGCCGAGGTTGCGCTTGACGATGCGCCGCTCGTCTTCGCTCAGGCCGTTCGCGCTCTTCCACAGCGCGATGTCGCGGCTCATGTTGATCTCCTGCGGCATCCAGTGGTTGGCGCAGGTGGCCAGGTACTTTTCCCAGGCCCACTTGTACTTGAACGGCACCAGCTGGTTGACGTCGGTCTGGCCGTTGATGATGCGCTTGTCGGCAGCGGCCACGCGTTGCTGCGATGGCTGCGGCAAGGCTCGCGAAACAGGGGCTGCGGCACGCGCCGCGGAGGGACGGGACGCCGGCGCGACTGCGGCTTGCAGCGTGGGCTCGATGACCAGAGGAGCAGTCTTCGACGGGACAGCGGTTTGTTCTTCCCAGACCAGCATTTTTCAAGGCGTCCTATGGCGCTGGATTATGTGAGTGTTGCGTACCAACACAAAGCACTACTTGACATCGCGATGACGCTTGCGCAGGCGTTGTTGCCACTGCGCATCGTGACAACACACAACGCTGCGTGCGCAAGGCATCGCTTCATTGACAGGCTTCGCAGTCGGGCTGATGGCTTCGGCCGCTGCGCTTCACGTCGCTTCGCGACATGAGCCTTCGCCGCAACCCCGACATGCCAACACGGCGCGTCACTGACAAGCCTCGCAGTCGGGGTTGTCGATGGCGCAGAACTTGATGTCGCCGGCCCCCCTGTCCGATGCGTTCAGCGCCGACGCGGGCGCGGCATGCGCGGCCACCGCATTCAGCGCACCGGCCTGCACGGTGGACTTCTCGGCCTGCGTGGCGCCCAGCGTGCGCAGGTAGTAGGTGGTCTTCAAGCCGCGCAACCACGCCAGCTTGTAGATCTCGTCCAGCTTCTTGCCCGACGCACCGGCGATGTACAGGTTCAACGACTGCGCCTGGTCGATCCACTTCTGCCGCCGCGCGGCGGCCTCGACCAGCCACGACGCATCGACCTCGAAGGCGGTGGCGTACAGCCGCTTCAGTTCATCGGGCACGCGGTCGATGCGCGCCAGCGAGCCGTCGAAGTGCTTCAGGTCCATCACCATCACCTCGTCCCACAGCCCCAGGCGCTTCAGGTCGCGCACCAGGTACTCGTTGACCACGGTGAATTCGCCCGACAGGTTGCTCTTGACCGCGAGGTTGCCGAAGCACGGCTCGATCGACGCATCGACGCCGACGATGTTGCTGATGGTGGCGGTGGGCGCGATCGCCACGCAGTTGCTGTTGCGCATGCCGTGCGCCTGGATGCGCGCGCGCAGCGCGTCCCAGTCCATGCTGTGGCTGCGGTCGACTTCCACGTAAGGACAGACACAGGGCCCCTGCCCCGTTTCGCCGCCGCGCGCCTGCGCCAGCAGCTCGAGCGAATCCAGCGGCAGCACGCCGCGCTCCCACAGGCTGCCGCGCCAGCTGCTGTAGCGGCCGCGCTCTTCGGCCAGCTCGGTGCTGGCCCAGTAGGCGTGGTAGCACACGGCTTCCATCGAGCGGTCGGCGAACTCGACCGCGGCCTGGCTGGCATAGGGCAGCCGCAGCTGGTACAGCGCGTCCTGGAAGCCCATGATGCCCAGCCCCACCGGGCGGTGGCGCAGGTTGGCGTCGCGCGCCTTCTTCACCGCGTAGTAGTTGATGTCGATGACGTTGTCGAGCATGCGCATCGCGGTGGCCACCGTGCGCTGCAGCTTGGCCTGGTCGATGGTTTTCGTGCCGTCCGGTGCGTCGATCAGGTGCTGCGCCAGGTTGATCGAGCCCAGGTTGCACACCGCGATCTCGTCGGCGCTGGTGTTCAGCGTGATCTCGGTGCACAGGTTCGAGCTGTGCACCACGCCCACATGCTGCTGCGGGCTGCGCAGGTTGCAAGCGTCCTTGAAGGTGATCCACGGGTGCCCGGTCTCGAACAGCATCGACAGCATGCGCCGCCACAGGTCGACCGCCTTGATGCGCTTGAAGGGCTCGAGCTCGCCGCGGTCGGCCTGCGCCTCGTAAGCGGTGTAGGCCTGCTCGAAGGCCGGGCCGAACTTGTCGTGCAGGTCGGGACAGCTGCTGGGGCTGAACAGCGTCCACTGGCCGCGCGCCGGGTCGTGCGGATGCTCGGCGCCCTCGATCACGCGCTTCATGAACAGGTCGGGCACCCAGTTGGCGGTGTTCATGTCGTGCGTGCGCCGCCGGTCGTCGCCGGTGTTCTTGCGCAGATCGAGGAACTCCTCGACGTCCAGGTGCCAGGTCTCGAGGTAGGCGCACACCGCCCCCTTGCGTTTGCCGCCCTGGTTCACCGCCACCGCGGTGTCGTTGACCACCTTCAGGAACGGCACCACGCCCTGGCTCTTGCCGTTGGTGCCCTTGATGTAGGAGCCCAGCGCGCGCACGTTGCTCCAGTCGTTGCCCAGGCCGCCGGCGTACTTGCTGAGCAGCGCGTTGTCCTTCAGCGCGTCGTAGATGCCCTCCAGGTCATCGGCCACTGTCGTCAGGTAGCAGCTGGACAGCTGGCTGCGCCGCGTGCCGCTGTTGAACAGCGTGGGCGTGCTGCTCATGAAGTCGAAGCGCGACAGCACCTCGTAGAACTCGATGGCACGCGCCTCGCGGTCGATCTCGCCCAGCGCCAGCCCCATCGCCACGCGCATGAAGAAGGCCTGCGGCAGTTCGATGCGCCGTTCGCCGATGTGCAGGAAATAGCGGTCGACCAGCGTCTGCAGCCCCAGGTAATCGAACTGCAGGTCGCGCTCGGGCTGCAGCGCGGCGCCCAGGCGCGCCAGGTCGAACTGCGCCAGCCGCTCGTCGAGCAGCTCGGCCTGCACGCCGCGCCGGATGAACTGCGCGAAACAGTCGGCGCAGCGCTCGGCCATCTGCGCCTGCGTAACCTCGCCGCCCAGCACCTCGCGGCGCAGCGTGTGCAGCAGCAGCCGCGCGGTGGCGCGCGAATAACCGGGGTCCTTCTCGATCAGCGTGCGCGCCGCCAGGATCGAAGCCTTGTAGACCTCGTCCAGCGGCACGCCGTCGTACAGGTTGCGCCGGGTCTCGGCCAGGATCGGCTCGGCGCGCACCTCGCCGCCCAGGCCCGCGCAGGCGGATTCGACCAGCGCTTGCAGCGCCGCGAAGTCCAGCGGCCGGCGCTGGCCGCCGTCGAGCACCTGCAGCGGCGCGGCCTGCGGCGCCGGCGCCGCAACCGCCTGGCGCGCCCGCTCCTGCGCGCGGCGCTCGCGGTACAGCACATAGGCGCGCGCCACCTCATGGTGGCCGCCGCGCATCAGCGCCAGTTCGACGCTGTCCTGCACGTCCTCGATGTGGAAGGTGCCGCCGCCCGGGCGCGAGCGCAGCAGCGCGCGCACCACGCCTGCCGTCAGCTGGTCCACCGTCTCGCGCACGCTGGCCGACGCCGCGCCTTGCGTGCCGTGCACCGCGAGGAAGGCCTTCATCAGCGCGACCGAGATCTTGCCCGGCTCGAAGACGACGACGGCGCCGTTGCGGCGGATGATCTGGTAGCCGTCGAAGGCCGATGCGGAGGCGGCGAGCGGCGCGGCGGCGCCGCCTCGGGCCGGCGCGCCTTCGTGGGTCTGGATGGCGTTGACTTGCATGGATC
>Ga0116167_1003374_pt1 | contig 12563 bp, 8 predicted proteins | sample AD_JPNMR3_MetaG_FD_89794 | JGI IMG/M metagenome (GOLD analysis project Ga0116167, IMG submission 89794) | Active sludge microbial communities of municipal wastewater-treating anaerobic digesters from Japan - AD_JPNMR3_MetaG | ecosystem: Engineered > Bioreactor > Anaerobic > Digestate | place...
CATATTTTATATTGAATAGCAATCAACGGTTTGCGTATGCGCTGTAGGGAACTTCGTAGCTGCGAAACTATCCCCCACAACGACCTTGCCAACGAAAACTGACCTTGCAATTTGTACTAAAACCACTATGTTTTATGTCCATGTGTTATGCACTGGCGGTTCTTGTCTGTCCGTGTGTCTGAGTTAAATTGCACTTTCTTATTAAACATGTAAATTTACTACTTCATTTTTCTTTTTTGTCTGTGTGCCCGTGTGTTGGCGTGTTTTAATTTTTTTATTTTAAGCTTGGGAGAAAAATTTTGAAAATCTTCTCATTGGTTTGCAGAGAGTGTCAGGAATTATCCGATAACCACCAATTTAATATCTTATCATCAATTTGCCTGTAATCTATTCCAACAGTTTTAAAATGTTTTTTTGCACAATCAATTTTTCGCTTTTCTGAAGGGTATTGTAATAAATTCTGATTCATCGTTCCTTTAGTTTCCCTTACCAGTTGCAATTTGTATTTACCGGATTCATCTTTTCTGATAATTCCCCAGTCAGGAACATAATTGCCGATTATTTTGGGCATGTGGATTTTGAATGAATTCGGAAATTTGAAATATGCGATAATATTTCCATCCTCATCATCTATTTTCAAACGGTTCTCAACAAATCTGCGTTCTACATCCGAATCCACCTGAATTACATCGTAAAGTGAATTTGCCGTAGCGTCAATCAATTCCTTTTGAGGATACTTTTTTGTTTTCGGAAAAATTTTCTCACCTTCATACTCCTCAAGTCCTTTTTCAAGCGAATATTCGATCCTCTGTGCAATGTGATCTGCTAATTGATTATAAATGGTAGTAATAAAAATTGCAGAAAATGATTCAGGGTTTTTGAAGATGTACTTCTTCTTTTCCTCTCTCATCCCAGAAAATATTTTTAAAATTGTTGGTCTTGTCAGTTGAGTTTCCTTTATGGTTCTATCTATTAAATTAAACACAGGATAGGTTGTTTGCGCTTCCTGAACTGTTCGAGGCGAATTATGTAAACTCTTTTCGGTTGAAAAAATAATGGGTTCCATTTGAGTCAACTTGCCTTTATCTCCAAAAATCACGGTCGCATCCTCTCCGTTCCCAATTATTTCAACAACTTTAAAACCCCTCAATTTTTCATCCTTTGAAATTTTATATAAATCGGCGCCAACACCAAACCAACGCTCAAAAGTTGTAACATTATTATCAGTATCAGTAATGCTAACTTTGATTTTTGCTAGTTTCGCCTTTACATCTTTTAATTCTAATTTAACCTCAGTAATTACGAATTTCCCTTTTTCAATAGTAATTTGTGGTTCGGGAAACTTTTGTTGATTGAGTTTTGCAATACATTCGTTTATCAACTCTTCAGAATCAATCTTTATAGAGTAAGAAGTTCGAGTACAAAGTTTTTTCCAGAATTCCTGAAAATCTTTACTCTTAAAGATTTTATCGTTTCTCTTTGCTTCCGATTTCTTAGCATCTGATGGGGGTGGCGGCGGAGTATCACCCGATTCAACATATTCTTTTTGCAGACCTTCAACATAGGAACGATAACTCTCGTTGGCGACTACCGTCAAAACATTTACGGCTTCATCGGTAATTCTAACTCCGTTTTGGTCTACCGGCAAGCGTAACCCACGTCCAATTTCCTGCCTTTTCTTAGTCTCAGAAACCGTATTGTTCAGCGTACAAATTTGAAAAACATTTGGATTGTCCCACCCTTCTTTCAGGGCAGAATGTGCAAAAATAAACGATACTTTTTCATCGAAAGACAAAAGACGTTCCTTGTTTTTCATAATCAGTTCATAAGCCGCCTTTTCAAGTTCCTTCTCCTCTTTCGTTTTTTTAGTTTCAACTAAATTGGTGTCGAAAAATTCCACTTCGCCTTTTTTATTCTTCTTTTGGGCAAAGTATGCCTCGCGAACTTCCGTTGCTTTTAGGTTTTCAAAGTACGGACATTCTTTTTTATACTTTTCAAACTCTTTGTCAAAAAGCTTTGGAATGATGGCATCATCGCCTATGTAATTTGAAACTTTATCAATGAAAAATAACGACAAGACTTTAATTCCTCTATCGAGCAGTTCCTTTTGTTTGTGAATATGATACCGTATGGTTTCGGAAATTTGTACCCTGAAGATTTCCTGTTTTGAAAGTGTCGTGTCACCGGGTTCATTTACAGTCAGGTGGTTTCCGTTGGTAAAATGAATCAGGTTGTTGCCCTTGTCAATCGTTTCAACAATCCATCCCTGATAATTTTCATTTTTTGTTTTTTCAAATAGGTCATCGCCTTTTCGCAAATCAATAAGTTGTTCCTTTATTACCCCCTTTTCGTTCACAAGGGCACGAACCCTAGCTGACAAACCATAATTTGATGAATTCACTGATTCCAATGCAAGGCGGAGTTGCTGGTTGTTTACGTTGTGCTCCTCGGTGATACCCAAAACCTCAATTTTTTTAACAAGGTTCATTTTGAATGCATCCACAGGGCTTAATCGGTAAATCAGGTTTGGCTTATGCACTGGGGTTGCACTATAATTAATTGCGAACAAAGGGTTCAGCGTGCGTAATGCCTGTCTTGAAAGTAGGCTGAGATAATTCTGTGATTCATCCAGTATTAAAATTGGCCTCGTTTCCTGAATGTAATGATAGGGACGTTTGGTACCAGGCAACTTTTCAGTTGCTTTGAAAATGATGTTGCTCGCTTTATTGAACGAATCGATGGTAATGATTAAAATTTCGGTAAACTGCGAACTGGCAAAACCACGCAGTTTGCTTATCTGTTGTCCATCATATTTGGTCAGATGCACCGGCTCGTTGCCATAAATCTTATTGAAATGCGATTTGGTAATTTCAAAAGTTTTTATGGTACCCTCGTAAATGGCAATGCTGGGCACTACAATCACAAACTTGCGGAAACCGTAGTGCTTTCTCAACTCGTGAATGGTGCGCAAATACACGTAGGTTTTGCCGGTGCCGGTTTCCATTTCGATAGTAAAAACAGGATAGCGGACCGAAACCGCTTCAAGCCCGTCGAGGATGAAGCCCTCATCTACGTCCAACGCGATGTTTTCAGGCAGGTTGTTTTTTCGTTGCACGGCATTGAGGTTGCCCAGCAGCCAGTTATCTTCGAGCAACATGTAAGGGGGCATGTTGGCAATGGTATCATCGCCTACCATCACGTATTCATCCGATTGACGAGGCAAACCTTCAAATAAATTAACTACGCTTTCGATGGCCGAAATCTGGTGCGGTTGGTTTTCTTCAAATTGAAATATAATTTTTTTACTCATAACATCAGATGGTTTTAATCATTCCCTTGTCGGAAAGGTGCACCTTGTCTTCGTCGGTGATGGCGCTGTCGAGGCAGATGAACACATCATCACCGGTTAATTTCAGTTCATTGATGGTTTCGGGGGCAATCTTTTTATCGAGGCAAACCAGCAGGCGGTGCTCATGAAAACCGGAGGTAACCTGTTTGATTGTATTGGTTTTAATGGTCTTCACCTCCTCTATGCTGCTATCGAGCGGAAAACCCTCCATCAGGATGATTTCTGTTAACAGGTTATCTTCCTTCCAGCCATCCACTAAAGGCGTGGTAAACTCCTCAAATTTTAATTCTAGTTCTTTATAGTCAGTGCCTTCATAGTTCTGCCAGGGTTTGTAGTGGGAGGGCTGCAACTTCAGTACTTTGAAACCATAATCCATTTCAAGGGAAGGAGCATCATCTTCTTCGAATTCTAATTTGTCTTGCTTTTTCTTTTCAGGTTGCTCTTCTTTCAGTTTCTTTACCACACGCCGTATCCTTTCCTTGCCAATTTCAGCAATGTTTTTAAAGCCAGCTTTGTAAGCTTCCGATTTTTCGTTGCAGGGCTCTGGCATCTGCACAAGGATGAACTTACGGTTGCCGCCGTCTTCTTGATTGAGTTCTAAAACTGCTTGGGCGGTGGTGGCGGTGCCAGAAAAAAAATCAAGAATAATATCATTCGTCGAGCTTCCAATTTGTATGCATCTTTTTATCAGATCAACAGATTTAGGGTGGTCAAATAATGATGCATTAAATAATTCACGGAATGATCTTGTTCCATTTTCAGTTCTCATTACTGTTTCATCCCATATTGATTTAGCTTTTGTGGAATCTCTACGATTTTTTTCATATATATTCCAATTGCCATCACTTTTTTGTTTTGCAACTATTTGACTTTTATCTATATTTGAAATTATTATATTCTTTGAAGCTTTTTCTTTACTCCAACGCCAAACACTTTCTTTACCTTCGCTATTATAAGGCCATACTTCAATATTATGTTCGTTATCTTTTAAAACACTTACGCTACAATAACCATTTATGCAATTATTTGGGTTAACATAAAACGGATAGAATAAATTTGGACGATTGCCACTATGAAACTTCGGATTTCTATTTCTTAATTCTCTTAAATTATATCCTCCATTACTATCATTAAATTGAAAATCCGTTTCTTTAGGAAGCTCGTTAAACTCGGTTATGTCAGATTTTGAAAAGACCAAAATATATTCGTGAGTAACAGCAATTTGCTTATAATCTCTACCACCTGGGTTAACCACAGGAATAATATTTGATTCATAATTTTCCTCCCCCATAATTTCATTAAGAAGACATCTCTGATGATGCACCTCATTATCATCAATACTCACAAAAATCACTCCGTCGTCGCGAAGCAAGTTACGGGCTAAGCGCAGTCGCGGGTACATCATGCTGAGCCATTTGGAGTGGAAGCGGCCGTCGGCGCGGGTGTTGGTGGTGAGGGGTCGGCCCTCTTCGTCCACCTGTCCGGTGCGGCGCAGGTATTCCTGCAGGGGCTCTTTAAAGTCGTCTTCATACACAAAGTCGTTGCCGGTGTTGTAGGGCGGGTCAATGTAAATCATCTTAATGCGTCCGGCATAGCTTTTTTGCAGTATTTTCAGCACTTCGAGGTTTTCGCCTTCAATAAAAATGTTGTGCGAGTCGTTGTGGCCGTCGGTGTCGGGGGTTCCGTCAGCTTTCAGCCCTTCGCCGTAAACCGGCACCAGCGTTCCTTTGCTGGGAATAGAAGCCATTTTGCGTGCCTGTCGTTTACCGGGCCAGAAGAGCCCGAAATGTTCGGCATCGGGTCCGTCGTCTTCGAGATACTCGCCCAGGGCTTCTTTGAGGGTGTCCCAGTTGATTTGGCCGTCGGCAAAGGCCTCGGGGGCAATCTTTTTCAATTCTTCAAGTCGGTCTTTATCAAAGGTGAAACTTGGTTTTAAACGTTCGTGAGGCATATTTTCTGTTTTTTTATATTAGAATTCAGTAAAATCGGTTATTTCGGGTATATTGTCGTTATTCAAACCTGCATTCAGCCATTCCTCCTGGTCAGCCGGTGTACCCCAGTCGTTGTAATATTTTTGGAAATTGGCTTTCAGTTTTCCGCTTTTCTCCATGGCAAACTCCCTGAATGCATCGCACGAGAAGCGTGCATCGCAGTTGCGGCACACTCGCGTTCCGAATTGTTCGTGGGTTTGGGCGCCGGGCACTTTTTCTTTCAGCACTTTCACCGGTGGTGGGGCAAATTCATGGTTTTCGATACAATCCACAATGCGGGCAAAATCGGCAATGGTTTCGTCCACTTTATGCTGGTCAAAATCGAGAGGAACAACAGGATTCCAGCGCTTCATTTCGGTTTCAATGGCAGCCTGGTTGTTCTGCTGTATGGCATTCTTTAAACTGTCGGGAATCGAGGTGGAGATGATGGCAGTGTGGTCAAGCTGATTACCTCGCAATATTTGCCAGATATAAGCATACACATTGAGTTGTTTTTCGTACAGCTCCTTGTTTTCTTTTATATACTCAAGATCGTGGGTTTTGATGTCGTACATCCATGTATCGTAGCCCTCTTTCACAATATCCACGATTCCTTCGATGGTGAAGTTTTTGCCGTTTGGGGTCACCTGATTTGGAAGACTGAGTTTTACTTCGGTTTGTGTTACCTTGTTGGCAATTTCGGAGAGTTTCCGCCAGTACATGATAACTTGCTGTTTAGCTATCTCTCGAACGGCTTCAGTAAGCGTATGCCCTCCTTCCATGCGAAGCATCTCGTAGTTTTCCTCAAAAAACTCAACAATCTTATTTTCAATTTCTGAATTTGTCATCATGATGTTTTATTGATTTGTTTTTGGTTAATCAGGAAATAATGCAAATCTTCAATTGTTTTATGGACAAGATTACCAAAGAACATCGTTTGAGAGCGGGAAGGAACGAAACCATATTTTTTAAAAAACATGTAATTGCGGGGGCATTTCAGATAGCTCAGATAATCGCCGGTATAGGAATAGGTTTTCCCCAAATCTTCTTTGGTTTCGGTATAAGCAGGCATGGAATCGATATCAAAATCTTTGATTTCGGTAAAGTCATTTTCTTCGAACAAGGCTTTAAATTCTTCATTGGCTGATTTGCCGTAGGTATATCTTGGCAAAACAATCAGATTTTGAGCCCTCGACAAAGCGACATAAAACATTCTCATATTGTCAAAAGTACTGATTTTGTCAAGCGGTTCCCCGTCTTTGTCGGGTAAAAGTTCCCGGATGATGGTTTCAACCTTTGAGGGTGGTTTTGCTTCTTTGTAAATGCTGCCCAGCACAACCACAGGGAATTCAAGCCCTTTCGACTGGTGAATGGTAATAAAAGGAACCCGTCCTTTGGGGAAAGGGTCTTCTGCATCTTCAAACTCCGATTCCTGCAGGCGATATAAAGCATAGAGATAAGATGTGAATAAAGTGTGCTTAAACTTATCGTCGCTCAAAAAGCGGGCAGTGATTACCGTTGGATGGTCGTCAAGAAAACGGGCAAGGTATTGCGAAATAAGGCCAAGATTACAGACAGGACCTTCATCGGTTCCGTCTTCAGCAAGTTTGATCATTTTCCGGAAATGAGAAAAACCGAGCAACTGGTAAAACAAGTCCAATACTGACCAGTCAACTGAAGTAGCACGATTGATAACGTACTCAACATTAAAAGGTTTATCCGTTTTACTTCTTTGTTCCAGAATATTCAGAAAGAAATAGCCGCTTAATGCTTTTTGCGCTTTTGAAGAAATTCCGATTACACTTGATAATTCACGGGAAAGCTTTGTATCGCAGGCGGTAGCCGGATTAATTCTTTTCTTTTTTATATATTCCGATAATATCGTATAATCGTTTATAACTGTATTCAATTCATTTGCCCTGTCCGTGATATAATCATCCAATTGGCTATCTTTCTTAATTATTTTAGCAGCTTCAGCTTCACATTTAATCATCCAATACATAAAATTCTTTAGGCCACCGCTTGGAGAATCGTAATAGGGTCGTCCAAATACTTTTAAAAACAAACCAAAGAGGACTACTGCTTCTTCGGTGTCGAGAAAACGTCCGGCACGTGGGGCGTAATAGGGTATTCCCAACTGATTAAAAGCATTGATAAAACCTTCCACCCTGGTGCTCATGCCGCTGGGTACGAAAGAGGAACGCATAGATGGGAAAATAAGAGCAACCTGGTTGTAGTCGGATATTTTTTTCTTGTTTTTTAATTCCTTGATAAATTTTGCAATTTCAAGGTAAACATTTTCTGCTTTTGCTTTTTCTGAGACTAAAACAGTTACGTTTTTGTCATTGCTGAAAGCAACAATTTTTTTATCATGAATACGATAATGCCCTTCCCCGTCTTTTTTCTTCCAGTCAACTTTTGTTATAAAACTGGTATATAAATCAACAATCTCTTTCTTAGAACGAAAATTGGTAACAAGGTCAATCCTCTTTGGTTTTACGTTAAGGTATCTAATGCATCGGTTTTCAAATTCCACAAGATTTTCAACGGTAGCTCCCCTGAACCGATACAAAGCCTGGTCGTCATCCCCCACAACGCACAGGTTTTTATGTCCGGCTGCAAGAGAAAAGAAGATTTTTTCCTGTATGGAATTGGTGTCCTGGTATTCGTCAATGATAATGTGCTTGAAAATATTTTTTGATGCCGGATATTTTTGAATAGTTTCAAAAGCAAATTGTTGCAATAGTGAGAGATCTGTATATTGAGTTTTTTCAGTGGGATTAAGAGATTTTTTATAGTGTTTATACATTTGAATAAGTGCATTCAAGTTCCAGTCTTTGTGATTATCTGAATCAGGTTTAAAATTTTCTTCTGAAAAACGATTGAAAAGAGAAATACAGTTAAGTACAGCTTTATGTCTTGAAGATGAATCGCTACCGGATAAATAGGTGTTGATTGTTCTTTGCGCTGTTTCTTCATCTTCAAACCCGACTGCTTCTATCAATTCTTTCCAGAAACTTCTTTTATACAGGTAGAAATATTGGGATAATTCATCCATGATTACAGGCGGATGTTTTCGTTCCAGACTTTCTGAAAACCGTCTGTCTTTTAGAATTGATTGGCAAATTGAATGCACGGTGCCCAGAGACATTTCAGATAAATCATACGTTTTCCCATTATCATTGGAGATTAAAGCCAAAAGAGATTTAAGGCCTTCTTTGAGCTGTAAAGCTGCTTTTTCAGTAAACGTGCTTAAGAATATTTCTCTTGGATGAATATTATGGTATACGATTAAATTAACTGTTCTCCATAACAGCACTCTTGTTTTGCCGGAACCCGGACCAGCAGTCAGAAACAGAGGGCCATCAATATGCAAAATGGCCTCCTTTTGTGCTGGAGTTGGTTTGAATCCCTTTATTTTCCAATAATATTCAATGGGTTTCTGTCCGTATATCATCTTTCCTTTTTTCATTCAGGTAATCAAAATTTTGGTGCTTTTGTGTGCAATGTGGGTTGGAATTTTAAAATTTTTGTGCGGTGGGTAAAAAAGATTAAAACACATTCGGGTCAGCAATGAGTGTCGGGTTATTTGTCTGTCAGTTCCGTTTTTCATTGTTATTATTCCATTTACATTGTCAAGTTGCTGTGTCGTTGTTTTTTCCTCCCTTGTGCATAACATATGTGCAAAAGTAATTGCACTTTATACAATTACTGTTATTGCACGTAAGTACTTATTATTCTATTGGTTATCCTCCAATATTCTACCCAAGGGCCTCTGATTTTTGCAAGAGATCTTGCCATTAATAAGTTTTATTCTGGGTTTTGCGTTCAAGTCTTGATGATTAGCTATAGCAAATGTAAAAAATTCATATTATTAATAATAATGGTCGGGCGGGAAAAATTTCATGGCCAATTCGATTTATGGGTATTATAGCCTCAAGATTTTTCAAACTAACAACTTTTTATCCTGCCCAACAAAGCGGTAGCGTAAAACTATCAGGACCCAGCCGGCCAAACTTATTCTTTTACTTTAGAACAGGCTACGAGCAATCTGATACTTGCGACAGTTTACATCTACTCCATGGTTTGCCCCCTCCCGAAGAATCTGGTGCTTCTCCTCTAACCCAAATTTTCGTTTGTTCTTACTCATAATTTTACTTATTTACTGTCCAAAATTAATTTGTTAAATTTGGTCCAGCAAATTAGGGGGTTAAGACACTTTTCTTAAAAGTGTTTTACGAATGTTACACCCTGTGCCAATCTTTCAGGTTCTTGGGAAAATCACACATCTTAGTGCAGCCACTGTCTGGGAAGATAAAAATTTAGCCCATCGCAAGGGTGTGCGATAGGCTATAGGTAAGAAAGTAATTTAGTTTGTTGATGCTGTTATAATGGTTTTAGCATTTTGCGGCATTAAATCAGTACAATTTGATTTTTGCGACATTCGGCTACCATTTCTTCGGGCCAGATGCTCGACTGGATTTCGCCAATATGGGCTTTACGCAGCAAAAACATGCAAACGCGCGATTGCCCTATCCCCCCACCTACCGACTGTGGTAATTCGCCAGCCAGTAAGCGCTTGTGAAATAATAGTTCCTTACGTTCGAGGGTACCAGTGGCTTCCAGCTGTTGCATAAGCGATTGAGGACTTACCCGGATACCCATCGAGGATATTTCGAAGGCGCTTTCAAGGACAGGGTTCCAGAGGATGATATCGCCATTGAGGCCACGGAATCCATTGTGGGTTTCGGTAATCCAGTCATCATAATCGGGAGCCCGGCCATCATGAGGTTCGCCGTTCTTTAGCTTTGCGCCAATTCCTATAACAAATATTGCTTTGTGTTTTCTAGCAAATTCCGTTTCGCGTTCGCGTGGCGTAAGGTTGGGATACATTTCATACAGTTCTTCACTGTGTACGAATGTAATATCTTCCGGGAGTATGGGGGTAAGTTCGGGATATTGCTCGTATACCAGATACTCCGTACGCCGTAAAACGCTGTATACCTTTCGAACAATATATTTCAGAAACTCCAGATTACGATCGGATGGCGCCATATGCCGCTCCCAGTCCCATTGGTCAACGTAAAGCGAGTGAATATTATCGAGTTCCTCATCGGGACGGATTGCATTCATGTCGGTGTATAAACCATATCCTAAAGGAATCTTGTAATCGGCCAACATCATTCGTTTCCATTTAGCCAGCGAATTTACCACCTCGGCAACTCTTCCGTTCATATCTTTAATTTCAAAAGAAACTTTGCGTTCGACCCCATTTAAGTCATCGTTGATGCCAGTTCCTTTTAAAACAAATAAAGGCGCCGTGACGCGTCGCAAATGTAATTCGGCGGATAGATTGATTTCAAAAAAATCTTTTATGAGCTTAATGGCTTTTTCTGTTTGTGCAAGGTTAAGAATAGGTTTGTAATTTTTTGGAATGTATAGTTTCATAACAGCAAACTTTTAGTTAAAGCACAAAAATAATTACATTTATTAAATAATCAATCGAAAAAATAAAAAAATGAAACTTTAGAAAAAAATGATAAAAAGGGATTACTGTTGTCCGGTAATTTTTCGGTATTTTGCCAGATTACTGTTGTCGATTTCAGAAAGTATTTGAAATACACGGTTTTTTTCTTCGGGTAAACCTTCTGAGAAAATATTTACCAGTTCATCGGCTTTAGCTTCTAAAACGACATTCATGAAATGCAGGTAAGGATCTGGTTTCTGGCGATATACACCTAAAAGCAATTGTAGGGCATCGAGGATTTCGTTTCTGGCTTCGGGTGCTTTGTTATACATGATATCGAGCCCGAGTCGGTGGTAACGATAGATAAACTCTCGTACGGGTTCGTACCGTTTATCGAGAATATTTTTGATGAGCCAGTATCGACTCTTGTTAGCTCGAGCCTCAAAGGGCTTCCAACCTCGGTCGGCCGAGTTTTGGGCATTGTTTACGATGCGTTCTGCCTTCGTATAAAATTCGGTACCGCCTAAAAGGGAAAAAGAGTCATAATCGAGTCCCAGGATTACATATACGTAGTAAGCAATTACTGCAGCCAGGTTCGATTGATGGGTGTTTTCATTGAGCTCTATGGTTTCATACTCCACATAGCGAAAGTTGAAATTCTGGTCAAGATAGTTAAACATCACCGTGTTGTATGAAGAATTGTATACCGGTCGGCGCGACTGCACCTGGATGGTACCCCTGAACTCATCGGCTCCCGACTGATCCTGAATAGTAATAATCATGCTACACTCAATACGCTCGTTGATCTGGTAAACATGTCGCGTCCATACCCTTTTGTTTACAAACTCATTGAGAGCAGTCTGCAGGGTTGTGTATACCTGTTTATTCGTACCCTGTACTTGCTGGGTGTTAATGCTTATATTGCACCGAAGCTCCTGAGCCATTAACAGGTTTGGGAAAAAGAGTAATGCTATGCAGATGAAAACCAGCTTGTGAAATATTTTTTTCTCGCTAAACAGTTTCATTTTTTCTCTTAATGTCTGGATATCTGATACAACCTGTCGAAGCATGATGTTGGTAATTTATACATTTTGCGCTACGTGAAAAGTATAGTAATTGTGATTGTACCTATTTTTATATAGTGCAAAAAATGCTCGTTTCATCCCCTTGCATTTATGTATTATTAACGACAGGTCAACGCAAAAATTATGGTTTCAGTAGCTTTTCAAGTCTGTCGACGATATCTTTAGCAACCTCTTGTTTTGATTTTGTAGCAAAGGTTTCTACCTTTTCGTGTTTATCGATGATGGTGATGCGGTTGGTATCGGACATGAAACCAGCATGGGGTTCGTTAGCTGGGTTAAGCACGATAAAGTCGAAGTTTTTCGCCTGTAATTTTTTTCGAGCATTATCGATATGATTGTCGGTTTCAAGAGCAAACCCTACCAATATTTGATTTTGTTTTCGTTTTCCCAATTCTGCCGCGATGTCGGGGTTGGGTTCCAATTCAAGGGTAAGCGAATCGTCAGTACGTTTAATTTTTTGGGAAACAGCGTGTTTGGGACGATAATCGGCTACAGCTGCAGCAAGTATGGCAGCCTGACATTGTGGAAAATATTTTAGCGCCATATCGTACATCTGCTGTGCAGTGGTGACAGGGACGAGTTCAATGTTGGCACTTTCGGATTTAAGGCTTACGGGACCACTAATAAGTGTCACTGCCGCTCCTCTGTTTGCCAGTTCGTTGGCAATGGCGTATCCCATTTTACCGGAACTA
>Ga0116167_1003376_pt1 | contig 12562 bp, 10 predicted proteins | sample AD_JPNMR3_MetaG_FD_89794 | JGI IMG/M metagenome (GOLD analysis project Ga0116167, IMG submission 89794) | Active sludge microbial communities of municipal wastewater-treating anaerobic digesters from Japan - AD_JPNMR3_MetaG | ecosystem: Engineered > Bioreactor > Anaerobic > Digestate | place...
GAAGGTACCGTGAGTCAAAGTTATAGCACGGGCAGTGTTTCGGGGAGAACTTCAGTAGGCGGTCTTGTGGGTGGGAATGATGGCACCGTGAGTCAAAGTTATAGTACGGGCAGTGTTTCGGGGGGTAGTAGTAATGTAGGCGGTCTTGTGGGTTGGAATGATTCTGGAACTGTGAGTCAAAGTTATAGCACGGGCAGTGTTTCGTGGAATCGATATGTAGGCCGTCTTGTGGGTAGGAATTATAATGGTACCGTGAGTGATAGTTATTGGGATATAGAGACATCTAGGCGGAGTAGTTCTGAGGGAGGAGAAGGCAAGACGACATTGGAGATGAAACAGCAGGCAACTTATGTAGGTTGGGATTTTACAACTGTATGGGGGATAGTAGAAAGTAGTAGTTATCCATACTTATTATGGCAGGGTGGTCCATTAGTAAATGTTCCGGATGTGGTAGGTATGAACCAGAGTTCAGCGGAGAGTACGATAACCGGAGCTGGGTTGACGGTTGGTACGGTAACTCAGCAATGTAGTAATACGGTAACGGCGGGTAAAGTAATCAACCAGAGCCCAACCGCGGGACAGCAAGTAAATCCGGGGACATCTGTGAATTTGGTAGTGTCAACGGGAAGTTGTGTATCCGTTCCGGATGTTGTGGGTATAAGCCAGAGTTCAGGGAGAGTGCGATAACGGGAGCCGGGTTAACAGTAGGTACGATAACTCAGCAATGTAGTAATGAAGTGTCAGCGGGCAAAGTGATAAGCCAGATCCCGACAGCGGGGACACAGGTAAGTCCGGGTAGCGAAGTGGATTTGGTAGTGTCAACGGGACCATGTCCTGAAGGCGAAGGTAGTACGGAAGGGGTTGTTGAAGGTACTCCCGAAGGAGCGACTGAAGGGACTCCGGAAGGGACTCCCGAAGGGGCACCGGAAGGGATAGTTGAAGGCACTCCAGAGGGAACCCCCTAAGGAATACTGGAAGGTGTTATTGAAGGTACTCCTGAGGGCACCCCGAATGGACACCGGAAGGCCTTTTTGAAGGCACTCCAGAAGGGGTTCTAGAAGGCGTGGTGGAAGGAGAAGAGGAAAAACCACCGCACAGTGCGGATCAGAATGGTGATTGGAAAATCAGCCTTAGCGAATTGTTGAGAGTAATCCAATTCTTCAATATAGGTGGTTATTATCCCTGCCCTACTGGCGAAGACGGCTACTGCCCCGGAATTATAAAGTAGCACAAATATTTTTGCCTGTGGGAAATTATTACATAATACAGCGGGGACAGACTTGCAATTGAAAGGATAGATTTCATGTTAACATTTATTTCTTAGGGGAGCAGGGATGCTCCCGATACGTTATACTTTTAGAAAAGAAATAAACCACAGAGGACATGGAGGTACATGGAGGAGCACAGAGAGGAAAGAGTAAAAACAATTCAGTGCTTTTTTGCATCTGGGGTTGTAATTATCCCCTAAAAATTTATTAAATTCTCTGTGAAAACTCTGTGATTAAATATTTATTTTCCTTGTGTAATTGTAAAAGTAAAAGACACGGGCAGGGGTGTCTGTGTTACTTTTTTATTGGGGTAGATGATGGAATTCTTTTATTGATATTATGATAAAATATTTATTCAGTCAATAGGAATGTTAAAGTAGTTTAAAACACAGGTAGGGTTTTTGAGGCAGTTTTTGTAGAAATAGGTTCTTATTGATGTTTTCATTCGTTTTTAATTTATAATTTAATGACGTTATTTTTTTATATTACATTTGTTAAAAGGTTATAATTTTACATAAAGGAGAATTTTATGTTGTCAAAGGATAAGATTGATTATTATTGTAAGAATGTTATTGAGCTATTAAATAAGGCTCAAATAGTTATAACTAAGGATGAAGAGGATAAAATTGAAATTGCTGAATTTGGATTAGGGCGATTTGAGGAAATAGGATTGGCAATTATTACCTATGTTAATAATGAACGGTATTGTGCTAAAGAATTGATTATGTTCCCGTGGATGATATGTCCAGAACATAAACATCCACCTGTTGAAAATGACCCTGGGAAAATGGAAACTTTTCGTTGTCGTTGGGGTAAAGTGTATTTATATACAGAAGGAGAACCAACAAGACATCCTAAAGCAAAAATACCAGAAGATAAACAAGATTATTTTACGGTTTGGCATGAAATAGAGTTACATCCGGGTGAGCAGTACACACTACCACCGAACACATTACATTGGTTCCAAGCAGGAGAAGAAGGAGCAATTATATCCGAATTTTCAAGTACCAGTCGAGATGAATCGGATATATTTACAGACCCATTTATAATAAGAGTTGACAAAGGACAAATCGTTAAATGATTCACAAATTATGCTATTTATTGTATGTCATATAGTTAGGTTGAAAATAGGATTTCAAATTTGTTATAATATGTTCGAATAAATTTTGAAGGATAAACTATAAAAACAATTTATATAAGAAAGATGTTATATGAATAGTGTAAACAATAATTATGAAGCACTTTTTAAGAAAGCCGAAGAATTTCGAAATTCTTTGGGTTATGGAGAAAAAATTCGAGTTCGTGTAGGTTCTGCGACCTGCGAACATGCGGCAGGTTCTCAGGTTGTATATGAGGAATTTCAGAAACACATTGCATCTTCTGGAAGGCCAGATATAATCTTAGAAAAGACGGGTTGCACAGGTAGATGTAGTTGTGAACCGATAGTTGGTGTATTTATACCGGGCAAATTACCTGTAAAATACCAGTTAGTAAAACGGGATACGGTTCATAGAATTTTTATGGATCACATCATCGGCGGGAAAATAGTTCATGAACATTTATTGGACAAGACTCCTGATTCTTGTAAATATCATGTTTTGATGTGTGACGGTTCTGGTTGTGGTGGTGCATTAGAGAGTGGTTTAAGGTTTCAATTTGAAATGAAACTTGCAGAATCTGGATTAAAACCTGATGAGGTATGGCTGACCCATATTGGTTGTTTAGGTTTTTGCACAATAAGAGAGAAAAAGGAACAAACAGTTCAGGTTATGGTTCGACCTGATAATGTTATATATAAGCTCAAAACTATAAAGGATGCAGAGGAAATTATAGAGAATCATTTTAAGGAAGGTAAAGTGGTTCAACATCTGGTTGTAAAAGAAAAGCCAATAAGTCAGAGGTTTTATAATTTATATGGAGATGTAGCATTCTTTAATAAACAAACACGTGTGGCTTTACGAAATGCAGGTGTTGTAAATCCGGAAAACATATATGATTATATTCATTATAAAGGATTCCTTGCATTAAAGGAAGTCTTAGAAAAAGACGATCCTGAATGGGTAGTGAAACAAATAACGGAATCCAAATTGAGGGGGAGAGGTGGAGGTGGTTTCCCCACAGGTATGAAGTGGTCAAGTGCACGTAAAGCAAAAGAGAAAATCCGTTATATTATTTGCAATGCGGATGAAGGTGACCCTGGTGCATTTATGGACCGTAGTATGTTAGAGTCCGACCCATTTAGTATAGTTGAGGGGATGATAATAGGGGGTTTTGCTATAGGGGCACAAAAAGGTTATTTTTATATTCGTGCGGAGTATCCTTTAGCGGTAGAACGAATAAATAACGCTATTGAAGAGTGTAGGAGACATAATTTATTAGGGCAAAACATATTAGGTAGTACTTTTAATTTTGATCTTGAAATCCGTTTAGGTGCAGGAGCCTTTGTATGTGGTGAGGAAACTGCTTTAATTCACTCTATAGAAGGGGAACGTGGCCAAACTCGTGTTAGACCTCCTTATCCGACAGAGAGTGGACTATGGGGCAAACCTACGGTAATTAATAATGTAGAGACCTTTGCTAACGTTCCGCCTATCATTGTTTACGGACCTGAATGGTTTTCACAGATAGGGACAAGTCGAAGTGGAGGGACAAAAGTATTTGCACTTGCTGGAAAAATTCAGAGGACTGGGCTTGTGGAAGTTCCCATGGGCACAACATTACGGAATATAGTATATGGGGTAGGAGGGGGACCTGCGGGAGGTAAAAAAGCCAAAGCCATACAAACTGGAGGACCTGCGGGTGGTTGTATACCTGAAAAATATTTTGATACCCCTGTAGATTTTGATACGTTAGGGAAATTAGGTTCAATCATGGGTAGTGGCGGTATGATTGTATTGGACGAGGATGATTGCATGGTTGATGTGGCAAAATTCTATATGGAATTTTGTCAGGATGAATCTTGTGGCAAATGCACACCTTGTAGAGAGGGAACTAAACGGATATTAGAAATTCTTATCAGAATTACAGAAGGAAAAGGCACAGAGGAAGATTTAGAAAAGTTAGAGCGACTTGCCAAGTTAGTTAAAAAATCATCTCTATGCGGATTGGGTAGAGCAGCACCTAACCCTGTATTGAGTACTTTAACCTATTTTAAGGAAGAATACTTAGCCCATGTCAGAGATAAAAAATGTCCATCTCGGAAGTGTCGTTCACTGATTCATTATGAAATAGATCCAGAGAAATGTGTGGGTTGCACAATGTGTGCTAAGAATTGTCCTGTGCAATGTATTACAGGGGAGCGAAAAGAAGTGCATGTGATTGATATTGCAAAATGTATCAAATGTGGTAGATGCTTTGAAGTTTGTAGATTTAAAGCTGTGAAAAAACTTTAATAAAGATAAATCAAGGATTTGTATATGAATAAACCTAAAATAAAAGAAGTAAAAACGATAAATATAAAGATTGATGATAGAGACGTGTCCGTTCCTGAAGGAACAACCGTCATGGAAGCGGCGGAAAAGATTGGGATTCAGATACCTCGTTTATGCTACCACCCCGATTTAAGTTTACAGGGCTCCTGTCGTGTATGTATTGTTGAGGTTAAGGGTTTTGATTTTTACATGACTTCCTGTAGTACAAAGGTATGGGAAGGAATGGAGATTAAGACGAACAGCCCTGAAATTCGTCGAGCAAGAAGAGATATTGTTGAATTACTATTAGACAACCATCCACAAGATTGCCAGACCTGTGAACGGGATGGGAATTGTGAACTTCAAAATTTGTCTTATTCGTTAGGTGTTCGTGAAAGGTTGTTTTCTGGAGAACGAAAGCGTTTTCCAGAAGATAAAAGAAGTAAATCTGTTGTTCGAGTTCCAGAAAAATGTATTTTATGTGGACGGTGTGTCCGTGTTTGTGCGGAAGTTCAAGGGGTCTATAATTTAAGTCAACATGGAAGAGGTTTTAATACCCAAGTGATGCCTGCACATGGTTCAGCCATGGATGAATCTGTATGTATCCAGTGCGGGCAATGTATAATGGTATGCCCTGTAGCCGCTTTCATAGAACAATCCCATACGGAGAAGGTATGGAATGCGTTGGCAGACCCGAAGAAACATGTTGTCATACAAACAGCGCCTTCCATTCGTGCGGCGATAGGTGAAGGTTTTGGTATGGAGCCTGGAACTCCGGCCACTGGAAAAATGGTAACTGCACTCCGCTTACTTGGTTTTGATGCTATTTTTGATACAAATTTTGGAGCGGATTTAACAGTAGTCGAAGAAGCCACTGAGTTTTTGAAGAGAATACAGAAAAAAGAAAGACTTCCTCTTTTAACAAGTTGTTCGCCTGGATGGATAAACTTTTTAGAAAAATTTTATCCTGAGATGATTCCCTTTGCATCAACTTGCAGAAGCCCTATGAGTATGACTTCTGTTCTATTAAAAACATATTATGCGGAGAAGATAAAGAAAGACCCGAAAGATGTTTTTGTTGTAGCGGTGATGCCCTGCGTTGCTAAAAAGTATGAGGCAGACCGAGATGAGCATAAGATGGCTGATGGTACACCATATACAGATGCTGTTTTGACTACTCGGGAACTCATTTGGATGATAAAATGTTACGGAATTGATTTAAAAGATTTACCCGATAGTGAATTTGATAACCCCTTAGGCGAGTCCAGTGGTGCGGCTGATATTTTCGGCACAACTGGAGGTGTTATGGAAGCGGCATTACGAATGGCATGTGAAGTTCTAACTGGATTACCTCCGGAAAAGATGGAATTTACAGATGTTCGTGCTGTAGAAGGCTTAAGAGAAACAGAGGTTACATTTGGCAATTATAAGATTAATGTTGCGGTTTCTAACGGTTTAACAAATGCCAAAACGATTTTAAACAGAATCATATCAGGTGAAAAACAATACCATATTGTAGAGATTATGGCATGTCCGGGGGGATGTATTGGTGGTGGGGGACAACCTTATCCACCTGAAGGTTATCATTTCCTTGACCCTGAACTTTTAGCCAAAAGGGCACAGGCTCTGTATAAGATAGATAGTAATAAGAATATACGAAGTTCAAATCATAATCCATCAATTCAGCAGGTATATAGGGAATTTTTGGGAGCCCCAGGCAGTGAACGGGCTCACCAATTGTTACATACACACTACCACCCCAGATTACCGAGAGGAATACGATAATGTGTGCACATCAAAATATCCAACAAACAACAGATAATTGGAAGGAAGTTGAAGAATTTGCCAAAAAGGCACTTCCAGAACATATTGTTGAATTTATTGAAGAATGTAAAAAAGAAGACAATCCGGAAAGTAAATTAATCAAGATACTCCAATTGGTTCAGGAACATTATGGTTTTCTTGGAAAAACACAAATGGATGCGGTTGCCCAATTATTACAGGTACCCATGGCAAAAGTATCTGGAGTTGCTACCTTTTACCACTTTTTCCGTCTTGTTCCCCGAGGAAAATATCTTATTCGTGTTTGCCTTGGTACAGCCTGTTATGTAAAAGGAGCAGAACGGGTTGTAGATAAATTAAGAGAGGAACTCGGAATACAATTTGGAGAAACTACCAAAGATGGGTTATTCTCTCTTGAAGGAACACGATGCTTGGGATGTTGTGGTTTAGCACCTGTTGTCGAAATTAATGAGGAAATATTTGGACAAGTAACGCCAGACAAAATTCCTGCAATCCTTGAACGTTATTCTGAAAAAGAAACCGAGGCACAATAGAATCGTATGTTTGGTTTAAACGTATGTTCCACATACGAAGAAGTATGCAGAAATGCATTTGAACAGGTAGTTTTATCAGTAGGCAAAAATCCTAAAGCATTAATTTGCGTTGCAACGGGAGAAAGTCCTATTGGGGTTTATCGTTTATTTCCCGAGCACTCTGAATTATTTAGAAACATAAAAATATTAAAGTTGGATGAATGGGGTGGAATAAAACCTAATGACCCGTCTACATGTGAAACATATATAAAAGAGAATATCATCCAACCACTTGGAATAAATGACAAACAACTGTTAGGATTTCGAAGTGATGCGGGAAATCCTGAAGATGAATGTGAACGTATAAAAAGTATAATAAATCAATATAATGGTATTGACGTATGTATTTTAGGGGTTGGAGTAGATGGACATATTGGATTAAACTATCCTGCGGATACAATAATTCCAGAGGCTCACATTGTACCTGCTCATTATCTAACTCATTCTATGCTTAATAAAGCTCAAGAAAAACCTACACACGGTTATACACTTGGGTTCAAGGAAATATTAAATTCAAAAGAAATTATTTTAATAGTAAAGGGGACATCAAAGAAAGAGACGTTAAAATTGTTATTGAAAGGTGAAATTACCACCCATTTTCCAGCATCTTTGCTATTATTATCAAAGAATTTTACAGTATATTGTGATAAGGATGCGTATGGGGAATAGTCTTTAATGGATGGGTCAGACACGTCGGACATATCAGACGTGTCGGACATGTTGGACGTGTCTGACAAAAGGAAGGTTTTGAATTTTATTCGTTAATGTCCCAACGTTTAACATTGGGTAGTTCTAATGCAAGGTTATAGCCATAGGCAAGGGAAGGTGTTTGAAAACCTGATTTATAGTCATTGTTTAATATTTTTTTAGCAATAAGGACACTTGAACTTGCAGTCAGGTCATAGCCATCAGGTGTTTTCATCCCAGCTTTTTTACAAATACCTTTCTCATTTTTAACTTCTCCCCATAAGAGGGCAATATTTTTTGCTCTTTCTTCTGAGGATGGACCTCCTTCGGGAATACGGTTCTTTAGGAAATTTTGTATTGGTTCTGTCCCTATAATGTTTTGTGTTACTTTAATTCCCTGCAACATAAAACTCATCCCTTTAGATATAGCCATATAAACTTCTATATTGGGAATTTGTGTGGAGTAATATGCAGTACTTACATCACCCCATGGGATAGTTACACATAGTTTTGTTTCTTCACCAAAGTTAATTTTTATTTTTTTGTAGGCAGGTGGGACAGATAGAAGTTTGCCATCTTTTCTTATTTGTCCACCTTTTCCCATGCTTTCAATTGCAGTTAACATTGTTCCATGGGATGGACGCCCCGTGGTATAAAATGCAAGAGACAAATGGGTTGCATCGGGTAATAATGATTTAAGATAAGAGGCAAGACAATCGCTGGGGACAACATCATAACCACTGCCTGGTAGGAGCATAATGTTTTTAGCCTTTGCCTCCGAATCTTTGGTTGCAATCCATTCAAATACATCAATTTCTCCCGTAATATCAATATAATGTGTTCCTGCTTCAAGACATGCTAATACCATATTTTTTGCAGTATATTGAAATGGTCCTGCGGAATGAATAACGACATGGATATTGTCTAAATTATTTACAATATCGTTTACATTATCAATAGAAAAAGCACGATATTCTATATTGTATTTTTGAGAAACTTCTTTTAATTTGGTCTCATTTCTTCCTGCAATAATAATGGGTAATTGCTGTTTTATGCATTCATCAAGAATTAACAAACCTGTATATCCATAGGCACCGTATATTAAAATCTTGTTCTTCATAAAAGTATCCTTTCTGTTCTAAACGTTTTGTCTATACTATAATATAAAATACAAACGTTTAGATTCTTTTTAGGAATGGACTATGGAAAAAATAAAACATATTACATTGCTTACTGACTTTGGAAATAAGGACCCTTACGTTGCCGCGATAAAAGGGGTGTTGTTTTCTGCATTGCCAAATATATCTATAATTGATTTGTCTCATGAAATTAGTCCACAAAATATAATAGAAGGGGCTTTATTTTTAGAACGAATGTGGGAATATTGGCAAATACCTTCGGTCCACATAGCAATAATAGATCCAGGGGTAGGAACGGAGCGAAGGATTTTATTAATTCATGAAAATCAAAAGTTTTTGATATGTCCTGACAATGGTGTGGCAACATTTGTAATAAAGAACAAACATGCAGAGGCTCGTCATGTAACATATTTTGAAACTGCCAATCAACTTATAAGCAATACATTTCATGGTAGGGATATTATGGCACCTCTTGCTATTCAGTTAGCCAGAGGTGGAAATTGTGAGGACTTTGGACACATTGTTGATGATTTTCAGCTTATTCACATTCCTTGTGTTGATATAAAAGATAATTATATCTATGGTGAAGTAATACATATAGACCATTTTGGTAATGCTGTTACGAATATAAAGAGAGAACATTTACAGGGTTGTACTCCTTTATACGCAAGGATAAAAGGTGGTTTAAAAAAGATTCCTTTTTCGTCAAGTTATGGAAAAGTATGTATAGGACAAGCATTATGTTTATTTGGAAGTGGAAATCGCTTAGAAATAGCAGTAAACTGTGGTTCTGCGGAAAAACAACTTAAAGTAAAAATAGGTACTAAGATATTACTTATATTAAATAGAGATTAACTTCTCCATGGCCGTGTTCTGTTAACATTCTCAACGGCTTTCTTCGCAATTTGTACGTCTTGTTCTATCTCGAAATCAAACATACCTGCTAAAATGTGGTCAGCACCATTATTAAAGACATAAGGAAAAGCATCCTCTGGAGGGATGGCACCTGCGGACATAACCTTAAACGCTATCCATGGTACCTCAACATCCTTCATAACCTGGATAGTTTCTTCTGGTTCTTTGCACCAATAGCCAGGAATTTCTGCATAAGGTTCGATTAATTGCTCCTTTTTGGGCCCTGTAGGATAATTATGATGATGAAATGTTTTAATATAAAAATCGGGTTCTATTTTTTCTTTTTCACACACCTTGATAACTTCGAGGTCATGTGCCCCTATTCCAGAAGGTAGTGCGTTTTCTTTTCCCAATTCTACTGCCTTTTTAATTACAGAGATTTTTTTCTCACGAACTAATCTGTCTGCGGTCACACCCCAAAGGTAGAGAGCATCTAACCCAATGTCTATGAGTTGTTTTACCTGTTCTTTATATAAATCAAAATCTGCATCTGGATAAGCGGTTGGGCAGACTATCCATTGTATTTTTCCACCTTTTTTAAATCGATAGTCTTCGAGGACTTTTAATATTTCAGGAACAGTATGAATAACAAGAGTGTTAATACCATGTTTTTCTGCTAATTGCATCGTTTCCATTATTTTTTCAGGAGTATTGTAATGAGCACAAAGATTGTAAACATATTTTAGGTCGCGACTATGTGTAAAATGAGTTAGCAAATTACCACCTAAAAGTAAACGGCTTACTTTTAAGCCACGAATGGTTCCATAAGGCAAAGAAGAGGTGCTGTCATTTTTATCTTCAGATGCATTTGTTAGAGATGACAAAGACATTACAGTTGTTGAAGTTGCTAATGTTGTAGTAAGAAATCTACGTCTATTTAATTTGTATCTATTCATAATGCAACTCCTAATATATAGGTTATTCTCATGTATAATTATTTGATTTATTAATAATAACAAAATCTACAACAATATAGGAATTTCATTTACATGGAAAGGAATTATCGAATAGCAATTATAGGTAGTGGTCCAAGTGGATTTTTCTCTGCGGAACATCTTTTAAGGTTGAATCCTAATTGTGAAGTGGATATGTATGAACGCTATCCAGACCCTTTTGGACTTGTTAGACGAGGTGTTGCTCCAGATAGTCAAAACATTAGAAATGTCTCTAAAGCCTTTGACGAAATTGCAAAGAATCCCAGATTTATTTATTTTGGCAATGTTGATGTTGGGATAGATGTATCCTTAAATGAGTTACGTCCATTTTATGACGCAATAATCCTTGCTTGTGGGATGGAAACCAGTCAACGGCTTGGGATACCTGGAGAAGATTTGTATGGTTCTTATACTGCGAGCTCGATAGTTGGATGGTATAATTGTCATCCTGTATATCAATCTTTAGATATAAAACTTGATAGGGAACGTGTATTTATTATCGGTATGGGCAATGTAGCAATTGATGTGGCACGAATATTAACCAGACCAATAGAAGAACTTAAAGGGACAGATATTTCAGATAATGCATTGGAAACATTGAAAACAAGTAAGATTAAAGAAATATATATTGTTGGACGTAGAGGACCTGCACAAGTAAAATTTAAGGAAAATGAATTATTAACGTTAGGAGAAATAGGAGAAACTGATATATTAATTAATCCTGAAGAATTAATCTTAAACGAAGCCAGCGATGAAGAAGTAAAAGCAAGTCCATCATTACAAAGAATTATGGATATACTTAAAAGATTTTCTGAGACCAAACCAACAAGAAAAAGAAGGATATATTTCCTCTTTCTAAGAACACCTATACGAATTGAAGGGCAGGGGAGAGTTGAAAGAGTTCTATTTGAAAAAAATGTTTTGGAAGGTATGCCCAATAAGCAAAAAGCAACTGGCAGTGGGGAAATAGAGGTTCATGAGTGTGATTATATTATTTCGAGTATTGGTTATAGAGGAAATAAATTTCCAGGAGTCCCTTATGATGAAATGAAAGGAATTATACCTAACATTGCTGGCAGGGTTGTTAAAGAAGGAACAGTTATACATGGCTTATATGTAACAGGATGGATTAAACGAGGTCCAGTAGGATTGATTGGAAATAATAAACCTGACAGTTTGGAAACAGTTAAAAATTTATTGGCAGACCTACCTACACTACCGTTATGTGAGTATCCACAACGGAACAATCTTATCCAATATTTAAAAGATAAAGATATTAAATTTATAACTTATGAGGAATGGAAAAAATTAGACCAATATGAACTTGAACAGGGAGAGAAAGAAGGTAAAGTTCGAAAGCGTCTTTGTGACGTGGAAGAAATGCTAAAATTATTAAATAAAGTAAGATAGATATTTTATATACAACTTTTTTCTAATATTTTTTTGATAACATTAAGTAAATCGTCAGAATTAAATGGCTTATCTATGAAACTGTTGGGAGGAGGGACATCATATTCATTAGCAATTCTCTCTGCAGTCCAGCTATTACCTAACTCATAAGCGTTGACACCTGATAGAAAGACTATAGGAATTTTACACAAGAAAGGATGGGATTTAAATTCGACATATAACTGTATTCCACTTTCGTCTGGAAGCATAACATCAAAAATACATAAATCTGGCATTTCTTTCTCTGCAAGTGCTAACGCTTTATAGGCATATTCAGATGTAAGCACTTTTGCTCCTTCCGCCTCAAATAAAAATTTTAGAGAATTAGAAATATCAGGCTCATCTTCTAATATTAATATTTTTTTGTTTGCTAACACTTTGTCC
>Ga0116167_1003382_pt1 | contig 12552 bp, 13 predicted proteins | sample AD_JPNMR3_MetaG_FD_89794 | JGI IMG/M metagenome (GOLD analysis project Ga0116167, IMG submission 89794) | Active sludge microbial communities of municipal wastewater-treating anaerobic digesters from Japan - AD_JPNMR3_MetaG | ecosystem: Engineered > Bioreactor > Anaerobic > Digestate | place...
GCAAAGCAGAACAAAGTATCGCTCGAAGAATTGCTTGCGATAAAAGGTTCGGGCGTCGACGGAAGAATTACAAAAGACGATTTGCTGAAATATATTGAAGCCAGAGGCAAATCGCCAGCTGCACCGCAGCCCGCTCCATCGGTTGCAGTTCAGCCGAAAGCGCCGGCGGCTCCTGTTGTTCGCGAAACAGTCACTGTTGCCGAAACCAAGCAACCCGCCAAACCAATCGTATATAACGATGCCGAAGTTGAAATTATCCCGATGGACCGCGTTCGCCAGCTTATAGCAGAGCATATGGTGCATTCGAAACACACGTCCGCACACGTTACAAGCGTTGGCGAAGCCGATGTAACGGGCATTGTTCGCTTCCGCGAAAAATTCAAGCAAGAATTCGAAAAGCGTGAAGGGATAAAGCTCACTTACACGCCGTTCTTTGCTCTTGCCGCAATCGAAGCAACAAAGAAATTCCCGATGGTGAATGTTTCGGTTGATGGGAAAAATATAATTCGCCACAAGCGTATTAATTTGAGTTTTGCAACTGCACTTGACGATGGCAATTTGATTGTCCCCGTCATCAAAAATGCTGATAGTTTAAATCTTACCGGTCTGCAAAAAGCAATTACTGATTTATCGACGCGTGCTCGCAGCAAGAAATTGCTTCCGAACGAAATTGAAGGTGGCACAATAACAATTACAAATGTAGGAACATTCGGCACTCTATTTGGCACCCCCGTGATAAATCAGCCGCAAGTTGCAATTATGGGAATTGGTGCGATTAAGAAGCGTCCGGTGGTGAAAGAATTCGACGGCGAGCATCTGGTAGTGGTTAGAGATATGGTTTATGTTTCGATTACTTACGACCACCGGGTTGTGGACGGAATGCTTGCGGGAATGTGGCTTGCCGAAGCAATTCGCATACTCGAAAGCTTGAACGAAGACACAATTATGATGTAGATAGAGTGATATAAAAAAAGAAAACCTGCGAAGCACGAAACCTCGCAGGTTTTTTTATTTGAGAAACAATCGATTATACCCAACCACGAAGTTTGCAAGCTTCGGCAACGCGTGAAATTGCAATCATATAAGCAGCGTCGCGCATATAAACGTTGCGAGAGCGAGCAAGATTTGAAACAGCGTGGTAAGCTTCAGTCATCTTGCGGTCTAATTTTTCAAGAACTTCTTCTTTGGACCAGAAGTAGTTCATATTGCATTGAACTTGTTCGAAATATGAGCAAGTAACGCCACCCGCATTAGCCAGGAAGTCAGGAATTACCCAGATATTGCGAGATTTGATGATTTCGTCTGCTTCCGGAGTGGTAGGACCATTGGCGCCTTCTGCAATGATTTTAACAGATTTAGCCATTTTAGGAGCAGTTTCGGCGTTGATTTGGTTTTCGATAGCAGCGGGGACCAATATATCAACTTCTTGTTCAATCCAGGCTTCGCCAGGCAGGATTTCGTAGCCAAGTTCGCGAGCTTTATTGACGTCGATTTCGCCGAAACGGTCGGTAATTGAAATCAATTCGTCGAATTTAATACCGCTTGCTTTTTTGTATGTGAAAGATTTTTGTTCGTGATGGTTCCAGCAGGAAACGCAAATAGCGGTGCCGCCGAGTTCGGTGTAAAGTTTCAAAGCGTGTTGGCTAACGTTACCAAATCCCTGGAATGCAGCAGTAGTTTTGGTAATATCTATGTTCATTTCTTTCAAAGCTTCGCGAACGGTGTAGATAACGCCGAAGCCTGTTGCTTCTTTTCTACCGAGCGAACCACCAGCGCCAAGAGGTTTGCCAGTGATAAAGCCAGGAGCTTTGATACCGGTGATTTTTTCGTATTCATCGAGCATCCAAATCATATGCTGACCAGTAGTCATCACATCAGGTGCGGGAACATCTTGAAGTGGACCAACAAGCGGAGCAACCGCACGCACCCAACCGCGGCAAATTTGCTCTTGTTCTCTCATTGATAAATTGTGTGGGTCGCAGACAACGCCACCTTTTCCACCACCAAGAGGAATATCTACAACAGCAGTCTTCCAAGTCATCCACATTGCAAGAGCGCGAACTGTATCAATTGTTTCGTGTGGGTGGAAACGAATTCCGCCTTTTGCAGGTCCGCGAGCATCATTGTGCTGGCAGCGGAAACCACGGAACACTTTGTAAGAACCATCATCCATACGAACAGGGATATTGAAATGAATTTCGCGGTTAGAGTTTCTTAACAAATCGCGAGTTGCTTGATCTAAGCCTAATTTTTCCGCAACTTGGTCAAATTGTTGCTGAGCCATTTGAAACGGATTGAATGAACCAGTAGCCATAAATTCCTCACAATTTTTTTGAATAATCGGGTAATCCCGTTTATTAATAATAAATTAACAAATTTGTTTATTATAGTGTTGCAATTTATGTAAATTTTTGATATGAAAAAACAAAATTCGACTTTTATATGAGAAACGTTGTTTAAAATATAAGCAGTGATGTTTCGAAATCGTAGGGCTTGGAACCTTCGAGGCTTTACACTAATTACAAAGCTTAGAACCTTCCGAAGGTTTCAAACCTTCGGAAGGTTTTCATAATTCGGTAGCACAGACATTCCTGTCTGTGAAATGCACTCAATTAGCTATTCGTTCTTAAAATATTTGGGGTTGTATAAAGATCAGTTTTATTTCTTTGACTTACTTCTAATAAAAATCATAGCAATTGCTGATGTAATTATTCCCATAACTAAGGAACCAATAGTACTTTGAATAGCATAGTTCTGGTAATTGAAATAAGATTCAGCTTCTTCAATTGATTTGTAATAACCTAATTCAACAGAACGCTTAATTACATTTGGGAAATATTCAGGTGTGATTACATACGAAGTTATCCATTGAGTAAGTGGACTGAGCAATGCTATGAAAATAGATAAAATAACACCGGAAATTAGGCCTTGAAGATAGTTCATCTGGCCATTGTAAAAGCGGTTCTTTTTTTCTTTTAGTGCGAGTACCATTGTTATGATTGCTGGGATAGCAAAAAGGTTAGTCAAATACATCTGGTAGTCAATGTATTTGCCGTGTAAACCACTCAATTTTTCCAACACCATCCAAAGCAACGCAACGATAGAAAAAATAACTGCCCATTTAATTTCAATTTTAATTTTATTCATCACTTAATTCCTTATATTATTTTGTAAATCAAATATAATAAAAAGAAAAAAAGATTAAAAAATCTCATATACACATTCTTACTTCTAAAAAATATTTCGCCTAATCGAAAATTATTTCTTTGTTTAGCAATAACTTAACGAAATTTAACACTTGCTTAACAAAAAATTTGTATTTTTACATTTTGTTTCAGTATAATGGCATAATAAAATGTCAGAAGAAAATCGCCAAATCAGCGAAAATTTGCCTCCTCTGCAAAGCAGCACCGCTAAAACAATCGTAGTGGTCGACGACGAAGCAGATATTTGCGAACTTGTCTCGCTCGCCCTCACAAAAGCCGGATACAAAGTGAAAGCCTTCGAGGACGGCGAAAGCTTGTTCAGATATCTCAAAACAAATATTCCAGAACTTGTTATCCTGGATTTGATGCTTCCCGATTCCGATGGCTTCGAAATCTGCAAATACCTCAAAAAAGACGAAAAATTCTCTCACATTCCTGTAATTATGCTTACTGCTCGAACAGAAGAAATGGATAAAGTGCTTGGGCTCGAACTCGGGGCGGACGACTACGTTACAAAGCCATTTTCTACGCGTGAGCTGGTCGCTCGCGTCAAAGCTGTGCTTCGTCGCGACGAAAAAGTTGTGAAAACGCAGAGAACCCGCATTGGCGATATTTTAGAAATTGACCACCAGAAATACGAAGTTACAGTAAATGGCGAAAAAGTGGAACTTACCTCCACTGAATTCCGCATTTTGAAGCTTCTGAGCGAACGTCGCGGCTGGGTTTATTCGCGCGAGCAAATTTTAGATTATCTCGGGGCACAGGAAAAAGGCGTCCTCGATAGAACCGTCGATGTTCATATAAAAAATTTACGCGAAAAATTAGGCATCGCAGGCAAATTCATTAAAAATATTCGCGGCGTCGGCTACAAAATCGAAGAAAATTAATGAAACGCTTATCGTCTAAAATTTTTGCCGGCTATTTCCTTGTGATTTTTTTGCTTACGGGGCTTATTCTATTTTTCACCTATCGGAATGTGAGCCACCAGCACGTTGTTACAATCACCGACAACCTGAATAAAATCAACACAATTCTTGAAAATAAAATTGTTCATTTCATTGAAAATGAGCAGTTTTCCGAACTTGATAAATACGTCAAGAAAACGGGCAAAGAGATTAATATAAGGCTGACCATTGTCGATAGCACGGGTCGGGTGCTTGCCGATTCGGAGGGCGACCCCGCCAAAATGGAGAACCACAGGAACCGCCCCGAACTCGAACCAATTTACAAAGGGGAAAGAATTGGCAAGGCTGAGCGTTTCAGCTCCACCGTTCATAAAGAAATGCTCTACGTTGCACACGCACTTTTTGGTAGCAGCGGGCAATTCATTGGTGCAATCAGAACGAGCATTTTCCGTAACCAGGCGAAAGAACTCATCAACCAGATGATTTTGCAAATCCTGCAAATTGCTTCCGTTGTCGTGCTTATTACGCTAATCGGTGCTTTAATATTTGTCCGGTCGCTCACAAAGCCAATCAATCAGATTTCCGAAGCTTCTCGCAAAGTTGCCGGCGGCAATTTCGATATTAAAGTCAATATTTCGGGACGCGACGAAATAAATGAATTAGCAACGAATTTCAATAATATGACCGCTCAAATTAAAACGCTTTTCGCCGAAGTTACCAAGCAGAAAGAAGAACTCAATACAATAATCAAAGCTATCCAGGACGGGCTTGTCGCTTTTGATATTACGGGAAAGGTGCTTGTTGCAAACGCTAGCTTTTGCAAAATCGTCTCAAATTCTGACGTTTTAGATAAAAACATTAATGAGATTACTCAAAATCAAGATATTTTGAGCCTTTTCCAGCAAACACTAAATGAAAAAAGTGGCACTATCAAAGAAATTTCCAACGAAAAGAAATTCTATCTTTGCAGTTCCAGTTTTATCGAGGCAAAAAAAGAAGTGGTGCTGCTTTTTCACGATATTACAGAAATAAAGAAATTGGAGCAGCTCAAAAAAGACTTCGTTGCCAACGTTTCGCACGAACTTCGCACACCGCTGACCGCAATCAAAGGATTTATCGAAACTCTCGAAGACGAAATCGACGCACAATATCATCATTACATCGATATTATCAAACGCAACACGAACAGATTAATCAGCATTGTGCAAGATTTGCTTATGCTTTCCGAGCTCGAAGCTCCAAACACTCAGCTCATAAAAAGCTTCGTTGACGCCCGAATAATCATAGACAACGTTCTGAAAATTTTCGAGCCGAAGCTCAAAGACAAAGGGCTGAATATAGACGTTCATTATCAGGACAATTTCCCAAAAATCAATGTCGATGTATTTCGAATGGAGCAAGTTTTCATCAATCTCATTGATAATGCGATAAAATACTCTGATAGCGGCACAATCCTCATTAGCTGTTCCTACGACGACCGCTTTGCCTACTTTGCAGTGAAGGACAACGGAATGGGCATTTCCAAAGAGGACGCCGAACGTATTTTCGAGCATTTCTACATTGCGGACAAATCACGTTCGAAAAAAACAGGTGGCACCGGGCTTGGACTTTCCATCGTCAAGCACATAGTTTTGCTTCACAACGGCGAGATTGCCGTCGAAAGCGAGAAAGGGATAGGCACAACCTTTAAATTTAAAATTCCAATCAGTTAGTTGCCCGTAGCAAGCTCGATTAAATAGTCGCCAATTTTTTCGACGAGCCAATCATAGAGTTCGTCGCCAAGAATGAAGCGTTCGAGCTTCGAAATTGGGCGGTTGAAGTCCATACAGAAAATTTCGCCGTCTTTTATTGCGAATTCAACCGCATTGAAATGATTTTCCAGATTTCCGAGCAGTTTCTGGCAGGCATCTTTGATTTTTTGCTCGATATTTTCATCAATACGTGGTGCAGACCTTGAATACCGCAAGTGAAGCGGATTTGTTGGGTTATATTTTACGATTTTCATATATTTTTTCCCAACAGCGAAGCAACGAACGTATTCATCATATTCAATTGATTCCTGCAAAATCATCAGGTTCGACCCCGTTAGTTCGTAAGCGGAGAAAAATTCAGTCTTATTGTAAACCTTGAAGTCGTAACGCTTTTCATCGTAAGCATTTGATTTCAAGATTGCAGGGAAGACGACGTAATCGAACATTTTGTCCCAGTCGAGCGGATATTCGAGATTTCGCATTGCTTCGGGGGTAGTGTTCTTGGGCAGCCATTTAGTTGGAATTAGGCAGGTTTTTGGTGTTTTAAGTCCCAGATTGTTAGCAACTTGCGACTGAAAGAAATAATCATCATAACAAGTAGTAAGGCAATTTGAAATTACTTTTTTGCCGTGCAACTTCAATGTTTTAAGAAAAGAGCGGTAAAACGGCACAAATTCGGAAATTCGGTCGAAAATCACATCGTAATCGTAAAAGTCGTTGTTTCGCAGGATGCCGATTTTAATTTCCTCACAAATAAACTCACTACTTTGCTTCGAATTAATGTAATGCTGCACATCAAGCGGGAAATTAGTATCAATTCCGAAAAGCAAACCGATTTTTTTCATAGCCACACCCGAAAAGAATATATTTATTATATTTATAACGATTAATTCAACAAATTAGTTAATCAATTTTCCAAATAAATAGAGAAATAAATAGTCTATTACTAAAAAATGAACATTCGCGCAAAATTAATATGAAAAAGTTACTTTTATTATTTTCGATAATTTTTGCTCTTGGCAGCTGCGGGGCGCAGAACACCAAAACAATCATTGTTACAACAAGCAATCCGGTATTTGCGATAATCAAAGAAATAGCCGGTCCGCGTGTTGATGTAAGATATATTATTCCGCCAGGTGCGTCGCCACACACATACCAACCCAAGCCGTCTGATGTATACAAATCGCAAGCAGCAAATGTGCTTGTTTACGTAGCGGACAATAACGATGGCTGGGCTGCGAAGCTTCCCGGCAGCAGAAATTTGTTGCAGTTGGTCGAACTTCTTCCAAGGGAATTCTGGATTGATTACCGTGGCGAAAAAGTTTCGCCGGACGACACAACCATAACAACCAAAAATATAGACACTCACTTCTGGATGGACCCGCTTGCAGTGAAGGCGCTGCTGCCCGCGCTTGCGGACACGCTTTCGAAGCTCGACCCGCAAAATGCCGCAACCTACCGCACAAATGCTGAACTATTCTCAAATAGATTGGATTTGTTGCACCGTCAGGTGGACAACATTCTTCACAATGTGAAAGGCAGAACTGTATTTCTGCATCATCCATCGATTATGTATTTGCTGAACCGCTATGGCTTGATTTACGGTGGCTCAATCGAAGAAGCCCCGGGAAAAGAACCAAGCCCTAAATACATTGCTACGCTTATTCAGAAAATTAGAGAAAGCGGAGCGAAAGCAATTTTCAACGAACCGCAGCTATCCGATAAAGCCGTAAGAAGCATTGCCGATGAAGCTAACGTAAGCGTTTATTTGCTCGACCCCGTTGGTGGAACAAGCGGACGGGAAAGCTACCAGGAATTAATCCTCTATAATGCTCGAACTCTTGCAAAAGCACTTGCAGGAGATTAATTATGTCCGATTATGCAATTAAAACAACCAATCTAACTGTTGAAATTGGCAATAATATAATTCTTGATAATATTAACGTTGAAATTAACAAAGGCGATTTTGTTGCAATTGTCGGACCGAACGGTTCGGGCAAAACAACTTTTCTGAAGGCGTTACTGAACATCATAAAACCAGCGGCGGGCGAAATTAAAATTTTCGGCAATAAATTAGATGAAATCGAACCGGGCGATATAGGCTACGTTCCGCAGATTAAAACAATCGACCGTTCGTTTCCCGCCAATGCAATCGAACTTGTTTTGAGTGGAGTGCGGGCTCGCTGGCTGGGAGTGAAGACGCGCGAAGAAAAGAAACTGGCGATTCAAATGCTTTCGCTTGTCGGTGCCGAGGGTTACGCAAAGAAGCAAATTTCCGAGCTTTCGGGCGGGCAGCTTCAACGTGTGTATCTTGCACGCTGTTTTGCGTCGAACCCGAAGCTTTTACTTCTGGACGAACCCGCAACAGGTGTTGACCTTGTTTGCGAGGCTACTATTAATGAAATTATCGAGGAATACAACAAACGACGTGGCGTTACCGTGCTAATGGTTACTCACGATTGGACTGCTGCATACCACCACACAAATAAAGTAATGCTTCTCAACAAGCAATTAATCTATTTTGGCAACACAGGCGAAGCGTTCACAGAACTTAATTTAATGAAAACGTTCTCGCATCTTGGGCACAAACATAAAGTTACATTTGGATTGAAAAGTTATGAGTGAGATATTCAGCCTGGCGTTTATGCAGCGAGCGATGGTTGCAGGGATATTGCTTGGTGCAGTGAGTGGTTTTCTTGGGGTGTTTGTCGTTCAGCGAAAGATGAGTTTTTTAGGAAGTGGGCTATCGCACGCAGCGTTTGGTGGAGTTGCATTAGGTATTTTCTTAGGCATAGAGCCGATGTTTCTGGCAATACCGTTTACCTTGTTTGTTGCGTTTATGATGGTGTTCCTGAAAAAGAAAGCGGATATTTCCGCAGATACATCAATTGGAATACTGTTTTCGGTGGCGATGGCGATTGGTATAATATTTTTAGCACTGAACGAGAATTATTCAGCAGATGCTTATTCATATCTTTTCGGTTCGATATTGAACGTTTCTGCATTTGATTTGGGAGTGGTTGCTGCTCTTTCGCTGATAATAGCAATAGTCGGGAAAGTATACTGGGGTCGCTGGGCTTATTCTACTTTCGATGTAGAACTTGCCCGCACAAGCAAATTGCCCGTAGAAACGGACGAATATATTCTCACGCTGCTCATTTCGTTGCTGATAGTTGTTTCGATAAAAGTTGTCGGGATGCTGTTGCTCGGTGCGTTTTTGGTAATACCTGCGGCAGCTGCACGCGTGGTTTCACGCACGTTTTTTCAGATGACGGCTCTATCGGTAGCTTTCGGTGCATCAAGCAGCATCGGCGGGCTTGTCCTATCGTATTTCGTGGATTTGCCGAGCGGCGCTGTCATCATTTTGCTGCAAGCGCTTTTGCTTGCTGCTTTGCTAATCGCAAAAAGAGTGGTATAGTAAAAAACCTTCCGAAGGTTATGGCGATACGTTGTGCACCGACAGGAATAGGAAAACAGGAATAAGAAAACCTTCGGAAGGTTTGGAACCTTCCGAAGGTTCTAAGCGCGGAAATTACGAGACAAGTCCCGAATCTTCTACGTAGGGGCACGGCAATGCCGTGCCCCTACAATTCGAAAATATTGTATTTAGGTTTCATGACGAGGGTGGTAGTGGCGTATCGCCATCCGCCCCTACATAAAAAAATACCATTTTCGTGCCATCAGAATGCACAGACAAGAATGTCTATGCTACCGATTATAGGAAAACCTTCCGAAGGTTATAAGCAATGGCGTGCCCCTACAATTAATCTGCACCCGATTATTAAATAATCAATTTTTTATTACGTTTTTTGTATTTTTGTAATTAACTAATTGAAAAATAAGCTATGACAAACGAGGAATTAATAGCATATTGCCAGAATTCTATCAAAGAGCGCCACTACATACTTTTCGAGGAGCAGGTGTTTGCGGAAATCACTGCCGAGCAGGCTCAGCTACTTGCCAAACGCTATTCGAGCGACACGCTATTTATGCTGCCGCAATACGAAATCGACTTTTTCGAGTGGCTACGCACCGAAGACGAAGCAATCTGGTCTGACCTCTGGGAAGACGAGCTGGCGGCGCCATACCTTGTGGGTATGTATTTCCTGCCGAGGCTGGTCGAACGCGACGGGCGCGGCTTCCCGATTTGCGACCTGCTCGATAACGACAATTTCTTCTTTACTTCGGCGCAGATGCAGGACGAAGAAGGCAAAGCCTTCGTCGAATCCGCCCGCAACCGCTTCGAAAACAAGGAACCGCTAACGGTGGCTCAATTGCTTGCTCTCGAAATTTCCGTCTCGCCAATAGATATCTGGCACTTTGCTTATAAGCACAAGGTCCCGCTGCGCGACGCCAAAGCCGCAGTTGCCCAGCTTGTCGACGACCACGCTCTTGTTCATATCACAGATGCGGAACATCTGGCAAGGTTTATTAATGTATAAAATGTTGCTTGCTGCGATTTTGCTGCTACAGGTGCAAATTTTTGCGCAGCAGCACAACCTGGAAGTTGCCTCGTCGCTTGCTGATAGTGTGGCGTGGCGGCTTCCGATTGCGGCGGACACCGCACTTGTCCGAACAAGCCAGAGCGACGCTCAAATGCCTATTCTGCAAGCAATTGCACGCACCGCACCTGTTAAAATCGTTTCGGCGGACGCCCATTTTGGCGATTTTCTGTTTCTTTCGCCGGCTGTATGGACTGTGGATTATTCGCCAATTTCTCGAAATGAGATAAAACGCACCATTTCTATTTCGCTTACATTTCAAAGATTTAGCCAGAATGTGCTTTCACCACCCGAAACACTGGCTTTTTCGTTTACGGACACGCTTTCTTACGCTCGTGCGGAGCAGATAAACGCTTCCTCGCCGGAATTCTTGCGGCGGCAGCTTCCCGCACCGAAGGAGACGCTCTGGGAGCAATACCTGCGACCCGCTATCGTTGTTGCTACTCTGGCGGCAACTGTTTGGTTGTTCTTTTCGGTGCGTTCCCGATGAGCGAGCTATACATTTTTACAGATTTCGATGGCACAATCACGCTCGACGACCTTGGCGATAAGCTTTTCCTTGATTTCGGGCAGTTCGAACCCTACCACACGGAGCTTCTTTCGCACAAGTTGAATATTCGCCAATATTGGGAATTGCTTTTTGCGAGCTTGCCGGACTATGTCGATGAGCAATTTATCGGCAATTGGGCTACGGAGCACCAGCTCGATGCTTATTTCCTGGAATTTGCTGAATTTTGCAAGGGGAATGGCTTGCCGCTGGCGGTGGTAAGCGATGGCTTTGATATTTACATTGACCCCGTTTTGTCGAATATTAACCAAAATCATCTGAAAGTTTATTGCAACAAAGCGAAAAAGCTCGGCGGCAAATGGCAGCTTACCTACCCGCTGGCTACTGAAAGCTGCCGCTGCCTGGTGGCTTCGTGCAAACGCAACGCAATTCTGAAAGATATTCCCACAGATGCTTTCGTTATCTACATTGGCGATGGGTATTCTGATTTTTGTGCTGCGCAATATGCCGATATTGTGTTTGCGAAGCGGTCGCTTGCCCGGTATTGCTTCGAGCAGAAAATTCCCCACCACAACTGGCGTTCTTTCTTTGATATAACGCAAGTTCTACGAAAAATACTTCATAGCAAAACGCTTCGCCCGCGTCATCAGGCACGATTGCGGCGAGCGGACGCCTTCGGATGCGAATAACTTTAATTTTGGCTAATATTGTTCATTAGATGAACCGAAAATTAACTGAATGATTAATTTTTGTTCATTGGCACTGTCTTTGTAAATACTTTGTTTGCTAAATAGTTATGTTTTACAATGATTGCAGTGAATTTATGAATTTTTCGCAGCAGAACGGTAAAAAAATTAAAACTAAAGTTTATAAAAAAACTGCCGAAAATGATAATCGACGTAGTAGTTATTTTTAAAAAAGGTGTGTATGGTGCGACTAAATTACGCTTCTTACTTCTAATTAATTTACTTACTAATTAATTACTATCAGTATAGATATTTAAAAAAGTATTTACTGTGAAATATGTGCAACAATTTATGGAGAAACAAATGAGAAAAGGAATTTCAAATTTACCCGATACCTCTTAAGCAGTTCGGCAGGCGCGTGCTTGCTTACGTTCGTTTTGCAATGTTGAAAAATCGACTTTAATCAAACTTAGTTTTATAAACTTTATTAAAGGTCAAAATATGAAAAAGAAAAACCGATTGCTAAGATTAAGAATAATAACTGCTATCTTAGCCTTTTTAAGTGCAGGGATGCTCAACTCTGCCACTATTACTTTCGTTGGAACTGGTGCAGACTGGAATACAGCCAGTAACTGGTCGCCGGCGCAAGTTCCAACAACGAGCGACGATGCAGTAATTCCAACTGGGTTCAACGTAACAACCTCAGGTGCTGTAGATGCTCGCACTATTAGCATATATGGTAATTCAACGCTAACTATTACACAAGCAACCAATATTGCTACTACTGCAACAGGTGGAATTACTCTCAATGGTACTTCCTCACTTATCATTAATGCAGCTGTAGCTGTCAATATTGGTAATGCTACATATCGTGGCGACATTGTACAGAACGACAACTCAAATATTACTTTCAGTACTGCTGCTGCTACAGTTACATTGAGCGGCACCTGGACAAAAGCATCTGATGCTACGATAACAAATACAACTCCTCCAA
>Ga0116167_1003386_pt1 | contig 12544 bp, 16 predicted proteins | sample AD_JPNMR3_MetaG_FD_89794 | JGI IMG/M metagenome (GOLD analysis project Ga0116167, IMG submission 89794) | Active sludge microbial communities of municipal wastewater-treating anaerobic digesters from Japan - AD_JPNMR3_MetaG | ecosystem: Engineered > Bioreactor > Anaerobic > Digestate | place...
GGAATTTGGAGAAAGCGAGGTCAAACACGATGCCTAAAGCGATATTGGAGTTGGAGATGCCGGAGAGTTGTACGGAATGTATGTTTAAAGAATGTTTAAATAGAACAACTAGCGTTGAAGTAAGTCGCTGTATTATCCTGCATAAAATGCATGTTCCGGGAAGTTATTGCCCGGCAGAAGGTAGACAGGCTAACTGCCCGCTGAAGCTGGTGGAGTGGAAGGAGGTCGAATAACGTGAGGTTGAGTGATGAATCCGTAATAGAAGGTGGGCATTTGACGCCAGAGGAAAGGATTGCGTTGCAGGCAGAGGAAATTAAGCAGTTGTGGCAGGAGAATGAGCAATTACGGGCGCAGGTGGCGACTCATGTGGGGCTATTGCAGAGGGCAAGCATAGCTCTTTATGACTTAATGTATACACTTGATTTTTACATGAAGGAATCTTGTATTGTGCCAAATGATATGCATAAACGGCATATAAGACAGGGTGAGCAGACCCTTGCCGCTATAGACAAGGCGATAGGAGGTGGGGACGTTGACAAAGGCTGAACGTTTCCAAGTCTACAACAAATACGGCGGCCATTGTGCGTATTCCTGTAGCAATACAGGAAAGAATCTGCCGACTTTAGTCGTGCAGAGTACGTCAAACAACTTGAGACTGTTTGAGACTCTTCTTGGTGTAGACTACAGACAATAGGATTGCGGCTACAACCAATCAATCCATACGTTTTACTCCTTTACTTGATTTGGGCCTGATGCGGTGAGGTCCTCCTTGATTACGGATCATTTTGTGGGTAATGTACACACCTTGATATGCGCAGGGGTGGGGGCGTGGTGTGTTATTTAAGCAAGTAACGGCGGGGCGTTTCGGTATTTCGCTACCTTAGCGCCCTGCCTTACTTTTTGACAGGTGGAGCGATGGCAAAAGACTTTGCGAAAAAATTTTATAACTCCAAACAGTGGCAGGATTTCCGAGCGTTTATAATCACCGATCGATACGGTCTCTGTGAGATATGCGGTAGTCCCGGCGAAGAAGTCCATCACGTCATATATCTGACAGAGGATAATATCGACGATCCGGATATAACGCTCAATGCCAACAACGTGCTGCTGCTCTGCAAACGGTGTCACAACCAAGAGCACGAGAGAACGTATCAGATGAGACGCTTCCAGCAGATCCGCAATAAGAGTAACGATATTTATACGTTTGACGAAGACGGCAATCTGGTTGTCAATAAAAACGTAACCATCGTGCACGGAGCTCCATGTAGCGGTAAGACGACATACGTTAAGCGGCACAAGGGTAAGTACGACATCGTGGTGGACCTTGACTATATCAAATATGCGTTACTGCTGGGAGACGATGACGTGGCTGACGTACTGCCTTGGGCGTGGGATGTGAGAGACTTTCTCTATGAGCGTATAGCGCAGAGAGCCAAGTACTTCGAGCACTGTTGGGTCATTGCGACGTTGCCTAAGCGTAAGGAGCGTGAGGATCTGGCGCAACGGTTACATGCAAATCTGTTGCACATCGATACCGACAAGGAGACTTGCTTGCTCCGAGCGATGACACGTAATGATGTTGGCAAGCAACGGCAAATCATTGAGAAATATTTTGAAAATTTTGAAAAATAAAAAACTCCCCCCTATTTTAAAAAGGGGGTGGGGTATCCCTAGACCGAGCGGGGGGGCCCTCCGGAGAATGCGCAGGTCGTGCGCGTGACCCCCCTACCGAAAAAACGACCATTCAGAGGTGGTTAGAATTGGCAAAAACATTACGGATTAGCGAAGACTTATCAAAAGAAGAACGGATTAAGAAAGAGGAACGCAGATTAAGAAAAATCTACAAGGATATAGACAAAGATAACAAAGCCCTCGTTGATGGGTTGATAGTGAGGGCTGCTTTTATGCGTATCATGCTTGAGGATTGGGAAGGAGACATTTCCGAGAAAGGCCCGACGGAAATGTTTACGCAGTCCGAAAAGGTGGACCCGTACGAAAGAGAACGCCCGATCGTAAGACTCTACAATCAGATGAACAAAAACTATCAATCCATCATGGCACAGTTGTCGAGCTTGGTGCCTAAGCCTGAACCGAAGAAAAAAGATCAAAGCGATGGCTTTGAGGAATTTATCAATGGGCGTGATGATTGATGGTAAAGTACCCGTTAGATTATAACCCGATACTTGAGTACTGGGAGGAAATCGAAAGCGGAAAAGAAGTCGTATGTGACAAGCTGTATCGTACATACAAAAAAATCGTATATGACCTCAATGACAGGCATAGCCCGTATTACTATTCATCGAAAAGAGCCAACCACGTCATTGAGTTTTTTGAAAACTATTGCCACCACTCCAAAGGGAAAATGGGTGGTAAAAGAGTCGTCTTGGAGCTGTGGGAAAAGGCCATGCTCGCTACCGTTTTCGGATTTATCGACATTGAGGGCAATCGTAAATACCGTGAATCCGTCTTAATCATCGGTAAGAAGAACGGGAAATCGTTGCTCGGATCCGGAGTAGGATTGTATCTCCTATTGGCGGATGGGGAACCCGGTCCCGAAATATACTCTGTGGCCACAAAGAGAGATCAGGCAAAGATTATCTGGGGCGAAGCCAAGCGTATGCGGAATAAGTCTCCCGCATTAAGAAAGAGGACCCGAGCTCTTGTCGGAGAGATCCTTTGCGATACCAACGACGGCGTATTTAAGCCATTGGCAAGCGACAGCGATACGTTGGACGGTCTCAACGTGCACGGAGTGCTCATGGACGAATGGCACCAATGGAAAAACGGCATGGACCTGTACAACATCATGGCCGACGGTACCACGGCGAGAGAGCAGCCGTTGATTTTTGCGACTACGACGGCAGGTACGATAAGAGAAGATATTTACGATATCAAATACGATTACGCAACGCAAGTCATAAACGGATATTTCGACCCGAACGGCTATAAGGATGAACGCTTTATAGCCTTTATTTATGAGTTGGATAAGAGGGAAGAATGGACGGATCCGGCAATGTGGCGGAAAGCCAATCCCGGACTCGGTACCATCAAAAACGAAGTCACTCTTGCGGAGAAGGTAGAAAGGGCGAAGAAGAATCCAAGCATGGTGAAAAACCTTCTTTGCAAAGAGTTCAATATCCGCGAGACTTCGTCCGAAGCTTGGCTGACTTACGATCAGCTTAACAACACTGCAATATATGATATTAAACAACTCAAACCCACTTACGGGATCGGCGGTTTAGATTTATCCGAGACGACTGACTTAACATGTGCGACGGTATTATTCATGGTGCCGAATGATGACACGATATACGTGCATCAAATGTATTGGCTCCCTGAGGCGGTGCTTGACCAACGGATCAAGGAAGACAAGATACCATATGATAAGTGGTTGGACCAAGGATGGCTACGAGTCAGCGAAGGGAACAAGGTCAATTACAAGGACGTCGTTGCTTGGTTTGTGGAGGTGCAAGATAAACTGGATATTTATTTATTTAAGGGCGGATATGACAGATGGAACTCACAATATATCGCCGATGAACTCAAGCAAACATTCGGCATGACGGTCTTTGAAGAAGTTGCTCAAGGACCAAGGACTTTTTCCGCCCCGATGAAAAACTTCGCTGCGGACCTGTCGGCAAAGAGAATCAATTACAATAATAACCCGATCCTTAAGTGGAACTTGTCGAACGCAGCCATAAAAATTGACGCCAACAACAACATCATGCTGATGAAAACAAGCAATCCAAGAAAGCGAATCGACGGTGTGGCAAGTCTCTTGGATGCGTATATCGTGCTCGAAAGGTATTATGAAGAATACAAGAACTTTATTTGATGGAGAGGGGTGATCCCTTGGGACTTTTTGAGAAACTTATACCGAAAAAGTACAGAGAAAAGAACATAAACGAATACTTCCAAGCTCTGACGGCGTACACCCCTGTATTTAGGACCTATATGGGCGGACTCTACGAGATGGAGCTTACAAGGAGTGCCATACATTGTATAGCAACGCATTGCAGCAAGCTCAAACCCGAGATACAAGGCAGCGCTTATAAAAACTTGGAGAAGGTATTGCAATACCAGCCGAACCCATACATGGATACGACCAAGTTTTTATACCGTTTGGCAACGATCTTGTACGTCAATACGACGGCTTTTATTTTGCCTTTATACGATGACGACATGCTGACGATCAAAGGCTTTTACCCATTACTGCCGAACAACGCGGAAATAGTTGAATATGGCGGTGAGCCGTATTTGAGATACACCTTCTCAACCGGGAAAAGGGCTGCGATCGAACTGTCGAAGGTCGGCATACTGACGCAGTATCAATATAAGTCCGACTTCTTCGGTGACGGCAATGACGCAATGAACCCGACGTTGAAGTTGCTTGACATACAGAAACAGGGTATGGAAAACGCGGTCAAGTCTTCGGCGATGATTCGCTTTTTGGTGCGTTTAGCTCAGACATTAAGGCCTACAGATATCACGGAAGAGCGAAACAGGTTTACGAAGGAAAACTTAAGCGCGGATAATACGTCGGGCGTCCTGATGGTCGATAGCAAGTATGCCGACGTCCAACGGATCGACAGCAAACCTTACTTGATAGACCATGAGCAGATGAAACTCATACAAACGAATGTCTATAACTACTTCGGGGTTAACGAGAAGATCCTACAGAACAGTTATACCGAAGATGAGTGGAACGCGTTTTACGAGGGGAAAATCGAGCCTTTCGCCATACAACTCAGCCTTGTTTTGACAAACATGCTATTTAGCGAACGTGAAAAGTCGACGGGCAACCTAGTGATATTGTCATCTAACCGACTACAATACATGAGCAATCAAAGCAAGCTCAACGTCTCGACGCAGTTGTTTGACCGCGGGATATTAACGACGAATCAGATCATGGATATATGGAACTTACCTCACGTTGAGGATGGCGACAAACGTTATATTCGAAAAGAATATACCGAGGTAAGCCAATTAGACAAAGAAAATAACACAGGAGGCGATAACAATGGCAGTCAAGATACCGGACAGGGAGTACAGAGCGATAGTTCAACCGTTCCAAATTCCGGAGACGACGACGGACAAAAGAATTGATTCCGATTTCTACGTGGAAGGCGTTGCGACGATATTCGACACGCCGTATGAGCTTTTTGAGATTGACGGCGTGAAATATTACGAGGTTATCGAAAAAAACGCACTTGATGAAGCGGACATGAGCGATGTCATTTTACGATATGACCATGAAGGCAAAGTCATGGCAAGGAAATCAAACGGAACTTTGATTATTGAACCGAAGGACAAGCTGTATATTTATGCCGACTTATCCAAGTCGAGAGCGGCAAAAGACCTGTACGAAGAGATACAAAACGGATTGGTCACCAAAATGTCTTGGGCTTTCAAGGTGCGTGAAAGATCGTTTGACAGTAAAACAAGAACGATCAGAATCAGAAAAGTCGCAAAAGTATATGACGTTGCACCGGTAGGAGTACCGGCTTTTGACGCGACTTCCATTTCCGCACGTTCTTTTGTAGACGGAGTGATCGAACAAGAACAGCAGGAGTTGCTTAAGCGGAAACGGTTGTTGCTGCAACTTCAAATTATCGAACAATTAGGAGGTAAGATATTATGAGAACACTGAAAGACATAGAAAAGAGACTGGCTGAAATCAAAGAGCAGCTGGAAAATGACGAAAACGCCGACGTAAACGCATTGGAGCAGGAAATTAACACTCTCACCGAGGAAAGAAAAGCTCTCCTGCAGGCGGCGGACAGGAGGAAGAAACTATTGGAATCCATCGCGGAAGGACGCGATGCGAAGGTGATCGACGAGTTTGAGGCTCCCAGCCAAAACGAACTCAAACGCAGAGCCGAAGAACTCTACGAGACCGGGAGAATGAGAATCAGCGCAGCCGAAGCTCGGTCCGTTTTATTATCGACCGGTACTTTGGCTAAACCTACTTCCGTTAGCGGTATTACCGAGCCGTTTAACATTATCTCCTCGATCGTTGATATGGTATATGTCGAGGACTTGACGGGTGTCGGCTCTCATAAGGTCGCCTACATGAAGTCTTGGCAAGAAGCGAAAGACAATGTTTCTCCCGGTACTGCTCCCACTACTTCGGATCCCGTATTCCGGACAGCGGCAATCAACCCGTTCCCGATGGACGTCATGACCTATGTGGCCAAGAATCTGAAAAAGCAAACGCCTCTGCAGTATGAGGAAAAGATCAGAAGAGGGGCGTTGATTGCGCTTCGCAAGAAGATGGCAAGTTGGATCATCAACGGTAACGGATCCACACAGGCGTATGGTATCTACAATGCCGTTAACACCGAATCCGAACCCGAGGACATCTATGAAACCTACTTGGTGGCGAAAGATTACGACATCAATGAAAAGACCTTGCGTAATATTGTATTTGCCTACGGCGGAAACGAAAACGTGGTCGGCAATGGTCCGAAATTGATCCTTAATAAGATGGACTTAATTGCGTTCGGAGATGTTAGAGGTACGAATGAAAAGAGAGCCGTATACGAAATTACTCCCGACGGTTCCAATCCCAACATCGGAGTCATTCGAGACGGCGGCTTAAGCGTTCCTTACGTTATCTGCTCCGATGTTACGGCTTTGACAGGTAGCGCCAAAACGGGATCCGCGAGAATTAAGACGATGATCTACGGCGAACCGTATGCTTACATGCTCGGACTATTCGGCGACTACGAAATCCGAGTATCCGAAGATTACAAGTTCGGTGAAGGTCTCTTAACCGTCAAAGGCGAAGTCATGGCAGGCGGTAACATCATCGCGGACAAAGGGTTTATCGTTGTCACGAAGAAGTCTAACGCGGATACCTAATAGGGGGCGGGCATTCCGCCCCTTTTTGTTGAAAGGGGGAATATCAACGATGGATAGATACGATGAATTGCTACGCACGGACGTATACGGCATAGCCGTAAACAAGGCAAGCGTAGCTCATATATATCTGACGAAGGAACAAGCATGCGCGGCCGATGACGACGGCGTACATGCGGCGATAACGGCTGACAATAGTGAGGATACGGTTGTGGACGATGAGTTCACGAATCCGCCTTATCCTCGAAACTTGACAATTACTCCGGGCGGAACAACCGGTGATGTAAAAAAGAGCGACATCGTAGTCGAAGGTACAAATATTAAAGACGAGCCGATCACGGAAACATTTTCCTTTGAAGCCAATGCCACTACGGCGACGGTCGGAAATAAGGCGTTTAAGACGGTTACAAAAGTCACGATTCCCGCCCAAGACGGAGCGGGAGCGACGTTTACGATTGGGTGGGGTGACAAGCTCGGATTGCCGTTTAAGATTAGCGGTAAACCTCTGGTTTTTGCTCTCCACAATGGTGTGCCGGAAACTACTGCACCGACTCTTGCGACGGACGATGACGAAATCGAAAAAAACACCATCGACCTCAACAGCGCATTACACAACGATAAATCCGTTGATATCTACCTGTTCCTGTAAAGGAAAGGTGGTGTCGACATGGACTTGCTATACGAAATTAAGATTGTACTTAGAATCGTCGATGACGCATACGATGAGGAGATCAGAGGGTTGATCGACGCGGCTCGCCAAGACTTATACCTCTCCGGAATATCTCAAAACAAAACACACGACAACAACGACCCGTTGGTACGCAGGGCAATCATAACTTACGTCAAAGCTCACTTCGGCTGGAACAATCCCGACGCCCAAAGGTTAAGCGACGCCTACTCCATGATTAAGACGCATCTCGCCTTGTCGAGCGAGTACAGGGGTGATTGAGATGTTGTTTAACACAACCTTAGAGTTAATCGCACAAGAGACATACGAGACGGACGACAAGGGCGACAGGGTACCGGTCAAAGTTAGACGTAAGGTATATGCCGACAAGCAATCGGTACGACAATCCGAACACTACGAGGCGGCGGCTACGGGATTACGGCCTGAGCTGATGTTTGTAGTCAGGTCTATTGACTATAAAGGAGAGCCGAAGCTGGAGTATGGTGGAAAAGAATATACGATTGTACGGACCTACAACACCAAGTCCGAGCTAACGGAGCTGGTATGTCAGGGGGTGGTCAACGATGGCGAGTAATGCGCCGAAACCCGTCGAGATTAAAAACGGCGAGGTGACGTTTATATCCAACGTGGACCGATGCCAATACACGATTACGGAGCTCTCCAAGATGGCATTGCGTGATGTGGCCAAGCTCCTGCGACAGCGGATCAAGGACCCGAGTAATATGCCTGAGAAAACGGGGAACTTAAAGAAAAACGTCGGCACATGGGTAAAAATCGACAAAGATACGGGTCAGCCGGTACTGCAGATAGGGGTTTACAACAAGGAACGGGCCCATAAAAAGGGTTTGAAATATGCTTTCTACGCTCCGTATTTGGAACTCGGTACGAAGAAGCGCAAGCCTGTCAATAACGGCAAAGGCTTTATAAAGCACGTTGTCGAGGCAAGTATCGACGATATTCGGCGGATAGAGGGAGCGTATCTCAAGGAAATTGAGGACGAAAACAAGGCTCTTGGCTTAATCCGGGAAGGGGAGGAGATAGCGGATGATTAATTTACGTAAGCAGCTGACGACGATATTAAAGACGGTATGCCCGAGAGTCCACTATCAGGACGCCCATGAAAATGAGACGTTGCCTTATATCGTTTACGACATTACCGGCGTCCTTCCGAACGGGGAGAATAACGATTCGGTCTTTTTGGACGTGGACATCTGGGATTCCAATGAGAAAAGCGACAAAATTGAGGATTTATTGAAAAATTTGCGAACCGCCCTCGAAGGAAGAACGATCGAAACGGAGGAATTCTCCGCCGTTATCTACGGTGCGAACGTGGTACCGATCGCCGATCCCAACACGATGATAAAGCGGCGAAGGGCGTCTTATACCATCAATATCTATGCATAGGAGGGATAATAACATATGCCTAAACTTACGACACAACAGCGTCAAAATATACTGATTGATTACGGTCTGGTCTATATAAACTGGGGCAAGGAAGGCCAACGCCGTCTTGCACCGACAAGAGGCGGTGCAACCATTACGATTACACCGACATACCGAGACATCGATTACGACGGGAGCAAGGGCAAGGAAAAGGGTATGCAGATTCTGGAATCGGTAGCGGCAACGGCAACCGTACCGCTCATGGATATGAGCATGGAAAACTTGGCTCTGCTCATGCCTTACGCAACGTTGACAGGTGACGGTATCGGCACGCCTTATAAGCTTACCGTCAAATCGTCCAATATCGGCCTTATACAGGACTCGGCATATCTGGATAACATTACGATCTTCGGCAAGAAGCTTGGCGGCAATTATGTCAAAGTTGCGCTGCACTCGGCCATGAATGAGGGCGCTTTCACCTTGACGGCTGCTCCGAAAGCCGAAGGTGTGGTCAATATGGAAATCCATGCTCACTGGGATGCCGAAGACGACACGAAGGATCTTGTCGAAATCGAGGATGTGGAAACCATCAGCGACGACAGCACACCGCCTACGGCAACCACGGTACCCGATGACGGAGCTACGTCCGTAGTGGTATCGAGCAATTTGACGGCTACGTTTAGCGAAGCCATTCGCCAAAGCGATATCCACGCGGGCAACTTTATTCTAGTCAAGGTTTCGGACGGATCCGTCGTTTCGGGTGATTTATCTTACGAACCTGCAACCAAGACGGTAACGTTTGACCCGACTTCCTATCTGGAAGCGGGCACGGCTTATCTCTGGCTCATATCCAATGTAAGAGATTTGGCAGGCAACAAAATGACGCCGAAGACGGTTAATTTTACAACGGCGGCTTAACGGGGACTGACAATCCCCGTTTTCTTTTGAGGAGGTAGCGATGATAAATACTGATAAAGCGATCGATATGATCCCGTATATTGTTGACATATACGATAAATTGGACAAGGACTATCTGGACAAGAGCATCCGCACAGGCAGCGCAGAAGAAGTCGGGAAAAAGTCAATCAAGATATTGCTAAAAAATATCGATAAGTTTAAACCGGAAATATTCGGTCTAGTAGCAATTGCTCAGGACACAACGCCCGAAGAGGTGGCAAAGCAGAGCATCATTAAAACCATAAACACATTTAAAGACATCTTCGAGTCAACTTTTAAAGACAAGGAAATGTCCGATTTTTTCGGCTCGTTCGTGCAACAGGCTACTCAAGAACCCTAAACCTGTTGCATAGTAACTACGGACTGGAAAACGTCAGAGGGAAGAGTCCGAAACATCTTAAAAAGCTCCTGAAACATGCACTCGAGGAAGATACCGAAAAGTACGCATGGGACTTGTGGAAACAGGTTTATCCTCTCATGCATCTCGGTTTGGTCGAGTTTGTGTCTTTTGAAGACTACAAAAACAGAGTTGTTAATAACACACACTTATATACACACAAAACAAGCGAAGAAATCATCGACGAATTTGAACCGATCGTCGAAAAATATATGCAAGAAAGGCGGTGACGGGCTATAGAAATCTTTAGGCTCTTAGGATCGGTGTTTGTCCAAAATGAAGAAGCGAATAAAAAATTACAGGAGACCGACAAAAAGGGTAAAAGCTTAGCCGAAACATTCGGCGAAGGTATTAAAACCGTCGCCAAGTGGGGAGCCGCCATTACGGCCGGAGCTACGGCAGCCGTAACGGGACTATTTGCTCTCACCAATAAGACGGCCGAGTACGCGGACGAGATCGACAAGCTATCCGAACGTACGGGAATCAACCGAGAAGAGCTCCAGCGTTGGAAGTACGCAGCCGGGCAATCGGGAGCCGATATCGGTAAGCTGGAAGTCGGCATCAAGACGTTGTCCGGAGTGATGGACGATGCCATACGGGGCAACGAAAAAGCAATTCAAAAGTTTGCCGAGCTTGGCATCACTCTTGAAGATCTGCAGGAGAAGTCACAAGAAGATATCTTCGGCACCGTCATGAATGCCCTTGCGGACATGGAGCAAGGAGCCGTGAGAAACGCTCTCGGTGCAGATCTGCTCGGTAAATCGTATACGGAGCTGTTGCCGTTACTCAACGCAGGATCCGACGGAATGCAAGAGCTGAAAGACCGTGCGGACATGCTCGGGATTGTAATGTCCGAAGAATCGGTAAAGGCGAACGTAAAATTCGGAGACACGTTAGCGGATGTCAAATCGGCTATCGGCGGTATAACGAGAGGTCTGACCGATCAGTTCTTACCGTCATTCCAAAATGCGGCGGATTGGCTCATAGAAAAATCTCCGATCATCCAAGAGATCGCCGGAAAAGCATTTGATTTTATCGGACAGGCCATCGGATGGGTATACGACAAGATAAACGACTATGTGATCCCTGCTTTTAAAAGGCTTTATGAGTGGATCGAGCCGTACATACCAAAGATTAAGGACTTCCTCGTCGATGCGTTTGATCGGGCAAAATACGCTCTCGATAAAGTCAAAGAGACACTAAACGCTCTGTACGAGTGGATAGAGCCTTACTTGCCTGACATGAGGGATATTGCCGTAGATGCGTTTGACAAGATTCGTGAGGGAGTAGAGTGGTTTATTAACGCAATACGAGACGCTACCAAGTACGTCCAAGAGCACTGGGGCGTTTTTGAGCCGATTTTAACGGGTATCGCAGGCGGAGTGGCAGCCTTTGCTGCGATTAAGGCGGCGATTGCCATATATAACGGCATTGTCGGTATTGCGACGACCGTAACGGGTGCGTTCGGAGCCGTTTTATCGTTTATCACTTCCCCGATTGGTGTCGTTACCCTTGCCATTGGGGCGCTGATTGCTATCGGCGTGGCGCTCTATCAAAACTGGGACGTGGTCTCCACATGGCTTAAGGAGACATGGGATAAAATCTCCGAATGGGCTCAGAATTTCGCCAAGGGTTTTACAGAGGTCTTCGAAAAATTAAAAGAAAAAATCGTCGGCATCTGGGAAGGAATCGTAGGCAAGATCAAGTCGGCCATCAACTGGGTCATTGAAGGGATTAACGGCTTTATACGAGGCATTAATAGCATCAAAATACCCGATTGGGTCCCGGGCGTCGGCGGCAAAGGCATAAACATAAGCGAAATACCCACGCTTGCCGAGGGCGGCGAAATACTCAGGAGTGGCCGTGTCATTGTTGGCGAAGCTGGCCCTGAGCTTCTTGAACTACCTCAGGGGGCGAAGGTGAAGCCGCTGGATAGAGTGGGGGAAGGTATAGACTATGACCGCTTGGAGGCTATTGCATATACGTCATTTTTTGAAGCCTTTGTCGATGCCATGAAGTCTCTTGGCAAGGGTGAAATCAGGATAGACATTGACGGCAGAACAATTGCGCGCGTTCTGATACCCAGAATAATCTCCGAACGGCAGCGTTTGGGGGTGGAAGTAGTATGAGTAGGATATGGCTTGGCCCACCCGGGAATGAGCAGTTGCTGCCGGCAATGGGTAGGAAGTTATCAGTCGAAGATTTTGAAATCACAAATGAAAATCGAACGGCAAGCGGGAAACTTGTTAGGGACGTAA
>Ga0116167_1003396_pt1 | contig 12520 bp, 10 predicted proteins | sample AD_JPNMR3_MetaG_FD_89794 | JGI IMG/M metagenome (GOLD analysis project Ga0116167, IMG submission 89794) | Active sludge microbial communities of municipal wastewater-treating anaerobic digesters from Japan - AD_JPNMR3_MetaG | ecosystem: Engineered > Bioreactor > Anaerobic > Digestate | place...
ACTTTGAGGGGTTGTGGCTGGCTGTGATGACGATTCCGGAGCTGCACTTAAACTCCCTTATCGCGAATGAAACCATGGGCGTGGGCTTCAGCTCTTTATAGAAATAGACCTTTATTCCGTTGCCGGCGAGGACGGATGCCGCGCGCCTTGCGAAAAGGTCGGAGTTGATTCTGGAGTCGTGACCGATGGCGACGGAGGGGTTACGGAAGTGCTCGTTAAGATAGTCGGCAAGACCTTGTGTTGCCTGACCGACAGTGTATATATTCATCCTGTTGGTGCCGGCGCCGATAACTCCTCTGAGTCCGCCCGTGCCGAACTCCAGGTCGCGCCAAAAGCGGTCAAGGATTTCCGAGTCGTTATCCTTTATATCCTCGAGCTCTTTTTTAAGCTCGGGGTCCGCAACGGCTTTCTTCAGCCATATTTCATATATGCTCTTATAATCTCTCATTGGGAACCTCCAAAAAAGGAAAATACAGTTTTTGGAAACTTGCTTTACAAATTGTACCACACTTTTTGCCCGCTTACAATTATTTATGCCCTTTTAGCCGCAATAAATAAGGGCGGTTTTTCCGCCCTAACTGCTTTCCTCTGCGGTGGTTTCGGTTTCGTCCGTATTAGGCTCGGTTTCGGTGGTTTCGGTTGTTTCAAAAGTCACAGGCACTGTGACAAATTCGGTTTCTTCATACCGAAATTCCTCGGTTACCGGGGGCTTTTTCTCTCCCTTGCGGTTTGCCGCCGCTGCCATGTACTCGCCCACTTGGCTTTTAAGAGAATCAATGCTGACAATGGGCTGGTTTATGCCCTGACCTCGCATTTTTGTGCGGTTTGCCGCCTCGGTGGCTCCCGCCGCAAGGATAAAAAGCCCCAAAGCAAGGGAGGTGCAGATGATGTACCCCCTTATAAGCTCTTTAAGCTCGTTTCTTTTCATGCTTCCTCCGTTTTAGTTTTTCGTATAGTCATTCAGAAGGTCGGCAAGGACGACTCCTATGAGTCTGCCCGAATAAGCCGCCTCTTCAAGAGTATTGACATCCGTGCCCATTTCTAACAGGATTGAGTACTCTCCCAAATCCATATTGTATTTTCTCGGGGAGAACATAACGGGCTTCATAAGTCCCTCGAACATACTCTGCGCTCTTTCTTGGAGCTTTAGGGCAAACTTCAGGTTGTTCTGCCAGTTGGGGAAGTTTTTGATGCTGCCTTCCTCTACTCCTGTGATTATCATAATCTGAGCGGCTTTTTTGCCGTCTATAACCGTTGTGGGCTTAGCCCTTGAGGTTTTGCTGTAATGTATGGCGTCCCTGTGAATGTCCAAGGTTACCTTGATGGTGGGGTACTGTTTAAGATACTTCTGAATGGTCTGCCTTGACCTTGAGTATGAGCCTGTGTATGACTCGTCGTGGATGGTCTTGTCGTGTATTACATTAAAGCCGGCTTCTCTGAGCCCCTTGGCGATTTCTTCGCCCACTCTTATCATGTTAAGGGCGGGGTCCTTGCTTCTGGCTGTAAAGGCGCTGTTGAAGGTGCCCGTATCATAGAGAAGATAGCTCTCGGTCGTGTGGGTGTGGTAAATAAGTATGGCGGGGTCCTGCCTGTTCTTGATTTCGAGCCCCAGTTCCTTTTCCAGCTCCGCTTTTATGCTGAGGTCTTTCGTGGTAGAGTTTTTGACATAAACTTTTTTATAAATTACATTCGCGTCTTTTGAGTTAAACTCCCTTTCAACCACCTTGCCGTCGTGCTTTTTGGGGTCCTCGGACTCGAGGGCTTTTTTCATCTTCTCCGCAATATCGGCAGGGGTTGTCTTTAAATCACCCGCCGCGGGCTGAGGAGGCGCTGTGGACGGCTCGGTCGTCTCCGCGTCAGAAGGCTCTGTTTCGGCGCTGTCGTCAACCGGCTCTCTGCCCTTTTTATCGGAGAGAAAATCGGGGCCGTTAATCTCTTTTACCTTTGCCAAATTGTCTATGGCGATTCTCTGAAGCTCCTTTTTTCCGCCTTCTGGCAGAATAGCCCCCGCCGCGACAAGGGCGTAGGGAGCAAGAAATTGGGACGCCTGCGGGCCGAAATACGCCGCCGACGCCACTATTAAAAAAGACAAAAGGCAAACGAGACTTTTTTCAAGCTCTTTGCCGAAACCCGAATTCTCCCTGTTCACTGTATAGCCCCCCGAAAAAATCTGAGCCGATACGGCCTCAGGATATATTTATGATTTTTTCGGGGGGTTTATTCTATCTTTTAAATGAGAGAGAGTATATCGTCCAGGCTGAGAGAGGGCTGGAGGGCGGTGTTGATTGACAGGGCAATGAGCTTTGCCGCCCTTTCGGTCATAAGGTCAATCTCTCTGGGAGTTACCATCATTCTGCCGAACTCCTGGTCAATCCGGATGTCGCCCATCCTTGCGGCGTTCTGTTCGCCCAGAACATCGGTGACTAAAGTTACGGCGTCAACAACCGTGGGCACACCCATTGAAATGACCTTGACGCCGAGGGTCTTTTCGCTCAGCTCGGTTCTCGCGTTGCCGACGCCCGAACCGGGGCTGACGCCCGTATCAGACATCTGAACCGTATTGCCGAGTCTTGAAAGTCTGCGGGCGGCGAGGGCGTCAATGGCGATTACCGCTGTGGGTCTGATTCTCTCCACAACCGCGGCTACGATTTCACTTGTTTCCATACCCGTCTGACCGAGAACGCCGGGAGTGAGGGCCGCTACGGCTCTGAGACCGGGCAGACCGATGGACATGGCAAGGTCGCTGCCTATATGCCTTGTGGCGAAAATCTGGCTGACGCACTTGGGTCCCAAAGCGTCGGGAGTGATGTCGTTGTTTCCGAGACCGACGACCAGAACGCAGCCTTCAGTGGGCAGCATGGATTTCAGCTCGTCGGCAATGGCGTTTAGCCTGCCGTCAAGCAGGTCTGTTTCGTTTGCGAAATTGGGCACCTCGACTGTTATATACTTGCCTATGGGCTTGCCGATAGCCTGTGCCCCTTCTTCGGTCTGAACCTGAATTTCTGTAATTTTGGCGTTTTCCTTTTCTCTTGTTACCTGATTTACACCCGGAACGGGGGCTTCGCCTACAAGCTCCCGTCTTTCAAGTACTAGGTCTGTCCGAAAGTTCATTAAATCACCCGTTTAATAAATTTAACAACATAATTATTTGCCGCATTTCTCCGCTTATGCTTTGAAAATCGGATTAAATGTCATTTTGACAAATCATCGTTCATAATGTCTTAAAATTTTGTGCCTTTGTGACACCTGTTATATTGACATTTGTCCCAATAAAACTTAAACTGTAAGTGTATCTTTATTTACAGCAAAATTCTGGAGGTTATTTAAATGAACAAAAAAACGGGCTTTAAGCTTTTAAGCCTTCTTCTTGTTTTGAGCCTTCTGTTCTCCATGCCCTTTGCCGCATCGGCAAACACAGGCGATGAGATAGTTCCCGACGGCTCAATTACAAGAGTCAATGTAACCATTTACGGCGACAGCAAAACAAGCCGCGGCTTTTCATGGGCAACCAAGAAAAACTCGGGCTCAGATGTAATGCTTTACGCCATTGACGCTGAAGGCAACCCCATTTCTGAGGTTAAGTACTATTCAGGCAAGAGCAATTCCTTCATGGGCTACATATACCATAAGGTTGTCGCTGCCGACCTTGAGCCCGGCACAATGTACGCTTACAGAGTAGGCGACAAGGCTGCCGGCAAGTGGAGCGACCTCGGCACCTTTAAGACAGACGACGGCGACGATAAGTTCTCCTTCATCACCATCGCCGATGTTCAGGCAAGCAGCGAGAAAAACTTCCAGTTTGCCAGCAAGGTTCTTGAGGCAGGCTACAGGACACTGCCCGAAGCTGAGTTCTTCATGAGCGCGGGCGACTTTGTAAACGACTGCACCAACGAAGAGTGGGAGTGGCTGTTCAAGTCATTTAAGAACATCTTTATGAACACCACCGCGGTTCCCATTGCGGGCAACCATGACGGCAACCTCAAGTGGCACTGGTTCGAGAATCAGTTCAACCTTAAGAAGGGCGCAGGCTGCGACGGCATCACAGGCGTTTACTATTCCTTCGACTACGGCAACGCTCACATTACGGTTCTCAACTCCAACGACATGTATCCGATGTCCGAGCAGCAGGTCAACTGGCTCCAGAACGACATCAACAAGTCCGACGCAAAGTGGAAGATTCTTGTAATGCACCGTCCCTTCTACTCCGCAGGCAAGAATGTCAACAAGCCCGACACCATGATAATGAGAGACCGTCTGCTTCCCATTGTTGAGAAGCTGAACATAGACCTTATTATCGCAGGTCACGACCATATGTACTACAGGTCAAAGTCCGTAAAGAACGGCAAGGTTGTTCCCACAGAGACAATCACAGAGGTTTACAAGGGCGTTGAAACCGTATTTGAGGTCAACCCCGCGGGCGTAACCCACATCCTGCCCAACACAGCAGGCACAAAGAGATACAGCGTAAACCAGAAAGCCGTATCCCCGATTCTTGATATCGCCGCTGTCGCTTCCCAGCCCGGACTTTCAATGTTCTCCACCTTTGAGATTGACGGCGACCGTCTTGTTTACAAGGCATACACCGTTGATGTTGATAACGGCGGCACCGTAGAGCTTTACGACCAGTACGCCATCCTCAAGACCGTTCCCGGCTCCGCAGTTGAAGGCTGGGAGGACCTTGACACCAATCCTTCAAACAACCTCTTTAAGAATATCGCCAACTTCTTCAAGCACTTCACTCAGGTTATTTTCTCCTACCTCAAGATGTTGGCATCCAGATAAAACAGCAGCGCCCGGAGCAAAAGCTCCGGGCTTATTTTTTTTATATAATCTGGACAAAATCCGAAAAGATTATATAATGGATTTAACAGAATTTGTAAATTAAACGAAAGGAAGGTCCCCATGAACCCTATCTATAAGGCATACTGCAGAGCTTATCAGACAGTTTTCCGCGGGGCGGCTTACCTCATTCCGTGGAGAGAGCCTGAGCTGATTACGGGCGCGGGCACCGTAAAGACCCTGCCCTCCATTATTAAGGCTAAGGGAATAAACAATGTTCTGATTGTGACCGACAAGGGCATTACCAAGCTGGGACTTTACAATTCCCTTGTGGAAAACCTTGAAAAGACGGGCATTAAATATTCCATCTACGACGGCACTCAGCCCAACCCCACCATTAACAATGTAAACGAAGCCAAGGCTATGTATATCAATAACCGCTGCGAGGCAATAATCGCCTTTGGCGGCGGCTCGCCCATGGACTGCGCCAAACTCTGCGGCGCGGCTGTTGTTAGACCCAAAAAGCCAATCCAAAAGATGAGGGGTCTGTTTAAGGTCATGCGCAAGCTCCCGCCGCTGTTCGCAATACCCACCACGGCCGGCACCGGCTCCGAGACAACCATAGTCGCGGTTGTCACAGACTCCGAGACTCACGAGAAATATCCCGTAAACGACCCGCAGCTCAGACCCCGTTACGCCGTTCTTGACCCTGAGCTCACCGTCAGCCTTCCTCCCTCAATCACAGCCGCTACGGGCATGGATGTCCTGACCCACGCCGTTGAGGCATATATAGGCAGGAGCAACACCAAGAGCACAAAGGAAGCCGCCGAAAAGGCAGCGAAGCTGGTATTTGAGAACCTCTATGAGGTTTACAGCAACGGTCAGAACCTTGAGGCAAGGGAGAATATGCTTGTCGCCTCATACTTTGCGGGAATTGCCTTTACAAGGGCTTATGTGGGCTATGTCCACGCCATCGCTCACAATATCGGCGGACTTTACAATGTTCCTCATGGTCTTGCCAACGCCATAATCATGCCCTATGTGCTTGAGGCTTACGGCAAGTACGCTTACAAGAGCCTCGCAAAGCTGGCTGACCTGACGGGCGCCGCCGGCGACGCCGCTACCGAGGAGGAAAAGGCAAAGAACTTTATTGAGGCAATCAAGGAAATGAACAGAAAGATGGAAATTCCCGACAAGATTGCCGAGCTCAAAGAGGAGGATATAGATACCATAGCAAAGAGAGCCTTAAAGGAAGCAAATCCCCTCTACCCAGTACCAAAGCTGATGGACAGAAAGGAAATAGCCGAGGTAATAAGAAGGCTCCTTCCGTAAAGAGAAAAACCGCCTCGCGGAAAGCGGGGCGGTTTTTTGCCTTTTTCTTTGCAAAATAATTGAAATTAAGGTATAATCAGTAAAGCAACACTTAAAGGGGCATTAAAATGGGCGCGTCTGAAAAGGATTTCTTAAAGCACTCTCAAAAGGAACCGTCTAAGGCACAGACAGCCGAAGATAAGGTAACTCACGAGGGGCACAGGAAAAGGCTTAAAAACCGCTTTTTGACCAGCGGGCTTGACAGCTTTGAGCCCCATAACATACTGGAGCTGCTGCTTTTTTACTCCATACCCAGAAAGGACACGAACGAAACCGCTCATCTTTTGCTTAAGAGATTCGGCTCTTTGTCCGCGGTCTTTGACGCGCCGTTCTCAGAACTAATTAAGGTCAAGGGCATCAGCGAATCATCGGCGACTCTTATAAAACTCATTCCCGCTCTCTCAAGGGCGTATCTCTCCGACAAAGCAAAGCACACTAAGGAAATCGACTCCCCCGAAAAGGCGGCGTCTGTGCTGATTCCCCGATTTGTGGGGGAAACGAGCGAGGTTTTGCTTGTTCTCGCCCTTGACAACAAGGGGATGCTGAAGAAAATAATCGAAATCAGCCGAGGCAGCGTGAGCTGCACGGACATAAACATGAGGCTTATGGTGCAGGAGCTGCTAGCCAGCAACGCCAGCGCGGCTATAATCGCCCACAACCACCCCAACGGCTTTGCCGTCCCCTCAAAGCAGGATTTTGAGGCTACAAGGCAAATCTCAAAGACTCTGCAAGCCATGGATATTAACCTTCTTGACCATATAATTATATCGGGCGAGGAGTTTTTCTCCATGTCCCAGAATCTGAAATACGCCTCGGCCTTTACAAACGGGGACATAGCCTACGGATAAACAGAAAATAAAACCGCCCTCACAGGGGCGGGTTTTTTTATATCTTTTTCTTGGTTTTGGCTCTGAACATTATGAGTGCTGCGGCGCAGACAAGTCCGTAGATGGATGAGAACAAAATCCCGTTCTCATACCCGTCTGCTCGGAGCTGAGAGAAAAGCGGTTCGCGATGTCCGCAAGGAAGGAAATCTCCCCCGCCATGTCGGCCAGCTTGCCCGTAACAAAGGGGCATGCAGCGGCGCCGAGGTCGCCAGAGACCGCCATAAACGCAAAGAGCCACGCTCCCGATTTGGGGAAAGACTCTGAGGCGAGCACCAGAGTGCCCGGCCAGAGGAGCGCCACGCAAATGCCCGAAAGGGCGCAGGCTATAAAGGACAAAACGGGGTAGGGGGAAAGTCCCATGGTGAGCATGCAGAGGAAAACTCCCATGGAGCCTATTAGCATCGACTTTGACAAACTTACTCTGTTGCCCAAAAGACCGTGGGTGAATCTGCCTATCGCCATGCCGAAAGCGAACATGAGAATGCCCGCAATATCTCCGTAAACCTTGGGGATGCTGAGAACCTCCTCCATAAAGGCGGAGCTCCAGCCGACTATTGTGTGTTCCGCTCCCGCTCCGAAGAAAATGGTTATGGCGCAGAGGGCGTAAATCGGGCTTTTCATAATCTGCAGCTTTGTGGAGTCGCTGCGGTTGACGGCGTTTTCGGGGTATTTGGCGCCGAGGAACAAGATAGCGCAGACTATGGGCAGAAGCGCCCAGAGCATTACGATGACGGGCCAGTTTTTCGCTCCCAATATGTATAAAAGAAGCGTTGTGATGAGCACCACAGACATTTGACCCCATGAGTACATGGAGTGGAGTATAGCCATGCTGCCCGCCGAGGAGTCGCTGGGCACTCCGTTGATTATGGGACTTATGAGAATTTCGGACAGACCTCCGCCGAGGGCAAAGAGGAAGGTGGCGATAAAGAGCCACACCACCGGGGAGGAGAATTTTGAGCCCGCCAGGGCGAGCAGGGTAAAGCCCGCGCACTCGCAAGCCATAGAGAGGAGCACGAAGGGCTTGTAGCCGAACTTTGCAGCCGCGGAGCTGAAAAAGAAGTCCGCCGAAAGCTGTGTAACAAAATTAAAGCCCGTAAGCAGGGCGAGCACCGTGTAGCTGACGCCGAGCTGCTCTCTGAGCGTGGTAAACAAAAGGGGCATTAAGGTGATGACCGCCGCCTGGGAGACATAAGCCAAATAGCAGGCTGTTTTTGTTCTTTTATAAGGATTGGAAGGGGACATAAATTTCTCCTTTTTTTGTATATCAATGATAAAGTATCATATTCCGTCGACAAAAAGTCAATAGGTTTTTTTAATGCCCACAAAATTCCCTTCGTATGCAGTCTATGGGCGGCAAGCGCATTTGCGACAGCGCAAAAAACCCCCGTTGGGGGGGGTGGTCGGCTGGCAGGGCTGTTCTCCCTCTGTGTTGCGGGGCGGCGGTGACTCCAGCGGCGGAGGGGTGGTCTTACAGAGGACAGGGCGATGGGCAGTCGTCACTCGGCAGGCGCACTCCTCGACGGCGTGACACCTCCCCTGTCGGCGGGACGGCGGCAAATAAAAAAGCCGCTCCCCATTGGGGCGGGGTTGCGGCGACCCTTTTAGAGGGTGACCGCTACGGGCGCGGAAACCCGTGCGGGTGGGATTGCTCCCACTCTGTGTTGCGGGGCGGCGGTTACTCCAACGGCGGCGGGGCGAGCGGGGGCGGTCGGTGACCCTTGTGACGGTCTGCGGCGGGGGATGGCGGCTACGGAAATGAGCAGGCATAAAAAATCCCCCGCGTTTGGCAGGGTGATAACCTTGTATCGGTGGTTTGGGCATAAAAAAGCCCCCTGATGGGGGGCGTTTTTACCAGCGGTTGTCGGAGTATTCGCAGAAGGCTGTCATGTCCTTAATATGCAGCTCTTTGCCGTCGTCAAGGACCACTGTGCCGTTCCACTTGCCGTAGACCTGATGGCACCTGTTGCCTATGGGGCCTATCCTTGACGAGGTGTAGTTGTCGTACTCCGGTGTCATGGTCATTTCAAAGCGTCCGTCGCTGCTTGAGAATACCCACGGCTGCATATAGTCCTTATGAATATTGTTCTCTAGGTGAACCTCGCCTATCTTATGTCCCTTGCCGTTGTAGAAAAGCATATTCTCGGTGGCGGCGCTCATGTCGCCGAAACCCCAGCCGATTTCAAAGCCGAACAGGGAGCCGTCCTCCAGCCTTGTGGTGCCGTTTCCCCAGTACCAGTGGCACTTGTAGGGCCATACTCCCCTGCCCCAGTCGAGAACCGCGAAGGAGTTTTGGGGCGAGAACTCGAATATCCTGCTGCCAATCTCCACATAGCCTTTTACGGGCATGGAGTTCATCTTTTGGTTGAGATAGAAATAGCCCGGCAAGTCCTCAAAGGGAACAGCCATGACAAGGGATTCAAGACCGTCCATGACCTCCAGCTCCAGGTCTGCCTTTATTCTGTTCCTGCGGGCTCTTATGTCGGCGGTGAGGTAACGCTTATTCTTTGCGGCAACAACCCGCAGCTTAGTGCCGGCGTAGCCGACGCTGATTTTGTGAGGCGTCTCGGTCGTCCGAGGCATATTCATCTTGCCGAAGGTGAGGGGTATTACCGAAAGGGCGTCCTCCCTCTCCCCCGTTTCCCTGTCAAAGAATGCGAAGGAGCCGAATCCCGCGAAGGAGATATCGCCGAACACGATTTGAACCGTGTACCTGTCGTTGGAGATTTGGTAAAAGTCCCACTCCTTGATTCTCGACGGGTGCGCCTTGATGTTCTCTCGGTTATATACATACAGATTTGTCGTGCAGTAGCCCGGCTTTAGGACATTGCCGTCCTCTCCGAGAAGCAATGTAGGCTCAGTGATGCGAACCTGTTCCATTTGCAGCCCCCCTGATTAGTTTTCTCTTAGCATATTAGCAAGGACTTTCCAAGAGTTTATACCATAGTATGTGTATTCTTTTCCGTCAATTTCTGCGGTAAGAGTGAGGAATTCTTCCTCCTGCTCCTTTTTATAGCGGAACGCGGTCATGCCAACGGGCGAGGCGCCCAGAACATCCGCTCTGTAGGAGTCGCCCAGATACCAGCAGTCTTGCGGCTCTACGCCCGCAATCTTTGCCGCCGCCTCAAACATATGGGGCGCGGGCTTTTGGAAAAGATAGTCGCAGCTTGTGAGGATAAACTCGAATTTGTTGTCGGGCAAAAGCTCGTCAATCGCCATTTTAAGCGACTCGCCGCTCATTACAATATTACTTATGACCCCCGTTCTTATGCCCTTTTCGCGCATAACATTTAAAAGCTCGTCTATATAGGGGGTTCTTTTTCTTGTGGAGTTAAACTTATCGAATATGTATTCGCATTCCGTAAGGGGCAAATCCACTTTGATGCCCGCTCTTGCGAAGATGTTTCTGAATATTGCCGAAAGGGGAGTTTCCACTCTGTAGCCCTTGGGGGTTCTTATGTCGCTCAGGACCTGCTCCTGCATATCAATCCATAAATTTCTGAGAAGGTCCTCGTCATATTCTTTGACTCCCGCGGCGTTCAGCACTGCTTTAAGACCTGAGTCTATATCCAGTTCGCCGTCGTCCGCAAGGGTTCCGCCAAAATCAAATAACGCCAGTTTAGGAATTTTCATATCAAACCTGCCTTTTTTGTATTCTTGGAAAAAAGGCGGGCAAACAGCCCGCCTTTATTTTTATGCTACGAGAAGTATACCGCTATGGATATTGTGACCGGGCCTCTGATATTGGAAACGGTGTATACGCCCGCGGAGTTGGGGGCAATCTCCCTGCCGTTTGCCTTGACCACAATCTCTCCCGTGTAGCCGGTTACCAGCTCAAGCTGGAAGGAGAAGTTGCCGCCTACGGGGATGTTGTTCAGGTCGCTGACGGCGGTCATTCTGATTACGGGGTTGTCAAGTCCGGTAATCAGAACCGTACATGCCTGAATATCAATCTCTACGGGGGAGTTTACGGGGATTTCGTAGATTGTCAGGTCTGACTCAGAGGGGTCGACGCTGACGCCGTTGGCGAGCACCGAAATACCGCCGTTGAAGCTGCCGAGCCTTGTTATCTTGATTCTGTATACGCCGCCCTCGCCCAGAGTTGACGGGTCGGTGAGGTACTGTACGGTGTAGTAGGGATTCGGCTCAATCTGAGGCAGCTTTACAAGGTGCGCGCCAATGGTGATGGTTACGGGACCTGTAATATTGGTTACGGTATAGACGCCGCCGACGGGGTTAATTACGGTTCCGTTAGCCTTTATCACAAAGTTGCCCAGGTAGTTTGCGTTCTTTTCAATTCTGAAGCTGAAGCTGCCGCCTATCGGAATCTCGGTAGCGGATGTAAGCGGAATTACCGCATAGATGCCGGGTACCGAAGCGGGCAGTGTAACGGATACAACCTGAACCTCAATCTTAACGGGGTTGTTTATATTGGAAATTGTGTATGCGCCGCCTGATGTGGGATTGATGACCGTTCCGTTGGCCTTTACCACGATGTTGCCTGTGACAAGCTCGCTCTTGGTGACTGTGAAGCTAAATGAGCCGCCGGGCTGTACCTCTGTCGGGTCGATAGCGGGAGTAAAGGTGTATGCCGCGTTCTCTGCGGGCAGTGAGAAGAGTATTGCTCTAACGGCAACCGCAAAGTCGGCGGAAACCTCGCGCACGGTGTAAACGCCGCTTGCGTCGGGCTCTGCAATCTCGCCGTCAACATAGACATAGATATTGCCCACTGCGCCCTCTGCTTTGTCCACTCTGAACTTAAAGTCGCTGCCCTCAAGCACATAGTAGGGATTATTCAGCGGGGTTACGGTGTATGCCCACTCGTGGCTGGGCGGCATTGAAGCGCTGTAATATACCTTTTCGGGGTCGGTGGTGAACTCTGTGGTCGGCTCTGTGGTGGTGGGCTCGGGGTTGCGGTTAAACCAGCCCTTGATAATGCCCGCGATGAGCCTCATGATTTTCAGAATCCACTCGAATATGCTGTTGGCGGTGTTGGGCAAAAGGCCCGTAACGCTGAAAACCGGCTGAGCGGTGATGTTCTTAAGGTGATATACCCTGTTGCCGTCAGCGTCGTAGCCCGCGGGTTGAATTACCTTGCCGTTTACGCTGACCACAACATCGCTGTTGCTGTAGTCGGGAGCGAGTATGAGCTTAAACCAATAGTCGCCGCCGTACTGAACAACCCTGCCGCCGGGGATAACCTCAAAGGGGGTGGGGTCGTTCTCGTCATAGGGCTCGCACTGGCGGATTGCGTACTCCTCCATGACCATAACATCGATATAGAAGCTCTTTATCTCGAACAAATCATAGGCAAGGGACTTGTCGGAATTCATATAGATAAGGAAGGTGCCGTCGGCTGAAGACCTGAGTATGGTGTAATCATAGTCCACAAACTCGGGGTTGGGCGAAACTTTAAGGAAAAGCCTTGCGGTGTTGTACTGCTTGGGCACTTTGAATTTAAGGCTTACATATGTATTGGCGGGAAT
>Ga0116167_1003400_pt1 | contig 12517 bp, 10 predicted proteins | sample AD_JPNMR3_MetaG_FD_89794 | JGI IMG/M metagenome (GOLD analysis project Ga0116167, IMG submission 89794) | Active sludge microbial communities of municipal wastewater-treating anaerobic digesters from Japan - AD_JPNMR3_MetaG | ecosystem: Engineered > Bioreactor > Anaerobic > Digestate | place...
AATGAATTAAAAGTAATTAATGAATTTATTAATCCTCAAAAAGGTCAAAAATGGTTAGATCTTGGTTGTGGATCTCTTCCTGTTACAGAACTAATCTTGGAAAAATCAAAAGGAGAAGTAGAAATTATAGCAGGAGATCTTTATTTAGAACCTGCTAAAAAAAGACTCCAAGAACTAGGCAACTCTTCTATAAAACTACAACATATTGATCTTTCTCAAAAACTACCATTTCCTGATAACTATTTTGATGGAATTGTATCGAGTAAAGTTATAACGTATATTATAGAATCCCAAGGACAAAAAGGCAAAAATGCACTGAAAGTAATCTTTCAAGAGATATATAGAATTTTAAAACCCGGTGGAGTATTAATATGGAGCACCCCCAAAAAAGATGTTAGTCGTTTAACAGGAGCTTTGCTTGCTTCAATTTATCTATTAAACCCATGTCAATGGATAAAACAAAAATGTTTTTTACCATATTTTGCAATTAAAATGATAAAATTTTTTACACCAGTCGAAGAGTATACATTTCTTAGCGAAGAAGAATACGAAAATTTATTAATTCAAATTGGTTTTCAAAATTCAAAATGGAAAATCAGCTTTGGAAAACAAGTTTTAGTAAACAAAGTTAACAAACCATTATGAGTATTCTCGCTTTTTCAGGATTTATAAATTGTTTTTTAATTTTAATTTTAGGTATTTTTGTTTATTTCAGGAATAAAAGTAAAAAAGAAAATCAAATTTTCTTTTTGTTTAGCTTGGCATTATCTTTTTGGCAGTTAAATTATGGATTTTGGCAAGCAGTTCAAAATGAAGAAAAAAGTCTATTTTTTCTTAGATTATTAATGGTCGGTTCAATTTTTTCATCAGTATTTCTTTATCATCTTGGTTTAATTCTTTTAAATTTAGAAGGAAGAAGAAAAAAAAGTTTAATTTTGTTGTATTCAATAAGTTTTTTAATAATAATTTTGATATTCACACCCTTCTTTATTTCAAAGCTTAAGACTTATTCTTTTTATTCTTATTGGCCGCAGGCAGGAATAGTAGCTAATTTAAATATTGTTTGGGGATTAACCTTGGTTGTTATCACTTTTGGAACATTAATTAAAAATTATTTCCACCTAACAGGAGAAAAGAAAAAACAGATTGGTTATTTTATTTTAGCCTTAGGAATAGCTGCTATAGGCGGTCTTTTTAATCTTCCTCAATGGTATGGATTTGAACTATATCCTTATGGAAACTTTGTAATATTTCTTTACCCTCTTATCATTGCTTTTGCCATCACCCGTTATCATCTTTTTAACATCAAGGTTATCCTAACAGAGATGTTAGTAGGAGTAATGGGAATATTATTGCTAATCCAAGTATTCTTAGCTCCCACTCTTACCTGGAGAATATCAAGCTTAGCTATCTTTCTTTTTTTCTGTTTTCTTGGTCACCAGCTTATAAGCTACTCTCACGAAGAAGAGAAAAAAAGAGAGGAAGCTGAGAAGTTAGCGATCAGAGAAAGAGCCCTAAGAAAAAAAGCAGAAAAAGTAGCTAACGAGTACAAGAGTTTAGACCAAACTAAAACAATGTTCCTCAACCTTGCCTCCCATCAACTCAGAGTTTCTTGCAATTCTTATTAAAAAGAGCGTAAAATAATAATTAATAATATGGCAAAAAATTCTAAACCAAACTTAAATTATAAAGATTTAGTTTTAAGACACAAATTCATTATCCCCAAAAAGCTTCAAGAGAAAATTAAAAAATGCAAAATTATGCTGTTGGGTTGTGGCCTTGGAGCTCAAATTGGAGTTTTAGCTGCCAGAACCGGTTTTATGAACTTTGTCTTAATTGATGGAGACAAGGTAGATATTAGTAATCTTAACCGTCAAGCTTTTAGATATAAACACATAGGAAAAAACAAAGCTGAGGCCCTTGCTTCAATGATAAAAGAAATAAATCCAAAAGCTAATGTTGAGTATTATCCTATTTTTTTAAGAAGCAAAAAATTAGCCAAAGAACTAATAGATAAATCAGATGTAGTAGTAAATATGGCTGATCCAGAAGAAATTTTATATTTTGTTAATGATTACTCTCAAGATACAGGAAAGCCAGTTTTTTTCCCTTTAAATATTGCTTGGGGAGGTTATGTTTTAGTTTTTACCCCTGATTCTCCAAAATTAAGAGAAATTGTAGGCGAAGAAACTTATCGCGACAATAGATTTTATTTAAAACTTCTTCAAAATACTTTCTCGACCTTTCCAGCCGATCTTTTACAGTTTTACAAAAAAATGGGTCAAAAAAATCTTTCTGAACTATCAGGTCCTCAGCTTGGCGCTACTACTTATCTTACTTCCTCAATAGTTGTTAATGGAATAGTAAAGTGGCTTTCAGGTCAACCACTTAAAAAAGCTCCCCAACCCATATTTTTAGATTTGTGGGAAGAGGTATAATTTAATAATAAATAAATCTATGGCAAAATTTACTGATATAATGCAAAACCTCATAATGTCCAATCCAAAAAGAGCAATCTGGTTTATGACTTCAATGAAACCAGATTTTTGGGAAAAGCAAGGAGAGAATCTTGCTCTAAAAACCTTTCATGAAGCTGCTGAGAAAGTTCCTGCCTACAGGGACTTTCTTAAAAAACACGAAATTCAAGACCATACCAAGATTAAAACAATAGATGATTTTAAAAAGTATGTACCCCTTACTACCAAAGAAAATTATACAAATCAATACTCTCTTCAAGAAAGATCGAAGCCATCTTCTTCATTCCCTTTTATCTTTTCTACTTCTGGAGGAACTACGGGAAAACCATTGCTCCAATCTCATTTTCAAAAAGAATTCGATCCTTCATCGATTAAAATTTATCTTGAATATCTTTTAGATTTTTCTGAAAAAAAGGTTTTATATATTAATGCATTTGCTCTTGGAACTTGGTATGCTAGTATTGTGGCCACTCTTTTTTCTATCGAAATTGGAAAAAATTCAAAGTATCAATTAAGTGTTGCCTTGTGTGGACTTTCTCCTGAGACTATAGTAGGTTTACTTGAAGAAACGGGAAAATTTTATGATTTTGTTATAATTTCTACTTATCCTTCTTTTTTCCGTTTAATTATCCAAGAAGGAGATAAAAGAAAATTAAATTGGGAGGATTATAAAATAATTCCTCTTTGCGCAGGCGAACCTCTCACCTGGAATTTTAAAAATTTTTTATCTGAAAAACTTCATATTAATTTAATATCTGAAATAATTGATATGTATAGCGCAAGCGAAACTGGTATAATGGCAATTTCTACCCCATTTTCAAATCTATTTCAAAAAATATTTTTAAACAACTCGTCTAAATTTAAACAACATTTTTCAGTGTTCCAATATATTCCTCTTTTAGTATATATAGAAGAAATTAATAATGAATTGATAATTACTAGAAATTTTGAATTTTGCCAACTTCCAATTATAAGATATAGAATTAAAGACAGAGGAGAAGTAAAGAAATTTAATGAAATAGAAAAAAACATCGAAATCGAAGAGTTAAAAGAAAATAGATTTTCGAAAAAACCAATAAAATGGCCTTTTGTATTTTTAAAGGGGAGAACAGACCAAGCGGTTATTTGCCTTGGTGCCAATATTTATCCTGAACAAGTTAAAATAGCAATAGATTCTTTAGGGGAAAATTTTATAAACAATTTTAAAATAGGCATTGAAGAAAAAGAAAATAATCCTCATTTCGTTGTGTACTTGGAAACTTTACCAGGTATATCTTTTAAAAATCAAAATAAAATTATAAAAAAATATCACGATGTAATTTTAAATACATTGTTAAATGATATTGATTTTAAAGATGCTTATCAGAAATCTCCACAATTTGTTGATCCCTTAATTAAAATATTCACTTTTAGACAAGGACCATTTGGAGAAGAAAATAAAAAAGTGAAACCTAAAAATTTATTTTAAAATATGATATTAGGAACTTGGGAAACAATTCTTGTAATAATAATCTCTTTAGGAAATTTTTTCTTAGGATTGGTGGTTTTTTTGAAAAATTCAAAAAAACAGAAATATCGATTTTTCTTCTATTTCTCTTTATCAATAATTCTTTGGATTATTAGTGCCTATGTTTCTGAATTTTTCCCATTGACAAATCCATCTCTTTCTCTCCTTTTTAGTAAAATAGCTGTTAGTAGTAGTTTACTTTCAGCAACTTTTATTTTTTTCTTTATTTTAACTTATTTCTATGAAATTTTTCCTGTACTCAAAAAAGATATTTTCAAAATTATTTTTTATATTTCTTTCTTTATTTTCCTTTTATTTTTGTTTACATCTTTTGGAATAAAAAATATTTTTATACACCTAGATGGAAGTTTTGACTTGATTTACGGGCCATTATATTATTTTTGTTTTTTTCCATATATTATTTTCCTTTTGGGTTTTTGCTTATTTATAATTTTAAAAGGGTACAAAAAACTTTCTGCGCAAGAAAAGAAGCAACTTCAGTACTTTCTTGTGGGGATAGGAATTTTTGCTTTATTTAGCATAGTATTTAACATTATTTTTCCTCTTCTTACTGGTTCAGACATCTATTATCGTTTTGGTAACTATTCTTCTATCTTTTTTGTAGGTTTTACTGCTTATGCAATAATAGCAAAACAACTTTTTGGAGTTAGGGTAATTTTAACTGATCTTTTGGTAGGAGTAATGGGAATATTATTGCTAATCCAAGTATTCTTAGCTCCTACTCTTACCTGGAGAATATCAAGCTTAGCTATCTTTCTTTTTTTCTGTTTTCTTGGTCACCAGCTTATAAACTACTCTCACGAAGAAGAGAAAAAAAGAGAAGAAGCTGAAAAGTTAGCTATCAGAGAAAGAGCCCTAAGAAAAAAAGCAGAAAAAGTAGCTAACGAGTACAAAAGGTTAGATGAAACTAAAACAATGTTCCTCAACCTTGCCTCCCATCAACTCAGAACCCCTCTCTCCAGTATGAAAGGATATTTAGAACTAGCCCTATCTGGTAACTACGGCAAAGTACAAGGCAAAGCAAGAGAGTTCATCGAAGAAGTTAAAAGATCAAACGAAAAAGAAATAAACTTAGTAAATGATCTTTTAGATCTCAACAAACTCCAAACAGGCAAACTTCAATTTAGTTTTCAAGACAACGTTCAGTTAGAAGATATTATCCAAGAAGTAGTTAATGAATTCCAGCCCGAAGCCCAAAAATACAATCTCTACCTTAAATTCAACAAACCCAAACACCCCCTACCCAAAATAACAGCTGATTCCCAAAAACTAAGAGAAGTTATCTTAAATCTTGTTGACAATGCTCTAAAATACACAAAAGAAGGTGGAGTTACAATAAGTGTACAGCACAACAACAACTCAAGAACTATTCTAACTATTGTTCAAGATACAGGCATGGGTATGACCCCAAAAGAAAAAGAAAAACTCTTTCAAGTATTCGAAAGATCCAAAGATGCAGTTTCCACCAACCCTTCCGGAGTTGGCATAGGCCTCTACTTTGCCTCAGAAATTGTTAAAGCCCACAATGGCAAAATCTGGGCAGAATCCCAAGGCAAAGGTAAGGGTTCCACCTTCTATGTTGAGCTACCCGTAAAATAAATAAAAAAAGTTTAATAAAACAAAGTTGTATATGAAATTCTATATGAAACCATTTGTTTTTATTAAAAACAAACTTACTATTTTAAAAAAGAAACGAGATTTAAAAGAAGATATAAAGGTAGTAGAAGAGTGTGGAGGAAAAGTAAAAATAAAAAATAATGAATATATAGGAGGCACTACTATTGAAATTGAACTTCCTGTTGAAAAAAAAGATATTTTTGAAAAGAGCTATAAAGAATTATAAAGGTACATAAAAGCGAGGTTCTTATATTTTTCAAATTTTGTGCAGGAGAACTATCTGTAAAGATCCCAACCTCGCTTATTCCCCCCATCTGAGATATAGTGAGTTGAGGGGTAGGGTAAAATGTGATAAAATATTATTGTTATAAATTTAAACCTGGGATATAAATATACTCAGTTTGCTGTTGAGTTATTTTTATGACACCGTTCACAATGTTACTTAATTTAAAACATTTTTGAATATTTGCCTAGAACCTTAGAAGGATAGAGCCAAACAAGACATTGTAACTTTATAAGAATACATAAAAAGATAACAGACTTATTTTAAACGTTATTAAATATTTTTATATCTATGCAAAGAACATATATAAAAGATCTAAAAAAACACATAGGAAAAGAAGTGAAAATAAACGGTTGGGTAGATGCGCGGCGTGATCATGGGAAATTGATTTTTTTAGTTCTAAGAGATGCAACTGGAAAAGCTCAAATATTAATTTTACCAAAGCACAAAGAAGTCCATTCGTTTGCAAATAAATGTAGGCCTGAGTGGATTGTAGAAATCGAAGGAAAAGTAAATCTAAGACCAGAAAAAATGGTTAAAAAAACAGAATTAAATGGTGAACTTGAAGTAGAGGCCTTATCGTTGTCTATTCTTAATACATCTACATCGCTACCTTTTGATATTTCTGGCGATGGAAAAGATATTAACGAAGAGGCAAGACTTAAATATCGCTATATTGATTTGCGACGCGAAAGGATGCAAAAAAATATTCGTGATAGGCACAAAACGATATTATGTATGAGAGAAATTTTAAACAAAAAGGGTTTTGTAGAAATAGAAACTCCGTGTCTAACAAAATCAACACCAGAGGGTTCTCGTGATTATATTGTTCCTTCAAGACTAGAGCCGGGGAAATTTTATGCCCTACCACAATCTCCTCAGCAATACAAACAGCTTTTAATGTGCGCAGGGTTTGAAAGGTATTTTCAATTTGCTAGATGCTTTAGAGATGAAGATTCAAGAGGCGACAGACAGCCGGAATTTACGCAATTAGACATGGAAATGAGCTTTGTAGAAGAGAAAGAGGTGATGCGATTAAATGAAGAATTAATTATTGAGACAATAAAAAAGTGCTATCCGCAAAAAGTTATCCAGCAAATACCATTTCCACGCATTACTTTTAAAGAGGCAATGGAAATGCACAAGAGCGATAAGCCCGATTTAAGAAAAAATAAAAATGATGAGAATTTACTTGCTTTTTGTTGGGTCACTGACTTTCCATTTTTTGAAAAAGATGATAATGATAAGTGGACATTTACGCATAATCCCTTTTCAGCTCCCAAAAAAGAGTATATGAATTTACTCATGGACAAGAGAAACATAGAAGATATTATTACAACCCAATATGATTTAGTGCTTAATGGTTATGAGATAGCTGGAGGAAGTATAAGAAATCACAAACCAGAAGCTCTTATTTCTGTATTTGAAATAATGGGTTATACCAAAGAAAAAATCAAAAAAGATTTTGGACATATGATTAAAGCATTGGAATCAGGTGCTCCTCCTCATGGAGGTATTGCTTGGGGATTTGATCGCTTAATGATGCTTCTTGAAAACGAACCCAATATTCGTGAAGTTATTACTTTTCCAAAAACAGGAGAGGGAAGAGATCTTATGATGAATGCTCCATCCGAAGTTGGAAAGGAACAGCTCAAAGAATTAAAAATAAATATTCAAAAATAATTTATGTTAACATTTTTTCCAACAAGCATTAAAGTGGTTTCTCTCAGATTTCAAAAATTTGACAAAGGAAAATCATCTCTTTTATATAGTGCTTATCTAGAGAATAGTGATGGCCTCAAATTCATTTCTTAACCCCTCTTTCCTGTTAAACATCTTCTTAATAACGTTGGTTGAGCAGAGTCTACCAAAACAGGAATTTTAAAACTCCTGTTTTTTATTTTGGAACCCTTTCTAGGGAAGAATTCGTGTTTTCTAAAAAAGATAGCCAAAAAGCATAAAAAAGTGTGTATTGTTGCCCCAATATATTGACCAAGAAAGGATTTTCCATTATAATTATTGGCTATTTTAATTATAATGAAAGGAACAAAAATTCTAAAATATCTTTCTCCGTATATTTGGCCACTTATTTTAATGGCCGTTTTTATATATTTTCAAGCCTCAGCAACACTTGCCTTACCGGATTTTATGGCAAAAATTATTAACCAAGGAATACTTGGCAAGAATACTAAGGTAATTTTACAGAATGGTTTGATTATGATCTTAATTGCTATTGGCGGAGGACTAGCTACGGTAGGTGTAAATTATTTGTCTTCGAGGATTGGGGCGGGATTTGCGAAGAATTTAAGAGATGCAGTATTTACCAAGGTAGAAAATTTTTCACTTGTTGAATTTAATAAATTCTCAACTGCTTCTCTTATCACTCGTACCACAAACGATGTTCAGCAAATTCAAATGGTGCTTACAATGCTTTTTCGATTGGCTATTATGGCTCCTTTAATAGGCGTACTTGCTACACTAAAAGCTTATCAATTAGCTCCATCAATGACTTGGATTATGGGAGCTGCCGTTGTTGCCTTAATTGCTATAATTACCTTGCTTTTTAAGATGGTAATTCCAAAATTTGCCTGGCTTCAAAAATTAATAGATAAATTAAACTTGGTGACAAGAGAAATTCTTACCGGTTTGCGCGTAATAAAGGCTTTTAATAAAGAAAAACACGAAGAAGAAAAATTTAACAAAGTAAATGAAGATCTTACGAGGCTTAATCTTTTTGTCAATCGTTTACTAATGCTCCTTCAGCCAGCTATGATGCTTATAATGAATTTTATGATGATAGCTATTGTCTGGCTAGGCGCTCACCAAATTGAGCTAGGCAATCTTCAAGTTGGAAATATGTTAGCATTTATGCAATATTCAATTCAGGCAGTTTCCGCTTTTTTAATGATATCTGTAATCTTTATTGCTATTCCAAGAGCTTCTGTTTCAGTTGATAGAATTGAAGAAGTATTAGAGACCGATGTGCAAATAAAAGACCCAATAAAACCCGTTAAGGCTCCTAGGCGTGGTGGCAAGGTTGAGTTTAAAAATGTTACTTTTGCATATCCGGGAGCTGCTGAACCAGTTTTGCATAATATCTCTTTTGTCGCTCTTCCTAGTCAGACCACTGCTTTTATTGGCAGCACTGGAAGCGGTAAGTCTACTATTTTGAACTTAATTCCTCGTTTTTATGATGTTACAGAAGGACAGGTTTTAGTTGATGATGTAGATGTGCGTGATATGAAACAAAAAGACTTGCGAGCGCGTATTGGGTACGTTTCTCAAAAAGCAATGCTTTTTTCCGGCACAGTTAAAGAAAACATTGCTTATGGAAACCCTAATGCCACCGAAGAAGAAATTTTTCGTGCTGCAGCTACCGCTCAAGCTCTTGAGTTTATCAAAGAACTTGACCAAAAGTTCGACAGCTCTATTGCTCAAGCTGGCACCAATTTTTCTGGAGGGCAAAGGCAACGTTTGGCAATCGCTCGAGCTTTAGCTAAAAATCCTGAGCTTTATTTATTTGATGATAGCTTTTCTGCTTTGGATTTTAAAACCGATACTGCTTTAAGAAAGGCCTTAAAACGAGAAACGCAGGGCAAAACAGTTATTATTGTAACTCAAAGGATTGCTACTATAATGGATGCTGATAAAATAATTGTAATAGATAGTGGAAAAATAGTTGGGCAAGGAACTCATAAAGAACTTCTTCATACCTGTGAAGTTTATAAAGAAATTGCTGCTTCTCAGCTTTCATCAGAAGAATTAGTTAGGGATTTAGTATAAAAATATGCCTGAAAAAGAACCTATTTCAAAATCCAAAAACATTTCTCCAAGTAATTTACCTCCTAAAAAACCACGGACAGTTGGTTTAGGTATGGGTGGTGGGCGTGGTAGGGGAATGCGAGGAGCGGTAGAAAAACCCAAGGACTTTAAAGGAACAATGCGAAAACTCATAAGGTATTTAAAGCCCTATCGTTTTTCAATTATTCTGATTTTGATATTTGCTATAGTTAGCACGGTTTTTACTATTATTGCTCCAAAAATATTAGGAGATATTACCAATAAAATAGTTGAAGGAATGCAAACCATAACAACCCTTGGAAAAATTAGCATTGATTTTGCGGCTATTATTCATTCAATAGAAATACTAATAGGAATTTATCTAACAAGCGCTTTATTCAGCTATTTGCAAGGTTGGATTATGGCGGGAGTTACTCAGAAAGTTACCTTTAATTTAAGAAAGGGTATTTCTCAAAAGATAAATCATTTGCCATTACGTTATTTTGATGAAAGAACCCATGGTGATATTTTGAGTCGAGTAACAAATGATGTAGATACCGTAAGTCAAAACTTTAATCAAGGATTAGCTCAGGTCGTTACTGCAACCACAACTATCATTGGTATTCTTGTGATGATGATCATGATTAGCTGGCAATTGACATTGGTAGCAATCGTTATTTTGCCCATTAGCTTTCTTTTGGCAAATCTTGTTATAAAAAGTTCGCAGAAGTATTTTTTAAATCAACAAGTTGCCTTAGGAAGAATAGATGGTCATATTGAGGAAATGTTTTCTGGTCACGTAATAGTAAAAGCTTTTAATGGTGAACAAAAATCTATATCAATTTTTCGGAGAATTAATAATGATCTTTACGAGAGTGCTTGGAAATCGCATTTTTTTTCAGGCCTTCTTCAGCCAATAATGAACCTTGTTGAAAATTGTAGCTTTGTTGCAGTGTCGGTATTAGGCGGGTGGTTAGCTATTCAAGGTAAAATGAGCATTGGAAGTATTCAGGCTTTTATCCAATACATGAATCAGTTTAATCGTCCCATCACTCAGACTGCAAACATTGCTAATGTTTTTCAATCGACAGCAGCTGCTGCCGAAAGAGTATTCGAATTTCTTGAAGAAAAAGACGAGGTTCCAGATCCTCCACAGCCTGTTGTTTTAAAAGAAGTGAAGGGGGCAGTAGAGTTTAATCATGTTTTTTTCGGATATACTCCCGAGAGATTAATTATTAAAGATTTTAATGCTAATATTAAAGCTGGGCAAAAAGTTGCTATTGTTGGACCTACTGGGGCAGGCAAGACGACCATGGTTAATCTTTTGATGCGTTTTTATGATATTGATAGTGGAGCTATAAAAATTGACGGGGTGGATATTAGAAAAATGAGGCGATCTGATCTAAGGAAGCTTTTCGGTATGGTTTTGCAAGATACATGGCTTTTCAGTGGGACGATTGAAGAAAATATTGCTTATAGCAAAGAAAATGCTTCCCATGAAGAGGTAGTTAAAGCAGCACAGGCAGCTTATGCTGATCATTTTATTCGTACTTTGCCCGAAGGTTATAATATGGAGATTAACGAAGAAGCTGATAATATTTCTCAGGGTGAAAAACAACTTTTAACTATAGCTAGAGTAATGCTAGCTAATCCTCCTATGCTTATTTTAGATGAAGCAACGAGCTCTGTTGACACCCGTACCGAATCTCTTATTCAAGCAGTAATGGATAAGATGATGAAAGGAAGAACAAGCTTTGTGATTGCTCATCGACTTTCAACTATTAGAAATGCTGATTTAATTTTAGTAATGAACGAAGGAAGTATTGTTGAGCAAGGAACACATAAAGAGCTGCTTTCCAAAAATGGTTTTTACACTTCTTTATATAATAGCCAATTTGTTAAATAAGAATTTCTGCAATAGAAAACTTACAAATTTTAAAAACTAAAAATCGAGGTATTCTTTTAAATATCCTAAAAAAAAGCAAAAACCAAATCCATCTTATTAAAAATCGGGAACTGCAGAAGTAAAATAAGGGTAGTATGGAATTTAAATTTTGAGAATTTAACTAATGCGTTAGGTTATAATGTGCCAAAATTAGTGGAAGTCAGTAGTTTTAAATGGGAAGATGTTTGGAAATCTGATGTAGTAGTAAATATGGCTGATCCAGAAGAAATTTTATATTTTGTTAATGATTATTCTCAAAAACAGGAAAACCATTTTTTCCCCTTTAAATATTGCAAAAATTTCTCCTCAAATGGTTCAACCTGTTTTGGGTAAAAATCCTTTAATTCATAGCTTTAAGATTTCAGCAAAAGAAGAAGGAAGTTTTAATCCATCTTTCAATATTTTCCTTGAGCTTCATAAGGGAGTTAAGTTGTCTGAGGAAGAAAAAGAAAAAATTGGCAAAGAATATTCTGAAAGAATTTTGAATTACCTTATTGATATAAACTTTGATTTTAAAGACGCTTACAATATTCACAAGGATACATTAACACCAAAGATAAAAATTTATCCTTTTCTAGAAGGGCCATTTCAGGGAGAAAAACAAAGAATAAAAACAAAAATAATAATTTAAAGAAACTATGATTTTAAGTCCGCTTTTTAGAGTTTTTTGTCAGTACCAATCATTTATAAAGATAAAGTTTTAGGAATAATTAACATTCGGCATAAAAAACCAAGAAAATATAAAAAAATGAGATTGCTTTGCCAGAAACCATAGCTTAGGAAATTGGTGGTTCCACTGAGAATACTTTACTTTTTCTGAAAAAAGGAAACCCTAAAGGAAGCACTTAGAACTCGAAAGATGATCGATTAAGCAAAGGGTGTTTTAA
>Ga0116167_1003405_pt1 | contig 12503 bp, 10 predicted proteins | sample AD_JPNMR3_MetaG_FD_89794 | JGI IMG/M metagenome (GOLD analysis project Ga0116167, IMG submission 89794) | Active sludge microbial communities of municipal wastewater-treating anaerobic digesters from Japan - AD_JPNMR3_MetaG | ecosystem: Engineered > Bioreactor > Anaerobic > Digestate | place...
AGATAAAGCCAGTGAAATTGGGGGTGGCATGGTTCTTGTTCCTGCGGGAACATATAAAATTTTAGGCAATTTAAAAATTCCAGCAGGTGTAACATTACAGGGGACATTTCGGACACCTCCCACTTCTCATTATCCTAATAAGCCTAATTTGGTGGGTTCTGTTCTGCATGCATATGCAGGGAGAAACCAACCGGAGGCAGAACCTTTTATTACCCTTGCTGGTAATAATGCTACATTGGCGGGATTTATCATCTCCTACCCCGAATGGTCGAAAGATACGGTTCCTCCTATCCCTTATCCACCTGCAGTTTATTCAAAAGGGACAACGGATGTAGCCGTTTATGATTGCTGTATTATAAATCCCTATGAAGCACTCCATTTTCAAGACTCTGCCCGAATGATGATTCGGAATGTTTTTGGCTACCCATCATTTCGCGGATTATACATTGACGCATGTTATGATATTTCCCGTGTTGAAAACTGCCATTTTTGGCCCTTTGGCGTTACCTACCAACCGAATGACCCGTATTGCCTCTGGATAAATGAGAATGGTACTGCTTTTGAATTTGCCCGAACAGATTGGCAATATGTCACTCATACTTTTTGTTTCGGTTATGGTGTAGGATATAAATTCTCAAAAACGAAAAATGGTGCCTGTAATGGCAGTTTTTTAGGGATAGGAGCGGATTGTTGTCGTCGTGCGGTATTGGTCGAGGACTTACAACCTTTCGGTTTGCTAATAACTAATGGTGAGTTTGTAGGCAGATGGGAAAGTAGTGATTCTGCTGGTATTGAAATAGTTCCAGAGGCAGGGAATGGAAAAATTAGCCTTATCAATTGTGCCTTTTGGGGACCTTTAGACCGATGTATCTGGCATCGAAGTGCTAAAACACAGCTGACAGCCATCGGTACTAATTTTTGGGAATGGGATATTAATGGTAAAGGACACCCTGCAATTCAGGTTGACCGTGGAAAAGCCATTATTCAAGGGAACACCTTTGCTTTGGGGTTGCTACATGTGATAGTCAGCAAATACTGCACATCTGCTATTATCACTGGAAATCAGGCAGAAGGTGGGTTATTTGTTATCAATCATGCAGGTGAGAAAACACAGATGGCTATGAATGAACCGCCACCAAACCCACCCAAAAAAAGTTGTTTGAAGAATTATATCCTGAAAATTGGCAGTGTAGGAGACCAAACTTTTGTTGACAACTGGCACGGTTCAGAAAATGGCTCCGAATGGAAAAAAGTTGGGACTACAAAACGTTGGTCAAAAAAACAATCTATTATTCGTATACCTGTCATACCTAACAAGGAATACACCCTCACTATTGATTTGTATATTCCATCACCAGCAAAACATCCTGATAATGCTATCTTATTAAATGATGAGAAGATTATATCTTTAGCAGATATAGAAGGTTTTCAAAAAGTAACAGCAAAAATACCTGCCCAACCAATGGATTTTATTATACTTAGTATCTGCTCAAATACATGGTCTCCTCAACAACAAGACCCATCATCAAGTGATAAACGTCAATTAGGTATTGCTGTAAGTGAAATTCAGATGAAAACATGTTTTGCACCAGGCAAACCATTCATATTGAATAACCTCTTCAAATCCATTCCCAAATAACCCTCTTGATAGGAGTAAACATATATGATCCGTGTCATTGTTAACGATGAAGAGACGTTACTCCCTGATGGAGCCAATATAAGTACATTATTGAAAGAAAAAAATCTTGAAGGGAAAACGGTCGTTGTTGTAATAAATGATGAGATTGTGGAACATACAAAATATGACATAACCTACCTAAAAGAAGGCGACCAAATTGAAATTGTTCGGATTGTAGGAGGCGGTTAAGATGACCTTAAAAGAACGAATGGAAAAATTTCAACAAACAGATTTATATGTCGTTATAACCGAAAAACTATGTAAAGGACGTTCTTCCCTCTATGTGCTTGAAGAATGCATGAAAGCAGGAGTTAAAATTGTACAATTCCGCGAGAAAGGTGGAGATGATCGCGAAAAATACGAAAAAGCCATTCAATTTCGGAATATCACCAACGATTATGGTTCCTTATTAATTATTGATGACCGAGTTGATTTGGCATTGGCAGTAAATGCGGATGGAGTACATTTAGGCCAAAAAGATTTACCCATTTATAAAATAAGAGAACTTGCACCAGAACTAATAATTGGTGCATCAACCCATAATTTAGAACAAGCCCTTACTGCACAAGAACAAAAAGCCTCATATGTAAATATTGGTCCTATTTTCCCTACACAAACAAAAACAGACACAGCCACACCATTGGGACTTGATACCATAGGGAAAATAGCACCCTACTTAAAAATACCCTTTACATGTATGGGCGGTATTAAATTAGACAATATTGATTTGGTTCTTAAATATGGAGCACGTCACATTGCAGTTGTCACCGCAGTAACAGAGGCAGAAAATATTCAATATACCGTAAAACAAATAAGAGACAAAATCCTTTCTGTTCACTAAATTAAAATGTTACATAGAAACCACAGAAAATAGATATACTGAGAATGAATACTTAGAAATTAAATTTATTTCTTAGTACTTTCGTTTTACTCTTTACAAAATTATTAAGTAAGATATAATAAGGTTTTGAAATCTATTATATTTTTTAGGAGAAAAATATATGATGGTATATTACGTCTTTTTTTACGGTGGTGATGCTATCATTTCATTACTCGTTTTTATTGTTTATATTCTTCTTATTATTGGTGCGATAAAAGAGTATCGTTGGATTCGCGGTCGCATTTCCCGAATGCAATTAGAGGGAGCAGTGATAATGTTTCTGGGAACAATTGCAAAATGGATTGTACTTAACCAGTTTTTTGGTTTAGACCGTCTACAAAGTGAGGAATGGGCTTATTGGTTCAACCGTGGAGAACTCGGTTTATTTTTAGTTGGACTTATCTTGTTCGGACTGGGCTTTTTCTTATCTCGCAGACCACGACCAGGACTTAAACCTTGGAATGCAGGTATTAAACGATTAACGATAATAAGTTTCATTCTTATATTAGGTTTCAGTATACTAACATGGTTTCACTTATATGCACGATGGTTTAATTTTGCATGGGAGTATGGTCGTGTACTTTTCAGCGTCGCTTTATATCCCTTCGCCATCGGTTACCTAAAACAAGAACGGAATCCTTCAGTACCACCCCCTGAAATTAAGGACTTAATATAATTATTAACACAAAAAACTTAGATAGTATTAGGAATAAAGAGATGATTGACAAATTAATTATTGGTATGCCAGCGGGCTCATTAGCAGACCCGAATCGTGGAGGCAATTTAGTTAATTTGCTTAAATATTCAGGCTTCCCTACAAAAGGTTATGACCAAGGGGGACCGACCTCATTTCCTTTGCATTCCTTTTTAGTAGGCTGGGACGGCAGACCACAAGAATTTGGAACACAATTATCCATTGGAGAGATTGACCTTGCTATTGCTGGTGATGATTGGATTTTAGAACGTACATTGGAACTGAAAACAGAATACAACCAGTCCTGTCCATTGAAACGTGTTTTAGCTTTGGGACGTGGCGCGGTACGTCTGGTCATTATTTACAGACCACAGCCCACTTCTTATGATGAGTGGTTCAAAGATTTATTAGAGCGTGAACAATTGGTTACCATGGTTGCAGAAATGCCATATATAGCTTTAGATTGGTTCCAGAAAAAAAGTAAATCATTAGGATTTGAGAACAAATTTAAAAACTTTTCAATCCAGAAATTTAAGACACCACCACGAATTGAACAGGGAATCGTTATTTATGAAACATGGGGTAAAACAGAAGCCAAAGTTTATCAAAATTCAGTAGATTTTGGGTTAGAAATAACCCAGTCAGGTTCTGCCATACGCAACTATGGCCTCGAAATAGGAGAAGAAGTATTACGTTCAGAATCAGCTGTCTATGTCCGAGAAGATTTAAAGGAATATAAGGACAAATATGAAATTGCTCGCATGTTTCTGCTGAATCTATATGGTGCAATGCATGCAGAAAGAAGAGTTCTGCTTTTCTTTAATGCTCCAATCGAAGCAATGGAAAAGATAACTCAATATCTGAAAGAAAAACATTTATTTGCAGATGAACCAACAATCAATCGCGGGACTAATTTTGCTGAATTTAGTGTTCAGTTATGTGTTGATGATAAGGAAACACCTTTGGCAAAGGTACGTTATGAACTTATGCTATTAGGTGCTCGTTCGCTGGAGACCGTTCCTTTGGAATCGAGTATTCCAGGTCTGGAAGTAGTAGACATTTAATTATGGGCTTACAATAGAGATATCACTAATGAATGAATCAGAAATAAATTCTGTTATGCCTGTTTCCGTTATTATTCCTTGCTATAACGAAGCAGAAAATATTCCACTATTAGTGGAGAGAATTGACCAGGTATTTAAGGAAAAAATCAATATAAATTATGAATGTATTCTTGTTGATGACGGAAGCACCGATTCCACACAAGAAGTCTTAAATTCATTACGCAACTCCTATCCTGCGTTAAGACCACTCCATTTACAGAAAAACTGTGGACAATCCTTTGCTTTATGGCAAGGATTAAAATATGCAAAGGGCAATCACATCGTCATCCTCGATGGCGACTTACAAAATGACCCGAACGACATCCCAAATTTGCTCAATGAATTGAAAACTGCAGATTTTGTGCAAGGATACCGTAAACAGCGGAAAGATGAATGGCTAAGAACATGGATTAGTAAACAGGCGAACAGGATTATCCGTTTCATATTGGATAATCCTGTCCAGGATACAGGATGTGCCTTGAAAGCTATGAAAAAAGAGTGTATCCCTTATATTATTCCTTTCAATGGCTCGCATCGGTATTATGCTTTTCTATTACATTCTGCTGGCTTCCATGTAACTGAATTGCCAGTGAACCATTATCCACGAAAATATGGGACATCAAAATATAATATAAGCGGAAGACTTTTCAAAACCCTTTTCGATATTATCGGCTTGTTTTGGTGGAAGAAAAGGGTACTACGTTGTAATAAATAGATAATTTGTCAAAAATGTATATCTAGACACACATCAAATCTATTTATGAAACCTGCTTTTATAATATGTTAAAGTATTATTGAAAAAAACATAGGTTCATATTCATAGAAAAGATAAAGTAATGTTACCATTAGAAGTGTCCGTAATTGTTCCAACCTATAAAGAACGGGAAAATCTCCCAGAACTGGTAGAACGTATACGCCAGGTAAAAGAAAAGAACCTACCGTCTCTTGAACTCATTATTATCGATGATGATAGTCAGGATGGAAGTGAAGAATATATTCATTCATTAGCATATGCATGGTGTAAAATTATCGTTCGCAAAGGGGAGAAAGGATTAAGCTCCGCTGTATTAAGAGGTTTCAAAGAAGCAAATGGAAAATTTATTGTTGTGATGGATGCCGATTTAAGCCATCCGCCAGAGAAGATTCCTGAAATGCTGGAACAATTACAACAAGGAGCTGACATGGTACTCGGCTCACGTTATGTACCTGGTGCAAAGACAGATGAGGAATGGGGCTTATTCCGCTGGATAAACAGTCAGGTTGCAACATTATTAGCAAGACCATTAACGACTGTCAAAGACCCTATGAGTGGTTTTTTTGCATTACCTCGAAATATTTATGAGCAGTCTGCACCATTAAACCCCACTGGATACAAAATTGCTTTAGAACTCCTTGTAAAATGTCCCGTGAAAAAAGCGGTTGAAATACCTATTTATTTCTCACAGCGAGCAAAAGGTAAAAGTAAATTATCCTTAAAAGAACAAATTAAATACCTAATTCATTTACGACGACTTTATTTTTTCAAATACGAGAACCTGAGTTATTTTGTTCATTTTGCAATTGTTGGCTTCTCAGGGACACTTGTAAATCTTATTGCATTAACAATACTGGTTTTTCTGGGTATTCCGATACGAATCTCTGTGGCTCTCGCAATTATAATCGCAATGCTTTCTAACTTTGTTTTAAACCGTTGGATAACATTTCCCCACGCAGTTAAAAGTCCGTGGTTACCTCAACTTATTGGATTTGTAAGTGCCTGTTCATTGGGAGCAGTTGTCAATTACCTCGTGGTACTTCTGCTATTACACCTTTTCCCAATGTTCGAGCGTATCCCACAAATTCCAGCACTTGTCGGAATCCTCGCGGGGCTCATCTTCAATTTTATCCTTAGCAAAAATATTGTGTTCCGCAAAACACAGAATTAGATTTATCCTCTTTTAATTCTGGTTAATCAACATCAATTACGGTATTGGCAATTGCCATATAGCGGTATAAACTTCCTCTGCAGGACCTTCTTGATAGACATATCCGTCTTCTGCCCATTCAATAGTAAGTGAACCATAAACAAGATGCACATTTACTTTATGGTCGGTGCGATTTGTAATCATTGAAGCAAGGGCTGAGGCACAAGAACCACTACCACTTGCCATAGTAATCCCACTACCCCGTTCCCAGATACGCATAACTATATTGGAACGGTCAATGATAGAAACAAATTCTACATTTGTTCGTTTAGGAAACAAATGATGATGTTCAATTTTTGGTCCAAATTCTGTAACAGGTGCTTGTGTGGCATCTGGAACAAATATAACTGCATGTGGGTTGCCGATATTAACCGCTGTGATTTTCACAACTTTACCTTCCACATCAATAGGCTCTTCAATAACCTGTCCTTCTGAGCCTATCATAGGTATTCGGGAGCGTTCAAAACTTGGTTTGCCCATACACGAACGTACAGACTTTACCCTACCATTTTCTATATTCAAAACAACTCGATTCGGTCCAGCTAATGTCTCAATAACAAAATCCGTTTTATGTGTGAGTCCTCGTTCATATACGTATTTTGCAAAACAACGGATACCATTCCCACACGTTTCTGCTTCACTGCCATCTGCGTTAAAAATACGCATCTTAAAATCAGCCGTTTCCGAAGCAAGAATAAGAATAATACCATCTGCACCTGCTCCCAGATGACGATGACTCATCCGTCGCGATAATTCAGGGATATTCTCAGTGGGTAATCCACCTCGAGCATCAATGTATAAATAATCATTTCCCAATCCATGCATTTTTGTAAAAACAAGTTGACTCATGTGAAATTTACCTTCTTACTTTTTATCTAATTAGGAGTCATTAACCAAAAACAAATTTAGTTGCAGATAAAACAAATATCTCTAATTCTACTCTTTAACAAAAACATTAAAATATTATAGAACTTTTCACGATTATTAGCAACAATAAATTAATGATGTAAAACAGAAAAGTTTAAAGTATTAGACATCCACAAGATTAGAAAATAATACTCAAATAAAAAAACTTATGAATTGTAAAATAGTTTAAACCCTCTTATTAAGAGCATGCTCAACAAATTTTTGTACCATCTGCTCATAACTAATACCTGCACATTTTGCTTCCTGTGGGTATAAAGATGTTGGTGTGAGCCCAGGAATAGGGTTTATTTCTATCCAGACAGGTCCCTCCTCGTCGATAATAAAATCACTTCGGCTCCATGTAGAACAGCCTATCACCTGATGTGCCCGCACAGCCATTTCTTGTACCTTTCGAGTTTGTTCAGGGGCAATTGGTGCAGGTGTAATTTCTTCAGTAGCACCTGGTGTATATTTCGCAGTATAGTCAAAGAATGAACTTGTTTTAGGGCAAATCTCTGTAACTGGCAAAGCACATGGAGGTTTCCCCTCTTCACAATCCCATACACCACATGTAACTTCGCGACCTTTTATAAATTTTTCTACCAGCACCTCGTTATCCAATTCCATTGCCTGCTCAATTCCCACAAGGACAGTCTCTCCATCCCCTGCAATTGTAACTCCTACACTGGACCCCTGAGATGAAGGTTTTATCACCACTGGAAAGCCTAATTCCTTCTCCACACGATGTACAGTCTCCGACCTGTCCCAAATCCACGTTTCTTTACGAAAAACAATATGGTCAGCAACACGGATACCTGCCATCTTTGCGACTGCCTTAGAACACACTTTATTCATTGCAAGAGCACATGCCAAACAATCAGAGCCCGTATATGGGATATGAAGCCAATCTAATAGTCCCTGAATGCGTCCATCCTCACCATAAGCACCATGTAATGCATTAAAAACTACTTGTATTCCCAATCGTTTTAACTCTACAAGTGCTTCCTCAATTTTCATTATCCGCTTCTCAGGAAACTCCCAATTAAAATCACGATGAATAATAATTGGAATAGGTTCATATTCTGTTGTTTTTAATGCACGGACTACGCCCTCCCCTGATAAAAGCGATATTTCATGCTCCGAACTTACACCGCCCATTAATACACCAACCCGCATTGGAATAAAAGTCTTGGTATTCTCCATACTATATGTTCCCAAAACAAAAGGTAAATATTTCAAACAACGGACACAATAATTGTTGATAGATTTTATCACTTGATCTGCCAATATCTCAATAACCTATGTCTTTCATTTTGTATATCAAAATAATTTTTTAGAATGTTATAAGATAAAGAATAAAAAGTTCAGTATATGTAGCAAGTGACACAAATTGTATATTTAATTTTGAATGCTATATTCTATTGATTTACTTCAAAAAGTTTAGAAATAAAAAATAAGAGTCTTTTTATGAAAAAGAAGGTAGAAAAACCATTAATTGTTCAATCGGACCGTACCATTTTATTGGAAGTTGAAAATCCATTATACGAAGAGGCACGGGATGCTCTATCTGCTTTTGCAGAATTGGTAAAATCACCTGAACATTTTCATACTTATCGGATTACACCGATTTCGCTATGGAATTCCGCTTCAGCAGGTTATACCGCAACACGAATTATTGACCTGCTTCATAAATATAGCCGATATGATGTCCCTTCGAACTTAATCTATGAAATCAACGATACAGTTCGCCGTTATGGCAGGCTGAAATTATATAAAAGCCCACAACAGGAATTAATTCTTGAATCGGACGACGCAATGCTCCTTTCAGAGTTGCTCTACAACAAGGCTTTGCAGGAGTTCGGGCTAACTAAATTGGATTCACGTCGTGTTCGTGTAAATACACAATTTCGGGGACACTTAAAAAGTGTTCTGGTAAAATTAGGTTTCCCAGCGGAAGACCTTGCAGGATATGTTGAAGGGGCTCCATTAAAATTTGAATTACGTAAAAAACTATCCTCTGGAAAGCCTTTCATCCTACGAGATTACCAGATTGACGCCATTTCTGCATTTTATGCAGGTGGCACAAATCGTGGTGGTAGTGGTGTAATTGTGCTTCCCTGTGGTGCAGGTAAAACCATTGTCGGGATTGGTGTCATGCATAAATTACAAACACATACCCTTGTATTAACAACAAATACTGTGGCTCTACGACAATGGAAAGCGGAACTTTTAGAAAAAACAACCCTAACGGAAGACCACATTGGCGAGTACAGTGGAGAACTGAAAGAAATCAAACCCGTTACACTGGCAACTTATCAGATTTTGACACATCGCAAAACAAAAGATAGTCCATTCCTTCATTTCCGTCTATTCGAAGATGGAGCATGGGGACTAATTATCTACGATGAGGTACATCTCTTACCTGCACCCGTATTCCGTGCCACTGCTGATTTACAAGCTCGCCGAAGATTAGGACTTACAGCCACCTTAGTCCGTGAGGATGGACGCGAAGATGAGGTGTTCAGCCTTATTGGACCTAAGAAATGTGATATCCCATGGAAAGTCTTAGAGAAGCAAGGTTGGATAGCCGAAGCCCTTTGTACTGAAGTGCGTATACCAATGATGGAAGATGAACGCTATAAATATGTCGTGGCTTCAAAATCTGCCAAATTCCAGATTGCATCAAAAAATCCAATAAAGATAAGTATTTGTAAACAAATTTTAGAACACCATAAAGAAGATAATGTCCTTATCATCGGTCAATATCTGGACCAACTCAAAATCATACAAAAAAACTTTGGGGCACCAATCATTACAGGACAAACACCCAATAAAAAGAGAGAAGAGCTTTATCAAAAATTCCGTAATGGAGATATAAAACTCCTGATTGTTTCCAAAGTTGCTAATTTCGCCATTGACCTGCCAGATGCCAATGTCGCCATTCAGGTATCTGGCACCTTCGGTTCACGACAAGAAGAAGCACAGCGATTGGGTAGAATCCTCCGTCCAAAAGAATCGGGTAAACAAGCCCACTTCTATACTATCGTCACACGCGATACATTAGACCAGGATTACGCCCTCAATCGTCAACTCTTCCTCACAGAACAAGGTTACCAATACAAAATCATATCTATGGAACAATTAAATGAATTGTTGAACACTATTAAATAGTCTGTAACGTTTTAAATTTTTTCTAAATAAAGGAGATTGTTTATGTCTGAAGAAAAAATTATCTGGTCAGGAACACCATCACAGGTTTTGAATCTCTGGATATTCATTATTTGCCTACTTACCTGTTTTTTGATAATCCCTATTTTCTACGCCTTATGGAAATGGCTTGTGGTTAAATGCACAAAATATGTAATCACAACAGAAAGAATTAAAATTACAACTGGTGTCTTCTCTACCAAAACAGATTACTTAGAGTTATACCGTATCAACGATATAACATTTGAACAACCCTTCCTACTAAGAATTTTCTCATTAGGTAACCTAAAACTTACCACATCAGATACTTCGACCCCCGAACTTACTCTACAAGCAATTCCTGCATCCGAAGAACTACAAAATGAAATCCGCAAATGCATTGAAACTCAAAGAGACAAGAAACGAGCCCGCGTCATCGACTATACTTAATAGATACTTAACTACTTAACACACAAAAATCTAATATATACAAAAAATAAACAATAACCACCAATTAAAATCATTAAAACTGTTCATTCTAACACAACCTTTTAAACATACCCCTCAAATAAAAAGGCAAAATGTTAACTATTTAAAACCTCTCAATTTCATTCTTCTTGTTTAGTTACTTAACTCTATTTTTCAATGTTTATTCAATAATACCTACTTTTATCTTTATTTTTAATTAAATTTATAAATTTAATAAATTTTGAAAAAAATGTTGAAAACCACAATTTTTTATGTTAATATATTTGATATACAATATATTGTGGTTATAAAATATTTTAAACCTATAAGTAGTATGTAAATTAGGAATAGAAAGATGAGCCAATTTATCTTTGTGTATGCACCATCAAATTTGAAAGATATTAAAGTTTTTCTTCCAAAAAGGCCTCTTGCAGTCATGGCACAGATATTAAAAGAAAATTACGTTGAGACTGCAATCTTTGATTTTGGGGTTCCTAATTCTATTGAATTTTTACAGGAGAATACCACAACCAGTAGTGTATCGAAAGATAGTATTGGTAAAACCAAAAAATGGAATTCATTGGTTTCAAAAATTTTTGGAAAACATAAGGATGACATAGCAGTTAGAGAACAACGATATATTCAATGGGTACATCGGAATATAAAAATAACTCCTAAAACTGCATGTATTTTATTCTGGATAGAAAATCGAGGAGACCTTGTTATTGCTCGTCATGTTGCAAAACAAATCAGGGAGGACGAGCCTGAGCGAGAACTTTTTATTATTGCCTGCGGTCCTTATTTTAAGCATACAGGTCCATATATTGTAACGTATCTACCAGAGTTTAATGGTATTTTATTAAATCATTGCGAGTTATCTATATTGCCATTGTGGAAATATCTTGTTTCAGGGAAACCGATTCATTCCATTCCCAATTATGCATATTCTGAATGGGGCGAAATTCACATGGGACCAGTCAGTCGGTTATTATCGCTTGATGAGCTTCCGATACCTACGTATGATACTTATGAGTCTCTTTTAAGAGGTGAAAAATTTAATATATTTACATTAGAACAAACAAGAGATGGTAGAATGGGCTATGCCGAGCCTTACATCTTAAAGCAACCTATTAATGCCAGTATTGAAAGTTTAATACATGAGTCGCATGCGCTCCGTGGTAGATATTACACATCCACATTTCATATTGCAGGAGAAATGACAAGTCTGACAGATGTTCAATCATTTGCTTTAGCACTATTAAAGTCTGCTCACTTTATCAATTATTCACGTAGTTTTCATTGTTTAAATGTTCAAGGTGAATCTGTCCACAGTTTGCACTTATCTGGATGTCGTGCTATATCTGTTGAAATTCCAACAGGAAGCCAACGTTTATTATCCAAGTATTACGGGTTAATGCGAACAATCAGTTCATTTGAAACTGCAATGACTGCGTTTGCAAGTTCTGGTCTTTACACAACAATTCAATGTTCATATCCATGTGCAGAAGAAGACAGACATACCTTCGCTGAAACAGTAAGGTTGATTCAAAGAATTAAGCCAGATAGCGTCAGGGTTTTGCCTGTATATCTTTGGCCTGATTCATTATGGTGGGAAAATATGCAA
>Ga0116167_1003411_pt1 | contig 12495 bp, 7 predicted proteins | sample AD_JPNMR3_MetaG_FD_89794 | JGI IMG/M metagenome (GOLD analysis project Ga0116167, IMG submission 89794) | Active sludge microbial communities of municipal wastewater-treating anaerobic digesters from Japan - AD_JPNMR3_MetaG | ecosystem: Engineered > Bioreactor > Anaerobic > Digestate | place...
GCTTGCGCGGCGGAACGTGGTGATCCCCAGGCGGCCATCGCCGCGCTCCGCGTGATCCTGGAGCGCTACCCGCAATTCGAAGCGATCGACGAGTCGCGCGTGCGCCTGGGCGACGCCTTGCGCGCCCTGGGCCGCCACCGCGAGGCGCGAGAGGCGTATGCCGGCGTGAGCACGCGCGCCCCGGCCCTCCGCCTGGCCGCGATGCTCGGAAGCGCCTACGCCGCGCTGGACGCAAAGGATTATCGCGCAGTGCTGGCCGCCACCGCGGAGTGCGCCACCCTCTCGGAGACGGCGAGCCGCGAGCGCGCGGAGACCGACATCCTGGCCGCCGGCGCGCGCTATGGCCTGAAGGAGTACCCCGCGGCGCTGGAGGCCTACGAGCGCGTGGCTGAGAGTAAGCACGCCGATCTGGCCGAGGAAGCGCTCTACTGGACCGGGAACACGCTGCGCGCCGCCGGCAGGCCGGACGAGGCGATCGCGCGCTACACGGCGCTCCTGACGCGCTTCCCGAAGGGCGCCTTCGCCGCGCGCGCCCGGCTGCGCATCGGGGATTGCCACGCCGATGCCGGCCGCCCAGGCGACGCCGCTGCCGCCTACCGCGCCGTGTTGGAGGCGCACCCCAACACCGACACCGCGCGCGAAGCCCAGGCCGCCATCGCTGACCTGCTGAAGCAGGCCGGGCCCGGTGGCGAGGAGACGAGCCAGCTCCTGCGCGAGGTCGGAAAACTGCCGCCCGGCAGCATCGCGGCCGATGCCCAGATCCAGCTGGCCCAAAAGGAGTTTGCCGCAGAGCGCTATGCAGAGGCGGCGGCGCTCGCTGAGCGCGTGCTCGCCGGAAAGCCGTCGCCTGAGGCAGCCGAGCAGGCGCTTTATCTGCTTGGAGCGGCATGCCTTCAGACGCGCGACGCGGCCGGCGCCGTCAAGGCGTACACCCAGCTCCTCGAGCAGCATCCCAAGGGGAAGCTGGTGGAGCAGGCACTCCTGGAGCTGGCGTGGGCCCACCTCGATCTGAAGCAGTACCCGGAGGCGGCGCGGGCGGCGCGCCGTCTTACGGATCGCAATCCCCAAGGGCCGATTCGGGTGCCAGCATTCCTGACCCTGGCCGAGGCCGCGACGATGGCCGGCCAGTACGCCGAGGCGGAGGAGGCCGCGAACAAGGCTCTGGCGTCTAACCCGGGGCCGACGGAAACGGTTTCGGCGCTCTACGCCCTCGCCTGGGCGTCGCATTCCCAGAAGGATTACCGAACGGCCGCGCAGCGCTGGCAGAGGGCGTTGGAAAAGGCGCGGGCGCTGCCGGAATCGCCGATGGTTCCCCGGATCGCCTACTACCTGGGCTATGCGCTGACGCAAAACAAGGCCTACCGGGAGGCGATCCCCGCTCTGGAGCTCGCCGCTGAGAAGGGGCCTTTCGCCGAGCGGGCGCGGTATGATCTCGCCTGGAACTACGCGGAGCTGAAAGAGCATGATCGCGCCGCCGCGGAGTTCGAGCGCCTGGCTGCCGACTACCCGGAAGGCCGCTATGCCGCAGAGGCGCTCTTCCTGGCGGGCGAGCAGTACTTCGCCCGGAAGGAGTATCCGGCCGCCGTGCAACGCTACCAGCGCGCGGAGGCGCGGAAGCCGGAGGGCGAGTTGGGCTATCAGATCGCCATGCGCCTCGGCGCGGCGCTCTACTACACGCCCGACTATCCGGGAGCGGCCGCCGCGTTCGCCCGGGCCGCCGGCCTGGCCCCGGGCGCGAAGGAGCGGGCGGAGGCCTCTTTCTGGGCGGGCGATTCTCACGCGAAGGCGGAGCAATGGCGCGAGGCGCGTCCTTGCTTCGAGCGCGCCCTGCAGTCCGATCCCGACGGACCGCTTGCGGCGCAGGTGAGGCTGGGCCTGGTGCGCTGCCTGCTGGCAACCAGCGAGGCGGCCGCGGCCGCTGACCTCGCTGATGAGGGCCTGAAAGCGGCGCAAGGCGATGCCGCCGCCGAGCTGCAACTGCGCAAGGGGGAAGCACTCCAGGCGCAGGGGAAACACGCCGACGCGGCCACCGAGTTCCTGAAGGTCGCCGTGCTCTACCCGCAGAGCGAGTGGGCCCCGAAGGCACAGTATCAGGCCGGACAGGCGTATGAGAACGCCAAGGAGAAGACGCGGGCGATAGCGGTTTACCGCGCCCTGATCGAGCAATACCCGCAGAGCCAGGCGGCAGAACAAGCACGTGCCCGCCTGGCGGCGCTTGACCCATAAGGAAGGTTGCCTCAAGACGATGTTCAACCTGGGTGTCCTCAGCGAGGGCGGGCCACTGGTCCTCGTCTACATGTTGCCGCTCGTGGTCTACTCGATCCTTTCGGTGGCGGTGATCCTGGAGCGCACCTACACGCTGCGCCGGCTGCGCCGCATCGAAGAGGAGGAGTATCCCCGGCTTCGTGAGGGCGTGCGCAACGGCACGCGCGATGAGGTGTTGCAGGACCTGGAGGCAAACCCCGCGCCCGTGGCGCCAGTTCTGCGCGCGGGGGCGGAGCGAAGCGAGTTCGGCGCCGAACAAGTGAAGGAGGGGATCGCGCAGGCCCTCGCCTTGCAAACAGCGGGCTTCAGCCGTTACCTGGGCATCCTGGCCACTGTCGGAAGCACCGCGCCCTTCATCGGGCTGTTCGGTACGGTGCTTGGCATTCTGCGAGCGTTCAACAAGATCGCCCAGCAAGGCTTCGGCGGCCCCTCGGTCGTGGCAGGAGGCATCGCCGAAGCGCTCATCGCGACCGCGTTCGGATTGGGCGTTGCCATCCCTGCGGTGATCGCCTACAACATCTTCGTCGGCAAGGTGAACGACCTGACCCTCTTAGTCGGCTCGCATGCCTCCGACCTGACCCCTTACATCATGCAGCGGGAGACGATCGATGCGGGTGCCTAACAACGATGGGAAGATGATGGCGGAGATCAACATCATCCCGCTCGTAGATATCTCCCTCGTACTCCTGATCATCTTCATGGTCACCACCGCCTTTGTCAAGGAGGCGGGACTGAACATGAAGCTACCCAAGGCAGCTACCACGGAAGCCGCCCCGGAAAAGCAGCAGGATATCAGCATAGCGATTGCGGGCGATCAGAAGCTCTACTTCGATGGGCGCCAGACCACGCCCAACCAGCTTCGCGCCCGCCTGCGCATGCGCGCCTCCAAGAGCACGGAGGATCGGGTGATCATCAAGGGCGATCAGCATGTGCCCTACGGGAAGATCATGATGGTGCTCGACGAGGTGAAACTGGCCGGTTTTACCCACATCGCCCTGGCAACCGAGCCGATTGTGGAGGCGCCTCCGGCTGACGAGCGGAGGTGAAGCTGCCGGTTGCCAGCATCGTGGGCACCCCGCGGGGAGTGAATGACCATGGTCCGAGATGGCGTCTCCATCGGTCCCTTCCTACTCGGATCGCTGGTGCTACACACATTCGGGTTCGCGGCGGTCGCTCACCTGCAAGGACCGCCCCGTAAGCCACCGAGCGCACGCGTGATCGAGGTAGCCGTCATCCAGCCAGAGAAGGCGCCGGCTCCAAAGCCAGCGCCTGCCAAAACGACTCTGGCTTCCGACAAACCGCCGCGCCCCAGCCGCTCGGCACTGCCACGTCCAGCGTCTCCCGCGCGGCGCGTGTCGAAAACACCGATTGCCACCCGCACGTCGCCACGTCCCAAGCCGTCCGCGCCAGCCGCGCGCAAGCAGGACGCGGTTTCTGAGACGGTCTCGCGCGCTGCAGAACCATCGCCCGTGCCTGCGGGCCCCCGCGCCGTCCAGATGGCGCGTCGTGCTCTCCCGGAAGCGGAGTTCCCAGAGTGGAGACCGCGCCCGAACCCGCCCGGATCCGGCACGCCGGCGGGCCCGGGAAGTAACCGCCAGGAGGAGGCTCCCGGAGGAGGCATGGCCGGCCCGCGTCGGCTATCGCGCGCGCGCCCGGAGGTCTCCTTCCCAGGCGACCCGCTCGGTGAGACGCAGGCGCTGCCCGGCGGCACGGGCCGTGCCGCGCGTGAGCCCCTGCCACTCGGTCTCCCCATCGGCCGGCGCGATGCCGCGGGAGAGCCTGAACCCGGATTGGTATCGCGCCAGGTTGGCGGGGGTGCGCCCACGCCCGGATCAGGCGACGATCCCGGCGGTGGGAGCCGTGCAGCACGAGCGCCTGAAACGGTCACCTTCCGCTTCGGGGCGGGCGGGATGCGCCTGCCCAAGGCCACCCCGCGCATCGGTGGCGGCGGGGGCACCGCAAGTGTCCTGGCGACCGGGCCGTCTACGCGCGAAGCGGATGAGGTCCCTGTATCGCCGCGGCCAGGGGTTGGCCCTGGCCAGGGAGGCGGCGCGGGCGCCGGCATCGGCGGCGGCCTGGGCTACTCGCGGGGCCGGGGGATCGGGGTGGCCGCCGGCGCGCACGACCTGGCGGTCACGCGGCGCCGGCCGGGCGCGGGGATCGGCGCGGCCAGCGGCTCGGGAGTGGGCGCGTCAGGACCTGGTTCAGGGCGCCAGGCTTCCGCCGAGCTTCCCGGAACCGGGGGCCGGCGAGGCGCCGGCGATGGATCCGGCAGCGGCCTCGGCACCGGCTCCGGTCGAGGGATCGCCAAGGCCCGGCCCGGCCTGGAAGGGATCCCCTTTGGCGATCCCGGCGGCACGCCCGCGGGGGGCAATCCCGCTGGAGGCGGCGGCAAGGGAGGCGGTCCGGGCGGCCCAGGTCACGGCATTCAGATGGCGCGCCGCGGCACCGGCTCTGGAGGCGGCGACGGGGGCGAAGACGGCGCGGGCATCTGGCCAGGCCGGGGCGCTGGCAGTGGCGGCATCGGCGCAGGCGCGGGGGCTGGCAAGGGAGCGGGCGGCAGCGGCACCGGCCCGGGCACGGGAACCGGCAAAGGATCGGGCGCCGGCACGCACCCAGGCTCCGGATCCGGCGCGCGCGGCGGTGGGGGCGAGCTTCCCGGGAAATCAGGGGGTAAGGCGGCCAAACCTGGCCTGCCGCGCTACACGAAGGCGGTTCCCGGCCTGGAGGAGTGGGATGAGGAGGTCCTCGGGCGAGGCTTCTATCCAGACGGCATCATGGGCTACTACTACGACGACCCGGATCAGACCGTGGATCACGCAAATCCCGAGAGCTACCTGAATACGCCAATCCCAGAGGGCGCTACTTTCACGCGCCTGGTCGCGAAGCGCAAAGACAAACGGATCGACTTCAACTGGAACCCCGCGGGAGAGTGGGGCGATTGGTCGAAGCTCCTCAACCCGCTTCCCGGGATCAACAACGTCTATTGGAGCGCGCGCTGGATAGGGCAGCTCTTCGTGCCCAAGGATGATGTCTACACCTTCAAATTCGATCCCCTGGATGACGGCGGCCGGCTCTACCTGCGTTACAGGCCGGGTGGCCCACTGGTGAAGGTGATCGACGCCTGGCGGGTTTCGTCGACGCGCCCGGAGACACGCCCCCACCGGATGCAACGCGGTGCCTACGACATCCAGGTGGAGTATGCGCAGCGCCCAGAGTTCTATGCGGCGATCTCGTTGAAGTGGAAGTCCAGCTCATTCGATTGGGAGGTCATCGGGCCTTACCGATCCGGTGGCAGTCGGCGTGCGCGGTAGCAAGGATGTAGGTCCGGCCGCCACGGCCCGAAAGCGAGTGGCCGGGGAGCACGGCACAGGCGCTGCCCTGCTCCCCGGCTCGTGATCCGTGGTTAGTCGATGTGTGCCTTCATCCACTCCAGGCACTTGCGGTAGCCTTCGGCGGAATCAGTGCGCCCCTCGTACTCGGCGATCCACGGTCCCTGGTAACCAGCCGCCTTGAGCGTGCGCACGGCGTGATCGAGGTGAATCTCGCCCTCGCCAAGCGCCGCCCCCACGTACTCCTTGCGCGAGCCGGTGCCATCCTTCAGGTGGGTGTGGAACGTCTTGCTGGCCACTTGCTCATAGAGGCGGTCGCACTCCTCAACCGAGTTGCCCCACCAGCGATAGTTCATCGTATCGAGGTTTGTGCCGACACTCGGCGAGGGCACGGCCTCGAAGAGTGCGGGGAGAATGCCTGGGGCGTTGGTGACGTAGCCGTGGTTATCGACGGCGAAGCGGATCCCCCTCGGCTCGGCGAACTCCAGGCAGCGCCGGAAGCAGCCGGCCATCGCATCCACCCAGCGATCCTCGGGAACGCTTTCCTTCGGCTGACCGCCCTCGGTGCGGATCACTTTGGTGCCCAAGATCTCCGCCAGGTCACAGATCCGCTTCATGCGGGCTACCTGCGCCGCAACGACGTCCTCTTCCAGCACGACAAAGTCATTCCCCGCGGAAAACGCCGAGATGGCAATCCCGAGACGTTCGGCCAGGGCGCGGACCTCCTCTGCGCGGCGCTCGGGGTGCTCTTCACCCTCCGGCCACACATCGCGGCACTGTAGCTCCGTGCAGTCGAAGCCGGTATCGACGGCATAGCGGAGAAACTCCTCCAGGTTGGCTCCCGGTGCGTTGTAGTGGATCAATCCGAACTTCATCGGCATCCTCTCTTCCCGGATCAGAATCCCTATCTGCGGCGCCGGCACGCGCGCGCACGGCAACCGCTTGTCTCCCTTAGTTCGCCCTGGATGCCCTCCCTCCTGGCGCGGATGGAGAGTGCGAGCTCTCTGGGTTGTACGACCCCTCTCGGGGTTGGGATCGGACCATCCGCATGCCTCGCTCGGAGGTGTCAATTCCTTTACACGCAAAACAGTTGAATGGTATAATGCGCTCGGCACCACCCTGGAAGCACCTACCTGGGTCGCGCAGCGCCTGAATTCACGGGCTTCCGGGGATGCCGGCGCCAACAACGCACCGAAGGCGCATTCCACGACAGACCGAGAGCCCTGCTCCTCGCGGGGCCCCATCCAGCGGCAACACGTCACGGTGTCGCCTTTGTCCATAGATGGAGTGGAGGGAGAGACGTGAGGTTGAGATCACCGGTCATTTGGGGAGCAATCGCGGCAGTGCTGGCGGCAGTTACTACAGGCGTCCTGCTCGGATCAGCGGGGGGCGCCGCCTGGAGCGGGGAAGCGGTGCAGGCGGCCATGCGCCTCTACGCGCGCCTCGCCGACGCGGGACGGCAGTACCACCTCGGGTTTCTCCTCCCGGTGATCGCGGTGACCGTCAGCTTCCATGTCGGCACGCGCGCCGGGCATCGCCTCCGCGGGCGCTCCGAAGCGCGGGCAGCCGCCGCGCCACACGCGCCAGTCGTCCGCTATACGCTCCTCTTCTGCCTTTCCGCTGTTGCCATGCTCGTTTGGGCGGCCTCTGAGGGCCTCTTGCCGTAACCGCCCGCGTGATCAGTGGCTGGGAGAGGCCGATGGCCTCTCCTCGGCCGGCCTGAGGGGCGTGAGGGTGAGGGAATCGGAGTAGAACTCCTTCTCGATCTCGATCTTCGCGTCAGCGCCCACGACCACCTGGTACTGGGACACGGCGCCGCTGGCAAGGTCCTTCGCGCGTAGGAGGTGCCGCGTGCCCGGGCGGATACGATAGCGGCCGTCGCTGATGACAATTCGCGCCTTCTGGGGAAATGTGGGCGTCATTGAGACAGCGCCCCGCTGGTCGAAGCGGATATTGGGCCTTCCGCCGCAGATGGCGATCCGCATCCCCTTCGGGCCATACTCCTCAACGGCGATGGTTACGGCGCCAAGTGGCGTGGTGCAGCGGATCGGCGTTCTCTCATAGAGGCCCAGACTGCCGGGCGCCAGGCCCGTGCGAAGAGTCAGCTTCTCGCTCTTTGTATCCGGCCAGCAGATGTTCAGGCAAGTGCCGGCGTAGAGGGATCCGGAAGGCAACTCCAGCTCCGCATCGGCGGCCTTTCTCGCGCTGTTGCGCAGCGCCAGGCCCCGCTCGAACGCCGCCACCTGCACATCGCCGGCGAGCAACGGCGCCGCCTTCAAGGTGACCGCCGGCTCGCGCGAAAGCAGCTCGTGATGGAACGCCCCATAGAGGGGGTCCGCGGTTGGCCAGCGGTGCCATAGCTTCATCGATGCGTAGACCACCCACCCTTTGCCCACGGTGCGCATAACGATCCCGCCAAACAGCTTGCGGTCCGGGAGCGTGCGGTCGAGCGCCGCCGCGAAGACGGTGCTCTCCGGCAAGGGTTGGATCATCGCCATCAGATCCGAGAAGGCGGGCCGGGCCGCAGGCGAAGTCGTGGCGCCGGCCGGAATCGATGGGAAGAGCGAGACCTTGTCGTAAACGCGGAGCCGGCCTCCCCCATGCATCGCCGGCCACAGCGCGCGAACCCCCAGGAGAGTAGCCAGCTCCACCGACCAGGAGTGGATCTCGCCGCCGGCCTCGTAGCACCCGAACCCCGCGTCCGCGACGATGATACCGCCGCCATCCGCGAAGCGGAAGAGCGCCTGCACATTTTCGCTGGTGAGCGAGAGCGCCGCCGGGCAGAGGAGAAGTCGATAGCGTGACAGGCGCTCCGGCGTCAGGTCATTCTGCGACAGATAGGCCACCTGCCCGTAGCGCGTACCCCGACGCAGCGCGGTGAAGAGCGGCACCAACTCGCCCATATCGGCGCCAGCGAGGTAGCCCGTGAAGAGCGGCGAGGGGTGCTGGGGGTTCTCGCCAAACGGCTCGTAGAGGATCGCGGTGGTTGGCTGTGGAACCGCGGTGACGCAGCCGCCGCGCCGCCAGGAGGCAAGCGCCGATGCGAGCCCTTGGCGCACCGTGGCATTGTTCCGGATCAGCCGCCACTCCTCGACCGCGATTCCGGTGGCGCCCTGGAGGAGGGCATCCCCAAACGCGGCCAGCAGATTGCCAGGGGGCAGCGAGGCGATTGCCGCCACGCGCCCGCCGCGGCGCGCGATAGCCACTGCCTCCGGACCCCTCTGGCCAGGGAGAGTGCCGTCGCCCATCCGGGCGACGACCGCGTCATACTCATCCGGCGCCGAAATCAGGCAGCGGTAATAGCCCATCGCTCCTGTGAGGAGCGGCCGCTGCCGGTCGGCGGCGCGAATGGCGCGCGCCCACAGGCTGAGCAGGTCTGTGAATGCCTGCCGCCGGTAGAGCGCCAGGTCGATGGCAGATCGAGACACCCCCAGGGCGCGCGGCTGCGCGAGGAGCAACGCCCCCCTCGCGGTGAAGTCGGAAAAGCGACGGTAGCGCGAGCCCCATGCGTCGTTGAGCGTCTTCAGGTCACCATAGCGTCCCTGCAGGAACGCCTGGAAGCCTGCATCGGTGAGGTGGAGCACCGTCTCTGGCTCATCCGCGACCATCCAGGCGAGCACCCCCGGGTTATCGCGGTAGTGCTCAATGACGTCCTGCACCCACTGCCGCATTTGAGCCAGATAGGTCGCGTTCAGGGGGTCTACAGGCCCAAAGCTCGCTGGGGGGGATGCCAACGGCAAGGCCACGATCACGCGCAGGCCAGCCGCGCACGCCTGCTCTACCAGAGCGTCGGTTGCCTCCCAGGAGTGGACCGTCCGCCAGGGGACGTCGATGCGCACCGCGTCAAACCCCGTAGCCCGACAGGCCGCGTAGTCGGCTGGATTGACGACGCCACCGCACCAGGCGAGGCCGGGCTCGATGCGGCCCTGCGCCGCGCACGGCACGTCCGCGATAAGAAGCGCCAGGCAGGCCAGGAAGGCCAGCGACCGGCACCGCGACACGCCCGGGGCAAGCCTAGAGTGTGGAAAAACACGCCGTGGCTCAGACACAGGGTGCTTATCGGGCATCCAGCTTCCTTCCTAGGAGACAGGCAGGGCCACCGAGCACATCGCCAGGAGAGTGCCCATCGCGGGAGCGCCCGGACGACCGTCCTGGTTGAGGCGCACGCCCCCACGAGTGCGAGCCGGCGGTCGGCAGAGTGCCGCGGGGCCGCTATTGGATCCTATCATAGCGGCTGCCCTTACGTCAACGCTTGGCTGGTAAGGCCTGGGATTCCGAGATAAGGAATCCGAAGCCTCGGAGGCAGCACGCAACCCGGCGCGCGGCGATAAATCACCGCGCTGCTTGCGAGCGAAGCCCTGCCGGGCTGGATTGGGCCATACACCCGGATGCCTCAAAACGACGGTGGCTGGGAGGAGAAGCCCCGCAGGGGCTTTGCCGGAAAGCAGCGCGGAGCTTCGAGCTCCGCGCGTGCGGGCAGCCTTCTCCTTATCTCGGAATCCCAGTGGCAAGGCAATAAGGTGCTTGAAACGCTCGCCAAGATAGAGTATAATCACAGCGCCAGTAGGCAAAGCTTTCCCACTACCCGAAAGGAGCGGACTCAGATGTTCAGGCGGCTGTATGCGGATCAGTCTGTCGAGCGAAAGGGGTTGGCGATCCTGCGCATTCTCGCGGACGCCACAGAACCGCTCGGGGCCCGCAACATCGCTGCCGAGCTGACCAACTACGGCATCGACCTCACGGAGCGAGCCGTCCGGTATCACCTGCGTCTGATGGATGAGCGAGGTCTCACCGTCTGCCTGGGCGAGCCTGGCCGGGTAATCACCGATAAGGGCCGCGAGGAGCTCCAGAACGCTCTGGTCTCGGACAAGCTCGGGTTTGTGCAATCGAGAATCGAGACCCTGGCCTATCGAAGTAGCTTCGATGTCGAGACGGGAAAGGGCGAGCTGCTGGTCAACGCCTCGTTGCTCCCTCGCGACCGCTTTGAGGAGTGCATTGAGATCATGCGACCCGTCTTCCGAGCCGGGTATTGCATGAGCGAGCTAGTCGCAATCGCCGACCAGGGAGGCAGATTGGGGGATCTGCGCATTCCGGAAGGTTATGTCGGCTTCGGCACCGTGTGCACCGTGACCCTGAACGGCGTCCTCCTCCGCTACCGCGTGCCCGTCGAATCCAAGTTCGGTGGTCTGGTGGAGATCAGTGACTTTCATGCCGTGCGCTTCACGGAGCTGATCAGCTACTCCGGCACCACGCTCGATCCCGCGGAGATCTTCATCACTGGCAAGATGACCCAGGTGCGTAGCGCCGCCACCGAAGGCCACGGCAAGATCCTGGCGAGCTTCCGCGAGGTGCCCGCTGTCGTCTTGCCGGACCTGTTGCGTGTCTTCAAGCACTTCGAGCGCAGTGGCATCCGTGGCATCCTGGCCGTGGGCCGGCCCGGGCAGCAACTCCTCGATGTGCCCGTCGGCCCCGACCGCATCGGTCTCGCCGTCGTCGGCGGTCTCACTCCGGTCGCGGCCCTCGCTGAGGCAGGCATCCCCACCGAGAACAAGGCGATGAAGTCGCTCGTCAACGCGGCCGACATGAAGAGCATCTGGAGCGACAATCTCCTGAGCTGAAGCCCTGCCTGCCCTTCTCAGCCTGCCCACCGGGCGTCCCCGGTGGAATACCCGCGTATCTGCGGCAAACCGCCGCGGCCTGCCGGCCTCTGCCGGCATCTCCCCACCGCCACGGATCCCCCCCCCGCGTGTGGAGCCCCCCCAAGGTGGAAACCTTCGCTGGCGCTCCGGGCACCCACCAAGCGCCAGTGAGACGACGCTTCGCCGGAGGCCCGGAGGGCGGGAGACAGCCGTTGAAAGTGGCGCAAATATCCTGCTTTTTCCCTCTCGGACACGCCGCCGAATCCTATGCCAGACTTGCCTGGATGGCCGCTCTATGGTATAATATAAACGAAAACGAAAAGGTATGATTGACGTTCGCACACTTGTAGCCCATTCGGATCATACCGCGCTGATTGCTTGGGAGCATTCTACCAGATATGGCAAGTACCGAAGAGCAAGTCACACCGATTGGATACGTCGATAGCGACTATAACGCCGACCAACTGCAGGTTCTGGAGGGCCTGGAGCCAGTGCGCCGGCGGCCCGCCATGTACATCGGCGATAATGGCATCAAGGGCCTGCACCATCTTGTCGAGGAGTTGGTCGCCAATAGCGTGGACGAGGCCCTGGCCGGCCACTGTACGGTGATTGATGTCACCGTACATCCTGATTCCTCCGTGAGCGTGACCGATAACGGCCGAGGTATCCCGGTCGGTGTCCACTCGGGAACCGGACTGCCTGGCCTTGAATTGGCGATGACCAAGCTGCACGCGGGGGGCAAGTTCGGCGGTGGCGCCTACAAGATCTCGGGTGGTCTGCATGGAGTGGGGCTTTCATGCGTGAACGCGCTCTCGGAGTGGACCGAGGCCGAGATCCATCAGTCGGGTCGGATCTGGCGCCAGCGCTACGAGCGCGGCCCGGCGGTTACCCCACTGCAGGATGTCGGCCCCACCAACCGAACCGGCACGACCATCCGCTTCAAGCCCGACTATCAGATCTTCACGAAGATTGAGTTCCGCGCAGATATGCTGACCACCCGCCTGCGCGAGCTCGCGTTCCTGAACAAGGGACTGAAGATCACCTTCACCGACGAGCGCACCGGGCAACACGAGGAGTTCCTCTACAAGGGCGGGATCATCGAGTTTGTGGAGCACCTGAACCGCAATAAGGAGCCGGTGGTGCCCCAGAAGCCGGTCTACTTCATGCGCACCCGCGAGGATGTGGAAGTCGAGATCGCGCTCCAGTACAACAGCACCTATCAGGAGAACATCCTCTCGTACGCCAACAACATCAACACC
>Ga0116167_1003438_pt1 | contig 12427 bp, 6 predicted proteins | sample AD_JPNMR3_MetaG_FD_89794 | JGI IMG/M metagenome (GOLD analysis project Ga0116167, IMG submission 89794) | Active sludge microbial communities of municipal wastewater-treating anaerobic digesters from Japan - AD_JPNMR3_MetaG | ecosystem: Engineered > Bioreactor > Anaerobic > Digestate | place...
GTTCATCCGGTTTCCCGGGCCCAGGAACTCCCCGGTCACCCGGGCCTTCGCCGTCCTTGTGGGCAGTTCCCTGTAAGGGCGTCCAGCCTCCCCGGAAAGAGGCCTCCACGGCATGCGGGAAGTTCCGGGTCGACCAGCCATCCTCGGCCGCGCGATAAAAAATCGCCTGCCCGGCCGGGACCGGGCAGGCGGTTACCGCTCAGGAAGGTCCGCGTGAATTACTTCACCAGCAGCAGGTCGAAGAGCGGCGTGATCCGCGCGAACAGCGGAGCCAGCACCAGGGCGATCACGCACATCAACTTGATCAGGATGTTGATGGACGGACCGACGGTGTCCTTGAGCGGGTCACCCACCGTGTCGCCCACCACCGCGGCCTTGTGCGCGTCGGAGCCTTTGCCGCCGAAGTGGCCTTCTTCGATATATTTTTTGGCGTTGTCCATGGCGCCGCCGGAATTAGCCATCTGGATGCCCAGCATCACGCCGGTGGCGATGGAGCCCACCAGCATGCCCGCCAGGCCCCCCGAGCCCAGCACCACGCCGATGACCACCGGGAACACGATGGCCAGGCCGCCCGGCAGCAGCATGCCGCGGATCGCGCCCTGGGTAGCAATGGCCACGCAACGCGCGCTGTCGGGCACCACGCCTTCCTTGCCTTCCCGCAGGCCCGGGGTCTCACGGAACTGCCGGCGCACTTCCTGGATCATGGTGTCCGCGCAGGCGCCCACCGCGTTGAAGAGCTTGGACGAAAAGTAGAAGGGCATCATCGCGCCAATGAGCAGGCCCGCGAGGATCTTCGGATCGGAGATACTGACGTGATCCGGCTTCGCCGCCAGGATGAACGCGCTCAGCAGGCCGATGGCCGCGTACGCCGCCGAACCGATGGCGAAGCCCTTGCCGATGGCCGCGGTCGTGTTGCCCACCGCGTCCAGGTTGTCGGTGATCTTGCGGACCGACGGGTCCAGGTGCGACATTTCGGCGATACCGCCGGCATTGTCGGCGATGGGGCCGTACGCGTCCACCGCCACCACCATGCCCGTGGTGGCCAGCATGCCCAGCGCCGCGATGGCGATGCCATAGATGCCGGCGCAGTAGTAGGCCAGCACCACCGCGATGGACAGCACGATCACCGGGCCGCCCGTGGACGCCATGCCGACCGCCAAGCCGTTTACCACCGCCACCGCCGGTCCGGTCTGGGCCCGTTCAGCCATCTGTTTCACGGGCTTATATTTGCCGGAGGTGTAATATTCCGAGGCGAAACCGACCACGCCGCCCGAGATCACGCCGATGATGCAGGCCAGCGCGGGACCGAACTTGCCATAGGTTACCCCGTCGATCACGAAGGACTCACCCCGCACCAAGGCGTACGCCAGCACCAGCACCGCCGCCAGGCCGGCGCTCACGTAGGTGCCCATCATCAGGGCGCCCTGCGGATCGTTCTGGGCGAATTTTTTCACGTACAGCACGCCAACGATGGAAGCCAGGATGCCCAGGCCCGCCGCCACGAAGGGAAACGCCCGGATGTATTCCATGCCCGGCGCGCCCGATCCCACGGCAAGGGCCGCCGTTGCCGCCACCGCCAGCGAAGCGACGATCGATTCCACGTAGGATTCCAGCAGGTCCGCGCCCAGGCCGGCCACGTCGCCCACGTTATCGCCCACGTTGTCCGCGATCACCGCGGGATTTCGGGGATCGTCTTCTGGAATACCCGCCTCGACCTTACCCACCAGGTCCGCACCCATGTCGGCGCCCTTGGTGAAGATGCCGCCACCGGACCGGGCGAATAGTGCCACCAGCGAAGCACCCATGGCGTAGCCGTTCACGATGGTCGCGTCGCCGTTGAACAACTTGTAGACGATTACCAGTCCCAGCAGAGCGATACCGACCACACCCATGCCCATGACCGCGCCGCCGGAAATGGCGATGTCCAGGGCCTTCTTGACGCCGCCGGATTCGGCAGCCGCCGCCGTGCGGGCGTTGGACCGGGTAGCGATGTACATCCCCGTCACGCCGGCCAGGCAGGAAGCCACCGAGCCCGCCACGAAAGCGATTCCCGTCTTCAGGCCAAGGCCAGTGTCCGGCGCGACCATGCCGACCAGGATGAACAGCACGAAGATCACGCCCACGAAACTGAACACCCAGATGTACTCGTTCTTGAGAAAGGCCGCCGCGCCGATCTGAACCTGGCGCGACAGGAAGGCCATCCGCTCGTTACCCTGGGGCTTACCCAGCACGTACTTGACCAGGTAGGCCACGAACAGCAGGGCCAGAATGGCTGTCGCCAACGCGAACTTGAGAAACATGGCTATGCTCCTTCTTTACCCGTTTGGGTCCCTTGTCCGATGTTTTCATCAAACGCCCCGGCTTCACGTCCGCCGGCGCGACGCATCCTTTTCGCCCGGTTCACCATCCGTGCCCCGCAACGTAGCCAGGGCGCGACTGGCCGCCGCCTGTTCCGCGGCCTTCTTGCTGGGGCCCGAGCCCGAACCCCGCCGGCGTCCCGCGATCGTCACCGCCACCGTGAAGGTCCGTTCATGGGGCGGCCCCGCCTCCCGCAGGACCTCGTAAACGGGCGTGCCCATCCCAAGGGCCTGGCAACGGGCGTTCAGGGCGGATTTCGGATCCAGCCGATCCGGGGTGTTCACCACCGATTCAATTTCATCGCGGAACAGGTCCAGCACCGTCTTCCGGACCGTCCTCCAGCCACAATCCAGGTACAACGCCCCCAGCACCGCCTCCATCGCGTTACCGATCAGGGTGTTCTCGGCGCGGTGTTTCGCCGTGGCCACCGAGCGGCCCACCCGCAACACGTCACCAATCCCCGCGCGCCGTCCTACCCTCGCCACGGTTTCCCGGCTGATCACGCGGGCTCGCAGCCTGGAATATTCACCGGGGCCACCGCCCGGCACGCGCCGGAACAGGGCTTCCGCCACCACTAGCCCCAGCACCGCGTCTCCCAGGAACTCCAGCGCCTCGTTGTGACCGACTCTTGATCCGGTGTCACCGGTCCAGGAAGCGTGGGTCAGGGCGTCCTCCCACAATTTGACATTTTTCACCTTTCCGCCCAGCCGGGCGGCGAACCGCTCCAGCCGGGTGTTTCTGTGCGCAAGATCCTCCGCCTGACCCGTATTATCCATGACGCGCGAATAGCAAGGAGACGTTATGACCCCCAAATCCTAACGAGTTGGACAGGGCAAAGTCAATTTTTACCTCTTTCGGACCACCTGCCACGATCCTTGCGGGGCATTCGGGATCGGGTTTTTCGTAGTTTTTGTTTTCATGCAGCACCCCCGTTCGCAGGGACTGCACGCAGGCCACCGACTCCACCCCTCCCGCCGCCCCCATCAGGTGACCGATCATGGACTTGGTGGAACTGACCCACGGTTCATGATTCCCGAAAACCGAGCGCATCGCCAGGCATTCGGCCGCGTCGTTCAGTTTCGTGCTGGTCCCGTGGGCATTCACGTACCCGACCGCGTCCGGCGCGACACCGGCGTCCTCGAGGGCCAGGCGCATGGCCTCCGCGCATCCCGATCCGTCCGGGCGGGGCGCCACGACATGATAGGCGTCGGTGGTTTCGCCCACGCCCGCCAGCACCGCCAGGATGGCCGCGTTCCGGGCCCGCGCGTGGGACAGGGTTTCCAGCACGAGCACCCCCGCGCCTTCGCCAAGCACAAAGCCGTCCCGGTCCGCGTCAAAGGGACGACTGGCCCGCTCGGGCTCGTCGTTCCGGGTGGACAGCGCGCGGATCGCGCCGAATCCAGCGAGCCCGAGATCAATCACGGCGGCTTCCGTGCCGCCGGCCAGCATCACGTCCGCCCGGCCCAGCCACAGGGCTTCCGCCGCGGAAACGATAGACTGGGCGCCGGTGGAGCAGGCCGTCACCACCGACCGGCTGGGACCCTGCAACCCCAGATGAATGGCCACCACCGCGGAAGGCATGTTGCTCAGTCCCTTGGGAAACAGGAACGGCGACACCCTCCTGGGGCCCTGCTCGTGGAGTTTCAGCGTGTTGTCGCAGATTTCCTCGATCCCCCCGATACCCGAACCGATGTACACCCCGCATCGCGTGGGATTTTCGCGGCTGATGTCCAGGCCAGCCTGTTTCCACGCCTGGTTGGCCGCTTCGAGGGCAAACTGAATGCACCGGCTCTGTCGTCGCAATTCCCTGGGATCCACCCCCTCTGGGGTGACGTCTTCACACAAGGCCGCGATCCGCGTGGTGAACCGCTCGTCCGCCCAGGGTACCTGCCGCACGCCGGACCGGCCCGCGAGCAGCCCCTCCCAGAAGGTTTCGACCGTATTGCCCAGCGGGGTTACCACCCCCATGCCCGTCACGACTACCGGTTCACGCATCGCCTGGATCTCCAGAACACACCGACGCCTGAAACCGACCCGGCTGGCCGTCCAGGCGTCGCTGGTACCGCATCGGCATCCGGCTGTGCCGGAACATCACCCGGCGTTCAGTTTCTTCTTGATGTACTCGATGGCGTCGCCGACGGTCACGATGCTGGTGGCGTCGTCGTCGACCTGGACGTTGAATTCTTCTTCCAGGGCCATGACAACTTCCGTCTGGTCCAGGGAATCCGCGCCAAGATCATCCACGAACCGCGCGGTTTCCACCACTTCTTCGATGCTCCGGCCTAACCGGTCCGCGATGATTTCCCGAATGCGCAAGGCGATATCGTCGTTGGTCATGATCTGGCTCCTTGATGGTTTTCCGGGCTTGTCCCCAGGGACGGCCGCATGTACCGGGCGGCACACGTTGTTCCACTTACAACCAGCATATTATGACGGAACCTGATGCAAAGTTTCAAATTGTTATATGCCTAACGGTGCCTTGCGCGTTGCGGTACGCGGACCCGCCCTGGCAGGACGGAAACTTCTATCCCTATAGGAGGCGGAACGCCTCAAGTTCCCTTTCCGTGGATCTCCCGGGTAACCTGTTTCGAGTTTCTCACGGACTGAAAGCCAAGCCGGCTGGTTACCCACGGTCCGGGCATCCACGTCCTGGTAGCAGGGCCTTCTGACTTCGTGGCGGGAGGGCCTTCCGACTACCTGGCATCATTCAGGCTTGGCGTGAAAACGGGGATCCCTTCTCGCGCCGGTGATTCATCGCGTGGCGCCCGGTCATCGCAAGGTGAAAAATGGTGGAGGCGGCGGGAATCGAACCCGCGTCCGGAAGTGCTTCCACGAGCGTATCTACGTGCGTAGCCTTTCTTTTAAGTCATCGCCACCGGCGAGCGCGTCAGGCACGCTCACGCCGGCCGCCAGGCGGCTGGGTTTCCTTCCCGGGCAGCCACCAGCATCCCGGGTCGGAGCCCGCTGTCGCCGTCCCGTTCCGCTAGCGGGCGGTCACGGAGGGGACGGGCGGCCGTATCAGGCCGCCAGCGCCAAGTTGTCGTTGGCAGTTATTGAGTTTCCCGCTTTTTACGAGGCCTGCGGGTCCTCGGCACGCAACGCTCGCTTCTTCCACCCCCGTCGAAACCGGGACGCCCCCACGGGCACCGGCCAACGTGGCGTTTCGCGATCGCTTCACGCTTATTATACCATATTTTCATCGCCGACCTGGCCCCATCCAGGGAACCGGTCACCATGACACGGTGTGCTAAAATGGCCGCGGAGGCGGGTCCGGTCCCGCGACACGGAGAAATACGCGATGTACAGGGTATTGTCCATTCTGCTGGCCGGCGGGGCGGGGGAGCGGTTGTATCCACTGACGAAAAACCGCGCCAAGCCCGCCGTGCCTTTTGGCGGCATTTACCGCATCGTCGATTTCACCCTGTCCAACTGTCTCAACAGCGGGTGCCGGCGTATCCTGGTACTGACGCAGTACAAGTCCAACTCCCTGAACCGCCACATCAATCGCGCATGGGTCCCCGTGATGCACCCGGAACTGGGTGAGTTCATCGAGGTCATTCCCCCGCAGATGCGGGTCAACAGCAACTGGTACCTTGGCACCGCGGACGCCATCTACCAGAACCTGTACTCCATCGACCAGGCGTCTCCCCGGGAGGTCCTCATCCTTTCCGGAGACCACATTTACAAAATGAATTACCAGAAGATGGTGCAGCAGCATCGGGAAGCCGAAGCGGAACTGACCATCGCCGCCATCGACGTGCCCTCCGCGGAAGCCACCCGGTTCGGCGTGTTCGAGGTGGACGGGGAAGGACGCGTGCTCGGTTTCGAGGAGAAACCGAAACAGCCCAAGGAGATACCCGGTCGTCCCGGGCATTCGCTGGCCTCGATGGGCATTTACGTGTTCAACGCGGAGACCCTGCGGAAAATGGTCTCGGAGGACGCCGAAAACTCGAAATCCTCCCACGACTTTGGCAAGGACATCATACCGCGCATGGTTCGGGAACAGCGGCGGGTATTCGCCTACAAGTTCGAGGACGAGAACAAGAAAGAAGCCAAGTACTGGCGGGACGTGGGGACCCTCGACAGTTACTGGGAAGCCAACATGGACCTGGTGGCGGTGGATCCCCAGTTCAACCTGTACGACCAGGAATGGCCGTTGCGCACCTACGTCCCCATGCTGCCGCCGGCCAAGTTCGTGTTCGCCGAGATTGGCAACCGCTACGGCGTGGCCCTGGATTCGATCGTGAGTCCGGGGTGCATCATCAGCGGTGGCGTGGTGGATCGCAGCGTGCTGTCACCGGCAGTGCGCGTCAACTCGTACGCCCGGGTCGAAGAATCCATCCTGCTGGATGGCGTGAACATCGGGCGGCACTGCCGGATACGCCGGGCCATTATCGAAAAGAACGTTTCCGTGCCCGAAGGCACCGTGCTGGGGTATAACCTCGAGGAAGACAGCCGCCGCTTCCGGGTGACGGACATGGGCGTGGTGGTGGTGGAAAGCACGGATCGGTTCCGGGAAACCTGAGGCGTCGCGCGCGACGAACTATCGGGCCCCGCTTACAACACCGGGATGAACAGGTCCCGCGGGAGGTACATCATGACGCTGACCTGGATGGATGGGTTGCTGTTCCTGGCATTCGTGCTGACGGTACTGGGCGTGTCGCTGTACGCCGGGAAAAAGGGACAGGGTTCGGAAGATTACTTCCTGGCGGGACGCAAATTGACCTGGCCGCTGATCGGGTTTTCGCTGATCGCCGCCAACATCAGCACGGAACATTTCGTGGGGATGGCCGGCCAGGCGTTTGGCGAGACCGGCCTGGCCATCGCCAGTTATGAATGGATGTCGGCGGTAACCCTCGTGGTGGTGGCGTGGTTCCTGCTGCCCCGGTTCCTGAGCGCGGGCATCTACACCATGCCCGAGTTCCTGGAATACCGCTATGACACCACCACGCGCAGCATCATGGCCTCGTACATGATGGTGGCCTACGTGGTGGTGCTGCTGGCCACGGTGGTGTACAGCGGGGCGGTGGCGCTCAACGCCGTGTTCGGCATCTCGGGCATGTTCGAGGCGCGGTTCGGCATGGAACCTGAGCAGGCGCACTTCTGGGCCCTTGTCGCTTCCATCTGGATCATCGGCATCATCGCCGGGGCGTATACCACCTACGGCGGCCTGAGTTCGGTGGTGTGGGCGGACCTGCTGCAGTGTTCGGCCCTGCTGCTGGGCGCGGGCATCGTGCTGTATTACGGCCTGCAGACGCTCGGCGACGGCAGCGTGCTGGCCGGATGGCGGAAGTTCACCTCGCTGCACACCGACAAGCTGCACGTCGTGCGTCCATGGAACGATCCCAACATGCCGTGGATCGCGGTATTTATCGGGGGCCTGTGGATTCCCAACATCTTCTACTGGGGCTTGAACCAGTTCATTACGCAGCGAACCCTGGGCGCGAAAAGCCTTGCGGAAGGGCAGAAGGGCGTCCTGTTCGGCGCGTGCCTGAAACTGACCATTCCCTTCCTGATCGTGATGCCCGGCATCATCGCCTACGACCTGTACGGCAACGTGATCCAGCACGCGGACAGCGCTTATCCGTACATGCTTGGCCAGATTCTGCCCCAGTGGGTACGGGGCATCATGCTGGCGGCGCTTGCCGGCGCGGTCATCAGCACGTTCAATTCCGGCCTGAACTCCGCGGCCACCATTTTTACCATAGATTTCTACCAGAAACACCTGGTCAAGGACGCCACGCCGAAACAACTGGTGCGGGTAGGCCGGATTGCCACGGTGACCTTTGTGCTGATCGCCTGCGTCTGGGCGCCCATGATCTACGTGATGGGTGAAGGGGTGTTCAATTACATCCAGGAATTCTGGGGTTTCTTCTCACCAGGGATCGTGGCGGCTTTCATTGGTGGCCTGGTCTGGCGTCGCGCCCCGGCCCTGGCGGCCAAGGTGGCGCTGGTGGTCGGCCCGGTGATCTACGCCTGTTGCCGGGTACCCGGCTGGTTCATCAAGCCCATGCTGGCCGTTGAAAACGGCAAACCTGTTCCCCCCGATGGCCTGCTGGGCTTCATCTACCGTTTCAGCACCATGACGTTTCTGCATCACATGGCCATTGTTTTCCTGGTCATCATGGGCATCATCTGGTTCATCACGCGGCAGAAACCGCTGGAACGCGAGGTGGTCATGCCACGTTCCCAGATCGATCTCACCCCGGATCCCATGGTCAAGGTGTTTGGCGTGGTGGTCGTGCTGCTGACGGCCACGGTCTATTATTTCTGGTGGTAAACAGGGCGCGCGTGGCGCGGGAGGGCATGACATGAAAGGACGTGACATGGGCGAAATGACCCTGGTGCTGGGCGTCTGCGGCGCGCTGGCCGTGCTGGCCATGACCGCGGCGTTTGCCGGAGAAGTCGCAATGCCTGACTGGGAAAATCAGCAGGTGTTCGGGATCAACAAGGAACCACCCCGGGCCACCCACATGCCCTTCCCCGACGCGGAAACGGCCCGGGCCAACATCCTGAATTTCACGGCGTCCCCATGGGTCCTTTCGCTGGATGGAACGTGGAAATTTCACTACGCTCCGAAACCGGCGGATCGCCCCGAGCATTTTTACGATCCCGGGTTCAACGTGAATGACTGGGCGGACATCCCTGTTCCATCGGTGTGGGAACTTCAGGGTTACGGCACGCCGATCTACTCCAACATCAAGTATCCCTTCCCGCCGGACCCGCCCCGGATTCCCCATGACAACAATCCCGTGGGCAGTTACCGCCGAACCTTCAGCCTTCCCAGGGACTGGGCTGGTCGCCGGGTATTCATCCAGTTCGGCGGCGTGTACAGCGCGTTCTACCTGTGGGTGAACGGCCAGCAAATCGGCTACAGCCAGGAAAGTAAAACCCCGGCGGAATTTGACATCACCGACGCGGTCCGATTCGACGGTGAAAACGTGCTGGCCGTGGAGGTCTACCGCTGGAGCGACGGCAGTTACCTGGAGGACCAGGATTTCTGGCGGTTCAGCGGCATCTTCCGGCCGGTTCTGCTCTACAGCACCGCCGGCGTGCGCCTGCGGGATTTCCACGCGCACAGCGACCTGTCGGACGACCTTTCTCGGGCCACGCTACGGCTCACGGCACGGGTCCGCCGGGTGGACAACACCGCGCCCAAAGGCAACTACACCGTATCGCTGACCCTGCTGGGACCGGATGGTAACCCGGTGGTCCGTTCCGGGCAATGTCGCGTTATCGTGACCCCGGAAGTTATGGGGCAGGACGCCGAAGGCACGGCCGAAGTGGTCATCGACCGGCCTCAACCTTGGTCCGCGGAAACGCCCACCCTTTATACCGCCACCCTTGAACTCGCGGATCCCTCCGGCAAGATCATCGAGGCCGCAGCCTTCCGGCATGGTTTCCGGAAGGTGGAAGTCCGGGACGGCGTGTTTTACATCAACAACCGTCCGGTTAAACTCAAGGGCGTGAACCGCCACGAGCATGATCCCGACACCGGGCGTTTCGTCACGGTGGAATCCATGAAGCGGGATATCCTGCTCATGAAACAACTCAACATGAACACGGTGCGGACCTCGCACTATCCGGACCGTCCCGAGTGGTACGACCTGTGCGACCAGTTGGGCCTGTACGTGATCGACGAGGCGAACATCGAGTCGCACGGCATGGGGTACGATCCTGCCACGTCCCTGGGAAACAATCCCGAGTGGGAAGCCGCCCACCTCGACCGGCTGCGACGCATGGTAGAACGGGACAAGAACCACCCCTCCATCGTGATCTGGTCCATGGGCAACGAGGCGGGGCCGGGACACAACTTCGCCGCCGGAGCGCGCCTGATCAAGTCGCTGGACGCCAGCCGTCCCATCCACTACGAGCGGGACAATACCGTGACCGACATCCACAGCGAAATGTACTTCACGCCAAAAGAAATGAAGCACTTCGTCGAAAAAACCTGGGACGGGAAACCCTTCTTCCAGTGCGAATACGCCCATGCCATGGGGAACAGCGTGGGTAACCTGGACGAGTACTGGCAAGTGATCGAGTCCGACCCGCGGTTCATGGGGGGGTGCATCTGGGATTTCGTGGACCAGGGCATCCGGAAACCTTTCAGCGATCCGCGGGGCCCGCGACGGGTCCCGGCCCCGAATTATCCCCATGACTGGTTCTTCGCCTACGGCGGCGATTACGACGATCGGCCCACAGACTGGAATTTCTGCTGCAACGGCCTGTTCCTGCCGGATCGCCAGCCCGCCCCGGCCACCCGCCAGGTCAAGAAAACCTACCAGAACCTCCGAGTCCGGGTCATAGACCCAGCGGCCGGAAAGGTCGAGGTCCGCAGCGTTTACGATTTTGTGACCACGGATTTCGCCCGGGCCCTGTGGAAACTCGAAGAAAACGGCGTAAAACTCCAGGAAGGTGATCTCGGGGTGATTGCTCTCGCGCCCGGCGAATCCAGGGAGGTGACCATACCCTTCACGCTGCCGGATAAGCCCCGGCCATGGAGTGAATACTGGGTGACCGTGTCCTTCGTGCTGGATCGTGACCTGCCGTGGGCGGATCGTGGATTTGAGATCGCGTGGGACCAGTTCCAGGTGCCGGTAAACACGGCCGTGGCCGCTCCCGATGCGCCCGCTCCCGCGCCGAAACTTCGACGGAGCCGGAGTGAAACCGTGGTCTCCGGGCCGGATTTCGAATTGAAATTCGACGGGAAAACGGGATGGCTCTCCTCGTGGAAGGTCGCTGGTCGCGAACTACTGACCGGCGCGATCAGGCCGAATTTCTGGCGCGCCCCCACGGACAACGACCGGGGGAACAACATGCCCAAGCGGCTGGCCCGGTGGCGCGACGCGGTGGATACCATGCAACTGGTCGACATGAAGGCCGAAACGCGTGACGCCGTCGTGGTCGCGCGCGCGACGTACGCCATGAAACCCGCCGACGCGGAACTGGCCCTGGAATACCAGGTCCATGGCAACGGAGCGGTAGAAGTCACCATGACCTTCAAGCCGAAATCCGCCGCGCCCGAGTTGCCCCGCTTCGGCATGCAGGCCACGGTTGTCCGGGATCTTGACCGGCTGACCTGGCTGGGCCGGGGCCCGTGGGAAAATTACTGGGACCGCCAGACTGGTTATCCCGTGGGACGCTGGAGTGGTACCGTGGACGAACTGATCCATCCCTATATCCGGCCCCAGGAAAACGGTAATCGCGTGGGCATCCGCTGGGCCGCCCTGACCGACGCGGCCGGAGCGGGCCTGGTCGTCGTTGGCCTGGCCCCTGATGGCGTGGGCGCGTGGCCGGCGGACACCTGCCCGGGCGCGCTGCCCGCGGAATGGCCACCCCATCTTTGCGTCAGCCTGTGGCCCTACACCATGGATGATCTCGACCAGAGCACCCATGACTGCATGCTGCCCCGCCGGGACTTCCACGTGTTCAACATCGACTGGAACCAGACCGGCGTGGGCGGCGATAACAGTTGGGGCGCGCGGCCCCACGAGGAATACACCCTGCAGTGCAAACCCTACCGGTATCGCTTCGCGATGCAGCCGCTGGCCGCGGGCGTCGACCCGGACGAGGCGGCGCGCGCCCTGTGGAACGAGATGCCAGATGCGCACATTATCGTCGCATCTGACCATGGCTTCCACAGCACCTGGATGGCGATCAATGCGAACCTGGTCCTGGAGACGCTCGGTCTGTACGACCCGGCAGACCCGGCCAGCAGCCCGGCGGTCGCGTATGGCGCGGGCGGCATGGCGCAGGTTTACATCAACCTCGCGGGGCGCAATCCGGATGGCGTGGTAGCGGAAGAAGACTATGAGCAGCTGCGCGAGCAGATCGTCGCCGCGTTCGAGGAGCTGGGTCCGGACGTGATCGACCGGGTGCTGCTGAAGGAAGAAACCGAGGCGATTGCCATCACCGAGGACGTTTCGTGGAACATGCTGCATCCCGATCGCACCGGCGATGTGGTGATCTTCTCGAAGCCGCCGTACCAGTTCGATGCGCCTACTGCCGGGGAAGTCACCGCGCCCACGCCGATCTACGGGCAACATGGCTTTCTGCCGGTGACGCTTGA
>Ga0116167_1003448_pt1 | contig 12409 bp, 10 predicted proteins | sample AD_JPNMR3_MetaG_FD_89794 | JGI IMG/M metagenome (GOLD analysis project Ga0116167, IMG submission 89794) | Active sludge microbial communities of municipal wastewater-treating anaerobic digesters from Japan - AD_JPNMR3_MetaG | ecosystem: Engineered > Bioreactor > Anaerobic > Digestate | place...
ATCCTGGGCGAAAAGGGGGACTTTTAATTACCCCCTAAATGGGTAATCTCCGCTGGTTGGGAACAGGTGTTTGCTTAATAGTGCTATTTTTCTAAGCGTGGTACTTGCCGGCATGGTCTCGGGCGGCTCATGAGCCGCCCCTACAACCCTTAACCGGGGCAGCTTCCTTTTAATGTCATTCTGAGCGTAAGCGAAGAATCTCAAGGCTCCCCCCTTTGAAAAAGGGGGGCCGGGGGGGATTTAACATATCGGGCGGCCATGGAAGCCAGTTGAGAGGTGAGAAGAGAGAAGTTGGAGGTAAGAGATTCTCCAATTTCTAAGGAATGACAGAAAGGGCTGCCTTTCCGGGACAGCCCCTAAGCAGTATTATTTGGTGGCATAGCGCCATAGTTTGCCGTCAGGATTTTTGGGGCAGAATGACGGAGACGGCGTGTCTTTCAGGAACCAGGACCTCTTCCAGAAGCGACTGCACCTCCTCCAGGGTTATCTGATGCAGTATGGCCGGGTAGTTGAACAGGTCGCTGCCCCGGAAGCGGTATGCAAGGTAGTTGTTGGCAACAAACTCCAGGGAATTAAAGCGGCGCATGAAGCTGCCCAGCCGGTTGCGCCGGTGGCGCTCGAACTGCTCTGCGCTGAAACCTTCCCGCCTGGCCCTGGCTATGGCCTCCATGATCCGCTCATAAAGAGTTCCGGGGTCCCTGGTCTCGCCCCCGATGAGAACGAAGCCGTAGCTGGGCTCGGCGGTATAACCGGCGGTGAAGCGGTCGTCAATGAGCGTATCCTCGTAGAGCTCGTTAAAAAGCGGCTCGCTGGGCGCGAAAATGATGTCCAGCATAATCTCCATGGCGCTCTCCCGGCGCAGCAGCGCGTCGCCTTCAAGCCGCGTTAACGCCGGATCCTTGAAACCCAGATTGAAGAGCGGCTCAGAGACAACCATCTCCCGGGAGATGCGCTGCCGCGCTACCGTCTCAGGCTCATCCGGGTAGAGCCGGATAATCTCTCCAAGCTCCCTGTAATTGCGCCGGGCTATATTCTCATCGACCTGCCGCCGGACCTGCTCCGGATCGAGATCGCCTGCTACGAAAAGGGCCATGTTGCCGGGATGGTAAAAGCGGCGGTAGCATTGATAGAGAAGCTCCGGCGTGATCCGGGCGATGCTCTCTACCGTGCCGGCGATATCTTCACGCACCGGGTGGCGGTGGTAGAGCGACTGCAGCAGGTCGAAGAAAACCCGCCACTCGGGATTGTCTTCGTACATGCGGATCTCCTGCCCGATAATGCCCTGCTCCTTTCTCACCGTCTCTTCGGTAAAGTAAGGCTCCTGCACAAAATCGAGCAGCAGCTCGAGGCATTCGGGAAAATGATCGGTCGTGGAAAAGAGATAGCCGGTATACGTGAAGCTGGTAAAGGCGTTGGAGGAGGCTCCATGGGCTGCAAAACGGTCGAAAACATTCCCCCGCTCGTCCTCAAAGAGTTTATGCTCCAGGAAATGAGCCACCCCTTCGGGGACTGCCACCTCTTCGCCGGTGCCATCCACCCGGAAGCGATTGTCAATGGAGCCGAAATGGGCCGCAAAGATGGCATACTTTTTCTGATAGCCCGGTTTCGGCAGAACGTAGAGCGGCATCCCGGGGTAGATTTCATAGCAGAACAAGCTCTCCTGAAGTTCGCTAAATTCGCGTACGCTGTGGCAGTTTTTAGTGGCCATGCGGCACCGTCCTTTCTCCGCCCTGCAGCAGGTAAACCGTATCGAGCCGGACCTTCTCCGCTGCGGCTTTTATCTCCCCCGGGCCGATCTCTTCGATCCCCCGGATCATCTCATCTGTGGTGTAGAGTTTCCCGCCAATTTCACTGTCCAGCTGGCGGTTGATGAACTGGTATGGATTGTCTTCCCCGGCGCGAAGCTGGTTGATCAGCCCCCGGCGCGTATTCTCCAGCTCCACATCGCTGATCTGCCCGCGGGCCATCGCCTCGACCTGCTGCTCAATAATCTGCCGCACCTTTTCATACTTGCTCCCATCGATCCCGGCGGAAATGAGCAAAATTCCCTTATGCCTTTCCAGGCGGGAGTAGACATAATAAGCCAGTCCGGCTTTCTCGCGAACGTTAAGAAATAGTTTAGAATGCGGAAAGCTCCCCAGAATGCCGTTGTAGACCAGCAGGGCAATGTAGAGCGGATCGCGGTAGGCTATATTGGTGCGGTAGCCCATAACCAGCTTGGCCTGCTCTACCGGCAGCCTCTCTTCAACAAATCTCGCCTCGGAGGGTTCAAAGTAAACCTCCGTTTCCGGAAGGCCGTCCCCCTGCGGCCCCCGGTGGAAATGCACCGTCTCCCGGGCCGCCTCCTCCACCCGGCTCGCATCGAGGTCCCCGACGATATAAAGCTCTGCCGGGTTGGCTGAAAGTATCTCGCGGTAGTAGCGCCAGAGAGAGACGGGGCTGATTTTTTCCAGGTCCGCAATCTGCCCGTACTTGAACACACCGTATCTCTCGCGGGCGCACATGTTCTGCAGGCATCTCTCCACGGCATAGAGCGCCTTGTCATTGATCAGGCCCCGGATCAAATTGGCCAGCTGCTCCTTTTCCTGGGCCACATATGAATCCTTGAAACCTCCATCCACCACCAGGGGATCGCCCATAAGCCCGCCCAGGATCGACAGGCCGCGGCGCAGCATCTGCCCGTTCTCTCCCACATGCTTCCCGTGGATCATCTCCAGCGAGCAGGAGATCAAGTGCCGCTCTCCTTTCTTGTGCACGTCAGTGGAGAGCTCGGCGCCGTAAAGCTCTTCCAGCGCCCGGCGCAGGGCCAGGTTGTCAGGATAAAGACGGCTGCCCCGCTCCAGCACCGAGGGCAGCAGCGCGGTGAGGGTGGCTTTTTCGGCAGAAAGCTCCTGGTGTATGAAGAGGGCCATGCTGATGGTCTTAAATTTTGCCGCCGGGATAAAGGTGAGCCGGATCCCGTTCGGCAGCACAGTGTTATAACTGTCCGCTGTCAAATAGCAAACCTCCCTCGGTTGAATTTCCCAAATTAAGATATTCCATTGATACCCGGTTAATCCTGCCGTTCATTTCTTATACCTCTATCTTGCCCCGGGGTGTAACTTTTCTGCATGACCGTGAGCAAGACCGGAGGCACGACGTAAAGAAGAATTGTAGCCGCCGCCACCACTCCGGAATCGTTCGTCAGCAGCGCGGCGGCGGCGCCGGCCAGGGCGGCGGTGATGCCGGCTGCCAGGTCGGGGTGCTCTCTCTGCAAACGCTGCCGGAGCCCGCCCGGGTAAAGTGATAACACCACGCAGAGCCCCACCAGGGTAACCAGGGCCCGCCCCCAGATGGAGTAGCGCACCAGCTTCAAATTCATGCTCATTTTCCGCCCGGCTGTCTCCCAGAAACCGGCCGGGCCGCGCGAGGCGACCATTTCGCCGAAAAGTCCCACGTGGGAAGGCGGAAGCTGGGGCAGGCAGACATTCAAGACATAGAGCAGGCCTGCGGCCAGGAGCAAAAAGGCGATCACGCAAAGTGCCCTTTTCTTTTTCTGCTCCCCCATCCCCGACAGCTCCGCCCAGGCCATTCCAAAGGCTACTGCCGCCGCGAGGGTGCCGCCGAGGTTGGCTCCAAAATTGGGCGCCGCGAGGATAAAGATAATCAGGACGTAAAAACCAATGATCGCCACATTCAGCAAGGTGGAGACAATTTTCTGCCGCGGCGCTGCGGATTCTCCGGAGACATATGCCGCCAGGGAAACCGTCCCCAGCAAGGCCGCCCCGATGAGGACACCCATGTATTCGTTGCCCATCCCGTAATAGCGCGCTCCGCCTACCGGGTCATAGCTGAAAATGGAAAGCTGCTGCAGGGAGGCCCCGGCCAGGGTGTCGATGAGCAGGAGGAAGGCGATGGCCCAGCCGAGCACGGCCCAGTAGAGATGGCGGCAGCGATGCAGCAGGGAATGCATCAATAAAGCCGGCAGCAGCGCCGCCCCGAGAAGGACGAAGGCGCTCTGCCAGGCTGCCGCCCGGGGAAATCCGGTCAGCCCGGGGAGCAGAAGCAGAGCCGGCGGGACAAAAATCAGCAGCCGGATCACCCGGGAGAGGGGAGGCAGCAGCGGGCCTATCTTCAGCAGCAGCCCGGCCAGGGCAGCCAGGAGAGCGGCAACGAGGGCGGCAACATAGCCCTTGAGCAGCGGCGAGCGCTGGCTGGATACCAGTGATGTATGTGAGCTGAAGCGATCCAGGAAAGCAAGCGCTTCTTCATGGGGAATTATGCCGAAGGATGAGACCGGTCCGGGCGAAGCGCTTCTGCCGCCGCCCTCCAGCAGCGAGAAGATGAGGGAAACCAGGTCTGTATTCTGCACCAGTCCCGGGCGGCGGGTGGCGGCGCTGAGAAGGAGGCCGGGCTCCTGGCCGGCGGCGGTAAAAATAAAAGGGGCCAGCTGCTCCCCGCCTGCCGGCCGGTTCAGCGGCAGCGAAGGCGCCAGCAGGAGCAGGGCTGCGCCCTCCCCGTCGACCAGGGGCAGCAGCCTCCCGAGCAGCCGGTCCAGGTTCTCCATGGTCGTCCTGAAAAGCGCCTCTCCCCTTGCCGGCGCCAGTTGAGGCCAGTATTCATCCAGCCGGCTGCTGTCGCCGAACTCCACTACGTGGAGGTGGGCCAGGCTCAAATTTTCAACCACGGCGGAGGCAAGCCTGTCCACGTCCGTCCGCACGCCAAAGGGATAAAGCGGGTCTTTCCGCAGCAGATCCCTGCCTATCGCTCCGGCAGGCACTTCTCCGCCGTAATCCATGGCCGCCAACACGGCGCTGCGGTTCGGCGCAGCCCCGTCGGCGTTGCCCCAGACCGCTGCGCTTAAACCTTTTTTCTGCAGCATCTCCCCCATTAGCCCCACCGTGACCGGGTAAGGCAGGGCGCTGTTTCTCACCTGCAGCGCGGCGGCCTGCAGGTGAAAAAGCGCTCCTTTTGGGGGCTTCCCGGTGCGGCGCTCGAAGATTACTTCAGCCTGCTCCCCCTCAAAGAGCTCGCCCCTTTCGAAGGCCTCCCTACCCTCCGGTCCGGCCGCCGCCCTGGCTCCGGCGCCGAGGCTCAGGTAGCCGCTTTCGCTGCCCGTCCGCCCGGCGCGCACATTCATCAGGGCAACGGCGCCCTGTTCGAGAAGCCGGGCCAGGTTCGGTCCCGCCCTACGGCGAAGATCGCCGTAAGTGAGCCGGTCCGCCAGCAGCAGGATGACCCGCCCATCCCCTTCCGCAGCGCCTGTAAACCTGAAAGAGGGCCAGGACTCATCTGGGGCGCGAACCCACTGGAAGAGTAAAAAAACAACCAGTGAGAGCACCGCCGCTGCTGCTGCAAGGGCAGCAATAAGTTTCCTGCCGGATCCGGTCTTTTTTTTGGGATCAGCGGTCACCTGCCAACCCCGGAACTGTTGAATTTTTCTGCCCGCACTCGCCTGCCAGCCGGCCGTAAAGAGCTGCGGTCCGGGAGAGCATCCGCTCAAGGGTAAATTCAGTTATGACCCGCTCGCGGCAGGCCCGGGCCAGGCGGCGGGCCAGCTCCGGGTTGCGGGCCAGGGCGGCCACGGCGCGGGCCAGGGCCACGGCGTCAGCCGGCGGGACCAGAAGCCCATGTACTCCATCAGTGATCACTTCGGGGACGCCGCCAACCCGCGTGGCCACCACTGCGCAACCGGCGGCGGCGGCTTCTAGGAGAGTAAGAGAAAAACCTTCCGTAAGCGAAGGGAGGACAAAGATATCAATGCCGGCCAGCAGGCGCGGCAGGTCGTTCCTGTGGCCGCATAGGGTGAGCCGCCCCGGAAGGCTTAACCGGCTGGCCAGCTTCTCCAGGGCAGGCCGTTCGGGACCGTCGCCGATTAGCAGAAAACGCATTTGCGGAAAAAGCGGCGCCAGCGCTGCAGCCGCCTCCAGGAAATAGGAGAGGCCCTTCTGGACGGCAAAGCGGGCTGCAGTGCCGACAACGATCTCGCCCGCATGCCGGCGCCGCGAAAATCGTCCGGCGGCGGCCGCTTCGAATGGAGCGGGATCTATGCCGTTATAGATTACGGTGATCTGATCCCGCGGGATGCCCAGGGCGGCAAGTTCACCGGCCAGGGCGCCGGAGACGGCGATGTAATGCGCTTTCTGTGCGCCCAAGAGCTTTCCTGCGGCAGGCATGTAGAGAGAAGCCCGGTGAGCCGGGTAGTTGTGCACAGTGATTAATACGGTGACCCGGGCCAGGCGCGCCGCGGGAAGACCGGGCAGCGCCGCCTTGAAACCGTGGATATGCAGCAGGGCCGGGCGGAGCATGCGCAGCAGCCCGTAAAGACGCCGAAAAGCGATCAGGTCGCCCGCCGGGTTGAACTCGCCGGATAGAGGCAGGTGGAAGATGGAATCAGCCAGAAGCCCTTCTGCTGCCGCCAATTCATTTTGCGGCGGCATTCCCAGGTAGATAGTGTAGTCCCGGCTGAAGCGGCGCAGCAGTTGCTGCAGGTGGCTGCGCATGCCGCCGGAGGCAGGACGGACCAGGTAAAAAATTTTATCTTCTCCGCTATGCCAGTAAGCTTTGCCCGGATCCACCGGCAACCACACCTGCCTTTATTTAATCTATCTGCCGTTATATGTTGCCCCTTTAGCGGCAGATAAATCAGCCCGGCACAAGCAGTCTCCGAGGTTGTAGTAGTCTGCTTCAAAAGTGTTATCTTGCTTATAAACTGATACTGGTTTAAACTCTCATGCTCTTTCAGCTGTGTAGGGGCGGCTCATGAGCCGCCCAAATCTGTACCAACAAAGTAAACAGGTAAAGGCTGAAACTCCAATATTTTGTGAAGGTTGGCGCGCCCGTTTAAGTTGACTTCGCGGGGTTGAAGTGATATTATTTTACATGCAGTTAAACTATGCGCCCGTGGTGAAAGGGATATCACGCAGGCCTCCGGAGCCTGAAGTCGGGGTTCGAATCCCTGCGGGCGCACCAGGCAACCCTACAAGAAGGGTTGCTTTTTTTATCCTTTATGCATGTTGCTATTGCCATGCCGGGAAAAAGGGAATATGATCATGGTAGCGGTATGACATGAGAAGGGAGGTGGCATTGTGGAAGCCGAAGATTTTCCTGATCCCAGTCGCAATCAAATAACCGGATATCTTTATAGAGCAACGATGCTGCCACAAAGCCATGCCAAGGAGGTCTCTTCTCATGTCCATTCTCGATGTCTCTCTTCTGGATCAGGTCCGCAGCCTGCTGCAAGAGCGGGTAGCCCCGGCTGCGCTCCGGGAGCTGACCGGCGATCTGCAGCCCTATGATCTGTCAGTCCTGTTAAACAACCTGGCTGCCGATGAACAGCTTCTTCTTCTGGCCGCGCTGCCCCCGGGAACAGCTGCAGAGACCCTGGAATATTTTGAACCGGTGGAGCAGTACCGTTTTCTCGATCACCTGGAGCATGAAATTACCGCTGATATATTGAACCTGATGCCGAGCGACGCGGTGGTGGAGCTCTTCGCGGCGCTGCACCCCCGCCAGACAGAGCAGCTTTTTGAGCTGCTGCAAGAGCCATTTCGCGAGCAGATTCGCAACCAGATGTCCTATCCCGAAAACAGCGCCGGCAGCCTGGCATCTGTGGATTATATTGCCGCCCGCCGCTGGTGGACCGTAGAGCAAACCCTCTCGCACATGCGCAAGGTGCAAGTCACGGCCGAGCTTTACAATTATATCTATATCCTCGGCCCCCTGGGTGAACTGGTTGGAGTTCTCTCCCTGCGGCAGCTGATCCTGGCCGAACCTTCCACGCGGCTGGAGGAGATTATGGTCCAAAAATTGATTACCGTGCCGGCTGAGCTCGACCAGGAGCAGGCGGCTCAACTTGTAGCCAACTACGACCTGATTGCCCTGCCGGTGATCAGCAGCAGCGGTAAAATGGCAGGCATACTCACGGTGGACGACATCATCGATGTAATCGAAGAAGAAGCCACCGAGGATATTCACCTGCTCGGCGGAAGCGAACCGGTGGATACCCCCTACTTTAAGACAGGCCTGGGTACCTTCTTCCGCAAAAGGATTGTCTGGCTGCTGCTGCTTTTTATCGCCCAGGCTTTTACGGGGAACATTCTCCGCCATTACGAAGACCTGCTCACCCAGGTCGTAGCCCTCTCTTTTTTCATCCCCCTGCTTATCGGCACCGCCGGAAACGCCGGCACCCAGACTTCGACCATGGTAATCCGGGCGATGTCGGTGGGGGAGATTCGCGCCGGCGATTTCCTAAAGGTTATCTGGCGGGAGCTGCGGCTCGGGCTGGCCCTGGCCCTGCCCATGGCCGGGATAACTTTCCTGCGCGCCTTGCTGCTGGGCAGCTCTTCCCATTTAGGTCTCACCGTTGCCGCCACGATCCTGGTAATCATTACGGTAAGCTCCACTCTCGGCGCAATCATGCCCATCATCGGCAAAAAGTTGAGCCTGGATCCGGCTGTCTTCTCATCACCAATGATCACCACCCTGGTCGACACCTTGGGACTGATCATTTACTTCCACTTTGCCAGTATGCTGATGGGGTTGTAAATTCCGAAGCAAAATTGGATAAAGGCAGGCCGCGGGGAGGATTTTTACTCAACCTTTCCCTGCTGCCTGCTGTTACAACCTTTGAACGGCTAAAAGATGTTCCTTAGCGACGGCACTTCCATATTCTTAATTCTTTTGGCCGTGCGTATGGCCACGGCCACTTCCACCAGAAGATCTTCGCGGTTGCGCAGTTCAATGAGCTTGACCACCCTGGTCAGCGATTGATCAAGATGATCTACATGGCGGTGATCCATGATCGGAGCCCAGGAAGCATCCGTCCGGGCCCATATTTTTTGAAGCTCTCCTGATTCCCGGTCCGCCGCAGCCCAATCGTCCTCTTCCACGGCCCGGTGAATCCGGTGCAAGCTCTCCTGCAGTTGATTGTACATAGCGGTAGAATAAATAAAAATAATAACTGAACCGGCCAGGACGACCAGGAATATGATCGCTGTGATCCATACTGTTCTCACCGCTTTTTTTGAACCTCCTTTTCCTGCACGTAAAGCTGCCCTTCCGTATCCAGGCTGGCGAAAAGCACATCTTTGGCACTTTTTATACCCCGCTTCTTCAGCTCATTTTGCAGCCAGAGCAGATCCAGCTTTACTTTGGCCAGGTTTTCATGGTTCACATTGCCGTCAACAATCAAGGGATGAGGCAAGCCCTCGTATCCGGTCTCGATCTGCAGATCACGCGGCTGCAGCGGCCGGCACTGCGACTTGGGGATGATACTGAGATCACCGTTTGTTTCAAAGATGGCAAACTCCACGTCGGCAATATTATGATATCCGCAAAGGCGCAGCTGCTCGATCAAGTCGTTAATGTTCAGGTGCATTTCGCGCAGCTCCGATTCGACAATTTTGCCGTTCTTGATGATGATGCTCGGCCGCCCGCAGACCACCGTGCGCACCTTCTCGCTTCTCTGGGCGGCATAGGAGGTCAGCACCTGAAACACCATGAGCAGGATAATTGGAATTATGCTGTTTAGGAGGGGAATGGCGATGTCTTCCATGGGGATGGCCGCCAGCGCCGAGATCATGATTAAAACGGCCAGTTCGTAGGGCTGCAGCTCGCCGATCTGCCGCTTCCCCATAATTCGCATCGAGGTTATCACCAGCGCAAACAAGATCAGCGTCCGGAACATGACCACGAACATCTTTATTCGCTCCTTAAGTATTCCAAAGAGGCATAACCGCTCTCTTTATAGCATAAGGAAAAAGGGGCGGTTCATACACGGCCGGGAAGCTGCCCCGTGGCAGGCCTATTTCGCGCTATTTCCAAAACAACGGCAGGAAAATCATATCCCGTTAAAGAATTCAAGTAAGCATTCTTCAATTAGCACCACCAGGGGAGAACGATGATGAACAATTCGGGAAATTTTGACGACTACCTGGTATGGGCTATTCTCGCCACCATCTTCTGCTGCCTGCCTTTCGGCATTGTGGCCATTGTTTATGCGGCCCAGGCCAAGGGCCACCTTTCATCGGGCGACCCTGAGGCCAGTTGGCCCGCGGCAAGCTCTATGCCGCCTGGCGCTTAAATCCGCTGATGATCCTCTTTTTGCCGGCAGCAGTTCTTTTCCTGTTCTCGCAGGTGAAGATCCTTTTTACCGGCCGCTCACTTCCCCGTTTTTTACTGCACCCCTCCCTGGTATGGACCATTTTTGGGCTGATTCTGGCTTTCTGGATCTTCCGAAATATCCCCCTCTATCCCTTTACCCTGCTGCAGCCGGTGATTGTAAATTGACCGTTCGGAGAAGGGGTGTTAAGATAGGGCCAGGCATAGAAGCTAAAAAAGAGAGAAAACGGATAGAAATAATATGCTCCCGCAGACCCGATTGGTAAAAAAACCATAATTGACGGAGTTGTGGCTAAAACATGAAAGTTAAGATTGCTTTTATTGCTGCGTCAGGGCTTAAATCGGAAGTAATGGTGGAAAGAGGAACAAACCTGCTCGAGGCTGCCGCCCGCGCCGGGATGGCAGTTGAAGGAAACTGCGGCGGAAAAGGCAGCTGCGGAAAATGCAAGGTAAGGCTCGCCAAGAAGAGCCCGGAAGAGCCTTCCGAAGCTGAAAAGAAGTTTTTGTCGCCCGCTGAGCTGGAGGACGGATGGGTTCTCGCCTGCCAGAGGACTGCTGACGAAGATATGGTCGTAGAGGTGCCGGAGCAGAGCGACGCCTTCAAGCGTAAAATTTCACTGACCGAGGATGACCAAAAAGTCAAGGCCGAACCCGCCGTGCGCAAGATCGAGCTTACCCTCGACCGTCCCACAGTAGAAGACCAAACTCCCGACCTGGAAAGGCTGCTAAACCGGCTGCCGGAAAAGCAGATCAGCACCCCGCTGCGCCTTTTAGCCGGCCTGCCGCAAATTTTGCGCAAGAACAATTTTGCTGTCACCGCGGTGCTGGCTGCAGGCAGGCTCATTGCCGTAGAAGCGGGTCACACGGCGGAGCGCCTTTTCGGAGTGGCCTTCGATATCGGCACCACCACCATCATGGGGTCACTGCACGATCTCAGCAGCGGCAAAGCGCTGGCCGTAGGAGCAGCCACCAATCCCCAGAATGTCTTCGGAGCCGATGTCATTTCGCGGATCACTTACGCCGCAAGCGGTACGGACAAGCTTAAAAGGCTGCAGAGCAAAGTGATCGAAGCGCTCAACGGGATTATCGAGGAACTGGCCGGAAAAGCGGGCATTGAGCCGTATGAAATCTACGAGGTTACCGCGGTGGGCAACACCACCATGAGCCATCTTTTCCTGGGTATTGATCCCACCTACCTCGCCCCGGCCCCCTTTGTTCCGGCATACCGCCGGGCGATCGCTGTGGAGGCAGCCGAAATAGGGCTGGCCATAAACCCCGGGGGGCAAGTTTTGGTCCTGCCCAATATTGCCGGTTACGTGGGCTCCGATACGGTGGGGGTAATTCTCGCCACCGGGCTGGAGAAGCGCCGCGATCGCTGTGCCGTGATCGACATCGGAACCAACGGCGAGCTGGCCCTGGCTGCCGGGGGACGGATCCTGACCTGTTCCACGGCCGCGGGACCGGCCTTTGAAGGCGCCCAGATCAAGCACGGCATGCGGGCGGCAGACGGGGCCATCGAGGCGGTCCGGATTGAAGGCGGGGAAGTTTTGCTGGATACAATCGGCGGTTCCGCACCGCGGGGCATCTGCGGTTCAGGGCTCATCGACGCCGCTGCGGCACTGCTGAAAGCGGACGTGCTTGAACCGTCCGGCCGCCTGGCCGATCCGGAAACAACGGGAGCACAGCTGCCGCCGCAGCTGAAAGCGCGGCTGCGCCGCGGAAAAGGCGGCTTTGAATTTATCCTGGCCGGAAAAGAGATTACAGCCGGGGGTGAGGATATCGTCCTTACCCAGCCCGACCTGCGCGAACTGCAGCTGGCCAAGGGAGCCATCTACGCCGGGTTGCAGATTCTGCTGAAGGATGCGGACCTCACGGAAGCCGACCTCGACGAGGTGCTGCTGGCCGGCGCTTTCGGCAACTATATCCGCAAAGAGAGCGCCCGGGATATAGGGCTGCTGCCCGGGATCCCCCTGGAGAAGATCACCCCGGTGGGCAATGCCGCCGGGAGGGGAGCCAGAATGGCGCTGGTGTCGAAAACCGAGCGCGCCCGCGCCGAGGCCCTGCCCGACCTGGTCGAACATGTGGAGCTTTCCACCAGGCCCGATTTCCAGGGCGCCTTTATCAAAGCCCTGGCATTTGGCAGAAGATAAAGCCTGGCACGTAGTCGTTATCGTTGGAGGGCGTATTCGTTATCGTTGTAGGGGCGGCCCACGGGCCGCCCGAGAGCGTACCTGACTACAATACAAATACCACGTTTAAGGAAATACATTTTTATCACGCAAACGCCTGTGCTCACCCGGGCCGGGCA
>Ga0116167_1003455_pt1 | contig 12391 bp, 11 predicted proteins | sample AD_JPNMR3_MetaG_FD_89794 | JGI IMG/M metagenome (GOLD analysis project Ga0116167, IMG submission 89794) | Active sludge microbial communities of municipal wastewater-treating anaerobic digesters from Japan - AD_JPNMR3_MetaG | ecosystem: Engineered > Bioreactor > Anaerobic > Digestate | place...
ATGAACAATTACCCAAGGAGAATATTTGGTTATCGAACTGCGAATGAAATGGCAAAGATTGTGGTCGCTTAAAACAGGGTTCTGTAAGATTTTGTAAGGCAATTAAACTTGCAATTTAAATTTAACAAAAAAAATATTGAAATATATTGGATTTTGTAATATTTTATATTATAATATATCCTATCTTGATATTTTTTGCCTTAATTTATATATAAGCTTCTACTAATGTATGAATACAATATGTTTGAAATGCAGAATTCAAAATATGGAATGCAAAATGAGTTAAACTTTGTATTGCGGCGGAGCGCGTTGGTTATTAACAAGTAATAAAATGGGGGTAAATCGATGGCGGTAATTCATCTTGTAATTGCTGACAAAGATAGGGCTTATCTTGATAGTGTGGTTGACTTCATTTATTCAAAATACAATAACAGGTTTTATGTCCAGGCTTTTTCCTATGAGGATACCTTTAATGATTTTTTCAATAAAACAGCTAAAATTGACATACTTCTCATGAGCCCCGACTTTTACAGTGACGGGCTTGATTTGGGGAAGGTGGTTGCACCCATCGTGTTATCGGGTGGGATTCTCACAAAAGATATAAAAGACTGTGAGATAATCAGTAAATACCAGATGGGCGACAAGCTTGTCAGCAACATATTAAGCATTTTTTCGGAGAAAAGTAATTGCGAGTTTATCGCAGGCGACGGTAAAAAGAAAACCCGCCTTATTACCTTTTATTCCCCATGCGGCGGTGCAGGTACGTCAACTTTGGCTGCGGGCGTGAGTGCAAAATGTGCACAGAACGGATGGAATACTTTTTATCTCAATTTTGAAAGATTTCCTACTACAACTGCATATTTTAATGCCCATGGCAGTGGAGAGAGTCTTTCGAATATTTTGTTTTTTCTCAAGGAGAACAATAAAAACCTTGCCCTAAAAATAGAAGGAAGCAGGTCAATAGACACTGCAACAGGTGTACATTATTTTCTGCCTCCTGAGAATGTCTTTGACATAGATGAGTTGACATCCGATGAGATTAAGAGGCTTGTGGGGCAGCTTAAGGCAATGGAAAGCTATGATGTGATTGTAGCCGATATAGGTTCGGAATTGAGTGAGGAATGCCTATCGCTGATGGAGAGCAGCGACAAGGTGCTCTGCGTTTTGCCCTGTGACACTACGTCGAAAATTAAGCTGGAAACACTCCGGAAAGCCTTTGAGATTCTCGGCAAAAGAAAAGGTTTGGACTTTACGGACAGAATAGAGCTTATACTGAATAAATGCTTGAATTCGGGACTTTCCGATATTGAAAATCTTGCTTTCAACGGAAAGCCTGTTTCCCTCGTGATACCTTACATAAAAGGACTGGATGCAAGCTATGGAATAGAGTATTTGACAGGAGATTCAAATCCCTTTGGACATGCTGTAAGCCAGATAATTAACATATTACAAGGAAGTACGGGTGATTGCTGATGGAAATGGAGGAAAAGGAAAAGTTTGTTGCCCGGATACGAAAGCATATAAGCGATAACCTGGATTTGAGAAAAGACTTTTCGGATGAAGAGATAAAGGATGTTATTACAAATGTTGTTTTTGAAACGTCCAGGGATTATTACCTCAGTGTTGGGGAGAAGAAGGAAATTGCCGATGCAATTTTCAATTCCATGAGAAGGCTGGATGTTCTCCAACCCCTTATTGATGACAAAAGCATTACTGAAATAATGATAAACGGTCCCGATTCAATATTTATCGAAAGGAACGGAAGAGTTTCGAAGCTGGACGTTAAATTTGAGAATCGCCGGAAGTTGGAGGACGTAATCCAGACAATTGTGTCAAGGGTCAACAGGGCGGTAAATGAGGCATCACCTATAGTTGATGCGAGGCTTTCCGACGGTTCCCGTGTAAACGTGGTTTTGCCGCCGATAGCTTTAAATGGGCCTGTGGTTACCATAAGAAAGTTTTCGGAAAAACCCATGACGATAGAGCAGCTTATAAAATTCGGTTCGATTACCGAGGAAGTTGCCGGTGTGCTGGAGAGGATGGTCAAGGCAAAATACAACATATTTATATGCGGAGGTACGGGCTCGGGAAAAACCACATTTTTGAATGCTCTTAGCAATTTTATTCCCAAGGATGAGAGAATCATCACAATAGAAGACTCGGCGGAGCTTCAGATTATAGGGATAGAGAATATTGTCAGGCTGGAAACAAGAAATGCCAATACCGAGGGAAAGGGAGAGATTTCAATTAGGGATCTTATAAAAACTTCCCTTCGTATGCGCCCGGAAAGAATTATTGTGGGCGAGGTGCGCGGAAAAGAGGCATTGGACATGCTTCAGGCCATGAATACCGGACATGACGGTTCCCTTTCCACCGGACACGCAAATTCCACCAGAGATATGCTCTCAAGGCTTGAAACCATGGTGCTAAGCGGTGCTGAAATGCCTTTAGAGGCTATACGGCAGCAGATAGCTTCTGCACTGGACATAATTATTCATTTGGGAAGGCTCAGGGATAAATCGAGAAGAACCCTTGAGATTACAGAGGTTGTGGAATACAAGGACGGGGAAATTGTGTTAAATCCGCTTTATGAGTTTGTCGAAGAGGGAGAAACTCCGGAAAGACAGATAATCGGGTCTTTGAGAAGGACAAAAAATAAATTGGTTAACAATTTTAAATTCAAAATGGCGGGAATATCCGACGACTTTTAAATCAAGTTACAAGGAGGTGGGCATGAATGGAACTGGATTTGAAAAATAATGAATTGAAAGATGTGGCAGCCCAGCAAAATTACAGCGGTTTAGTTGATTACGGCGTATATGTTATGAGTTTTAAAGAGAAATTTTTATATTTTTTGCTTGCAGCGTTGGCTTTGTTTGCAATTGGGTATATTTTTTACCACAGTGTACTTTTGGCATTGTTCCTAACGCCGTTTGCGTTTTTATATCCGAAGAGAAGAACTAAGGACATTATTGAGAAGAGAAAGAATGAGCTTAATCTGCAGTTTAAGGACCTTCTTTATTCGCTTTCATCTTCCCTCACTGCGGGTAAATCGGTGGAGATGTCTTTTAAGGATGCGCTTAACGATTTGAGTATTTTATACCCGGACCCGGATACATATATTATTCGTGAAGTGGAGTACATAATAAGGAAAATCGAAATGAATGAAACTGTTGAAGACGCTTTGGAAGACTTGGCAAGAAGGTCGCATCTCGAAGACATACAGAACTTTACTGATGTTTTCAAGACCTGCAAAAGAACAGGCGGTAATTTGGTAAATGTGATAAGGAACTCAACCAACATTATCAACGATAAGATTGAGATAAAAGAGGAGATAAACACTTTGCTGGCGGCAAAGAAGTTTGAACAGAAGATTTTATCTGTTATGCCTCTTGTTATGATACTTATTCTGTCTTTAACTACGGAAGACTATATGATTCCTGTGTTTACTACAGTTATCGGCAGAATAGTTATGACATTCTCAATTCTTATAATAGCTGCAGGATATTTTATATCAAAAAAAATTATGGATATAAAGGTTTGATTGGGGAGGGCATATGATTGCAGGTGTTATAGTTTTCACTGTAATTCTGGTGGTTTTCAGCCTGTTGTTTCTCTTGTCGAGAAGCAAGTATGGCGATTATATTGAGCCATTGGACAAGAAGGAGTACAAATTAAGGAGCTTTATTCCTGTGGGGCTCTTTATTCTCGATATAATAAAATACAAGTATACTTCAAAGTATGACAGGAGGCTCCAGTCGAAAGTTGCAGAATTAAAGGGCATGAAGTATTCAATGTATTATTTGCAAATTCATCATGCCAACAAGATTGTTCTTATGATTTTAATTCTGCTTTTATTCTCATTGCTCTCTGCCGCAACGCAGGATGTGGCAACTGTAGTGTTTGGAATTTTGGTAGTGGCAGCTATTCCCTTTTTTATGGACAGGGAGCTTACCGAGAAGGTTAATAGAAGGAGACTTAGCATACAGATTGACTTTCCCGATTTTTTAAACAAGCTTATTTTGCTTGTAAACGCAGGAATGACAGTTTCCAGAGCTTGGGAGAAATCCGTAACCGATAATGACAAGGATACTGTTTTGTATCAGGAGCTGAGGGTGGTTTTGGCAGATATCCGGGGCGGCAAATCGGAGACAAGTGCATTTGAGGATTTTGCCAACAGGTGCAGGATTCCGGAGATAACCAAATTTGTATCGGTTCTTTTGCAGAATTTTAACAAAGGTAATGCGGAGATGATATCTATTTTGAGGCTTCAGGCCACAGAATGTTGGGAAATGAGAAAGCACGCAGCCAAAAGACTTGGGGAGGAAGCTTCTTCAAAGATGCTGTTCCCTATGATGCTTATGTTTATTGCGGTGATTTTAATTGTTGCCACTCCGGCGATTTTGACGCTGACTGGTGGCATGTAATCTAGGGAGAATAAAATTTCGGTAGCTGAGATTTACTTGTGAAAGGAGGTGAAGCAAATGCTGAAGCTTTTAAAGAGCTTTATTAAAGAAGAAGATGGTTTGGGCACAGTTGAAATAGTTATAATTGTTGCTGTTTTGGTAGCAATTGCCCTTATCTTCAGGAGGGCAATATATGACTTTGTTAGTGGCTTGGTAGAAAAGATATTTGGTAGCCCAGTAGGAGATGAAGCTACGCATGGACTGCCAGGGTCATCTTCGCCGGCTCCTAGTCCTACATAATTTGTGTATCAGTTTTTGATTGTATTAGGGCATGGGCTTATGCCCTAATAGACTCTTTTTTTGATTTAGTATTATATCATCGAACAAGAGGGCAAGTTATATGGGAAGTAAGAAGAGTTGGAAAAACTACAAAGGGCTTTTCAAGGATAATACAGGGAGCTTTACAGTAGAAGCGACTATAATTGTTTCTACTGTTATTCTAACCATGTTTGCACTTATTTTGGTTAGCGAATTTCTATATCAAAAATCATGCATCCAAACTATTGCGGACAGGACGGCGCAACGTGGAGCTGAAATCTGGAACTCTCCATCCAAGGACATGATTTTTGGGCAGATTGTATTGGATAATATGGATGACTTAGATCTGTATTGGAGAATATGGGAGTCGAAAAGCAGTAAAAGCAAGAAGGAAGAAAAAATTGAAAGCTATGCAGGGTATTTGTTGAAAGAATCAATTATCTTTGGTAAGCCCCTCGAAATGGAAATAACTTCGGGTATAGTGGAAGATTATATAGTATATAAAAAGCTGAGGGTTAGTGTAAAAGCCAAATATAAAAATCCGTTTTTGTCGCTCTTAAGAGTTTTCGGAATAAATAATACTATAACAATAAAAGCCCATTCGGATGCTATAATAAACGAACCGGTTGAATTTATCAGAACTACAGATTTTGCTGTTGATGTTGTCAGGGAAGTGGACAACAAAATGTTTGAAGGCAAAGGCGGCGAAATCGTAAAAAATGTTAGAGAAGGTTTCTCCAATATTTTCTTAAAGATTAAAGATTTCTTAAACAATGAAAAGTAAAATGAGGATAGTAAAAATAAAGCTATAACGACGGGGAAATGTGCGAATGATATATATTTTATTGATTTTCTTAGGGATTTTCTCAGCGGTTGTAATCAATCTTGCCACAGATTATGAAAAGTGTATGGACACCGGAAGATTAAAGTGGATTTTTAGCTATTTGTACAAAAAGCCTCCATATATAGCCATAACGGTGTTGACACCTCTTGCTTTTCTGCTTGTCTATCATAAATCGCAGACAAAACTTGAGGTGATTCGATACACTATTTTATATATATTACTTGCTTCCTCCTCTTTGAAGGACTATAATCAAAGACTTATATCCAATAAGCTGGTTGTTGCCGGAATAGTTTTGGGATTGGCTACGGCAGCTTTGGATGTTGATTCCGGAAAAATTATTCAATCAATAATTCTTTTTATTGCAATTGGTCTAATTATGTCGCTTATTACCTTTGCCACAAAAGGAGGAGTTGGAATGGGCGATACAAAGCTTATTGCAGTATCCGGTCTTTATACCGGACTTGCGGGCATATTATCCACCCTGTTTTATTCTTTTGTATTGAGCGGCATTACGGGAATAGCTCTTCTTGTATCAAAAAAGGCAAATTCAAAATCGAGGATACCTTTTATACCCTTCTTAACTTTGGGCTTTTTGATTTACCTTTTGCTTTTGTAACTCCTCCCATAACCGATATAATTTCTTTTTTACGGAATAATAAAAACATATTCACTGTTGGCAAAAGTAATTTTGTCATTGTTTTTTATTTCGTACTCTGTGTTTGCAGCAAGCCTCACACCATTGACAAATGTGCCGTTTCTGGAATTCAAATCTTTAACAAAGTATAGTCCGTTTCTTGATATTATTTCAGCATGTACCTTTCCTACTGCATTATTTTGACTTATATAGTCTACCTGGCTTTTCAGCCTTCCTATTATAAAGCTGGGTTTGTTGATTATTATTTGCTCAGTTACTCCGTTTGCTGTTCCTTGCAGGTAAGGGTATGAATTTGAGGTACCAAGATAAACAGTTTCCTCTATAGAGGGTGGAAAAATCACCGTTGTTTCATTTAAAGGGTTGGCAGTGCCCGATGTATTGTTGAAACTAAATTCCGGCTGTGAGGATGTCTTGCTTGATTGATTAGTGCTTTGAATATTTGGAACAGTTGTAAAATTCCTTTTTTCCATGTTTATTTGAGGCCGTGGAGCAGGCTTTTCCGCTACTTTTGAGACTACTTCAACTTTATTCTTTTCATTTAAAACCGTTTTCCAGATAGCATAGGTTATTGCTCCTGCCAAAATACCGATACCCAGTATGTTGACGACAGGCTCGTTTCCCAAAGAATCCATCGCTCCGGATGCTAAAAGCGCAATGGAGCCAACAACCAAAACTAACTGCAATATAGCACCGATTATTAAAACGCTGGTTTTATACTTCATTTTGACTACGGTTTTTTCCGCAGTATTTACTGTATGTACAGGTTTTGCAGGCCTTGCGGAAACAGGCGCCTGTGGTGCGGCCTTCGGAACACCGGGCTTTGGTATTTCCGATTTTGGCACATCCGGTTTTGGCACAGGGGATTTGGGAATGTTTTGCCTTGGTGCACTCGGCTTTGGCTGAGGCGCCATTGATTCGGCTTGCACAGGTACATTCTGTTCTTGTACGGCTGCTTTTTGCACAGCTGGCTTAGGTATATCCGACTCAGACTTCAAATCGTTTAATAATTTATTAAATTCCAAGATATTAAAGGTATCCGATTTCAAAAGATTCAGAATCCTTTGAAGGAAATTGTCGCTGTTGGTTTCATTTATATTTGCACTGAACATTATAAAATTTATGGCAAAATTTTTTAACTGTTCATTTACATTGTGTTCTATATTCAGCGGCAGATAGACCATAGATACTTCCATGGTGTTGGGATTTATGTAAATATAATCTTCGTTCAAAATATATGATTTGTCCGACAGTAAATAGTCTTTGGAGCTTAATATTGTTTTTGTTATATCCCTAAAAATGTTTATAAAATCATCCCTTTTCAGCTTGTTGCGCTTAAGATACTGTGATAAAGCCAGCTTGGACGTTATATTATAGTAGAAATTGAGCTTTGAATCTTTTTGCCTTATGTCCAAGGGTAAGATATTTTTGTTTGGATTGTTGGCAAGCATTTCAACCTGGTATAAAAGCACATTTTCACCGGCATCTGCGCTAACAACAAGAAAGCTTCCTGTGGCGCTGCTTTCATAATTGAATTCAAATTTCTTCAGGTAATCATTGACCATAGAATTTATATCCCCCTCGTTTATACTAAATTGTTGTGATGGTTAGTCTTAAATTTTACTTTTTATTGAAGATTGTTAAAGATATTTTACATTATTTATTAAAATTCTACATACGTATAATATTATTTTATCAGTTGTTTGGGTAATTTGGCAACTATTGATTTATATTGTTAAATATTATTTGGCTATTGACAATTGAGCTTTTGACAATTAAAATTAAATAATAATTGTAAATTAAGTAATCATAAATAGTGACAGTATTGTTATAAAATACTTTTAATAGCTATGAATGGGAAAAGTAGCCAATACTTCCTTCAGGGAGAGGGTGTCGTGACTGGAAGCACTCTCAGGAAAAAGGTTGGTGAAAGGACACCCTGGAGCTGGCGGGTTGAAAGTTTGCACACGATTAGGCCTGTCCGCAGGTTCTTGCGTTAAAGAATAAAAAGTGGGCAATTATACTATTGCCTATGAGGGTGGCACCGCGGGAAAACAGCCTCTCGTCCCTGGCATTTGTCAGACGGGGGGCTTTATTAATATTAATTTGTATAAAACATGGAAAATTGGAGGTTTATGATGTTAACACAAGCACCTAAAGGAACAAAGGACATTTTACCGTCTGAGATTCACAAGTGGCAGTATATAGAAAAGGAAATAGCAAAGCTGTGTGATGACTTTGGCTATAAGGAAATTCGTATTCCCGTATTTGAACATACAGAATTATTCCAACGGGGAGTTGGGGATACTACAGATATTGTTCAAAAAGAAATGTATACTTTTTTGGACAAGGGGCAGAGAAGTATTACATTAAGACCTGAAGGAACTGCAGGTGTTGTAAGGAGCTATATTGAAAATGGCATGGCGTCCCTTCCCCAGCCTGTAAAGCTGTATTACAACATTACGGCTTACAGGTATGAAAATGTGCAAAAAGGCCGTTACAGAGAGTTTCACCAGTTTGGAGTTGAGGCTTTTGGAGCTGCGGGGCCTTCAATAGATGTTGAGATAATAAGCATGCTGAGGTTATTCTTTGACCGCCTTGGCATAAACCAGGTCAGCCTAAATATAAACAGCATAGGTTGTCCTGTCTGCAGGGCAGAATACAATAAAAAACTTAAGGATTATCTAAGGCCCAACCTTGATAAACTATGCAGTACTTGCAATACAAGGTTTGAAAGAAATCCTCTTAGAATTATTGACTGCAAAGAGGAAGCTTGCAAAAAGATTACTGCCGACGCACCGGCACTTATAGATAATCTGTGCGAAGAATGTAAAAACCATTTTGAAGGGCTCAAGGCAGGGCTTGAAAATCTTGGCATTGATTATACTGTTGATAAAAACATAGTAAGAGGACTTGATTATTACACCAAAACCGTATTTGAATTTGTTTCGGGCAATATCGGCGCCCAGGGTACGGTATGCGGCGGCGGAAGGTATGACGGATTAATTGAAGCATGCGGCGGAAAACCTACACCGGGAATAGGTTTTGCAATAGGACTGGAGAGGCTTTTGATGGTTATGGAAAATCAGGGCATTAAGTTCCCGGAGCCGAAGGGCTTGGATATTTTTATTGCAGCATTAGGTGACAAGGCCAACAGCTATGCGGAGAAAATGGTTTATGAGCTTAGAAAAGAAGGATTTAGCGCACAGAAGGATTTGATGGAAAGAAGTTTAAAAGCGCAGATGAAGTATGCTGACAAACTGGGGGCAAAGTACAGTATTGTTCTTGGAGATGATGAAATTGACTCGGGCAAGGCAGTACTTAAGAATATGGAGACGGGAGACCAAAAGGAAATAAGTCTTGATACTTTGATAACAAGGCTGAAAATGTATTTATAACGAAAGCAATTTTTTAAATGGAGGGTATAAATATATGGGAGAATCTATTTATGGATTAAAAAGAACTCATATGTGTGCTGAGCTTAATGTGTCCGATGTCGGAAAAACCGTTACGGTAATGGGATGGTGCAACAAAAGCAGGAATCTTGGCGGAGTAATTTTTGTTACTTTAAGGGACAGAACCGGCATAATCCAAGTGGTGTTTAACAACACAACAGATCCTAAGATTTTTGAAAAGGCTGAGTCGGTAAGAGGCGAATATGTACTTGCTGTGGTGGGAGAAGTGGTGAAAAGAAGTCCTGAGGCAATAAATCCCAAGCTTCCCACGGGAGAAATTGAGATTATTGCAAAGGAATTGAGGATTTTAAGCAGTGCCGAGACACCGCCAATATACATTGAAGAGGATTCCGATGTAAACGAAGCTACCAGGCTTAAATACAGGTATCTTGATTTGAGAAGGCCGGATATGCAGAGGAACCTGATTTTAAGACACAGGGTGGCAAAAATTGCAAGAGACTACTATGACGAAAACGGTTTTATTGAGATAGAGACTCCGATGCTTACCAAGAGCACTCCCGAAGGAGCTAGGGACTATTTGGTACCAAGCAGGGTGCATCCAGGAAAATTCTTTGCATTGCCCCAGTCACCCCAGCTTTTTAAGCAGCTTTTAATGGTTTCGGGTTTTGACAGGTATATTCAAATTGTAAAATGCTTCAGGGATGAGGACCTTAGAGCTGACAGACAGCCCGAGTTTACCCAAATAGACTTGGAAATGTCTTTTGTAAATGTCGAGGATGTACTTACTATAAATGAAGGGTTTATAAAAAAGGTGTTTAAGGAAGCTATTAATGTTGACCTTGAGACTCCTTTCTTAAGAATGCCGTACAAAGAAGCCATGGAGAGGTTTGGAAGCGACAAGCCGGATATAAGGTTCGGATTTGAATTGGTCAACTTGTCGGACCTCGTGAAAAACTCCGGGTTCAAGGTGTTTGCAGATGCCGTCAAAAATGGAGGAAGTGTCAGGGCAATAAATGCGAAAGGCTGCGGCAGTAAGTTTAGCAGAAAGGAAATAGATGCCCTTGGCGAATTTGTAAAAACTTACGGTGCAAAAGGACTGGCTTGGATAGTTGTGGGAGAGAACGAGCTTAAATCTCCAATTACCAAGTTCCTCAGCGAAGATGAAACCAAGGCTATTTTGGAAAGGGTAAAAGCAGAGCCGGGAGACCTTATATGCTTTGTTGCCGACAAGAATGAGGTTGTGTTCGATTCATTAGGACAGCTGAGAGTTGAAATAGCGAGGAAGCTGGGCTTGCTGGACAGCAATGAATTCAAATTCCTGTGGGTAACCGAGTTCCCTCTCCTTGAATATGACGAAGAGGAGAAACGCTATGTTGCAAAGCATCATCCTTTCACATCTCCGATGGATGAGGATATTGAACTGCTGGATACCGACCCGTTAAAGGTTAGAGCAAAGGCTTATGACATTGTGCTAAACGGTACGGAAATCGGTGGAGGAAGTATCAGAATCCACAGCCAGGAGCTTCAGACGAAGATGTTCAATCTTCTCGGTTTTTCTGAAAAGGATGCATGGGACAGGTTTGGATTCCTTCTTGAAGCTTTCAAATACGGTACGCCTCCCCACGGCGGAATGGCATTCGGGCTTGACAGATTGGTAATGCTGATGGCGGGAAGAAGCAGCATTAGAGATGTTATTGCATTCCCAAAAGTGCAAAATGCATCATGTCTGATGTCAAATGCGCCGGATGCGGTTGAACCGAAGCAGCTTGAGGAGCTAAAAATTAAATTGGATTTATAATATTTTAGGACGAGGCAAAATTAGAGCATGGGTGTAAAAAAAACAGTTTACGCCTGTGTTTTTTTGCTGCCAATTTCAAGACAAGATTCATTCATAAAGTTATATCATCGTAATATCGTCACTTGAAAAATCGACTCAAATTATATACAATTTAATAATACAGTGTTTAAGAATTGGAGTAAGTGGGACATATACTTAAATATATGCAAGGGAGGAATAATTACGAAAGCCAATTCGTTTTTAAGAGAAGTTTTAGATTGGGCTGTTCACATAATAATTGCGGTATTGATAGGCTTGTTTATTGTGAATTTTGTTGCACAGATAACTATTGTAAACGGTAGCTCCATGGAGACGACACTTCAGGACGGTGACCGTCTCATTATTGAAAAAATCAGTCCAAGATTCGGTTGGCTGAAAAGAGGAGATATTGTAACTATAAACGATTATCCCGGATTGGACTCTGACAGAAAGCCAATAATTAAAAGGGTTATTGGTGTAGAAGGCGACAGGGTCGAAATCCGTGACGGAAAAGTATATGTTAACGGTGAAGTCCTGGAAGAAGATTATATAAACGTTGATGCACACGGTACCTTGGAAGCAAACATAAAATACAGTGAACTCTACGTCCCGGAAGGACATATATATGTATTGGGTGACAACAGGCTTCCGGGTCAAAGCAAGGACAGCAGGACATTTGGAACTGTAGACATAAAAGATGTTGGAGGAAAAGCTATATTCAGGTTTTTCCCTTTTAGCAAAATAGGCACTCTTAGAAAATAAAACATTATTGATGTTATTTACCATTTACTAATCGCAAAATTTGTTTAATAATACAATGATTGTCCCACAAAAAGCTAGAAAATATAAACAAATAGAGCAAAATATGATATAATAATGGTATCAAATCCTAGGGAAAGGGATGAGGCCATAATGTTTTGCAGGAATGCAAATTATCAA
>Ga0116167_1003462_pt1 | contig 12382 bp, 7 predicted proteins | sample AD_JPNMR3_MetaG_FD_89794 | JGI IMG/M metagenome (GOLD analysis project Ga0116167, IMG submission 89794) | Active sludge microbial communities of municipal wastewater-treating anaerobic digesters from Japan - AD_JPNMR3_MetaG | ecosystem: Engineered > Bioreactor > Anaerobic > Digestate | place...
ACTGGACAGATATTTCTGGTTATTCTCCTACTCATGGATTTACTACAGAAAATTCAGAAGAATTATTACAGCGGGCAATTGAATCATCTTCCAACAAAGACGATTTAGTTATGGACTTCTTCCTCGGATCTGGTACAACAACAGCAGTGGCCCATAAGCTTGGCAGAAAGTGGATTGGCATTGAGATGGGAGAACATTTTTATACAGTGGTTCTGCCAAGAATGAAAAAAGTTTTAGCTTATGATAAATCAGGCATTTCAAAAGAAGTAAAAGAATATCAAGGCGGAGGCTTTTTCAAATACTACGAACTTGAGCAATACGAAGAAGCACTTGACAATACAGTTTATGAAAACCATGATTTGTTTCTTGTCAAGGATAAAAATCCTTATGAGCAATATATATTTATGAAAGATAAAAAAATGCTTAAAGCATTGGAAATTGATTATGAAAACAACAAAGCAAAAGTTGATTTAAACATACTTTATGAAAACATAGATATTGCAGAGACTTTATCCAATTTAACAGGTAAATGGATAAAGAAAATTAGTGCCAATGAAGTAGAGTTTGAAGGCGGAACAAAAATCAACACAAAAGATTTAGATTATAAACTCATTAAACCATTGATTTGGTGGGAGTGATATATTTATGGCAAAAGTAAACTTAAAAAAAGGCGAGATTTTAATTTACAAAACCAGGCAAGGACCACAGATTGAGGTGCGTATGGAAGATGAAAGTGTTTGGTTAAGACAAGATGAAATTGCCAAACTATATGGCAAGGAACGTTCTGTTATTACCAAACACATAAAAAAGATATTTTTAGACAATGAAGTAGACAAGGAAAGCAATGTGCATTTTTTACACATTGCAAATTCGGATAAACCAGTAGCTTTTTATAGTTTAGATGTTATTTTGGCAGTTGGTTATCGCACAAATTCTGCTCGTGCTATTGAATTTAGAAAGTGGGCTACAAGCATCTTAAAAAGTTATTTAATAAAGGGCTACGCCATCAACGAAAAACAACTTCTACAAGCAAAAAACCAAATAAAAGAGTTGCAAAACACAATTTCGTTTTTACATGAAAAATCTAAACACAACCTACTTGCTGGACAAGAACATGAACTTTTAAATTTACTTTCTTCATACTCCAAAACATTAACCTTACTTGAACAATATGATAAAGAAAAACTTACTATTGCTAAAAAGGCAAAAGGAAGGTTTGTTTTAATTTATGAGGATGCAAAAAAGATTATTAAGGAGATTAAAAAGGAGTTGATTGCCAAAAAAGAAGCAAGTGAATTATTTGGACAAGAAAATGGAGAAAATCTTAAAGGAATTTTGCGTAGTATTTATCAAACTTTTGATGGGAAAGAATTATATCCTTCGTTAGAAGAAAAAGCCGCCCATCTTTTGTATTTCATCATCAAAGACCATCCATTTATAGATGGAAACAAACGAATTGGTTCTTTTTTGTTTGTTTATTTTTTGGAGCGTAATAATTATTTATATCGTCAAACAGGCGAAAAGAAAATCAATGATAATGCTTTGACCGCACTGGCACTTTTGACTGCTGTTAGTGACCCTAAAGAAAAAGATAAATTAATAAAAATTATCACTAATTTATTAAGCATATGAAACTTTATCTTCAAAATATAGCAGATAGTATTCAATGGGATAAGTTATCTTTAGAATGGATAGATTTTGATTTAGCTAAATTTTCTGAAAACAAAACTCTATTTGACTATCAACAAAGTGCCCTAAGAAATGCTATAAAGGCTTTGTATAAGTATTATGTTGATTTAGGGGCTAATAAGGAACGTTTTTTCGAACTATACAAAAACAATGGCTTTGAGGAGAACCTCGATTTCGATTTAGAAAATAGAAAAACTAAAAGGATATTTGAGGATTTCCGCAAAGATTATACAATTGTAGGTGAGAGCAAAATTGCTTTTTATCATTTTATTAATCGGATGAGTTTTTGGATGGCTACGGGGAGCGGAAAAACACTTGTCATAGTTAAATTGATTGAGGTGCTTTTTAATTTGATAAAGACAAATCAGATTCCGAATAGAAAGATTTTGTTTTTAACATACCGGGAGGATTTAATTGAACAGTTTAAGAGACATATTGAGGAGTTTAATAATTCAACAAATAGTGTGCATATAAACCTGTTCAATCTAAAAGACTATGAATTAGTAAGGAGGGAAAACCGATTAAAATTCGGAAATGAGGTGGATGTCTTCTATTACCGAAGTGATTTAATTTCAGACGAGCAGAAAGATAAAATTATAGATTTTCGCAATTATGACAATTCAGGGAACTGGTATATACTGCTTGACGAAGCACATAAAGGGGACAAAGAAGATAGCAAACGACAACAGTTTTACTCGATACTTTCACGAAATGGATTTTTGTTTAACTTCTCGGCTACTTTCACCGATCCGACAGATTTCATTACTTGTGTCTATAATTTTAATCTTGAAAAATTTATTACTAACGGCTACGGCAAACAAATTTATGTTTCACAAAGTGATATATCCAAATTAGGTAAAAAAGAGGATTTCACAGAAGAGGCAAAGCAGGTTATTATTTTGAAAATTTTCCTTTTGTATGCATATATAGCAAAACAAAAGGGGAAAATTGGTGATAATTTTTACCACAAGCCACTCATATTAACCTTAGTGAATTCTGTAAATACAGAAGATTCTGATTTGTATCTATTCTTTAAGGAAATTGAAAGAATAGCCAATGGGGATACAGATGAGAGTGTTTTGAATAAAGCTAAAGAAGAACTTCTAACTGAAACTGAAGGTGAATGTGTATTCACGAGAGAGAAAATACATATTAATCACGATGAAATTAAAAGTTTTACCTATCAGGATATTTTAGAAAATGTTTTTAATGCACAAACACCAGGAAAAATAGAAGTTCTCAAAATTCCGGGCAATAAACAGGAGATTGTGTTTAAACTTGCAACCACTGATAAGCCCTTTGGGTTAATTAAAATTGGAGATATCTCGGAATGGCTCAAGAATAAGCTTTCAAATTACGAAATTGTGGAAAAATTTGAGAATGAAAGTGTTTTCGCTAATTTGAACAATGATGATTCCAACATAACTATTCTTATGGGATCTCGCTCTTTTTATGAGGGATGGGATAGTAATCGCCCTAATGTTATTCTTTATATCAATATTGGAAAAGGAACGGATGCGAAAAAATTTGTTTTACAGTCCATAGGCCGTGGAGTGCGAATCGAACCGTTGCCTAACAAAAGAAAACGACTTCAATTTTTATACAATAACAATGAAATTACCTGTGAGGAATTTAATAAAATTAAAAATGAGAGTAAAGCCCTTGAAACTCTGTTTGTTTATGGAACAAAAGCAGATAACTTAAAGGAAATAATCAATACACTCCAAGAAGAAAAACAAGATGAATTACTTGGCGATTTATTTGAAGTAAATCCAGAAGTGAAAGACAAGCTACTCTTAATCCCTGTTTATAAAGAATCTCAAAAAATCATAATAGAAGAGCAAGACATAGTAAGGTTTTCAATACATCCCAATGATTATGCCCTTGTAAAGGATTATTTTAATTATTTAGGCGAGAAAATATGTCTTGTTAAATATGATTGCGATTTGAGGGTACTACACAGAATGAAAGAAGGATTTAATGGTAAAGTAAATGATTATTTTTACATAAATAGTTCAGAAAGAGAACTAAAAAATCCTGAATTTTTGCTTGGAAGAATATTTATACACTTCGTTAACAAGGTAAAAGAGTTCAGTACCTTTAAAAAATTGGAAGAGGAAATCATACATTTTAAGAGAATAAGTATAACTGCTGATAAGTTAAACTCATTAAGAGAAAAAATTGAAAAGGTGAAGAAGGTAAAAGACAAGGATGATAGAATAAGGGAATTTAAGGAGCAACTACAAAGAAATGAAATCACGATAGATGATTACACTAAACAAATCGAGAATATTTCTACAGGTATCGTTAAGGAAGCGGAGACAACCTATAGTATAAAAGAAAGACTTAAAATAAAGTATTTAGCTAATCATTACTATATACCTGTTGCTTTAACAGATTCAGAGCGAGCTGATTTTATTCAACATATCATAAAACATAAAAGTGAGGTGGATTTTATTAATGAGTTAGAGAAATATTTGAAAGATGATAATAATATATTTAATCAATTTGATTGGTGGTATTTTTCAAAAATTGATGAAACATTAGATGAAGTCTTCATTCCTTATTATCAGCCTAAAACAAATCGTATTGAAAAATTCAAACCCGACTTTATATTTTGGTTAAAGAAAGGAAATCAGTATTTTATTCTGTTCGTTGATCCTAAAGGTACAGAACATACAGATGGATACAGAAAAATTGATGGATATTCAAGATTATTTGAGACACAAGTGGATGGGACAAAAATCAGCAAAAAGTTTTCACATAATGGTTTGACAGTAGAAACAAAATTATTGCTTAAAACAGAAGGTAGTGCTAAGGTTCTAGAAAATTATAGAGAATACTGGTTCAGTAATTTCGAAGAATTTGAGAATAAAATACGCTCTCCTATTTTTATTATGGAATAACAGGTAAATGAAGATAAGAAAAAAATCCTTGAGAAAATATTCCTTGTCTCCTTGGAATAGAATTTCATTGCTGTAATTATAGGTTTTTACTACTCTTAATGTTTAGTATATAAATATTTAGCCAAAGTATGGAGATATTGTGATGGGACAAGATATGGAATGGTTCGTTGGAGTTTCGGCGGTTGATATTACTCCGCCGGTGGGATTGTGGATGTCGGGCTATGCCTTGCGGGATAAACCGGCACAATCAGCGATACATCCGCTCTGGGTTAAAGCCCTCGTCTTAAAGGATAAAAATGGAACCGTAGCGGTCATGGTAGGTTGCGATATCATAGGCTTCCCTCGGGAAGTCTCAGAACGAATTAAAAGCAGAGTTGAGAAGGAACTAAAAATCCCTCCGGAACGGGTTTTATTAAACAGTTCTCATACTCATTCCGGACCCGTGATAGAGAAATCATTGGTAAATATATATCCCCTCGATGGCACGGACCAGCTGGAAAGGATAAAAAATTACACAGCGGAATTAGAAGACAAAGTCTTTCAATGCATTGCAAAAGCAGTATCAGAATTAATCCCTGCTAACTTATATTATGGCAAAGGGATAGCACGATTTGCGGTCAATAGACGCAATAATAAGCCGGATGAAATAGAAAATGTATTTGAGTTCCGGGGACCGGTAGATTATTCGGTGCCGGTGCTTTTCGCTACATCGGTAGATAACGGCTCAATGATAGCCATTGTTTGTAGTTATGCCTGTCATGGCACAGTGCTGGCAGATTATTATTGGTGTGGAGATTATCCAGGCTTTGCTCAGATAGAATTGCAAAATATGTATCCGGGGGCTGTATCTATTTTTCTGGGAGGCTGTGGAGCAGACATAGACCCTATGCCCCGTCTTAAACTATCATTAGCCAGGCAATACGGTAAGGAATTAGCCTGTGCAGTTGAGACCGTGATAGAAGATAATGCCCAGGCGATACCGTCCAATCTATCCACAAGTTTAGAATTCGTTACGCTGGAATTGGAACAGCCGATTCGTAAAGAGGAATTGGAACGGATTGCAAATGACCCTACTCAGGTGGACTATAAGTTCAGGTCTGCAAGGTATTTATTACGCGAATTAGCAAAAGGCAGGTCCTTTTCTGATGTTTATGACTATCCTGTACAGGTATGGAATCTGGGTGGCATTCCACTCGTTGCTCTGGGTGGAGAGGTCGTTGTGGATTATGCAAAATGTATCAAAAGTATGCTTGGAAATAATGCCATTGTATTGGGATATTCCAACGATGTAATGGCTTACATCCCTTCTGTGAGAGTTCTCCATGAAGGAGGATATGAAGGCGGAGATTTCCAGATTGGATATATGTTACCTTCAAAATGGAAAGAATCTATCCAGGAACGAATCCTATCCACTGTCCAAAAACTCTGGCACAAAGTGAAGTAGTAGAAACTCATTTTGTATTCATAACATTCGCAGGGCATTCATTTCCGTGATAATTATTCCCATTAGGGCGGATTGGTAAGTCTGCCCCTTCTGTATTAAAAATACTGTAACGGGTTGTTTTTACTTAATTTTCAGGGTTAGCAGTTCCCACGGATTGAGGGTTCGTTCTGTAAAGGGTTCCGATTGTGGATTGTTAGATAAAGTGGAAGTGATTATAACGGGTTTAGTGGTGGATGCGTTTTTAATCTGCACGGGAACAGGTTCGGATGTCGGATTAAATAATCGAACGATGTATGCCTTTTCATCAGGATTGTATTTGACATGATATATTACCCAGTTGGGGGTTATCTGGACGGGAGGGGTCAGTTGTTGGGGTGTGTTATGGGTAGGAATTACAATCAGGTCAGAAGTCAATTGTTTTGCAAGGGTATCGGGATTGGAGGAATCATTCTTTTTATATGGTTTTATGTAGTATCGGAATGTATGCCATCCATCCTGAGAGGCTTTATAATTTGTTTCCCAGTAATTGTTCATCACATACGAGAAGATATGGGGTTCAAGTATCAAGCCTTTTTTCCAGCCTACTTCAATTGGGTCAACGGTAATTTTGCCTATCTCTACCATAGGGACATCCGGTGTGAATAGTGTAATTCCTTTTTCATTATTCTGGATGTCAACCCAGTCCTGAACGGTTAAATAATTTTTACAGGAACCGTGTAATTGCTGTTCCGGTAAATGAACCACCGCAAAAGGTGTTTGATATCGAATGTTAGGGTTGTCAATATTAAAAGCAAACGCATAATGAACCGCTTCCGGAGTGCGAATATCTTCTTTATCAATAGAATTTATAACCTCGACAAAGTCTGAATTTGCATATAACACATATTCATGTTGAATTTCTTTAGCCCCGGGGACAGATGTACTACGCACGAGAATGCTTCCCATAACAGGACCTTTTTCTTTTATCTCTATCTGGATATTCTCGGCTCGTTTTGTGTTTTCAGGATTTCGACCTGAGGTGTATAGATACTCATTTGTTTTGTATTGTGTATTTTCTTTTACAAATTCTTCTCCATCAGATTGTGTTTTTAATGATTTAATGGTTCCTGTTTGTGGGTCAATGATTAATTCAAGGCGTCCATTTTGCATAGTATTATCACTTACAATCACAGATGCTTCCGGATTTTCTGGGGTTCCTGCTTCAACGGTAAATATCGTATAGCCCCATGCAGGAATTTCATGGGCTATGAAAACAAGGTCATTCGATTGTAGAACTTGTGAAGGGACTGGTTTCCCCTCTTTTAATACACGATTGCCTTTTCGTCCCCACGAAGAGGGGATAGTTACAACCTTTGTCAGGTTAACAGGTGTCGGATTGATAACAATAATTTGTGACACCGTTTGATAGTCAGGTTGAAAATTGTTGACAAATAGATTGAATAAATCATTTTTACCCTTTTCTGCATTTTCCGCAAAGGATTTCTTTATAGCCCATTGTTCTTTTATAAACGGATTATCCGGTTCGGAAATACTATTATGTGCACCCCAGGTATGCTCATCATACAAAACTGCATTTTCCCATGTTGATTGAAATTTTTCACCAGGATATTTATCAGGAAACCATAAGGCCCATAGCGTTTCTACATTCATAAGTTTCCGCACCGTATTTCGATTTAGTGCGGTCTCTCGTGCGGAAGAAGCAGAACCATCTTCCCAGTAGGGTGTAATTTCACCAGCATACACAGGCACATCTTTTCCATATTTCTCCTCAAAAGTTTGTAGAGCCTTGCGGGCTGTGGTAATAACCAATTTTGGGGTTTTATGTTGTTCATTCCACTGTTTTACAAAATCAGGTAGTTTATCATCCGGCGGTCCATTGTCACTGGCGACACTATACCGTGCAATTGTTATGTCATAGGGGAAATTTCTGTCTTCCAATTCCGCAAGGTAATTGCGAATTTGCTCTGGCATAGCATTGGTTCCGCCGAAGAACCAACTATATCCCGCCAAACCAATCCATGTAAGGACTTTATATTTTCCGCAGGGAGAAGCCCAGTAGAATGGTTTATCGCCCCAAACGTCAAGGATATTTCCTACCCGCCAGGACAGGTTTGGACCAATAGAAAAATATTTCACGCCGGCTTGTGCCAGAACGGGAATCAATCCCCATGTATACCCCGGGACATCCGTTATGAGGGCGGAATCAATTGTTGTTCCTAATTCGTTTGATACATAATGGGCTTCATCAAGGAGATGTGTAAGTTCTTCACCATTGCAAAGACCTGTGAGTTGATTTGTAAAAAGAGCCGGTAATTCAAAGTAACCATCATTAACCGCTTTTTTAAATCGCTCTTTCGTTCCCTCATCTGCGACTTGCCAAAAACTTTTTACTGCCCACAAAACCTCTGCAGACCAATGAAATTGTGCTTCCGGAGGATAGTCTTTTGTTTTCTCAATAAGTTCTAATGCTTTAGTAAGGTTTTCCTGTTGTATTTTTAATACATCTGTTTGTATGTGGGTATACCCAATGTCATTGTGAGAATGTGGAATAAGATATAAAGTCTTTTGTTTGGCAGGAGGGATAACAAAGTCACGAGTCGCAACCGTTTTGTCCTCTTCCTTAATTTCAATGGACGAAAATGTATCCTTATCCACCTCTTTTACCGGGTAGTAAATGGTATTCCAGCCAGGCTGAAGATTTATATCCATCGGGTCATTGTTCGTAATAGATATTTTCCCCTCAAAAGGCTGACCATAACAACGGATAGGGATTTTTATGTCACGGAGTTCTTTTTCCTCTACAGATTTAACCAGAGGAATGGGTATGGGTTTACCAATTCGTAATACAGTCTTTTTCGGTTCTGCTAATTCAAACTTACTCGGGGTGAATAACTGAACCGCATCATAAATGAACCAACTCCCACTCGATACCGTAAACTGAATAACATTTTCACCCAATCGTAATAATGAAGATGGGAATGAAATTTCAATTTTCCTTGCGGAAGGTAATGAGCCATCAAAAATACTTAAAAATTCATCCGTTCCCTTTCCCGGCGGAAGTCGAACCGGGAAATTTGCCCCGTTTACATATACAGTCAAATTAGGCGGATAGGTCTTATTGAACTCCAACAGATATAAATTCAACTGGGCGTTTTCCTGAGTTTCTACGGACTTTAGATAAAATAAGACGGTAAAAATATGCGGTATCGTTTGAGCCCATTCGTCCTTGGGTCCAGGATGAATATAACACCAATCTTCCGCAGGTTTAGAATGCCCAACCATAAAATAGGAATCTTCCCCATAGCGGGTATAATTTGTAGGAGCCAGTGCCAGTTCTAAACACCTGTTATCAGGAGTACCTATCTCCCAGAGCAATTTCGGCGGAGGGGTGTTTGTAGATATATTATCTTGCCCCATAGCAACAATTGATAAAAACAAGGGGAAAACAGCAACAAAGAACAACAAGAAGAGTTGTTTTTTCATATCAAATGAACTCCTATCTCTTTTATATTCAAGCATTTGTGATATTTCTTTTCACTCCCAAGGATGATAGCAAACACATAAACAATAATCTACCGATTAAAACAAAATCAAACCCCTCTTGTATTCTCGCCCCAGATAATTCGATGCAATTGCACTTGTAATCGCACTGGCAAACCATCCTGCAAAATCCAATGGGCAAATTCCTGTAAAGATATACGCCCGGCAACCGGTGAGAATAAGACAGCCCGACATTTTTTGTCCAATTGGAACTCATGAAGTTTCTCGACTGCATACTCATAATCATTTCGGTCCGCAATGACGAACTTCACCTCATCTAAAAATGGGTTTAAATAATCAATATTTTCCCATAGCATTTGCTTTTCCATCCCACTTGAAGGGCATTTTATATCCATAACTTTAACAACTCCTGGGGGAACATCCTTAATCGAACATGCTCCATTTGTCTCCAACAAAACAGTATATCCTTTCTCTAACAGCATCTTCATTAACATCAATACAGGCTCCTGAAGCAATGGTTCTCCCCCTGTAATTTCAACCCTTTTACACCTATACTGGGAGATAATATTCAATATCTCCTCTATAGTAAAAAAAGTCCCCTTTTCAAAGGCATACCTCGTATCACACCACGAACAATCTAAATTACACCCCGACAATCGAATGAAAATCATCGGACACCCCGCCCATGTAGACTCCCCCTGTATACTATAAAAAATCTCACATATTTCTAACTTGCTATCTTTATTTAAATCCATATAAAACTCTGCAATCAAATAATAGCATGTTTTGTGAACTCTATAATAAAATATGCATATAAAATTGAGAATAGCAAGTGTATTATATTTAAAGCAAAGCAAGGTCGAATCGTAGTACTTCTTTATCGTTAGATGGATAGATATTATTTTTCACATCTTTTATTATAAATTTGGTAATATAAAATATTACCTAAATTGTTTATGGCTTTTAACTATTCTTATTTATGAGGTCTTTTATGGATAAGAAAGAATTAGGCTCAAAAACAGCCAAAGGTGGATTTGCCAATGAACAAACAATATGTAGAAAGTTCAATTCCTGGGAAAAAGATAAAGAGGCACAAGAATGGCTTCAGATTATGGGATATAATCTCAATAAAATCAAATCTGTAAAAGCAATTCAAATACCAGTTAGAATAAAAAAAGCAGATGTTAATAAATTTGATGTAAAAGAAGGTGAATATGAGGAATTTGTCAAATACAAAAAAGCAGATGCGCAAATAAAAATTTATATTAGAATTGGGGACATCATAAAAATTGAAAATCTATCTCTAAAAAAAGCGAATCGCGATTCTGACTATAACCAGATAGATAAAAGGACAGTTGCGAGCTACCAAGAAATGTGGGGATTTAATGAAGAAATATCATATTGGCTTAAACTTTTCACAGGTGAATTAAATCCGGAGAAAGAAATAATAAATGGAAATCTCAAAGAACTAAAAAATATAAGACTTAAGGACAAAAGGCGACTATTCTTTAATGAAATTCCCTTAAAAATACAGAACAAAATTATTAATTTTTTTAAGAAGAACAGAATTAGAGTTGTAAGTGATATAATAAAAGGAAGAGGAGGATTGTCAGCAGATTGGATGTTAGTTACAAGATATGATAAGAATAACAATACAACGACATGGGTATTAAAAGATATAAATTTTGTTATGAACTTTTTTGGCAATGGGAAAATATGTATTTCTCCTAAAGGAAGTCTTTATATTGGAAAAATCACAATGCAGAGAAAAGGTGGAACTCCGGACCCAACAAAAATACAGTTTAAAATCAAACCTTGTGAATTATTTGGCAGTGGAGAATAAACATGGAGGTTAATAAAGTATATTTAGGAGACTGTATAAAGATAATGCGAGATATGCCCGATAATTGTGTAGATTTAGTATTTGCAGATCCTCCTTTTAACATTGGGATAAAATACGATGTTCATAACGATAACATGCCTTATGAAGAATATTATAATTGGTCAATGCAATGGATAGGTGAATGCTATAGATTATTGAATAAAAGTGGAAGTATCTATATTGCTATAGGGGATGAATTTGCCGGTGAAATAAGTATTATCTTGAAGAAAACAGGGTTCTATTTCAGAAACTGGATTATCTGGTATTACACTTTCGGACAAAACCAACGCAAAAAATTCAACAGGGCTCATACACATATTTTATATTTCACAAAAGACAAAGAGAAATTTACATTTAATGACAAAGATATAAGAATCCCATCTGCAAGACAGATTGTTTATAAAGACAAAAGAGCAAATCCATTTGGCAAAATTCCGGATGATGTCTGGCAATTTTCCAGGGTATGCGGGACATTTAAGGAGAGAATAGGGACTCATCCCTGCCAGATGCCAGAAGATTTATTGAAACTGATAATTAAAACAAGTTCAAATATAGGAGATATTGTATTAGACCCTTTTGGAGGGACAGGAACAACATCGGCTGTGGCTAAAAAGTTAAAACGGAACTATATTACTATAGAAATTTCAAAAAAATATTATGAAATTATTTTAAAAAGGTTAAACGGTGAAATAAAAGAAATGAGAAATAATGGTATAGTAGAAACAATTTGTCAAAAATCTTTATTTGATTTTGATTATTAAATTCACAATATTAAAGGAATACTATAGTCACTTTCCAAATACATTTTTTATTGCTTGAAGGTAGGCGTAGCCGTGATTGGTGTCGGGTTCGAGGTAACTGCCTTCGGTCCATTCGTTCCATGCATTGATGGTCAATGTTTTATTGCAGATTGGGTTGTTATCTAAGAACGCACGGCATTTTTCTAAAGCGGATTGGAAT
>Ga0116167_1003479_pt1 | contig 12344 bp, 8 predicted proteins | sample AD_JPNMR3_MetaG_FD_89794 | JGI IMG/M metagenome (GOLD analysis project Ga0116167, IMG submission 89794) | Active sludge microbial communities of municipal wastewater-treating anaerobic digesters from Japan - AD_JPNMR3_MetaG | ecosystem: Engineered > Bioreactor > Anaerobic > Digestate | place...
CTCTCCGTGGTTTCTCTTCACGGGCTAAGCCTCCTTACGCTGCCTCTTTGTTCGGTATGGACTGTCATGTACCACGGCGCCGCCCTCCACGCAAACGCTATCCCCATTAGCGGGCCCTGCGGGCGCCCACTCGAGTGGGTACGCGGGGTGAGCTTCTCCTGGCCGGGATCATCGGGCGTCGACGCCCCACTTGCCGTCGGCGTGGTTGAAGACTGAGGTTGCTCCTATGTCCGGCCATTGACACGGATTCTCCATGTGGGATAGATTCACGAGGCTTCGATATCCCTTGGAGGACGGCATGGATTACAAAGAGACCCTCTGTCTGCCGCGCACGGACTTCCCCATGAAGGCGCAGCTCGTCCAGAAGGAGCCCGAGATCCTCAGGCGATGGGAGGAAGGCGGGATCTACCACAAGATCATCGAGGCGTCCCAGGGCAGGAGGAAGTTCATACTGCACGACGGACCGCCGTACGCGAACGGCCACATTCACCTCGGAACGGCGCTCAACAAGATCCTCAAGGACATCATCGTGAAGTCCCTGTTCATGATGGGCTACGACACGTTCTACCTTCCCGGGTGGGACTGCCACGGGCTGCCCATCGAGCACCAGGTGGAGATCTCCCTGGGCGAGAAGATCGCGGGCATGAGCAAGGCGGAGGTGCGCAGGCACTGCCGCGAGTACGCGGAGCGGTTCCTGTCCATCCAGAGGGACGAGTTCAAGCGCCTGGGCGTCTTCGGGCTCTGGGAAGAGCCGTACGTGACCATGTCGTACGACTACGAGGCGACCATCGTCCGGGAACTGGGCAGGTTCATCGACCAGGGCTCGATCTACAGGGCCCGCAAGCCCGTGTACTGGTGTGCGACCTGCCAGACCGCGCTCGCCGAGGCGGAGGTGGAGTACCACGACCAGACCACACCCGCCATCTTCGTGCGCTTCAGGTTGACCTCGGACGTGTCCGGCCGCGTGCCCGAGCTCGCGCCCTTCAAGGACGACACCCACGTGGTGATATGGACCACCACCCCCTGGACCATCCCCGCGAACCTGGCCGTGGCCTTCCACCCGGACTTCACCTACGCCGCGGTCAGGACGAAACCCTACGGCGTGCTCATCATGGCCGAGGACCTCGTCCCCTCGTGCATGTCGACCTTCGGCGTCACGGACTACGAGGTCCTGGCCGTCTTCAAGGGCACGGCCATGGAACACCTCAAGGCGCGTCACCCGCTCTACGACAGGGAGTCTCTCTTCATCCTGGCCCCATTCGTGACGCTGGACGCCGGTTCGGGCTGCGTGCACATCGCGCCCGGTCACGGCGAGGAAGACTACGAGATCGGCAAGGCGTACGGCCTCGAGATTTACGCCCCGGTCGACAACGAGGGCAGGTTCACCTCCGAGGTGGAGGGGTTCGAGGGCAGATACGTGTTCGAGGCCAACGACGACGTGAACCGGGCCCTGAAAGACAGGGGCGCCCTCCTGCACCTGTCGGACTACGATCACTCGTACCCGTACTGCTGGCGGTGCAAGAACGCCATCATCTTCCGCTCGACAAACCAGTGGTTCATCTCCCTGGAGCACGCCGACCTCAGGAAGAAGGCGCTGGAAGCGATCACGAAGGTCAGGTGGATACCCTCCTGGGGAAAGGACCGCATCTACTCCATGATCGAGAACAGGCCTGACTGGTGCATCTCGCGCCAGAGGGCATGGGGGGTCCCGATCCCCGTGTTCTACTGCCGCAATTGCGGGGAGATCCTCGCGAGCGGCGATGTGGCGAGGCACGTGGCCGAACTCTTCGAGAAGGAGGGTGCGGACGCCTGGTTCGTGCACCCCGAGAAGGATCTCCTGCCCGAGGGGACGAGGTGCGCGAAGTGCTCGGGGGATGACCTCGCCAAGGAAGAGGATATCGTGGACGTGTGGTTCGACTCGGGCGTGAGCTACGCCGCGGTGTGCGAGAAAGACCCGAGGCTCGGGGTGCCGGTTGACATGTACCTCGAGGGTTCGGACCAGCACCGCGGGTGGTTCCACAGCACCCTGCTCGCCTCCGTGGGGACGCGGGGGGAGGCGCCGTACAGGACGGTCCTCACCCACGGGTTCGTCGTGGACGGCGAGGGCAGGAAGATGTCGAAGTCGCTCGGCAACACCATAGCCCCCCAGGAGATCATCGACAGGTACGGGGCCGAGATCCTGAGGCTCTGGGTGAGCGCCCAGGACTTCAGGAACGACATCCGCATCTCGCAGGAGATCGTCGAGCGCCTGGTGGAGACGTATCGCAGGATCCGCAACACGGCGCGCTTCATGCTCGGCAACCTCTGGGGGTTCGACCCGTCCCGCGACATGGTGCCCTACGGCGACATGCTCGAGATGGACCGTTACGCGCTCCACGTCACGCAGGAGCTCATATCGCGGGTGAGAAGGGCGTACGAGGAGTTCGAGCCCTACGTCATCTACCAGCTCGTGCACAACTTCTGCGTGGTGGACATGAGCGCCTTCTACCTGGACGTCCTCAAGGACCGCCTGTACGTGTTCAAGAAGGACTCGCTCGCCAGGAGGTCGGCCCAGACGGCCCTCTTCAGGATCGTGAAGGACCTCACGAGGTTGATCGCGCCCATCCTCGCGTTCACCGCCGAGGAGATCTGGGACCACATCCCCGGCTTCGAGCACAAGGCGGAAAGCGTCCACCTCTCCGACATGCCGGAGCCCGACCCTCACCTGATGGACGACGGGTTGAAGCAGCGCTGGGAACGCATCCTGGCGCTCAGGCAGGAGGTATCGAAGGTCCTCGAGGGCCTGCGCAAGGACAAGACCATCGGCCACTCGCTGGACGCCTGCGTGAAGCTGAGGGCCTCGGGCGAGACCCTGTCCTTCCTTCAGGACGTCCAAGGGCTGCTCGCGGATGTGTTCATCTGCTCCAAGGTCGAGGTGGAAGAAGGGGAGGGCCCCTGGATCCAGAGCGAGGTCTTGGGCGCTGTCGCCGTCGAGGCGCACAGGGCGCCCGGGGTCAAGTGCCCGCGGTGCTGGCGCTATGCAGAGGACATTGGGACAAGCGCCTCGCACCCCGAGATCTGCGGGAGATGCGCCTCGCAGATCGGGTGACCAGGAAAGAGACGCCGGGCTCGATGGGCACCCGCAAACGCCCCCGGGGGGACGGGGCCCCAGGTCCCCGGCCTGAAACGAGATGGCGGAGACGGGATCTTCCGGCCCTCGTCGTGTCCTCTCCCGCCTCGGCGCGCTCCTCGGTACCTCAGGGATCCCGGGTGCACGTGGAGGGGAGGTTCGCATCCCGAACGCAGGGGTTCGACCCGTCCCGGCCCCTCGGCGGGCCGGTTTCTCAGCGCCCTGACAAGAGACGTGTCCCGCTGCCCGTGGGAGGTTCGGGACCTGACACAAGACCAGCCGGTGCACACAGGCCGGCGCGTTCGGGAGGTGCACTCTCATGAGCCTGTATACAGACTGGTTCCTGGCCAGCAGACCGTGGTCTTTCACCATGACCGCCATCTCGGTGGGCGTCGGGGCGGCCGTGGGGGCGATCGACGGGCCCTTCTCGTGGCCGCTCTTTCTGGCCACGCTCGCAGGCGCGGTCTGCATGCACGCCTCTGCAAACCTGTTCAACGACTACTTCGACGTAAAGTACGGGGTGGACACCGCCGAGGCGGCAACGGCCAAGTACCGCCCCCACCCCCTCGTCCAGGGCGCGATCAGCCCCCGCCAGGTCTTCGTTGCGGCAGCCTCCCTCCTCGGCCTCGGGGCGGCCGTAGGCGTCGCGCTCGCCCTCCACGCGGGCTGGACGGTGATCTGGATAGGTCTCGCAGGGGCGCTCGCGGCCGTCGGCTACACGGCCCCGCCCTTGAAGTACAAGTACCTCGCCCTGGGCGAGGTGTCGGTGTTCCTCATGTGGGGTCCTCTCATGGTCGAGGGGGCCTACGTCGTGCAGCGGGGCCATGCGAGCCTGCAGGCGCTCCTCGTGTCCGTTCCCTTCGGGATCCTCGTGGCGCTCGTCTTGCTCGCGAACAATATCAGGGACATCAACCACGACAGGGGCCGGGGGGTGAAGACGCTTGCCAACGTCCTGGGCGGCCGGTCGAGCCTGGTGCTGTACGCAGGGCTCATGGTCGCGGCCTTTTGCTGCATCCCCCTGTTCGTCCTCACGGAAACCCTTCCCGTGTGGGGTTTCGTCACATTCTTGAGCCTGCCGGTCGCTGTCGGCCTCCTGCGCCTGATGGCGACGGAGGTGCCCGAGGACGCGGACGCCCGGACCGCGAAGCTGGACACCGCCTTCGGTGTGCTGCTGCTCGCCTCGCTCGTCATCCAGAGGTTCTTCGGATGAGGACAAGTGCCGACAAACCCCCGGTACACGAAGTGTCGGGCGCGGCCCTGGCGTTCTTCCTCTGGTTCGTGACCTTCTACCTGGGCGGGCCGAACTTCTGGCTGAAGATAACGCTCTCGTCCCTGGCTCTCGCGGTCTATGCATCCTGGAGGGGTGCGCTCGAGCAGAACGTCCTCTCCTTCGACCTGAAGGCGATCGGCCAGGGCGTCGTCGCGGCCGCAGCGCTGTACGCGATCTTCTGGGCGGGGGGGGAGATCTCCTCGTTCGTCCTGCCCTTCGCCGGGTCACAGATCGCGGACATCTACGGCAAGGGGCCAGGCTTTCCGAGGCCCGTGGTCTTCTTCCTCCTCCTCGTGGTGACCGGGCCCTGCGAGGAGCTGTTCTGGCGGGGGTTCCTGCAGAAGGGGCTCATGGACAGGTACGGGAGATGGGCCGGGTTCGTGCTCACGACGGCCGTCTACTCCCTGGTCCACCTCTGGTCGTTCAACTTCATGCTCGTCTGCGCGGCCCTCGTGGCCGGCGCCTTCTGGGGTTTCCTCTACATGAGGCTCGGCAGGCTCGATGTGGTGATCGTCTCCCACGCCCTCTGGAGCTCGGTGATCTTCGCGGTCTTTCCCGTGGCCTGAAGCGGGAAAGACGCCCATGCGGCCGCCCTGCGGCGACGAGCCGAAGGCCGCCTGTCGCGGCCTGCGCGGGCCTGGTGCCTCACTCGTCGTGGATCACGTTCTTGATGATGTAACTCCCCGACTTCTCGTCCAGTTCGAGCTCGAGCAGCCCCCTGTCCCTCGCCTCCTCCAGCAGCCTGCTGAAGGACCTGAACCCGTAGTAGCTCTCGTTGAAACCGGGCATGCGGCGCCTGAGGGCCTGCTTGACCATGGACCCCCAGAGCTTGTCCTCTTCGCCGCGCTCGTCGAACAGGGCTTCCACGGTCTCGACCACGAGGTCGATCGCCTTCTGCCTCTTGTCTTCCTCGCCGTTCTCTCTGTGTTCGGCCTTTGTCTGCGCCGCAGCCTGCCTGGATGCCTGCTTCCTGGTCTTCTTCCTCTTGGCCTCGCTCTCGCGGACGAGGTCATCGTAGAAGATGAACTCGTCGCAGTTCGCGATGAGGAGCTCGGATGACGAGTTCTTCACGCCGACGCCGATGACGATCTTGTTGTTCTCCCTCAGCTTGCTCACCAGGGGGGAGAAGTCCGAATCCCCGCTGATGATGACGAAGGTGTCCACGTGGGACTTCGTGTAGCAGAGGTCCAGCGCGTCCACGACGAGCCTGATGTCTGCCGAGTTCTTGCCCGACTGCCTGAGGTGCGGGATCTCGATGAGCTCGAAGGACGCCTCGTGCATGACCGGCTTGTAGTCGCGGTACCTTTCCCAGTCGCAGTACGCCTTCTTGACGATGATGCTGCCCTTGAGCAGCAGTCGATCGAGCACCTTCTTCATGTCGAACTGGGCGTACTTGGCGTCCCTCACGCCCAGGGCTATGTTCTCGAAATCGCAAAACAGCGCCATGTTCAGTGTCTTTTCCTGTACGGCCATGAACCATCCCTCGCGTTTTTTTCAGGGTACTGGCAACGCTCCCGGCCGCCGCCCGGGGTGCACGTCCCGGTGCGCTCCCACACGGGCTTGACGGGTCCCGCCCGTATCCACACAGGTGCCGAAGCCATGCGCCGACTTCTCAGCTTTCCTCGTGTGGCAAGACTTGGCGGCCTTCACCATTCATCCGTTCTTTCACCCGTCCTGTCAAGGAGATCTGTTGCCAAGGCGCGCAGGCGACCTGGGATGGACAGGCCCCGAGGGCGGTGGGAAGGGGTGCCCGCAAACCGGGCGCCGCCAGAGGTGGGGAACGTTCAGGTATGGCCTGCCTGTACAGGCCATGGACTTCTTTCGATCTGCAAACGGGGAGTCGCCTGAGGGGGGAACGTTCAGGACAGTCAGGGCTGCGCTGGTGTGCGAACGGGCGCCTGCACACCGTGCGTCGCCCGAGGCCCGCGGGGTCCGCCGAATCCTCCCCCGACGGCCCGATGCCGAAGGGTCGGGCATGGCCGCGCCATGACGGACGGCGGGTCACGCCCCTTTCCGGAGATCCTGCCTGCGTCTCTCCATGAGGAAGAATGGCGCGTGGTTCGAGGTGAACACGGGAGGCGAGTTTCTCAGGATCTTGCCCACGGCCTCGTTCCTCCTGAACTCCCTGTCGAGGAACCGCCTCACGCGCCTCCTATCCCACCCCTTGGGGTGGACGAACCCAGTGTACAGGGAAAGATCGCCCTCGAAGAAGTCGTACGTCTCGAGCTCGAGGGCCTCCCTCGAGCCGCGCGGGAGGTTGAATATGGAGAGGTTGAGGAAGTCTATGAGGTGTGCGTGCGCCTCGATGAAGGCGAGGGTTTTCCGCGCGGAGTCCTCGTCTTCCTGGGGCGTGCCGAACAGGAGGTACACGTAGGTGCCGATGCCCGACTCCTTCAGGGCCACCAGCGAGCGTGCGGCGGTCTGGAGGGAGATCCCCTTGTCCAGGGAATCGAGCACGTCCTGGTCGCCTGACTCCAGGCCGAGCTGGAGCATGACGCAGCCCGAGCGCGACAGGGCCCTGCAGAAGTCGGCATCCGCGAGGTGCGGGGTGAACCGCGCGAAACCGTACCAGGAGAACGTCCGCCCTGAGCGGGCGACGTGCTCGAGCAGGGAAGGGCTCATGGCGTTGTCGGTGAAGTGGACAAGCGGCGTTTCCCTGCCGCGAGCCAGGACGTCGACCTGTCCCAGTACATCTTGAGGCGCGTTCGGCCTGTACCGATGCCCTTCGGCCCGTTCCGGGCAGAACGAGCACCTGTTCCAGTAGCATCCCGTCGAACAGCTCACGGGGATGACCGGGCGGGGCGAGAGGTTCGCTTCGTCGTTGAACGGGCTGAAGTCGTACCTCAGCGGCACTGACCCCTTCCCGAGACCCGCGAGCTCGAGGAGTCGCGCCTCGCCCGGCCCCTCGACCACCTCGTCGACCAGCCCCGAGAAGGCGCTGGCCGTACCTGGCCCTCGTGCCCACGAGGTGACCAGGGACCCGCCGAGCACGATCCTTAAGCCGGGCGCGTGGCGTCTCACGATGCCGATGGATGCGAAGGCGCACAGGGCCTGGCTCAAGAACGACAGGGACACGCCGAAGACATCCGGCTTCACCTCGTCGAGCGCATGCAGGATCCGCTCCTCGAGGAAGGGATAAAAGACGTTCTCCTCGGGATGGTCTGCGGCATGGACGAGGTCGCTGCTCCTCAAGGGGGACAGGGCGTCGTGCCTCAGATCGGCGAGGCCGACCGTATACCCGGCCCGCCGACCGGCCAGTTCGAGGACGTGATCGATGTCCAAGACCGTCTTTATGTACCTGCCGATGCTCCCGAAGGCGCCCCCGTTTCTCATCAGGCCCAGGTTCTTCCCGAGGCCTGCGAGTGCGCGGGCCGAACGGGCGCCGCACGGGGAAGGCGCCCTGCGCATGAGCCAGAGGAGACCCTCCGCGTTGGCGTCTATCACCTTGCACCGGATCCCTTCGCCCCTGAGTGTCCCGACGATCCTGGCGAGCCCGGGAGGGGGCTCGCATGGTTTCACCACCGGCGGGTTCAGGAACAGGAAGGTCATGGGGGAGCTTGAATCAGGAGCCTGGGGGAAAGTCAAGAAGAAGGAAGATGCCCCCGGCCGCAGGGCTTCTCTGGCCCTGTGCGGCTGCGAGCCCCGGCCCGCGGGACGGACGCATCGATGGTGCGTGCATTGACCCCAGCGTGCCCCGGGAGTTCAGAGGGACCTGGGTGCCGCCGGGCATCTCCAGGGTTCTCTCTCAGACATGACGCAACCGTGGCGGGGTCATGGAAAAGTGGCGGGAGCGACGGGACTCGAACCCGCGACCTCCGGCGTGACAGGCCGGCGTTATTACCGACTTAACTACGCCCCCGCACCGTCTGGTTCTTCCGCCCGAGCGCCTCAAGGGCGAGGCCTTTCCTCTCTATATAATATGCCACGCCTCGGCGAACACAAGGGCGACATAGCTATACACGCACCTTCGTGCCCTTGGCAAGGGGGATGTCGCCCTCCTCGATCACCCCGTCACCGACTCCCCGCGACCTGAGTCCTTCACTCGCCTTGTCAAGGGGATGTCGCCTTCCTCGATCACCTCCCCCGTGCGTCCTATCACCATGCGGCGCATGGGGACGGACGTGCCCGAGAGCTCTGCAGCCCTTACGGCGATGCGCTCGAGCCCCCCGCAGCAGGGCACCTCCATGCGCACCACGGTGAGGCTCGAGGGCGGTGAGGTCCTGAGGATCTCCGAGAGCCTCACCGCATGCCGGTCGGCGTCGTCCAGCTTCGGGCAGGCCATGGCCACGGTCCTGCCGCTCAGGATCCGGGTGTGGAGGTCGTACAGGGCAGCGGCCGAACAGTCGGCGATGAGGACCATGTGCGAACCCCTGAGAAAGGGTGCCGACGGGTTCAAGAGGGCCAGCTTCACCGGCCAGTGCGCCAGGTGGGAACGATGCGCACCCGCATGTTCACGGGCAAGCGCGCCCGGCTGAAGGGTCACGGCCGTGGATGAAGGGCAGCCGCACGCAAGGACGCCCGGACGGGCTTCGTCGAGGTGTTCCCGACGCCGCTCGCTGACCGGCTGGATCCCATCGGTCGGCGACATCTGCGGGCGTCGAGCAGCATCGCCGTGCACCGGGCCTCCCGGTGTCCTGGCAGCCTCCCTGTCGAACGCCTCCGACTCCCTCACCACGATCCTGAGGGCGCCTCTCGGGCATTCACCGATACAGGCGCCGAGACCGTCGCACAGAAACTCACCCGTGAGCCTCGCCTTGCCGTCGACGATCTCGAGTGCGCCCTCGGCGCAGGAGATCACGCACCTGCCGCACCCGTCGCATTTCTCCCGGTCTATCTCCACGATGGGTCTGTTGATCTTCATGCATCCCTCCCGGTTCGTTCATTTGCATCATGGATACCACGTACGCGCGCGGCGTCCTTGACGTGAGTCAAGGGGAAGCGCTTGCAAGGACCAGAAAGAACCCCTACCATTGCGTCATGGATCTCCAGCGGGTCTTGGGCGCATCGGAGCTCTTCGGGGGCATGGGCGGCAGGAGCCTCGAGAGGCTCCTCGCCATGGGCAGGCAAAAGGACTACGCGCGAGGCGACATCCTGTTCATGGAGGGCACCCCCGGCAACGAGTTCTTTCTCCTCCTCGAGGGCGAGGTGCGCCTGTACAAGACCACCCCCGGCGGGCAGGATGTCTCCTTGAGGATCGTCAGGCCCGCAGAGGTGTTCGCGGAGGTGATCCTCTTCGAGGAGCACGCCTACCCCGTGAACGCCCAGGCCCTGGGACCGGTCCGGGTCTTTGCCGTGCCGCGCGACGGCTTCCTGGAACTCATGGACGAGAAGGCCTTCAGGGACGAGTTCATCGCCATGCTCATGCGAAGGCAGCGTTACCTTGCGGGTCGCATCCTCTACCTGGCCGGCTTCGACGTGGAGGAACGGTTCTTCAGGTTCCTCATCGAGCACTATGGGACTGGCCCGGTCTACCGGGTGGACATGGCGAAGAAGGACCTCGCAGCGGCCATAGGCACGATCCCCGAGACCCTCTCGCGCCTCGTCAACCGCCTGAAAGACGTGGGCGTGATCTCGTGGGAGGGAAAGACCCTCGAGGTCGACGAGCACTACCTCGGTCATTTCCTTGACACGCCCTGAGGCCTTCGGCTTGTCCCAAGCCCCGAGGCCCTCTTCTGCGGGCGGCGAGGGAAGGCGGCCAGGGCCCTTCGGCGTCCAGTTCCCCGGATAAAGCCTGGCAGACGGGTATGATGCACATGCATTCCCCGTAGCCGGGCGCCGCTGTCGGGCTCGCCTGTACGGCTTTTCCCAGGACACAGGCGCGTGGGGACGCCTCGCCGGCCCCTGTGTGAGCCTGCACTCGGGCCGCCCTTATCCCCCTCACCGTAACACGCCGGTCCATGGGTCTGCGCTGGGCCGTCTCGAGGCTGGGTTCAGGCCCCCTTGTCCTCGGCGGCGTTCATGAGCTGAGAGGAGAGCATGCCCGCGAACATGAGCGCGCAGCCCGCAAGGCCCTTTCCCGTGAGGGTCTCACCGAGGAGCACCCACCCGCCGAGGGCCGCGAACACGGCCTCGAGGCACAGGATGACGGCCGCGTGCGAGGGCTTCGCCTTCTTCTGTGCCACCACCTGGAGGGTGTACGCCACGCCCACCGACATGACGCCGCCGTACAGGATGGGGACGGCTGCGCCGAGGTACCCGTCGAGGGTGTTCGCCTCGAGGAGGAACGACACCGCAAGGCTCAGGCAGGCGCACACCGTGTACTGGATGAACGAGACGGCGAGCGCGTCGGTCTTCGGGGAGAGGTACCCGATGATGTGCACGTGGCACGCCCAGAAGACCGCCCCCACGAGGACGAGCATGTCGCCGTAGGCGAACTCGAGCGGGCCCGAGACGCTCAGGAGGTACATGCCCACCGCCGCGAGCACCGCCCCCACCCACGTCCCTGCATTCGTCCTGTGGCCGATCAGGATGCCGATGACGGGCACGATGACCACGTACAGGCCCGTGATGAAACCGGCGTTGGCCGCCTGCGTGTAGACCATGGCGACCTGCTGGAACGAGGCGCCGGCGAACAGGACGAGCCCTGCAGCCAACCCGCCTCCCACCGGGACCCTCCATCGCGGGTCTTCACCCTGACCCTGCTCCCGCCGCGACGCGGACCTCCTCGCCAGAAGGGGCAGGAGCACCATCGCGCCCAGCATGAAACGGACGCCGTTGAAGCCGAAGGGCCCCACGTGCTCCATGCCCGCGCGCTGCGCCACGAAGGCGAGGCCCCAGATGGCCGCGGTGGTCAGGAGGAGGAGGTCGGAAGTGAAGGTCCTGCCTGTCGATGTCTGCCTTTCCATGGTGTCGCGCCTCGTCTCCCCGCCTCGGCGGGGGTTCGCCTCGTCGTGTTCCCTGCGGATTACCCGGCCGGGCTCGGCCGAGTCAAGGACAAAGGCGCGTGCTCGTGCCGCGGGCATACCCGTGGAAGCGACCGTCCGCGGGTGGACACCCTCCCTTTCTCCCCGACGAGTGAAGGCGGTGGACGAGATGAGGGGCGGCATGGGCGGGGCCTTGGCGCCGTGGGGGCGGGCTCTCGGTGCGCTCTTGCCGCGCGGGCAACCCCTCGGCAGGTGCCCGTCGCCTGGGATGCGGCTTGAGGATGCCGCCTGGTGGAGGGCGGACAATCCGGTTTCACGCCAGGGCCCCCTATGGTATGATGCGCCAACTCGAGGCGCACGCGCCGATGGAGAGAGAGACTCCATGATACCCATTCGAGACGACAACCCCACCGTTCACCCGACCGTCATCGTCTACGGGCTGATCGCCCTGAACGCCGCGGCATGGGTCTTCGTGCAGGGGCTCGGCACGTACCCGAGGATCATAGAGTCTGTGTTCGAGTTCGGCGTCATCCCAGGGGAGCTCTTGGGGCTCGTTCCCCCGGGCACCAGGGTCCCGGCAGGACCGGGCATGGAGTACGTGTTCGAAGCCGTCCCCAACTATTTCTCGGTGGTCACCCACATGTTCATGCACGGCGGCTGGCTTCACCTCATAGGCAACATGTGGTTCCTCTACGTGTTCGGCGACAACATAGAGGACGCCCTGGGTTCGGTGAGGTTCGCCTTGTTCTACCTTGCCTGCGGGCTCGCGGCGCTCGTGCTCCAGACGGTCACCCACCCCGCGAGCACGGTGCCCATGGTAGGGGCCTCCGGCGCCATCAGCGGCGTCATGGGCGCATACATCGTGCTCTTCCCCAGGGCGCCCGTGCACATGCTGGTCTTCTTCGGGTTCTTCTTCACCAGGGTGGTGGTCCCGGCCTTCTTCATGCTCGGCTACTGGTTCCTGCTGCAGCTCCTCGGGGGTTTCTTCTCCATGGCGGGCCCGGGCGGCGGGGTGGCCTTCTGGGCGCACGTGGGCGGTTTCGTGGCGGGCATGCTGCTCGTGAGGCCCTTCTGCGACCCCGAGAGGACCATGGCGTGCAAG